>Ga0105046_10016421_pt1 | contig 11365 bp, 10 predicted proteins | sample MAT03_FD_78385 | JGI IMG/M metagenome (GOLD analysis project Ga0105046, IMG submission 78385) | Freshwater microbial communities from Lake Fryxell liftoff mats and glacier meltwater in Antarctica - MAT-03 (megahit assembly) | ecosystem: Environmental > Aquatic > Freshwater > Ice > Liftoff...
CACGGGCACGATTCGGTTCTGACGCCGGGTATATCGGTGGCGATGGAGGAGCGATGCCGCCCCTCCACCACCGACGTTCAGAAGGTCGCCATCGCCGGGGGCACCCGCTGCGTCCCGGGCCCTGGGTTCGGCGCGGGTGCGTTCTTGCCGAAGATGATGAGCGGATCCTCGCGCGCGACGCCGACGGCGCGCTCGTAGATCGCATCGACCGAAACGATCAGCGTGGCGCTGAACGTTGCGTCGGGTGAGTAGAAGATGTCCCGACGCTGACCATCTTCACCGAGCTGGAGCGCGTTGTTGGAGTACGACAGGTCGAAGCCGAACTCTGCGCTCGGGAAGAAGGATACGCCGCCGCCGAATCCCGTGGTGATCCGGGTGTTGGGGGCGTTCGGATCGTTCCCGACGTCCACGCAGCCGGTGGCGGTCTCCACGCAATCGGCGTCCGAGAACTCGGGCAAGAAACTGACGGTCCAGGACGGACCAGCGAAAAGCCAGAGGGTCGAGGGCCCGAACTTCTCCTCGAGGAACACGAAGCCGCCCACTCGAACCATGTTCTCGCCGAGGCGGTTGCCGCTGATCTGGTCCGAGAAGAACACGTTGCCGCTCGGATCGGTGCGCGGCCTCTCCAGCGCGGGGTTCGTGGGGACGTTCGCCCGCGAGAAGGTGCGATCGTAGCGAACGCTGACGCCGGCGAAGATCCCCTTGAGGTGCGCCGCCTCGTTCCCCAAGATCGGAGCGGCGAGGAACGTGAGGAGACGCGGCGACACCGTCAGGTACACGCCCTGATCCTGCGAGATAGGCGAAGTGGGAAAAATCGTCGTGAAGTTGGGGATGAAGCCGAAGGCCCACTCATCATTGTCGGAATGGGCGAGGGTCAGCCCGCCCGTGGCGATGGTGAGCGGGACGTCGCGAAAGCGCGGCTCGTTGCGTGTCGTCGTCGAGCCGCTGTCGGTGAGCTCGACGTCGAAGCCCAAAGCGGTGGTCATGCGAAGGCGGAAGTCCTTCTCGTCGATGACGAAGAAGTTGAGCGTTCCTCCGAAGCCCTGGCTGTAGACCTCGTTTTCGCTGCCGATGTTGTCGCGCCCGATGCCGACGGCCGTGGTGGTGACGTCGTGGCTCCAGTTGAGCGCGCTGCCTCGCCAGCGAACCCAAGCTGCGCCGGGCCTGCGCTTGTCGCCGGGCGCACCTGGCCGGCCGCCAGTCACTTCGGGCTCCGACGTCACCTTGTCGGGCTCACCCTGCGCGGGGGTTGGCACGTCGACAGGTGTGGGTCCCGGCGACGGGGTGGGCTCCGGCTGCGGCTGGGCTTGCTCGGCAGGCTCCGGAGGTGGTGGCGCGGGCGCAGGGTCGGGATTCACCTGGGCCCAAGCCGAAGACGAAAGGGCGCAGGTGGTGATGAGCGCGACAGCAGCTGTGCGGAGGGGCATGGTGCGCATGTGTGAACGGCTCCTGAAACCGAGCGGCGTCATCTGAAGCATGAAACGTGCCGACGACCTAGCGCATCTAAGGTCTCGATATTACACGAGTCCTCACTTGCAGACCTCCGAACTCCCGGGTCTGCACGGCCCCACCGTTAGGTTGTTGCCGTCGCCGAGCTTCTATAAACTGACCCGGGCTCCACGAACACCACTTTTGGTGACGTGTTGCGCGAGGAGGCCTGGACGGGCCAGCGAGCCTCGCTCGACACGTCGATGCCGAAATCCTTGATCTTGAAGAGCGGCCCGCCGTCGGAAAAACACGCTCCTGATCGAGCGAACGGTCGCGATTGTGACAGTCGGTCGATCCCGCTGGCGCCGAACCAAGGCGACCCTAAGATGCATCCATGAGGGCAAGGTTCTACTTGGGTGCCCTGGGGCTCCTGATGGTAGGTTGCCGACCTTTCCCCTCGGTTCCCTACAGCGACCCTCAGCCGTCGCTCGAGGCGCCAAGCTCCCGCGAGCCAAGCGAGCAAGTGTCGAGCAGTGCCACGGAGCCCAGCTCGACGGGAGCTTTTCAGTCCCGCCGGCTGCCTTCGCAGGAAGGAGGGAGCTGCGCGGTGAGCGTCACGGACACGAAGGGGTGCTCGGAGCAGGAAATCGAAAGGCTCGTCACTTCCGTTCAAGGAAGGATCGAAGAGTGTCACGGGGAAGGTGGCGGCAAGGTTCGCATTCGCATTGGTGATGGTGAAGACGGCCACCTCCACTTCGATGTGGAGCCTGGCTCCACGCTGAACCCGGCGGAGCGCACCTGCATTCTCGACGCCCTGGCGACGCTGGACGGGGACAACAGAGATGCGGTTGGAGTCGCCCCTCCAAGGCCTCACGGGTTCACCTCCCTCGTGACAATCGAGTGGTAGCGAGCTCAGGCGAGCTCACTCAGGCGTCCGATGGGCATGTTGTCGAACAGGAGCATCCGTAAGCGGCTCCGTCGATCCTGGCGCGCGTGGTCCGGCGACCTCGCTACGCGACTCCCCTCCGCAACGGAGCTGGCGCAGATTCCCGTCGAGATCTCCAGCGACGGCAAGACCCCAGGCGCCGGGAGTCGACCCCAACGAGTCGTGCGCGATGCGCTCGGACGTCGCTACTTCTTCAAGTCCGCGCCACCCGAGCAGATCGCAGCAGAGCTGCTTTCGTTTCGCATCCGAAGCGCCGGTGGGAGGCCATGCATACCGACTGCGCATCGCGAGTTGGACCTGCCCGGCGCTGGACGAACACACGGCCTGATTCAGCCCATCCTCGAACACCGCGGGGGCTGCCTCCCCCTCGATACGTCGCGATGGACCCCGATCCAGATCGAGGCCATGCAGCAGGAGTACCCGTGGGAATGGGTTCTCGGCAACGCCGATACGCACCTCGACCAGTACCTCCTCCTCGGCGAGGACCACGTGCCCCTCAACATCGACTGGGACCACAGTCTACTCCACCTGTCGGCCGCCTCACCTTCCCGGCACGACCAGCCGAGCCCAGCCGTGGTTCCGATTCGCAATCTCTTGTTCAGTGACTACGTCAAGGGGCGCTTGCGACTCGGATTCTGGGGAATGCTGGTCCAAGCGAGAGCGATAGAGAAGCTCGACGATGAAGTCATCCGCTCGTCATTCGAACACTACCGGCGCGAGCGAGAAGCCCTCGGATATGCCTGTTCGGGCGACGAGCTCGCTCGACTGCAAGAGAACGTGCTTCGGCGTAAGCGCGGCTGCGCCGAGACTTTCGCCGCGTTCGCACATAATCTTCGCCTTGAGCGCGACGAAGCGCTGCGAATAGGCAGTACGCGCCGCGCTATGGGAGAGCGAGTCGCCTCCGCAGCGAGAGACCATTGGCAGCGGTTCGCGATCCTGCACCTGCACGACGCGGCCGTGCGGCCCTGGCTCAAGGCGAAACGAGCCGCGTCCAACGTCTCTGCCTGGCTGTCGACGCGCGGCCCCACATCGTGGCTCACACGTCGACGCCGAGATCCTTGAACGGTCGTTGAGCAGGCGCTGCTCGCCCGTCCCCTCAATCAGAAGCTCAGCTTCTCCAGAGCGCTCTTCACCCGCTCGAAGACCTGCTCCGAACGTGTCAATCCTAGCTTGACGATGAGGGACGCGAGTTCGCTCTCGTCACCTCCGGAGATGCGACCCGAGGAGGCCCAGTCGCCTGCCGCCGCCTTGGTCTCTGCCTTCGGACGCTCAGGCCCACGCTTCGCCGGGGCAGGCGCCACCGTCAGCTCCTTCGGCGGCCGACCCGGTCCTCGCTTCACGGGAGCGGATGCCGCACCGGGCGACGGCTCGGCGACGCCCTTCGAGGCGAGCTTCTGCAGGGCCCTTTCGGCCTTGCTAGCAATGCCGGGAGCAGCGGGCTGAGCAGCGCGCTTGGCGCTCGTCCGAACACTGTGGACGTACTCGGGCGAGAACAGGTGACCTGCGGACCGGCCTGCCTCCACGACGTCCCTGGCGGGGGTCTCGGAAGAGTGGCTCAGGATGAATGCGGACTTCGAGCCGCTGCGGGGGCCACGCGGGCCGCTGCCGGACTTCGTGGTGGGGGACGCGGAGGTCTTCTTGCTGGCCATGGGCGGGATACAACCACATGCCCCGGAAACAGAAAAGGGCGTAGATCCCAGTTTGCCCGTTGGGTGCAGGTCCGGTCTGTGTGCAATCGGAGCGTAGAAGGTGCCGCATCCGCGCGAGTTAGGGATGGGCGGCGTGCACTTGCTGAGCGCGGATTGGAGTAAAGACGCGGTCAGCGCTGCTCGTCCACGCGGGCGCGCTCCTCGTCGTGTCTCCCCCCATCGTCTGGTCCCTCCTCGCGTTCGTCGTGTGCTTCGCGTTCGCCGCGGAGACGGCGCTCGGCTTCGGGGCGATGGTGCTTTCGCTCTCGATGGGCGCCCAGCTCGTTCCGCTCGACGCGCTGCTGCCGACCCTCCTTCCCCTAAACATCGCGCTCTCGCTCTACCTGGTCGCGCGCACCTGGCGCTCGATCGATCGTCGGTTCCTGCTCCGGAGGCTCTTTCCGGCAGTGCTCGCCGGTGTACCGCTCGGGATCGTCGCATTCGCGCACCTGCCGCGGCCGATCCTGGTGCGGGGCTTCGGCGCCTTCGTCGTGCTCCTCGCGCTCTCGGAGTTGCTGCGAGCCTGGCGCGGAGCCGAGGCACGGACCCTCGGACGGCCGCTGCGCATCGTGCTGCTCGTACTCGGCGGCGCCATCCACGGCGCGTTCGCGACGGGTGGGCCGCTCATCGTCTACGTCGCGAGTCGCGAGCTCCGCGACAAGCATGCGTTCCGCGCGACCCTGTCGGCACTCTGGGCCGTGGCGGGCGTTGCGATCGTCTCGTCGCTCGCTGTATCAGGCAAAATAACAGAGACAACGCTCCGCGGCTCTGCGCTGCTGCTCCTTCCGTGCGCCCTCGGGCTCGCGATCGGTGAAGTGGTGCACCGCCGCATCGACGAGCGTCGGCTGCGGGTCGCGGTGTTCGTGATGCTGCTCATCGCCGGATCGCTGCTGCTGCGCGGCGGATGACCAGCGACGCGCGGTGCTACACGGTGGAGCGCTCGGAGTCGCGCAGCCGCGACGCGAGGCCCAGGAGCAAGAGGCCACAGAGCGCGAGGGCACCCGACTCGCGATGCGCGGCGGGCGCGGACCGACACGAGCAGCCGTCGCCGCTCGACTCGCCGCCGTCGGCGCTCGCGTCGCCGGCGGGTCCGCCGCCCGTGGAGCCGTCACCGTCGTCGCCGCTCGATGCACCCGTCCCGGCGGAAGCTTGCCCGGTGGTCGTCGAGGAAGGCGAGTCACCGCCGCCCTCGCCGGTGCCGCCTCCACTCGCGACGCCACCACCCGTGGCCGATCCGCCGCCGCTGCCTCCGTCGCCGCTACCGCCGCCCGTGCCCGACGCGCTGGCCGTCGCACCCGGATCGCCTCCACCACTGCCGGAACCGAACGGCGGACCACACGTCTCGCTCGCCCCCGATGTGGGGCCCGGACCACACGCCGGCCAGTCGCCCATACCCGCCGCGGGATCGGTCGGGAAGCCGCCGCAGCTCGGCCCGGGGTTCCACGTCCCGTCGGCGTCGTGGCAAGGCGTGACGTCGAGGCCCGTCGCACTCTCGATCCACGGCACGCTCATCCACAGTCGCTTGTCGGTCACACCGAAGCCGAATTCGCAGCTCGCGGACGCCGTGTGATGGACGCCGAGCTGGCGAAAGCTCCCATCGTCCAGCTCGACGAACGTCGGGCCACCCGAGTCGCCCGGGCATGCGCCGGCATACTCGTCGACGTTGTCGATCGCGATGCTCGTACCGCCGTACATGATCGAGCTGACGACGCCTGGCATCTCGCGCTTGAGCCCTGCGCCACCGCCTTCGGTCTCGCGACCGAAGCCGACCACGACGACCGGACGACCCGGGATCAGCACGTCGGTCTCGCAGCCCATGACGGGCGGCACGATCGGAAGACCTTCGATTGGCTCCGCGAGGCGGCAGATCGCGTAGTCCCATTCTGCACCGAACTGACCGGTGTATTCGGGATGGAGCGCACACGATTCGAGCGCACGATCGAACCCGGTGGCCGCCGACTCGCCGAAGTGCGCTGAGGAAAACCCCACGCCGCAATGCGCGGCGTACACCAGCAGCTCGGGATGGATGAGCGTCGCGGTGCACGTCGCAGAGCCGAGCATCGCGACGGTTGGAAACCCACACGTGGTGGTCGCCGTCCCGCCGTGGATCTCCGCGGGTGCGACGCTCGTCGATGGCCCCTCGGGTGCCGCGTCGCAAGCCGCGCACGAAAGCAGCAGCATCGCGGCGACACCCCTCGGCCACCGAATCTTCATGGGTCGACCCTGGATACCCCAGGGCGACTCGTCCACCGACGCTCCACGACGCACCATCGGGCGATGGTACCGCCCTGCGGTCCACGCATCGAGCCGCGCGAGAGTGGGTCGGGAAATCCGTGGTCGCACGTGCGCCGGCAGCGTGACGCGCAGACCGTCACTCCATGTCGAACGTGCAATGCACGATCGTCACGATGTCCTTGTCGAAGGACGACGTGTCGTTGTTGCCATCCCATGAGGTATCGGTCGAGTTCGCAGGGTTGACGTTGATGACGCCCATGTCCGCCTTGCGCAGCTTGCCGACGCCGGCGTTGCCCGCCGACGCGAGGATGCGCTCGGCGCGGGTGCGCGCGTCCTTGGAGGCCTCGGCCAACATCTCGATCTTGAGGTCGCCGAGCTTGGTGTAAAGATAGCGCGGCGGGGAGGACACGACGGGCACGTCGGCGTCGATGAGCTCGGTGACTTCGCGCGAGACGCGCTCGATCTCGGCCACGCGCGAGCCGGTGACCCGGATGATCTGACTGGTCTTGAAGCCGCTGGGGATGGTCTTTTCGATCCGCTCCGCGCCGATGCCGGTGACCTCCTTGTCGACGACGGCCTCGGTCTCCACCGATTGCACGCTGATCTCGCTCTCGGTGATGCCGTGCTCCTCCAGGTAGGCGAGCGTCTTTTCCACCCCGGTGCGCAGCTCGCGGTAGGCGGTCTGACGATCGGGGGCGCGCGTCGCAATGCTGGCCTCCCACACGATGAGATCGCTGGAGATGCGTCGCTTGGCGCTGCCCGTCACGTCGATGGTGTTGGCGCGCCACGTCTTGACGCGCTGCCAGGTGCTGGCCGCGATCCACGTGGAGAGGACGGCGGCCAGAGCGAGCACCGCCAGCCCGATGACCCGGTGAGATTTCTCCATGAGGGCGGCGATAACGCTCGACGACCGGGGCGTCATCCCCCAAGCAAAAGGGCCCCTGGTTGCCCAGGAGCCCTTCCGGTCGCAGCGAGTCTGTAAGCCGAGTTCTGTCTTGCTCGCCGGTCGCCCAGCGAGCAGAGGCGATCATTCCTCTAGTGCGCGCATTGCTGCGCGCCTCCAGCAGCCTACCCGGAGGCTCGAGCGAACCGCTCTGTCGGCGCTGTTGCCAGCGCTTGCGCCTCCCTACGTGGCCTTGCTCCGGGTGGGGTTTGCCGTGCCGTCCCGATTACCCGGGACGCGGTGGGCTCTTACCCCGCCGTTTCACCCTTTCCGCGAAGCGTCTTGCGACGCGCGCGGTGGTCTTCTTTTCTGTGGCACTTTCCTCGAGGTCACCCTCACCGGGCGTTACCCGGCACCCTGTCCTGTGGAGCTCGGACTTTCCTCCCGCGCGAACCCGTATCCCGAAGGACGCGGTCACACCGGCGATCACCCGACCTGCTGCGACACGCGGTGGGTTAGTCGCGGCCCGCACCTGCGTCGAGCACCAGCTTGCGGGCGGCGCCTCGCCGCGGTCCTGGTGCCATCACCTCGGCCTTCGGTGTTGGCATCCTTGGTTCGCAGCTCAGTGGAGCGTGTGCGGCGGAGAGGGAGGATCTTCCGGCTCGGCCATCTCGGCTTCGGGCGCCGGGCCCGCCTGGTGGTGCACCATGCGAAAGCCCGCCTTTTCGCGGACGAACGTGTTGGTCGAGAGCACCATTGCATGCACCCGCTCGCCGCCAACCTGCTCGAGCGCGAGCTCCTCGACGAGGACGACCCAGCCCATGTCGCCGGTCACGAAGACCCGCGGGCGGCGCAGGCGACAGCGCGCCGAGACTGTCGACTGGAAGATGGCGCGCCACGACTCCAGCACGGCGTCGCGACCGACGAGCACACCCCACCCGGGGTGGATGCACGTGACGGGACTCGCCGCGGCCCAGGCGTCGGCCATCGCTGGCAGGCTCTTCTGCTCGAAGGCCGTATAGAACGCGGCGTTCGCTTCCACGACCGCCCGCTCGTCGTCGGAGTATCGCGCGGGGTCGCTCATTGCAGCTGCCGCAGGCTAGAACGAAACGCCGGCCCGTGAAGGGCCGGCGGACGGAATCAGACCGAGAACGACGAGCCGCAACCGCAGGTGCTCTTCACGTTCGGGTTATTGAACTTGAAGCCCGAGGCGTGCAGACCGTCGACGAAGTCGATCTCGGTTCCCTCGAGGTAGAGGAAGCTGCGCGGATCGATGAACATCTTCACGCCCTTCTCCTCGAAGCGCTCGTCCTCTTCGGCGGCGGCTTCCTCGAAGAAGAGCTCGTAGGAGAACCCGGCGCACCCGCCGCCCACGACGGCGAGGCGGAGCCCCTGACCGATGAGGTTCTCCGACTCGGAGATCTCACGAACCTTCGCTGCTGCTTTGTCGGTGATATTCATGGTGGTTCTGCTCCGAACGAAAAGTGACGTTGCGGAAGGTAGTCCAACCGGCGACGTTTGGCCAGGCGGAGCGACGGGCGGCAGCGCGGGGCGGCAGCGCGGCGACTCAAGGCGGCCCTGCACCCCGACCGCGCGCGGATCTCGACCTCGCATCCGATCGCGGCGAGATACCTGACCAGCGTCGAGAGCTTCGGGTCCACCTCGGCGAGCGCTGCGCTCTCGATTTTCGCAACTCTTGGCTGCGACACACCCATGGCCTGGGCCACAGCCGGCTGAGTGATCTCGCGCGCCTGGCAGAGACCGCCGAGCGAGAAGAGGACGTCGCGCCGACGTCCGCGCGCGACTCGCACGTTCGCGGGGTCAACTTTCGTAGTCACCGATTTGCGTCCCGCTGCGCCAGATGAGCGCCGCCTTTGCCGTGTTCAACTCGAGCTCGCCGACGACGGTGTCGCCGTGCCCGTTCACGGCCCCCCTGGCCCGCCCCAGTGGTGTCCTTGGGTGTCCTTGGGTGTCCTTGTCAACATGCGCGCTCTCTCGAGAAATCCACAGGAAGACGGAAGACGGGAAGGTCTGGGTTGATGTGCCAAACGCACAACCTGATCGTCGGACGCCGTCGAGGCGTTCACGTCACGCGACCAGATCCGCGCTGGATCGTCACGCGTGAAGAACTTCGACTTCCGCCGGCCCGACACCGGGCTTTCCTCGGTGGATGCAGCCAGCCCGCGTCTGCGCTTCGACGAAGGCGTGCTCGAGGTCTACGAATACGACTTCGCCGCCGAGGACGATGCCGCAGTGACTGGCGCGGCAGCACGGCGCCTCGAGCAGCTCCGCGTTCGCAAGCTGGTGAGCTTCGGCCGCAGTCGCTGCCGCCGTCTGGTGCCCGGGCGCCGCTTCTCCCTCGACGGACACCCTGATGACGCCCTCAACGGCGAGCACGTGGTCGTGAAGCTGACGCACGAAGGCCGACAGCCCGAAGCGACCTTCGGCCTTGCCGGGGGCGCTCCCGTCGAGGTCTACAAGAACAGCTTCGAATGCCTGCCCGCGGAGGTGCCGGCTCGGCCTCCTCGGCGCGCCCGCCGCATGCAGCAGGTCCTCGAGACCGCGACCGTCGTCGGTCCCGCTGGGGAGGAGATCCACACCGACGAGCACGGGCGCATCAAGGTCGCATTTCACTGGGATCGCCGCGGCCCGCAGGGCGACCACAGCTCCTGCTGGATCCGCTGCATGCAGACCTGGGCAGGGGCGTCATGGGGCTTTCAGTTCGTGCCGCGCGTGGGGATGGAGGTGCTCGTCACCTTCATGGGAGGCGATGTCGATCAACCGATGGTCATCGGCTGCGCTTACAACGGCACGCACCCGCCACCGTTCCCTCTGCCCGCGAGCAAGACGAAGAGCGGCATCCGCACCCGCAGCACGCCAGGAGGCCAAGGGGGGAGCGAGGGCAGCAACGAGCTGTCGTTCGAGGACGCTGCGGGCAAGGAGCAGATCTACGTCCATGCCGAGCGCGATCTGGAGGAGGTCGTCGAAAACGATCATCGACGTCTGGTGCGCGGCGACGAGGAGATCCTTGTTCAGGGAACACGCGAGAGCATCGTCGGCGAGGATCACTACCGCACGGTTCGCGGTAACGAGGTCGTGACGATCGAGAAGGATCTCATCATCCACGTCGTGGGGCGGCAGCGGATCGTCATCGAGGGGCGTGCTCCGTCATCGGACGGCCCGGGCGAGGGCCACGCCGGTGACGAGGGCGGGGCCGACGAGGCGCCCCCCGCGCCGACCGCCGTGGAGCCTCCGGCAGCTGCCGCGCCGGCGTTCGTGACAAGCTTGCCACCAACGGACCAAGCGGCTCAGGAGCTCGCGCACGCCAAGCTCGTCTGGTCCATGGCAAGCTTGCCCCCGGAGCTCCAGGCGCAGGGTGCCGCGATCGAGCAACGCGCCACAGACGTCTCGCTCCGGGTCGCGACGCTCCGCTGGGAAGTCGGCACATGGCTCGCGTCCGGGCGCCCCGCCGCCGACACCGAACCGCTGCAATCGCGAACGGTCGACGTGCGGACGGCGGTGCTGCACACAATGGTCGAAGCCGGTATGGCGGTGGACGAGCGCATGGCGAAGCTGCGCGACGCCGCGCAGGAGCGACTCATGACCGCCCTCATCGAGACGCAGCGCGCGCAGATCGCCCTCGTGGGCGGGGATCCGTCGCGCGCGACGATGCCGCGCCGTTCGGGCGGCGGCGTCGGGCGGGGTGGAGTCGGGCGGGGCGGGGGTGGAGCGCGGCCCACGACTGACGAGCACAAGAAGCTCGACTTTGAGCTAAAGTCGACCGACCTGCGCGCGAACCAGCCGTTCAAGGTGACGACCAACGAAGGCTCGGTCATGGACTTCTCGACGGGCGGAAAGATCACCTCGCCAGTCGCACTCGCGCTAGAGGTCGGCGCCACGAAGCTCACGATGACACCGGCCGGGATCGAGATTGACGCGCCCTTCATCTCGCTTCGCTCCAGCGGCGAGATCCACGTCACTGCCACCGGCAACGTGATCGTGAAGGGCGCGCTCATCACGCTCAACTGAGGCGCGGCACATGTCGTCGATCACCGGTGCCTGGGCAAAGCTCCTGTATGGGATCAACGCAGCCGCCGCTGCGATCGTCGCATGGTGCTACCTCGTGCCTGCGCCACCTCTGCCTACGCCATTGCACCCGTACCGGGAGGTCTCGCGGTGCGCGAG
>Ga0105046_10016422_pt1 | contig 11365 bp, 10 predicted proteins | sample MAT03_FD_78385 | JGI IMG/M metagenome (GOLD analysis project Ga0105046, IMG submission 78385) | Freshwater microbial communities from Lake Fryxell liftoff mats and glacier meltwater in Antarctica - MAT-03 (megahit assembly) | ecosystem: Environmental > Aquatic > Freshwater > Ice > Liftoff...
GTTCGGCTATGACCCATTTTTCCTGGTGCGAGAGTATCACCAGACCTTTGGTCAACTCAGTCCCCTCGTGAAACAACAACTGAGCCACCGAGCGAGGGCGTTTCGAAGGCTCATCCCGGAATTGGTCCGAGTGCTGTCGACGCGGTGACTCTGGAGAACTCCCCCGATTAATCCCGCCAATCTCGCGATCATCGCTCGGCGTGATGCGCTTATTCGGATCCGCGCAGAGCCGCTTGGAATGGATACTGCTGAAATCACTCCGGGACTGACTCGGAAATCGGCTCATCCCTGGCGGGTGGTGCCACCACATTCGGTATCGAACCGGGCAGTGGTCGAGGTGCCTGGCTCGGCGGAGTGTCCGGACTTTCCGGAAGGACATTCGGGACAGCTCCCGGAAGACTGATCCCGGCGGGTGATGGAACAGCTGCCGGATTCACTGTAGCACCGGGTAGCTCCTTCATACCGCCAGGCAAGGCGATGCCTCCGCCCCCAGTCCCGGTGACGGGTGTGATCCCAGGAGGTAACGCGGGAGCGGCGGGGGCCATGGCGGGGGTCGGAGCTGGGGCCTCGGGAGCTGCCACCTGTTGCGATTTCTCTTTGTCCTTGTCGTCCCCGCCGCTGCGTATCCAAGCCGTCAATCCCGCGATCAGAACTACGGCTCCGACGAGCGCAGCCAGCTGATTCTTCGGGTCCTCATACGGAGACAGCGGCTCGATCTCTTCGGGTTTTGGAGTGCGAACTTTTTTCGCCTTGGGTAGTTTTGGAGCCTCCTCGGCACCGTTCTCGGGAAGAGAGAAGCTGTACCCTTCGACATCGTCGCTGGCTGCGATGGAATGTGATGCAGTGGAATCGAGTGACTCCCTGGGAGAGAGTCGGTCGAACCCCGAACTGCTGGGTGCGGGCAGGGATTCGTTCTCCGAGTACGCCTTGGCGGGGGACATCGGCCGCTTGAATCCAGGATCGCTGGAGACCACGAATTGGGAGGCTGCTTCGCCCGATGATGTCGGGGTGCTGGCGCCAGACTGCGACAACGAGACGCCCATCTTCGGCGGAGGCGGAATAATGAGAGACTGCTCACACTTTGGACAGGTCACCGTGCGTCCGGCCCGGCTCGCGTCCGCTGTTTCCAACTTGGCCCGACAATGGGGACAGCCAAAGTAATAACCCGCCATGCGTCACCTCGATCATTCGTCCGCCCGAACACTCAGTGAAGACAGGATACCAAACTCAAGGGCGCACTGTGAGCGGCCACGCGCTCGCCAGCTCTGGTCAGGAACCCGGCCGTTTGTCGGAGGCCCGCGCTCACGAAGACTCCCGCCAGCTCAAGTAGCAGGATGTTGGGTGCCGCTGGCGGTCGCATTGGCCCGCCAGTGATTCCGCGCACAACTGACCAAATCTCTCGCTTTGCAATTTGCCGCCAACCTCGCACCGCCGAGATCGGTGATCGAACGAACGTTTACTGCCGGTCTGGTTCGGACCTGGCGGGCCAAACTACGACCGTGTGCGGTCGTTATCGAAACTGAATGGCGAACAGGTCTGCGTCTTTAAGAACGACTCTCAGCTTCACGGGCTTTCCGGCAAGGTCAGCGAGCTTGGCTCCAGAGTTCCAAGTCACCACGCGCTCGATCTCGTTCCCGATCTGCTCCCGAGAGTCGGCGAGAGTGAATCCCGGGAGGGGCTGACCGCTGGCGTCCTGGATCTCAAACCGCACCCCCCCGCCCGCAGAGGTCGCGAAGTTCATGGCCAGTTCGCCCCCGCTAAAGGTCAGCGTCTTCGTCAACAGCTCCCCCGCGCTCGCTCCCGCTCGCACACTGGAAAAACCGTCCAGCCGCAGACTGTACCGGCGGAGATGCGCGGTCGGCTGGGCGTAGTCGTGATTCAGGTAAAGCGACATCTCATGCGGTCCGGTCTGCACGACATTGAGCGCGGGATAGTTCGTGCGAGAGACCCAGTTCCGGGGGCCAATCCCCGGCTTGATATATCCTTCTAGAAACGTTCGGTCATAGACATCGCCGCCACGCGTCGTCATGAGGACTGCGTCCGATGTGTCCTTAAAGAAGTCGGCACTCACATCGATCTCACGAGCCTGGTCCTCGGTCAACACTTGTCGGCCCTCGAAGAAGCGAGCTGCGATGGCGACCGAGATGTGGGGCGCTCGAAAGTACGGAGAGGTTTGGTTCGTGTAGATATTCTCTGCTGGTGCGGGCTGCGGACCAGAGCCATCGTCGTGGACTTGCCGCATTAGTACAGCGGGCGTCCATGTCCGAAAGTCGGCACTCGTCGAGCGGGCAATTCGGCGCAGACCATCCCAGACCCGGAAATAGCACAAGTAGCACTGCTCTTCCGCCGACCAGAACACGAGATTCTGCGAGTCGAAGAGATGAGCATGCGGAAACGGTACGTCGGCACTCGACAAGATGGGTTCCGCTCGCAGCTTCTTCCAGTGCAAGCCATCGGCGGAGAGCAAGCCGAACAGTTCGTGCCCCGTGCCGCCAACGGCTTTGTATCGCTCTTCGGCGGGCACACCGGGGCGGGTGTCGATGAAGGGGCAAAAGTTGTGCGTGATCGGGGCCACCTTGTCGAGAACCAGATTGTTGGCAGAACTTCCCTCGAATTCAAACAGGCCGAGTTCCGGCTTGGTCCAGTGAATTCCATCGGGCGACTCGGCATAGCAGGTCCGTTCGTTCTCGCTCCCATCCAAGCCGGGTTTCGAAATTCCCCGGTAATACATCCGGAAGAGGTCTCCGTCACGGATCACCGTCGAGTACCCGCTGTGCAGACCCTCCCACTTGTTGTCCATCTTGATCACCACGCCCTCGTCGCGCGGCTCGTGCAGTTGGAGCCGAACGTTCTTGAGCTGCTCGATCAGGTACTGATCGACGAACAGCTCTCGGTGGGTTCCGATCGCGAGCGGGGTGGTACGAGGCTCACCTTCGGCGATGGCCACGATGGAGAGAGTGATGAGCCAGCCGAGAGTTAATCCAGCAAGAGAGGGTCGCATCGTCGAGGAGTCCTGTGTGAGCAGGTGAGGCGGGATCGCTGACTCACCATAACGAGAGAGGTTCATCGTGGAAACGGTCGCACTTAAAGTGGCACGGCCTCAGCCTGCCGAGGCCCCCGCCTCGCTCGTACGCTTCCGACCACTCCCAGCATCGGCAAGCTCACGCCATGCCGCTCCTTGGCGGGTTCGGCATCACTTTGGGATGGTGGCTGCCTTCCGCTTCAGCACCAGGAAATACCCATCTGTCTGATCCGGGAGTAACTCCCAGAGAACCGTTTCGGCTTGCAGCTCGCGCACGTCTTCGGGACCGTGGATGCGGCTGTAGGGGTGTCGCGTGTCGATCACGATGTAATCGGTGTCGAGCGGGACTTCGGTCGAGTCGCCCGCGACCTTACGGCGATACTGGCTGTAGTCGTACGACCGCTCGAAGTGGGTGTAGCGTGGGTGAACGAAATCGGTCGAGGCGACGCGAGCGGTCGCGGGGAGCAGGTCCGCAATTTTGGCGAACTGCTGCGGACGCTCGTCGGGGATGTAGCGTGAGTGCCAGAACTCGGGCTGGCCGGGATCCCAGAATTTGAAACTCAACGGGTTCTGGCTGAACACGCAGCAGGTCCAGACTCCGCAAGTGAGAGAGAACGCCAGGAGTGGTCCCCCCGACGGGAGCCAAGCCAGGGTGGCACGGTCTGAGGCTTGGCGAAGGCCGTGGTCGACCGCCCCCCCACTCGCCACGCCCTTCGAAGACTCGGGGCGTGCTACACCGGCACTCAACCGTCCCAACCCCGCAGCTGCGGCCCAGAGGAGGAGCGGCAGGAGGGGAGCATGGAAGTGGTGAAACGGGCCGGGTGGATTGAGAGCCAACTCATTCAGGCAGAGCAGCAAAAAGAGCGGTGCTGCGGTGAGCAATCGAGAGGGAGAAAGAAGCGGCAACAGCCCGAACGGTACGAGCAAGCACAACAGGTACGAAGCACTCGCCGGCGTGACCAACGACTCCCACACCAACTCCGGACGGGTCAGCATGGTCCAGACGATCTCGCCGGGTGTGTTCCCGAACTTCACGAAGTAGCTGGCGTAATGGATCGTGACCCCCGACCGAAAATAGGGAAGTAACACCTCCATGACCAGCAGGAGATACACCGCCGATCCAACCAGCAAACCCACGCCTACCCACATCTGCGAGCGATCTTTCTTCCGCCATCCGTCCCACGCGATCCACAGCCCCAGGGGACCGAAGACCAATGAGAAGTCCTCCTGCACCGCGAGGCCCACCAGCACCCAAACCAGCATCGCGCGCCATCGCCGGGCCTCACAGGCATCGATCGCCGCCAGCACGATGGCCACTCCGAAAGCGGTCGGGCGAAAGGTCTTCACATCGATGGAGATGTCTAAATAGTGCAGCGGAAAGGCGAGCAGTGCGAGCATCGCCATCGCAGCGGCCCAGCGAGGTTGGCCGGTATGCCGCTTCGCAATCGAGTAGAGCGGAAACACCACCGCAGCAATTCCCAGCGACTGGCACAACTCAAGTAGCAGATGCGACGGCCAAGCCACATAGAACGGGAGCAGCGCGAGGTGAATCACCTGGATGTGTTCGCCGAGAAACAGACCCTGGTCGAGGTAGCTGCGAAAGCCCTTGCCGTGGGTGATATTCCAGAGATGCTCCTCGTACATGGCGGAGTCGCCGTGGGGGATTCGCAAGTTGAACCATAGGCCCCAGTTCATTGCGGTATAGACGAAGACGTAAACAGCGAACGCTCCCCAGACGAGACGCCGGGCGAAACGCTCTTCGGCCTCAATGGGCATGGTGAGCGGCGGGAGAGTGGGGCGTGGGGTCAGCGGCCACCACTCCATCGCGACGAGACCGAAGACAATCCCCCAGTAGAACTCGCTGGTCGTGGCGAGCGCGACTTGCAACCAGTCCGCTCCGAGCAGGTAGCCGATCATTCGCCCCTGCGACCATAGAAGCAGGAACAACAACCAACGGCCCCCACGGACCGCCCATGTCGCTGCCACCTCTCCCCAGCTATTCCCGGAGAGCCTCGCTGCGAGCCAGGAGCCGCAGGCCCAGATGATCCCGCCGATGAGGGATGCCGCGAGAAGCACGAACTCCGGGCGATCAAAAGTCGCAGCGTAGACCGCTCCGTCGTTGTCGGCTTCCAGCTGGGCCCCGAGTGAGATCACGAGAGACTGCCAGGTCGATTGGCTCAAGTAGGCCGAGGCAAAGAGCCAGTCCTCGACGACGGTCAGCACCGCCAGAGCCAGCGAAAACAGTCCTCCGCACAGGCAGAGAATCGCCACCGGCCAACCGGGGGGAGCAGAGCGGGAGTCTGGGGATGGGGGCATTTGAGTCGCAGAAGTCGTCAGACTTCTGACGAGCGAGGAGACCGGGTGTGCGTCAGAATTCTTACGAATTCTGCTACGAGAACAAACCCGGTTGGTCGGGCTCGGGACGGCGACGCTTGGCTTTGGCTGGGGGGGCGGGCGATTCTGCAGTCGCGTTCGTGGGTTGCTCGGCATCGAATGTCGCCGAGACATCGAACGGAGCGGTCTCGACATTGCCCGAAGCCTGTCGCGAAACGACGATCTCGACCCGTTGATGGGCCTGGTCGAGCAACGACTTGCAGTGCGACACGAGCGAGACGCCGCGCTCGAACTGCGCGAGCGACTGATCCAGGCTCACCTGCCCGGTCTCCAGCAAGCTGACAAGCTGCTGGAGCTCGGCGAGTGCCTCTTCGAACGGGATGGGATTGGACATTGGCTGGTCGCACCAAGAAATTACAGTCGGCCCCGAAGCGGGTAGTCTACCGGGTCAGAACTGTGCAGGGAATCCGCCACAGAATTGTGGGAAATCGATGATCCAGGGGCATCACACATCCGTCTATCTTTGAGTACGATCCCGAGTGGTCGACAACCGACATGATCCCGAATCAGGGGACGTTAAAGTGGTGTTCTTCTCTTCATTTGAATCACGACGGAAGATGGCCGGCCTGCGATATGAGATCGCGAATCAGGAATGCACTGTCGATTCCTTGCGTCGGCAGATGCTGTACTCACAGCAACGGCTGGACAAGGTGGTGCTGGCCGTGGAAGCACTGGTCGAACTGCTCGCGGAACATGACATCCTCAGTCGGGAGGTCATTCTTGAACGGATGGATGCGATCGACCTCCGTGACGGAAATCTGGACGGAAAGGTGACTGCGGAAGTGGTGGACTGTACGGCGTGCCATCGACCGATCAGCCCCAAGATGGCGAAGTGCCTCTATTGCGGTGAGGAACGCCCTCCGATTCCTGGTGTCGTCCACTAAAAATGACCAAAGCCCACCGGTGGCCACCGGTGGGCTTTCATGAACATGCCGATGTCACTCAGAGTCTACAGCAACGAATCGATCAGCATCCGCAGCTTCCGTAGTTCGAGCCCGCGTTGTTCCGGATCGGTTCGACTGGGAATCAGCTCCACGGACAGGGCTCGGGAGTACTTCACCTTGCGGAGCACGCCAACTAGCATACTGAAGTCGACCTCGCCCAAGCCCACCTGCACTTGGACATCGGACACCGAGGAGTCTCGCAAGTGAGTATGGAACGTGTACGGGGCAATCAGTTCCATCACCTTGTCGACAGTGGCTGGATTGACATAGTAGCTCGGGTCAAAGGTCAGCCCCAGCCCGCGCACGGCCTCGCACAGCTCGACGGCGTTGTGCAGGTCTTCCGCTAGCGTCCCGCGCTCGGTCCGGATGGAAACCCGCACGCCCTCTTCGCTAGCCATCCCGACGAGGGCCTTCAGCCGGTCAATCTCTGAATTGAACGGCGTCCCGAGTGGCGACGAGGGGACACTGATCTGCGTGATTCGCAAGAGCTTGCTCGCCCGGCAGATCCCTTGAAAGACTTCTTTCGAGACATCGTGAGCCAGGTCGAACGCGATCGCCGGGATGCGATTCTGATCCCGGAACTGCGACGCAAACAGATTGGGATCTGCGGCAATCGTCGATGGCTTGAGGTGGTTGGACTCTTCGTCCAGCCAGATTTCGAGACGGTCGAACTCCAGTTCAACGACCTGATGACACGCTTCGGCGAAATCCAATTCCGCAAAGCACCGTGTGGAAACCGAGACAAACACTGAAACACTCCCTTGAACAACGGCTCCGTGATCCCTCACCTCCCGCAGCCGAAGTCGACTACGGCAGTTTCTGACGATCGAGCCTGCCAGTCTGGGTAATCTATGCCGAAAGAACAGACTCTGCAACGTGTAGGGATGAAACTTGATAGATCAGCTGTGCTAAAGGCAGGGATTGCTCGCGTTATGCGGGAGGAATGTCCGATAGAAATGCTCAGGGTCTTTCAATCCGGGGGCGATCTCCACGGAAGACCAGCGGGCGGGGAGGCACTGAGCCCCCCTCCCGTGGCCATCGACAGACATTGAGAACGCGTTCCACACGCCCGACTCTCAGGGGGAAACCATGCATTCACGGACGATTTTCAGCTGGGCACTTCTCAGCGTGGCCTGTACGGCTTGCGGCTGCGGTTCCACCGGGATGGTCACTCGGGGCCAGGACGCCCATGCACCCGCCCCTGGCCAGTTCCAGACCCACCGCAATCCAGCGGGTGCGGTCCGCGATCACATTTACGGGCAGCACACTTCTTACCACACGGACGGAAACGGCATGATGGATCACCTCCATCAAGCCAGCTGTCCTCCCGGTGGGGGAGCGGGTTCCTGTCCTCCTCAGGGTTACGGCGGGGCGTGTCCTCATGGAGTCCAAGGCGGCGGATGCCGAACCTGCGGAAGCCATGGCGGGGCGCCGGATTGCTACCCCAAGCATCACCGCACATACTCCTATAGTGTCCCGAATGACTTGACCTACCCCGCTCAAAGCGGAGCCGGTGCAGTCGGTGGAGCGGTGGTTTACCCGTACTACACCCACAAGGGACCGAGTGACTTCTTCCGTCAGAAGTAGTGCTTCGCCGGGTTAGACCCCGCGTCTGGCCCCATACAATTCGACGTGGAGCCGGGGGGAGAACTGCCACCCGCGCTCCACGGCGTCGCTTCTGACCCACTCCGATTTCTCTCGAAGTGACTCAGCGGTCGTCGCCTGGGGCATCAGATACACATTCTCCGGACTCACTTCGGGGAACTCGGCCAGCCACTCCGCAACATCGGCGACATCGGTCGGACGATCAATCACAAACTTCAATTGATATTCATAATCTCGGACCAAACGGCGGATCACGCCGGGAGCATGCCTCCGCTGGTCGTGCCGCGTGACCCACTCATCACCGACCGGTGTTGAGTTTCGCAGCTTCGGGCTGATCGACATCAAGTCGGCCACCACGGGCAAGTCGACGGTCCCAGCTGTCTCGATGGTAATGAACGCCCCGCGCTGCGTCAGCTCTTTGGCCAACGGCACAAGGTCCGGTACCAGCATCGGCTCGCCGCCAGTCAGCACGAAATGCGGACAGTCATACTGGGCGACCTCACTGAGAATCGCTTCGATCGACCGCGACTCCCCTTCAGGGTTCCAAGACGTATACGGCGTGTCGCAGAACCAACAGCGCAGGTTGCAACCGCTGGTCCGGACGAAAACGCTGGGCGTCCCCGTGTACCGGCCTTCACCTTGGATCGAATGAAAAATCTCAGCAATCAGCATCAAACCAACCAGCTCTTGGCCCTCGGAAACCCGGCGGAACTGTACCCGAGCCCTGATCAGTTACCAAGTCGGAGTCACCTCAATCAAGGCATCCGCCTGCCCCCGATTCGATGTCTGATGAGATTCAGTTGATCCGAATTGGTCAGTCAAGCTCCTCACTCCAGATTCAAGAGCGGAAGCGACCGACGGCTGCTGTGTCCCTTCAGCCCCATGGCGTCGTATTGCCACTGCTGGCTGCCAAACATCGCCACATCGCGCTGGAAGCGGTAATGCACTCCCATCTGGGTCCAGATCCCCGACCGGATATCGGATTGGGAATGTCCGATCAACATCCCGGGTGATCCCTCGAACAGGGACGCATTGGTCGGTATCCCCTCCCACTTCGGTCCGCGGAACAGTGTGTGCTCCGGGAACGGATCATTGGCCCACACGGGTGGACCCGGTTGGACCGAGGTCGACACATCGGGCCGCCTCCATTCTGGAGGCGGCGAAGTTTGCTCCCCCGCTCGAGGGTGAATCTGCTGGAACGCAGCCTCGCGTGCCGCTCCTTGGCTTCGCAGCTTCCACACTGTCGCGTTCGCCACAAACATCATCAGCGCTGCCACCATCATCAGCAATGGGAGTACCAGGACCAGTTCCACCGGGGCAAGGCCCGCTCGTGAAGAGAACTGTCTGGGACGGCGAGGATGTCGAAGTTGGTGTTTCATGATGAACCGTTCCACAAGCGAGCGGGAAAGTTGAGTGAGCGGACTGGCGCTAGCCACCGGCTCTTATTGGCGAACTCAAAGAGTGAGCGGACTGGCGCTCGCCACCGGCTCTTCTCGGCGAACGGCTTGGGATGCCGGTGGCTAGCGTCAGTCCGCTCACTCAACTTTCCCACTCGCGGGCACGATCGACCGCCCGTCGCCACTTGGCAGCCATGCGGAATCGGTCATCGTCTGGCATCTGCGGCGCGAACTCCCGTTCGAGGGCCCAGTTGGCTGCGATCTCCCCTTTGTCGGACCAGAACCCGACGGCCAGCCCGGCGAGGTACGCTGCTCCGAGGGCGGTCGTCTCCTGCACCACCGGACGCCGGACTTGAGTCCCCAGCAGGTCGGCCTGGAACTGCATCAAGCGGCTGTTGCTTGAGGCCCCCCCGTCGACCTTCAGCGTCTTCAGCTGGATCCCAGAATCGATCTGCATGGCCTCGATCAGATCGAGCGTCTGGTAGGCCATCGAGTCGACCGCTGCGCGAGCGATGTGAGCCTTGGTCGTCCCGCGTGTGAGGCCGATGATCGTACCTCTCGCGGAGGAATCCCAGTAGGGCGCCCCCAGCCCCACGAACGCCGGGACAAACATCACGCCCCCCGCATCGGGGACCGAGTTCGCCAAGGCTTCGACCTCAGCGGAAGTGGTGATGATCCCCAACCCATCCCGCAACCACTGGACAACCGCACCAGCGATAAAGACCGAACCCTCTAAACAGTACGTCGTCTCGCCTCCTATCCGCCAGCCCACCGTCGTAATCAACCCGGCCTGCGACCTCACCAGCTGATCTCCGGTGTTCATCAGCAAGAAGCATCCAGTGCCATAGGTGTTCTTGACCTCGCCCGGCGAGAAGCACGCCTGACCAAAAGTCGCGGCCTGCTGGTCTCCGGCACATCCGGTAATCGGGATCGACCGACCAAAGAGTGCGGCGTCAGTCTCGCCGAGGTGCCCCGATGACGAGCAGATCTGCGGCAGCATCGCTCTCGGGACTCGGAAGAGACTGAGCAACTCGTCGTCCCAGTCGAGTGTTTGCAGATTGCAGAGCAAGGTGCGGCTGGCGTTACTCACATCGGTGAGATGCGACTGTCCGCCCGTGAGCCGCCAGATCAGAAAACTGTCCACGGTTCCGAACAGAATCTCCCCGCGTTCGGCCCGTTCGCGTGTCCCTGGAATCCCATCGAGCAGATGCGCGATCTTCGTCGCCGAGAAATAGGCGTCGAGCACCAGCCCTGTTTTCTCCCGCACGACAGGCTCGTGCCCGGCTTGCTTCAGCCGCTCGCACTCTGGCGAGGTCACACGGCTCTGCCACACAATGGCATTCGCAATTGGTTTTCCCGTGGCCCTGTCCCAGAGGATCGTCGTCTCACGCTGATTTGTGATCCCAATTCCCGCGATGGCCGCCACGCCGCCGGGCGTTCGTCCGATCGCCGTGCGTGCCGTTTGTAGCTGTGATTGCCAGATCTCTTCCGGGTCGTGCTCGACCTGCCCAGGAGTCGGATAGATCTGTGCGAATTCCTGTTGAGCCTGGGAGACAACCAGCCCCGAATGATTGACCACGAGTGCCCGGCTGCTGGTCGTTCCCTGATCGAGGGCGAGTATGAATCGTTCCATCGCAAGCACCCAACTGAGAATGTGGTGGGACGGGCTTTCCAGCCCGTCCCCGCTTGACGCACGACATTCGTAACGCCAATCAGGACGGCCTGCAAAGGCCATCCTACGCGAGTATCGCCACGCCCCGAGATACCCGCAAGAGCGACCAACACCAGATGGGCGAGCGTCGATGTAGCCGCGTCGATGTGGGGCACGTTTCCTACGTGCCCCTCTTGTGCGTCGCACAAAACACCAAGCTCGCCCCCGCTTGGTCTCCCCCTCCTTCTCCGTTACAACGCATTCTCACCCCCGTTACTCCTCGCCCCCGCCTGCCGACCCCCCGCACTCTCATCGCCCTGTGCACGCATAACGCGCGGCAGAACGTCGAACA
>Ga0105046_10016426_pt1 | contig 11364 bp, 13 predicted proteins | sample MAT03_FD_78385 | JGI IMG/M metagenome (GOLD analysis project Ga0105046, IMG submission 78385) | Freshwater microbial communities from Lake Fryxell liftoff mats and glacier meltwater in Antarctica - MAT-03 (megahit assembly) | ecosystem: Environmental > Aquatic > Freshwater > Ice > Liftoff...
GGGCCGTGCTGGCTGCCGGCGAGCCGGCGACGCCTGCGAGGGCATCGCCGGATATACCTGCGAGGGCGCGGTCGGCTACGTGTGCCATGAGTATCGCCTCGTCGGCGCCCATACGCGGGTCGGGCCCGACGACCGGCGACGCGATGACCACGACCGGCGAGGCGACGATGTCCACCACCACGACGGGGGAGTCGAGCACGGGCACCACCACCACCAGCGGTGAGAGCACGTCAACCGGCGAGGGTGGCGAGCGCGGAGAGAGCGACAGCGACGATTGTGCCTCGACCCTCGGACTGCGGCTGCATCGTCACGGGCTGCTTCCCGGAGTGACGAGCTCGGGCGTCACAGACGCGTCGCTGCCCGACGCACGCCGGTAGCATCGCCGGTAGCATCGCCGGTAGCATCGCCGGTAGCATCGCCGGTTAGGCCGGGGACAGGTGGCTTCAGGTCTTGCGGGTCGCGCTGGCGGGGCGGGCGAGCATGGCGGCGAGCTGCCCGCGGTCGACGGGGTCGTCGCCGGCGAGCACGTGGAGGACGTCGGGGAGGCGGTCCTGGCCGAAGATCAGCTCGTCGCCGATGGCGAAGGTGGGCACGCCGAACACGCCGCGCTCGGCCGCGGCCTGTGACGCGGTGATGAGCTGTTGCTTGATCGCAGGGTCGGCGGTGGCGGCGATGAGGGCGGGGCCGTCGAGGCCGACTTCGGTGAGGGCCGCAGTCAATGCGGCGGGGTCGGCCATGTCGATCCCGCGGCCCCAGCCGGCGTCGACGATCGCCCCGAGCGCGCGCCCGCGGTCGGCCTCGGGCGCGGCGAGGATCGCCCGCAGGGCGGTGAGTGGGTTGAAGGGGTGGGTGGCGGGGCCGACGAGCGGGAGGCCGAGCTCGTGGCAGCGGCGCACGATGTCCTTGTAGGTGAAGACGCGCTTGGGCGCGATCTCGGCCGGGCCGCGTTGACCGAAGTGACCGAGCAGGGCGGCGAGTAAGACTGGCCGTACGACCACGCGCAGCGCCGGTCGCTCGCTCGTGAGCGCGGCCAGGCGATGCCACGCGATGTACACGTAGGGCGAGATCGGGTCGGCGTGAAACTCGATCGTGGGCTCGTGGCGCTCGGTGTCGGTCATGGGGTCCGAGCATAAAGCGTTTGACAGCGGCGGGTGTGGCGGATAACGTCGGCCGCTTCGAGGATCGTCATGCGCCGCTGTGCCCAGATATCTCCACCCGCCGATCGCCCGTCCCGGGCAGGTCTGCTGGCGTGGGGATATCCAGGCATTGCAGGCGGCTTATGCCCGGTCGCGCTCCCAGGAGAGTGATCCGCGGCGATCCGGTCGGGATCGCAGGAGAGCTCGGAGGGACAGACGCGGCGGGTGCCGCGAAGGTCATGAGTTTGGCGGACCGCGAGGTTACGCCGTGGCGATCGTGGGTGCGGGCTCCTGCGACGTGGTGCTATGTTTTGTGGGCCCGAAAGGAGGAGAGAGCCAATGTCGACCTTTACCGTCCATGTGGTGCGTGTGGTGATCGAGCCGCACGAGAACGCCGATGCCCTCGAGATCGCCCGCGTCGGCGATTACCGGTCGGTGGTGCGCAAGGGGCAGTTCGAGACCGGGGCGCTGGTGGCGTACATCCCGGAGCAGTCGGTGGTGCCGGAGGTGTTGCTCGACGAGATGGGCCTGCGGGGCAAGCTGGCGGGCAAGGATGGCAACCGGGTGAAGGCGATCAAGCTGCGCGGGGTGCTGTCGCAGGGGATCGTGTATCCGGCGCGCGAGGGCTGGTCGGAGGGGCAGGACGTCGCGGCGTCGCTCGGGATCCACAAGTGGGAGCCGCCGGCCCCGCCCGCGCACATGAACGGGCTGTGCTACGCGGCCGGCCTCGACCGGTGCATGCGCTACGACATCGAGAACTTCAAGGCGTTCCCCGAGGTGCTGGTGGTCGGAGAGCTGGTGGTGTTCACGGAGAAGATCCACGGGACGTGGTGTCAGGTCGGCTATCTGCCGCCCTCGATGATCGACGAGCAGGGGCACCTGGTGGTCAGCTCGAAGGGGCTCGCGGGCAAGGGCCTGGCGTTTCGTCCGAACGCGCCCGAGAACGTCGACAACCTGTACCTCCGGGTCGCGCGCGGCCTCGAGATCGACCGCCGGATCAGCGAGGTGTTCGTCGCCGAGATGGCGGCCGATCAGCCGATCTTCGTGCTCGGCGAGGTGTTCGGCGCGGGCGTGCAGGACCTCGGCTACGGGGCCAAGGCGGACGCGCAGGGGGTCGTCGGGTTTCGTGTGTTCGACATCTACGTCGGCCGCCCGGGGCAAGGCGCGTACCTCGGCGACCTGGCGCTGTCGACCGCGTGCGAGCGCATGGGGCTGACGCGGGTGCCGGTGCTGTATCGCGGGGCGTTTGGCCGCGAGGTGATGCTCGAGCATACGGACGGCAAGGAGACGGTGACCGGCAAGGGGCTGCATATCCGCGAGGGCATCGTCGTGCGGACGGCGGTCGAGCGGCGTGACCCGCTGTTGGGCCGGGTGCAGCTCAAGAGCGTGTCGGAGAAGTACCTGCTGCGAAAAGACGGGACCGAGTACAACTGATAGCGGCGGCCGGGGCGACCCGGCCGTGAGTCTCGAGACGATCGTATCGTCGCGGCGGGCCGAATGGTCGGCGAATCGCAGGCGTTTGACGCCTGGCTGGCCGTGTATACCCCGTGAGCCGTGGGCCGGTGGAGGCCGTGGGCTCTCCCCCGGTCGCGTAGGCCGATCTCAACGCCGTAAAGTTGCCGGTTTCGCGCGCGCGGGCCCATAGTCATCGCATGTTCAAGGTCCTCCTGATCCCCGCCCTGTTGCTGTTGGCTTGCAAGTCCGACGCGCCGAGCACGACGCCCGAGCCGACGACGCAGCCCGACGCGCCGCCCGCCGACGATGTCACGCCGCAGACGTCCGAGGACAACGGCGACGACGCGTCGAAGCCGGAGGTCAGCGACGACCCGCCCGCCAAGCCGGAGCCGGCGGTGGGCAAGGACGTGCTGGCGACCATCGAGGCGCAGGCGGACGGCAAGACCTTCGCCGAGCTGATCCTCGCCACTGACCTCGCCAAGCAACTGCGCAGCATGGACGGCGCGGGCTTCACGGTGCTGGTGCCGAGCGACGACGCGTTTAGGAGCCTGCCCAAGGGCATGATCGAGAAGTGGAAGAAGAACCCGGCGGAGCTCGAGCGGGTGATCAAGTATCACATCGTGCCGGGCACCCACGACGTCGGCAAGCTCGGCAACTTTCGTACGGCGCCCACTTCGCTCGGCACGGACGTGGTGGTCAAGGTCGAGGAGTCTGACGTGCGCGTCGGCGGCGGCAAGCTGACGCAGACCGACATCAAGGCGAGCAACGGCTATGTCCACATCATCGACAAGGTGCTGGTGCCGAAGAAGTGAGCGCGGGCGACGAGGGGCTGCTGGCGATCGTCGAGCGGCTGCGGGCGCGGCTGGCTGCGGGGGCGACGTCGGTGGCGCTGCGGGTGCTCGACCCGGACCGCGGGCGCGGGCTGTATGCCGGCGAGAAGGTCGAGGTCGCGGGGGAGTTGCAGGTACACCGGCCGTACCGCGTGTGGGTCGACCTGGCGGAGCGGCTGGGGCTGCGGATGTTGACGCCGGAGCGGCTCGGCGAGGACATGGTGGAGCTTCGCTTCGAGCGGATCGACCCGGCGGCGCGCTGGCAGAGCGACGAGGTGGAGGCGAGCGAGCGCTACGGGCGTGCGAGTGGGTTTGCGAGGATCTCGAAGCTGGAGGACCCGGACCTGCTGATCGACTTCGCGGACGCGCTGGCGCGCACGCGGCTGCCAGCGGCGCCGCGGATCCTCGAGCTCGGGGTCAACCGCGGTGACATGTTGGGATTGATCGGCGCGCTGGACCCCGAACGTGCGGCGCGGGCGAGCTTCGTGGGAGTCGACCACAGCGAGACGGCGCTGGCTCTGGCGCGCGAGCGCTTCCCCGGCGAGAACTTCTCGTTCGTGGCGGCCGACGTGAACGACCTGCCAGCGCTCGGGAGCTTCGACCTGGTGATCGCTATGGGGGTGCTGCAGAGCCCTGGCGTCGACGACCGGGGCCTGCTGCGGCGGCTGATCCAGGTCGAGCTCGGGTGGACCGGGGCGCTGATCCTCGGGGTCCCGAACTGTCGCTATCTCGACGGCGAGCGCATCCATGGCGCGCGTCAGAAGAATTTCAGCCAGCCCGAGCTGTCGCTGGTGATCAAGGACATCGCGTACTTCAAGCGCTACCTGCAGCAGCACCGGCGCCAGGTGTATGTCACCGGACGGGACTCTCTATTGGTGACTGCGGTGGCGGCGGGCGACGGATCGCAGTGACCACCGGGGCGACCGTCGAAGTAGCTGCGGGCGGCGCTGGTGAGCGGGGCGGGGCGGGCGGCGGGTCGCGCGAGGAATGGCGCGAGTTCTCGGCAGGCGCGCTGTTGCAGGCTGCGGCGGCGCACGAGCCTGGGCGGGGGTCGCGGGCACCTGTCCGCGGGGACAGGTCTGTCGTTGCGCGCGAGGTGGTTTAGGGGTCGACGGTGAGCGGACGAATGGACGTGCGCAGGGCCTCGATCTCGGCGCGAACGATCTCCTTGAGGCGCGGGACGTCCTCGAGGGACATGCCTGCGGTCGAGATCGGGTCGCCGACGATGACGCGGGCGCGGGCGCGACCGAAGCGCCAGTCGTGGACGGGCAGCGCGGTGGCGGTGCCGTGGACGGCGACCGGCAGGATGTCGGCGCCGGTGGAGATGGCGAGGTTGAAGGCGCCGTCCTTGAACGGGCCGAGCTCGTCGGTGAGCGAGCGGGTGCCCTCGGGGAAGATCATCACCGGCATGCCGCGCTCGAGGTAGCGGCGACAGCGGTCCATCGCGCCGCGGGCCGAGTTCTTCTCGCCGCGGACGACGGGGATGTCGCCGGCCAGCCACATCGACCAGCCGAGCACGGGGATGCGAAACAGCGAGGCCTTGCCGAGCCACTTCATCTCCCACGGGAGTTGCGAGATGAGGAAGGGGTCGGCCTGCGAGCAGTGGTTGCTGACCACGACGGTGCGCCCGGGCGGGCGCACAGGCAGGCGGCCGGCGATCTGGAAGTCCCACAGGGGGGTCAGGCGGCTGACGAGCACGCCGGAGCGGCGATACAGCGAACCGGTGATCACGCGGTTGCGGTCGAAGGGCCAGGTGAGCGGGACGAGCAGCAGTTGCAAGAAGAAGCAGCCCAGCGCGCAGAGACACAGCATGAGCCATGTCCAGATGGCGAGCGGGATGGCGAGGGGATCTGGCTTGACGGACATGGCGCGCTCACTCGGGCTTGAGGAAGACCTCTTGCACCCAACCGCAGGTGCCGCCGTCGGCGGTCGAGGCGTCGCCGCGCGCGGCTGCACAGAGGACGGTGAGCAGGGCGAGGGTCGAGCGACAGGACATGGGCCTCCAGTGCGAGGGTCCTGTATGCCAAACCCGCGGCCGCGGGGGCAGCCTGCGCGGGCGCGGACGGGGGCAGAAAACTCATGCGGGTTCGCGGCCGCGGCGAGCCGGCGCCGGTCGCGGTGTGGTGGTCGCGGCGTGGCGACCGTTCACGGGCGGCTGGCGACCGTTCGCCGCGAAGGCCGGCAGGTGGGCGGTGGTCGGCGCGTAGAAGCCCCGGAGACGCGAACATGTGGACTTATTGGCGCACCCACTTCGAGACCCATGCTGGTCGCCCGCACCCGGGGGCTCCGACCGACATCGACCGTATGCCGACTGCGTGGCGCGAGCCGCTGTGCGCGTCGCTGGCCCGCTTCCAGCTCGGCGAGAGCGGCGAGGGCCGAATTGCCCGCGAGATCCAGCGGTCCCGGATCCCCGGCATCGACGCCGACTACCACGTCGCGCTGGCGTTGTTCGTGAAGGAGGAGGGTCGGCACGCGCGGATCCTGGCCGGGATGGTACGCGGGCTGGGTGGCGTGCTGCTGCGCCACCATCTTGCTCAAGCCGGGCACGACGCTCGCCTCGCCCGGCAAGCGCGTACCCACGCGCCTCGGCGTGCTCCCGTTTCGCGGGCCCGGGTGCCGACGTCTGGTCATCTTCAATGATCAGCAGTCGCGTCACTTGCTCACCTCGGAGTATTACTCGGCCCTGATCTGCATCGACGGCAACGGCGACATGACGCGCGCCCCGCTGCCGCCCTCACAAGGCTCGATGATCACCCGCGTCGGCGTGATCGACATCGACGGCGATCACCGCGACGAGATCGTGGTGACGCAGCGAAAGTTCGACGACGCCGGACTGCACGGCGAGACCGACGAGCTGCTGTGGCAAGACCCGGAGACCCTCGAGCGGCATGGCGCCGCGGCGCTTGCCGACCAGGTTCATCCAGGTGGTGCGCAGGAGGATCTTCAGGTCGAGGGCGGCGCTGCGGGTGCGTACGTAGGTGGTGTCGAGCTGGGCGGTCAGGGTGACGCCCTGGGCGAGGCAGACCTGGGCGAGGCCGGTGAGGCCCGGGGCGGCGCCGAAGCGGACGGCGAAGGGCGGGTGCAAGGCTCACAGGCGGGCGGCGTCGGTGGGCGTCAGCGGGCGCGGGCCGACCAGGCTCATGTCGCCGCGCAGGAGACCAGGGGTCGACCGTCGGCGAGCAGGACGGCGAGGGCGAGCAGGCCGGTGACGGTGACGAAGAGTGGGACGAGGGGGAGCAAGAGGGCGAGGTCGAACAGGCGTTTGCGGGTCATGGGGTGTCCTGGGCGAGCAGGCGCAGGTCGGGCAGCGGCAGCAGGGCCATCCCGAGGAGCACGAGCGGGAGGAGGGCCAGGCACACGGGCACGAGCACGGCGAGCTTGAGGGCGGTCACCTGGAGATCGTGACAGCAGCGGCGCGGGGATGCGGCGGCGAGGTCGGTGAACGGTCGAGTTCGCGGGTCGAACGGTCGCGGGTCTCAGGGGAACAGGACCGGGTCGCGGCGGGTCTTGCAGATGAAGCCGGTCGCGGTGGGGTCGTCGCAGCGGGCGTCGTTCCAGCCGGTGAGCTGTTGGGCGGGGACGATCGTGAGCTCGCCGCAGTTCTCGAGGCAGCCGGTCGCCGGGTCGCAGGCGCAGCTCTCGGGGAGGTTGTCGGGCTGGGTGGGGTTCCAGGGCGGCTCGAGGTCGAAGGCGCTGCCGTCATTCCACCGCCAGTCGGCGAGCGGGTCGGGGACGTCGCAGGACTGGTCGGGGCCGTCGCGCTTGATGAGGCCGATCCACACGCGCTGCTTGCCGCCGACGGGGGGGATGTGGAGGGCGGCGAGCTCGGCGAGGCGGGTTTGTTCGGCGTCGGAGTGGATGCTGGCGAGGCGCACGGCGGTCGTCTTGCCGCTGCGAGCGACGCAGCGCTGCTCGGCCTCGGCCCAGGTGAGGCCGCTCTTGTGGGCGCAGATCCAGTACACGTGGCTGTCGGTCACCTCGAGCACGCAGGCGCCGCAGTCCTGGCTCGACTCGTCGACGAGGGCGTTGCAGTTGTCATCGAAGCCGTTGCACTTTTCGATCAGCTTGGGGTGGATCTCCGGGACCTTGTCGTTGCAGTCGCCGGCGTCCTCGACGTGGCCGGGCGGGGCCTCGCAGGCCATGAGCGGCTTGGCGTCGCGGTCGCCGTAGGTGTCGGCGTCGGCGTCGGGGTACCAGGGCGTGAACTGCAGATCGTCGGGGCAGGGGAAGGTGGGCTCGCCGGTGGTCGTGCCGGGGTCGGGCGGGGCGTCGGTGGTCGAGTCGCCGGTGTCCTCGTACGCGGGGTTGGTGGTCAGTAGACAGCCGACGAGCATGGACGCGCCGAGCGCCCCGCGCGGGGCGAGGCGGATCCAGTGGCGGGCGGGGGACATGGCGGCGCCGAGGGTAGCGCAGGCCGGGCGGCTTGCGGGGCGGCGCGCGGGGGGAGAGCGCTCAGCGGCGGGACTGCAGGTCGCGAACTTCTCGCTCGAGCGCGAACACGTGGTCGTCCTCCGCCGCGAGGTCACGCAGGGCTTCGGCGAGGCGCAGCAGGTACTCGAGGTTCGGGCCGCTCGGGCCGTGACTGCGCAGGATCTGCTGGGCGATCATCGGGACCGGCGCGGGGCCGAGGAAGTTGGGGTTGTCGGGCGTGGCGAGATACATCCGCGCGGGCGCGCGTCGCGGGTCCGGGCCGAGCAACTGGACCTCGAGCGCGACGCTGACGTAGCCGCCGCGCTCGCGGTGGTCGAGGCCGGCGATGACCTGGTCGGCGACCTCGGGGGCGACGCGGTAGGCGACGCCATGACAGCGGGCGCCGGGCTCGGGCGCGAGGGTGACGACCCGGCCCGGGGCTTCGGGCACGCCGCGGTGGTCGGTCGAGCCCTGCCAGAAGCGACGGGTCCAGCCGGTGATCACGGCGGGGCGGCGCTCGCGGTGCTCGAAGTCGGGCCGCCAGACCAGCGAGCCGTAGCCGAACAGCCAGATGTCTTGAGACATGTGCGAGCGCCAGGGTGGTGTCGAGGCCGCTCAGGGCAGGTTGGCGGCGCCCGGGGTCGGCTTCTTGCTGACGATCCAGTCGGTGGCGGCGTTGTCCTTGTCGTTGCCGTTGGGGAAGCGGATCAGAGCGCGCTGCTCGTCGTTGCTGTCCTGGACGTTGGCGTTGAGCGCCATACCCTCGACGAGGTTGGTGACGCCGGGGACGCCGGTGACGGTGGTCATCGTCATCGGGCCCTCGTAAGAGAGGGCGTCGAGGACCTTCATGGCGGCGGTGTCGACGAGGGCGATGCCGTCGGGCGAACCGTTCTGGATGCTGTCCTTGACCGCGACGAAGTTGACCTTGACGACCCCCGGCGGGGCGACGAGGGCGGCGGGGCCGACGACGAGGTACTGGCCCTGCATCAGCATGCCGCCGGCGGCGAGGCTGAGGTTTAGGTAGGTCAGGTTGTTGCTGCCGTTGACGAGCACGAGGCGGATGTTGGCGAGGTCGACGGTGGCGCCGGTGTTGTTGTAGATCTCGACGAACTCGGCGACGTCGTCGCCGATGTTGTCGTAGTCGACCTCGTTGAGGATCAGGCCCATCAACTGGCACGGGGCGCAGTTGTTGCCGCCGCAGTCGACGCCGGTCTCCAGGCCGTTCTGGACGCCGTCGCCGCACGACGGCGAGGCGCAGGCGTCGCCGGTGCACACGCCGCTCTGGCAGTCGTCGGGGAGCACGCAGTCGAGGCCGCTGCCGCAGCCGTCGCAGGTGCCGCCGCCGCAGTCGAGGTCGGTCTCGTCGCCGTTTTGGACCACGTCGTCGCAGGCGGCCGCGAGGCAGACGTTGGCGTCGCAGACGCCGCTGCCGCAGTCGTCCCCGAGCTCGCAGGTCTCGCCGTCGAGGCAGGTGTCACACTCGCCGCCGCCGCAGTCGATGTCGGTCTCGCTGCCGTTCTTCTTGGCGTCCTCGCAGGTGGAGGCGATGCAGGTGCCGGCGTCGCACGAGCCGCTGAGGCAGTCGGTGTCGGTGGCACAGTCGCCGTCGAGGTCGCAGCCGCCACAGACGGGGCCGCCGCAGTCGATGTCGGTCTCGTCGCCGTTCTTCGTGGCGTCCTCGCAGCCCTCGGGCGCGCCGGTCGAGCTCGAGTCGGTGGTGGTGGTGGTGGTGCCGGTGGTGGTGCCGCCGTTGGTGGTGTCGCCGCCGGTGGTGCCGGTCTCGCCGGTGGCGGTGGCGGTGGTATCGGGGTCGGTGGTGGTGCCCGCGGAGTCGGTGGTCGCCACGCTGGTGCTCGCCTCACCGGTGAAGGTGCTCCCGCTGGTGGTGGGCCCGGTCGTGGTCGGCGTGCCAGTCGGGTCGCTCGACGCGTTATTGGTGGTCTCCTGCGCCGCGTCGGTGGTGCTCGGGGACAGGCTGTCGGTGTTCTCGTCGGTGCCGGCGGACGAGCAGGCCAGCAGGAGGCTGAGGGTCGTGAGGGATGTGAGGGACGAAGTAGGCCAAGGACGAAGCATTCGACCGAGGGTAGCGGAGAACCGTCACGCTCGCGCGGCGCTGCTGGTGCCAGGGATACGGTCCCGGGCGAGTTTTGTCGCACGATCCAGCGGACCGCCGACGTGCGACGGCGGTGGTGACAGCCAGCAGGCCCCTGGGTTGGGCCTCAGGGGATGTAGAGCGGGTTGAGGGCCATACCGCCCGGGTAGGCGTAGGCGGAGCCCTTCCCGTCGTTGTTCTCGCCGACGTAGCCGATGACGCTCAGGCTGAAGGGATCGTCGCTCTCGGCGGTATAAAACTTGGGATCTTCCAGCGTGCTGCTCTCGATCGGGACGTTGGCGACGTAGAAGCGGCCGAGCGGGAGCGGCGAGTTGATCAGCTTGTACTGGTCGGCGGTGACCTCGACGCCGTTGATCTTGATCGGAGCGGCCCCGAAGGCGTGGACTACCTGGGCGTAGTTGAAGGTGTAGTCGATGCCGGTGATGAACACGTAGCGCTTGAGGTACTGCTCGATCGGGATGGTCTGGTACATCGCCGGATCGCCGATGCCGCCAGCGACCTTGTTGCTGGCCAGGTACTGGACCGGCATGAACGGGCCGGTGCTGTAAAAGGTGAAGCCCTGGCCGCTCGTGACCTCCATCTCCTTGAAGTCGCCGCGCCTGGCGAGCGGGATGACAGGATGGATCCCGGGCGGATCGACGGTGATGTTGATGCCGTCCTCGCCGGCGTACACGCGCCAGTAGCTCTTCTCCGTGCCGCGCAGCGGGGCGGGGGCGGCGACGTACTTGGTGCCCCAGTACTCGATCGGGATCATCTGCTCCTGCAAGTGGTTGCAGGAGGTGGAGCCGTAGGGGACGGGGGCGCAGGCGGTGCCCGACAGCAGCCAGATCGGCTTGTCGGCGTGGACGACGGTGCCGGAGATGTCGTGGGACTCGTAGTCGATGCTGGGGGTGCCGTCGGCGTTTTGCGTGGACGCGCCGACCTGCATCAGCTCGAAGCGGTTGAGCTTGACGGTGCCGACCTCGCCAGCGAGGACCTTCTGCGGGGCCAGGCCGTTGCCGGCGGTGATCTCCGGCGGGGTCCAGGTGACGGTGGTCGTGTTCTCGAGCGCGATGACGTTGAAGTAGCTGGGACGACCGCCGTAAAACTCCGGCTTGAAGACATACCCCGGATAGGAGGCGACGACGTAGTCCTGGCGCAGGCTCTTGACCGGCAGCAGCATCGAGGAGTCGTTGCTGTCGGCGTTCTTGAGCGGCGAGTGCAGGTACGCGATGACCGGGATGTCGCTCTTGACCCGGTAGACGCCGCCGTTGCGGATCGCCGAGAAACCCTTGATGAAGCTGCTGGTGAGCTTGAAGACGGTGCTCTCGCCGGTCTTGAGGACCACGGGGTCGCCGAGCGGGGCCTCCACGGACGACGAGTTCGGCGTGAAGTACATTTGCACGGTCGCGGTCAGCGGGTCGGGGTTGCCGACCAGCAC
>Ga0105046_10016429_pt1 | contig 11362 bp, 7 predicted proteins | sample MAT03_FD_78385 | JGI IMG/M metagenome (GOLD analysis project Ga0105046, IMG submission 78385) | Freshwater microbial communities from Lake Fryxell liftoff mats and glacier meltwater in Antarctica - MAT-03 (megahit assembly) | ecosystem: Environmental > Aquatic > Freshwater > Ice > Liftoff...
AGCTGCGACCTGATCCTCGGTTCAATTCCATTCTCGCCTCCAAGTTCATCAACTGTTTGATGTACGATGGCAAAAAGACAACCGCACAAGGCGTGTTCTATAGTGCTCTCGACGAGATCGCTGAAAAAATCAAGGACAGGCCTTCGATTGAAGTTTTCGAGCAAGCGATTGAAAATGTAAAGCCATATATCGAAGTTCGTTCCAAGCGTGTCGGTGGTGCTTCTTACCAAGTGCCAATGCAAGTTAACAAGAACCGTCAACAGAGCTTGGCGTTTCGCTGGGTTTTGACAGCAGTTCGGGACAAGAAGGGTCGTGCTACCCATCAGAAGCTTGCAGACGAGCTGATGGCCGCCTATCGAAAGGAAGGCACGGCGATTACCAAACGAGAAAATACACACCGTATGGCAGATGCCAACAAGGCGTTCGCTCACTTCGCCTGGTAGTTGGGATTCTGGAATACAGTGTTTGATAATAATCCGCTTGGTAACAAGCGGATTTTTTTTGACGTCAGCGGATGGTTATCTGCGGAGCTGGCTAGATCGATGATCGCTTTTACGAGGAGTTACTTCCCGACCGCTCTTTGGAACGCTTCTTGGCCGCCAACAATCGGCAATTCCAAATGTGTCCCATTCAGATCCACCGTTAGTTCCGTCCCTGCCTCTGGCTGTAGCGTGAACTCTGGATCACTGGAAAAGATCATCAGACCTATCTTTTCGCCAGCGGCAATAATTTGATCGTCTGGCTGGAGCGAGAAACTCACGTCATAAAATTGATTGGGGACCAGAGGTTCGCTTTTCGTCATGGAGCTGTGGTTCTGCGGATCCGCCCAGCCTCGCGTAATCAGGTTATCTGTAATCTTGTCCTTGGGATCTTCTGTCCATGGTAGTGAGACCAGCCAGACAGTGAGATTGGCAGCAGGTTTGCTAGACGACAAACGGATCTTGACCTTAGGGTAGCCGGATATGTGCAGCGGTTCCTTGAGTTCTGGAGTTACAAACAGTAGCCGGTGCTTGGACGCCGCCGTTTGGGCCAAGTCTTTTCCAGGGCTCGAAGCGTCATCTACAAGTATTTCGCTTCCTTGATCCTTAGCGGGAGTGGCCGATAATCCGCCTTGGCTATTTCCTCCCTTGCTCAAATGCATTGCAACCAGCTTAGCCTCAGGGTGAGGGTAGTCGTCGTAAGCGGTCGGCTGTGATCGCTTTGCGGTCTCCCGGACAATCCAGGACTTTGGATCTTTTTCGACACCATTATCGATACCATGGAGGTACTTCGAGAACCACCGATTCATCATGCCCAACGGAGGTTCACCGCCGTGGCCACCTTGATGGCAGTAGAACTGAACAGGAATCCCCTTTGCCTTTGCGTATTCGTAGATTCGAACACTATGCTCTGGCACCACATTCCAGTCGTTGAAACCGTGCGCCATTAAGAGCGCTGCCCGCATCGGTTTCATGTCGTTGAGGTAATCTCGCCCGGCCCAAAAGTCGTTGTAGTCGCCCGTAACTCGGTCTTGGCCATTTGCCATTTCTTTGTCACGCACCTCGCAATCACAATGCTCGCGTTTGGCTTCGTTGCCGCTATGAATGAAGTTGTATAAAACATCAATGTCCTCGCCCATGTATCCGCCAGGATGACGAACAAGTCCGTTTGATCGATAGTAGTGGTAGTAGGAGGTGTTTGGCGCGATTGGGATAATCGCCTCCAAACCTTGCACGCCCGTCGTCGCAGCAGCTAGGGGAATCGTTCCGTTGTAGGAAGTCCCTGTCATACCAACCTTGCCAGTTGACCAGAACGCTTTCACTGTTTCGCTGCCGTCAACTTCGGTGTATCCATTTGCTCTGCCACAGAGCCAATCGATGACCGCTTTGGGAGCGAGTGACTCATTGTCGCCACCCACCGTCGGGCAACCTTGAGACAATCCGGTACCAGGCGAGGACGAGTGGACAACCACAAATCCTCGAGGCACCCATTGCTTGATTAAAGAATTCGAAATAATGGGCCGATTTACTTTAGCGCTGAACGCAGGCGGGTCCTCATGCTTGGGCGGAACAGCCCCGAGAGCATGTTTCGGATTCCAAAAATGAATGGGCGCCACCGAACCCGTCCCTGCAAAATAAGGGCTCGACTCGTAGATAACGGGTAGCTTTAAACCCTCGGTGTCGGTTTGTGCAGGTCGGGTTACGTCGACATGCATGCGATCCAATTTCCCATCTCCATCCGAATCAAACTCCGTCTCGACCCAGAGATCGTGCCGAATCCATTCTTTAGGCTCTTTGAAGCCAGTGACGATTTGGGCCTCACCATTTGAAAACACCGGTAAGGATTTGTCTTGCGCGAGAACAAACGATGCCGTCGCGATGTTCAATAGCGATAGGCAGGAAAGAGCGTGCAAGTTGGAACGGAAAAAGAGAGCGTAGTAGCCAATTCGTTTGGACATATCGAAGTTATTAGGGTGTTGGGTGGAAGCGAAAGAAGTCCCAATACACTACCAGAATGCAGGACCAAGTGTTGCAAATGGCGAAAGATGAACTGGAGTTCTTAATTCTTTGACTTGAATTTCGGCTCATTTTGTGGGAAAACGCACAAGCCATTCGAAGTCAACAATATCCATTTTTTTTCGAAAAATCATCCCGTGCAAATCCACCTTCGCAATGTTTTTTTAATGATGCTCATCATGGTAACAACACGGGCAATGACGTTTGCGGACGCGGAACGGGAATTTCACGTGAGACTCGATCCGGCAATGGGTTCCGAAATCAAAACAGGACGGTTAATTGTCTTTTTGATCGCGGACTCGTCGAAGGTCCCGAAACGTACTTCGCCCGTGGACGGCCCCTTTTGGGATGATCCACAACCAATCTTTGCGGTGGAGGCAAAGTTGTCGTCGAATGGCTTCGCGACGCTCGACGACAAATCGGATTGCTTCCCCGTTCGACCGAGCCAATTGATGCCGGGCAGATATCGCGCACAGGCGCGATTCGATTTGACCCGGGCGAATAGCAGTTGGCGCCGCGAACCGGGTAACCTTTGGTCCGATGAAGTTGCGTTTGAAGTTCGCAACACAAGCGACATGCAAGTTGTTGAAATGGTTCTATCAAAGGTGGTTGAAAAGGCGACAGTTTTACAAGTAGATGGGGTGGAGTGGTTTGAGATTCCATCGAAGTTGCTTTCTAAGTTTCGAGGGCGCGAGGTCCTGCTGCGAGCTGGCATTGTTCTCCCGCAAAACTACAACAGCGAGCAAAAGTATCCTGCGATCTACGAACTACCGGGTTTCGGAGACGACCATCTAGGAGCGATGCGTGGCCGACCTCGTGGCAGTGGTGACACAAGCGACGCGGGCGTACTAGCTAAATCCTCGTTTCGAATTGTGCTTGATCCTGAGGGGCCGAATGGCCATTCCCTTTTCGCGGACTCGGCCAATAACGGTCCGTGTGGTCAGGCGCTGACTGAGGAATTGATATCCGCTCTTGAAGCCAAATATCCTTTGATTGCAGAATCCTCCGCTCGGTTGTTGCGAGGGCATTCCTCTGGCGGTTGGTCAACCTTATGGCTTGCCACTCACTATCCAACCGTCTTTGGTGCGACTTGGTCCAGCGCCCCAGATCCGGTTGATTTTCGTCGTTTCCAAAAAGTAGATATCTACGGTCAAAAAAATTTCTATACCGATGCAAACGGAGCGGACTTGCCCAGTTTACGCAAAGGGGATGTTGTCGAGATGACCATTCGGCAAGAGTCGCGGGGCGAAGATGTTTTGGGACCGGACAATACTTCTGGGCAGCAGTGGGACTCTTGGTTTGCAACGTTTGGACCTAAGAGTTCAAGTGGAAATCCTGCTGCTTTGTTCGATGTCGAAACTGGAAAGTTAGACTCTAAGATCGCAGAGTACTATCAACGGTACGATATCTGTTACTTGCTGCGAAACAACCCGACCGAGTTGGCTCCCATTTTTCGAAACTCGATTCGTTTGGTGGTAGGTACCGAAGACAGTTTTTATCTAAATGAAGCTGTTGCGTTATTAGACGCCGAATTGAATCGTCTTGGGCGCACGGCAGCCGACCGTGGGTACGTGAAATTGATTCCGGGTGACCACGGTTCCATTTTTGCAAGTGAAACGGTTCGATCTTTTCCGAAAGAAATGTTAGATCATTTGCGATCCGCCGGACACGTTCATTGAGCCGCAATTGCAACGAGTGCCTGAAGGCCAGCCATATTACGTTCCAATCTAGTTTTCGCGTCTTCGTCGGTATGATTTAATATGCCGATCGGTCCTTTAAACCCGCTTTCCGAAATCGCTTTTAGGACCTCCAAATCTCGGTCCCCCTCCCCGATCGGTAGGATTTTTTTGCCGAGCCGTTCGCCATCGGACTGCATGCCGTTGATGTTGATTACCAGCAAGTGCGGCATCATTTTTGCCAAAACGGTCGGTAGCCGATCCAGTTGATCATGTGCGTGGTGGAGATTGAAAATAATACCGACATTGGTCATGCCGATTCGGCGTATCAATTCGATTTGATTCTCTGGGACGCCAAACCATCCGCCGTGGTTATAAAGTCCTACCGTGCTCCCGATTTCTTGAGTTGCAACTGCAATCGTTCGAATGCGTTCCGCTTCCTTGTTTGCAAATGCCTCCGCTTCGTCTGCGGTCATGTTGATGTTTCCTCCACCCGTGACCCACAGCTGTGGATGAAGCTGATACTTTTCGAAAAGCTTGAGGGTCATTTTCGCTTCCTCATTGAGTGTCGTAGGAAACCACCAAGCAGACAGCTCGATCCCGTTTTCCTTGAGAGCCGCGAATTCGCTTTCGAAGCTCGGGATGTGTTCGGCGCGGTAATCGTAGGCGAATCGCTTGATTCCCAATTCGCGTAACATACTGGCTCGTTCGGTTGACGACCGCTTGGCGGAATCAAAGGGAACGATGCACCAAGCCATTAGATTATCCTTTGCAAACAAAGCCTTGTTGAGTGCGGCTTTTTCGGGTGAGTCAAATCCTGCAAGGCGTACTCCCGTACCAACAGCTTTCGAAAGGCTATCCCCAAGGTCTCGACGATACATGTCGGCCAGCTCCTCCAATTGGCTCACGACGGCGGGATTCTGCTTGGCAACGTTCACCGTCTCGCCTGGATCAGCGTCCAGATCGAATAGAGCGAACTCCTGCTTTGCGACTTTGTAACCGTGTCGGCTTGCGATCCCGCGCACGCCCGACTCCTCGATTGAGTTGGGCGCCATGTTTGCGAAGTTCGCGGGCTTTCCACCCGTTCCGACCGTGCCGTTTACGGTTAAGTAGTCATGGGGCAAGTGTAGTTTCCATTTCCCGCTGCGTACTGCATGCAATTCAGAACCAGAATAATACGCCAACGTTTCCCTACCTTTTGCACCGGGTTTGCCTAACAACAAGGGCGACAAGTCCACGCCATCGATTTTTCGATTCGGCAACGGTGCATTGATGATTTTCGCCACCGAAGGCAGTAAATCGATTCCATTGATGAGTTCGTTGCATGTTTGACCGGCTGGAATATGACCGGACCAACTCGCAATAAACGGCACCCGCATGCCCCCTTCGAAGGTAGTCAGTTTTCCTTCTCGAAAGGGTTGTGCCCGACCAGCGTGATCGCCATAGCTGAGGAATGGACCGTTGTCCGAAAGGAAAAGTACTAGGGTATCCCCATCCAAACCGTTCGTCTTGATTGAGTTCATGATCTCGCCGACGGACCAATCCAGTTCCTCGACGACGTCACCATAAAGTCCTCGAGTCGATTTACCTGCAAATGCCTTCGACACGGCGATTGGCACATGCGGCATGACATGCGGGACATAAAGAAAGAAAGGCTGCGCTTTGTTCGCCGAAATGAACTTGACCGCGTGCTCGGTAAAGAGCTTTGTAAAGCTAGATTGATCGGGATCCAGCGAGATGGTGGTTCCATTCTCGATGAGAGGCAGCGGCGGGATGCCGCGAACGGTCGGATGCAATGGCCCGTTGTCATTCGAATAGGGCAGCCCAAGCCACTTATCAAAGCCGTTTCTCGTCGGATCGAAAACTGGCCGGGTGCCAAGATGCCATTTGCCGAAACAAGCGGTCGCGAACCCCTGCGATTTGCACAGCTCAGGTAGCAGGATTTCGTCTGGGTGAATGCCGTTGACGCTGGTGTGATTAAGAGCACCTGCTAACCCGATCCGATTGGGGTAACAGCCGCTTAACAGAGCAGCTCGCGAAGCGGTGCAAACCGCCTGAGCCACGCTGAAATTCGTAAACCGAGTGCCTTGGCTAGCGAGCACATCCAAGTGCGGCGTACGGATATCGGTGGCTCCGTAACAGCCGACGTCGGCATATCCCAGGTCATCAGCCAGAATAATCACCACATTGGGAGCCCTTTCGGCGACATCCCCGAAGGCGAGCGCTGCAAAAAAAATCAGAATCAGCGAGGCGAGCGGGGATGAAAGTTGCATAGAAGCCCTGAGAGAGAGTGTGGCCGGTGCGAGCAGTGCGAACCGATTGTACACAAAGGAAGTCGGATTTCGCTACGCTGGCGAGCCCGACAAGGCTTGCCAATCTGGCGAAACGATGATATTTTTATGAATCGGACGAGGCAACCATTTTGCCCTGTGGTCGGTATATTTTGGCGAAGTAGCTCAGTTGGTTAGAGCAACGGCTTCATAAGCCGTGGGTCGCTGGTTCAAGTCCAGTCTTCGCTACTCTTTTTCTAAATACACTAACCATTCCGACTTCGAGCTCGGTATGAAGTGTAGCTATTTCTCTGGTGGACAAGCAAAAGCTAGCGAGGTTAAGTTTGGGTATTGCTATTCAGGAGGATCGCAATTGATGCAAAAGTAGATCGCCCGCATATGTGGCGCGCGGTTGCACTTCGCATCCCGCCCAGCATCCTGCACATTTCAGAACCCAATCACGCTGAGAATGACGAAGTGCCCCGCTCCAAACTTCTTGAAACGATTGCAATCTGAGATTGCCAACCACATGGCTATTGAATTGACAAGCTGGAACATCTCCATTTGGAAAAAGCCGCATGTGAGAACTGAGGGCTACGCAACCTGGGTTAGGCCGTGGCTCGTTTCGCAACATCCTCGCACGGATTCCGTCCAAATAATAAGTTTGTATCCAACGTTCTGGCCCCCTTAACTCCGCCTTGGCATCCGCTTGCACTTCATTGAAAAACTTCTCTAGTTCCGGTTTCTCAAAATGGCCAACAGGAGTAAACAATTCATCGCGTGTTGGAGCGTAGGATCTATCGCGTTCGACAGCGTAAGTGGCGCTGGCATTGTAGGCCATAACAATCTGATGACGAACTCCAAAACTTTTCAACTCGGTATGCAACTTACGATAATGTTCTATGCCCTCTGAGTCGGAGATAGTCTGGTTGATTCGAAGGTTCAAACGCAATTCGCGTTGTCTTGGGGCGAGTTCCTTTATCGTTTCCATGCAACGATCGTAGGCTCGATGGTTATGGCGAGACTGTACATGTTTCTCACCAACCCCATCGACAGAGATCATTAAATCCAAAGGGACATGCTGCGGTTGCTCTTGCGCGAAACGAACGACGCGGTCGGGAAATGCCGCGTTCGTGGTCATGTGCACAACAATCGGCTTCAAATGCAGCTCTGCTAAATGCGAAAGTTCGATGAAATCTTGCGAAGAGTTGGTTTAAACAAAGTCCACCAATGTCGAGCTGATGTGAGCCCGAGGGGTAAGTCGATCCTGTTGGGAAATCGCGAGCAAAAATCCATGGAGCAAGAGTCGCTAGTCGTAGTATGTGGATCTGACCTCAGCTTCCCCAATGCGGAAGCGGCCGACTTGTTGTCCAGGTTTCTGTTCCAGCTGAATTCCTCGGTAAACGGTCGGCCAATCAACGCTTCAACAAGTTGTGTCAAAGCACTTTGCTTTGTGCCAGCCCCTTACGGTTCCGAAGCACTCATTCAGTCACTTTCCAACCACGCATGCGTGCATCATACATTGCCGTGTCCGAGTATTCCAATCCCACGTGGAGCGGATTTTATTGGACGACATGTCAGTCAGGTGGAAGGGGATGTTCACTTGCCTTTGCCAGATGCCTATCGCACATTTCAAATGCAACAAGCAATCCGATCTCAACAGCGCGCAGGTGAGCCATTGATGTTGCACTCCCATACGCCCGGAATGATTGGATATCATGTGCGAAGAGAGGCTTTGAAGCGTCGCTACCGCAGCAAGCCAATCCCGTTTGTGGCGACTCATTGGACACGTTACCAACCGTTCGTGGAAACTCGAGTCGTCGAGATTGTGGATGCTCTGCGCAGTAATCAATCATTAACATTTAACGAATTCTTCACACATGGCGGTTTGCTAGAACGATTGATCCCGGCGCTACATGAGGACCAGAAATACGCGCCGGCTTTGAACGCATGCTCTACGACGTCAGGATGTTGGTAAACCATTGGTACACCCTTCCAAACCAGAAATCATATCGCGCTAATAAGCGTTGGGGACGGTTTTTGTTGTGGCTCGCGAATGTCGGGGGCCGTCATTCACACCATCAACTTCAGGGGAGTCTGGCCGCCGCTAGCGGACTTCGCGAGTTGACACAAATACTAGCCATGTGTGTCGGAGTTCCGCTAGAAGAAATATGGAAGCGCCCATTCAGTTCCAATTCATTGGCTGCTTGCAGCATGGCAGAAGGCTCCGGACAGATGGTCCGAGGCTACCTCGCAAAATTTTACGAGCCCTGCGATCGAGTTTTCAATCTAGAGGGTGAGGCAGGTAGCAATGACCTCCAGTCGCTTGGAGTGCCGCGCAGCAAAGTGGTCAACATCGACTTGACTGCAAATGTTGGTCAACAAATTTTCGAAACTTACCGAAGTATCGTCGACGATTCCATCAGTCGAATTTCTCCAAAACGTACAAAGTTAAGCGATTTCGAATGGGGACCAGCACTGCCAGGTTATGAAAGCACTTCTTCAAGCTTAGCCATGTCCGATTTGCACCTGGGAGATGGAAGCGGTACCGAACGCGCCCAAGCGACAATCGCGCTGAAGCCTCACGTTGAGCGGTTGAATATAGATTGCATTGACATCGTAGGAGACTTGATTCAGCGCGACGTTCCAAAAGTCGTTTCAGCACGGCATCGCGAAACTTTTTTGTCGGCGTTGCAGCATCTATCCGGCAGTACGTCACGAAACGAAAAGTCCATCATTAGCGTTAAAGTGGAAGTAGACTCATCAGTGCTCGCGAACTCCAAGCGGATGTTGGAGGTACAGAAAGAGTTGCAGACCTTCGCCTTTAAGATCGGCGGTAGGATTGAGCTCGGCGATATGACGCTTGGTATACCCAACGATGCACCACAGAATTCGATTCCGGTTTACATGGAACGAGGGAACCATGATGAAGGAGAGCGGTTAGAGGAAGTTATTCCAGGAGCAAAACTTGCGCCTTCGATGATTCGTTTAGATAAATCGTCTGGAGTCCTTTTTTGCCATGGCAACATCTGGAATCTGCCCGAAGTGCCGTTGGCTCTAAAATAATCTTCTTCGATGGAAGATCTCTCGATTCGCTTGACGGAGCCGAAATTGCGATCCTCCCTCGAGACAGCCCAAGTCATCTACTCTATGACTAGCGCTGTTTGGCGGGCGTGCGCAAAACGGATTGATGTGCGAGGAATCTGGAAGAATGACCTCCAACCAAGTCTCTCCCGATTTGTTCAATGGCAACGTGATCGTCGTTCGGAAGTACGGTCAGAGCAAACCGAGTTCTCGAAATTCTTAACAGGAGTGATCAGCCCAGTCGACAATGCCGCCGTTGCCGCTCAGACGGGAATCACTGTCCGTGGCTTTGGTGAGTACTGCTGGGCAATCTGCGATGGGCAGTCGGGTTGCTTGTTGGTGAATTATGGCAAATTCCATGGCAAGAATATCACAGCCGTCATGCTGCGCTTTCCTGAAGCGGCGATCTTTGAATGGGACGAACGCGATCAGAGTTACTACGTACTATCCCACCGCCGACTAAGTCACGAAGAATTGGAAATAGTACGCGATCCAATGGGTCGTGAAATCAACTCGCCAAAGTCCACATCAACATTAGTATCTGCCAAACAAACGGCGCGGACACTTTTGGAAGTCTGCACTGAGGGAGGAGGGCACAGCGAAAGGCAATTGGCACTCTTGCCGCAGTACAAGACCCATGGAACGGTGCATGTCGCTGCCAGTGGCGACCGAGCACTTTCTTGGGCTCAAGAACAATGGGCTGGACATAGAATTCTATATGACACGTCCGGCAAAGTGCGAAGCGCCGCAACTTTGGTCTCCTATTTCAAACGACTTGACTCGATATCGCGGCAAGCTCGAATCGTGGCCGGGCAGTTGGAAATGTACACCCATGCGATTACCGATTTTGCACCGATACTTCCGTTGGCGATGCGACTCGCCCGCAAGGCCGGTCAGACCAAACTTCCAAAGCTTTTTCACGTTTCCCACCACGTTGCGATGCACAGCCGATACGTAGAAAGTCCCAAGCCTCCGCAACTCGACCGTTTGACTTACTGGGCGACCCAGCGGTACCAAAACAGCATCAACGGAGACGTAAACATTGGCTTTCATTTCGAACGATACCACCAGGATATTCTAACGCCGCCACTTGCGCCCGACATACTCAGTGCCAAACCAACCTTCAATTCCAAAATCATCCTAGTCTATTTGAATGGGTCTCCATTCTTTTTAGCTGAACAATGTGCGAAGATCGATCCGTCCGGTGACCACGAATGGCATATCTACTCCGCTCAACAAAAAGTCGAAGAAAGATCGGTCTACCCACATATCTGGTTGTTTCCTCAAAGTCATTCCTATCGCGATAAGATTCCCCGTGCGCGTGGAGTATTGACCGTCAGCGGCTTCATGGGGCCAGCTGAACTTTTGCATCTTGGCAAACCTTTTGTCGTCTTACCAACGCCAGGTCATGGAGAACATGCCTTCAACGCGTCTGCACTTCAAGAGATCTCAGATGTCTCTGTAGTTACATTGATCGACAGCCCATTATCGCATTCACGAATTCGGAGCACGTTCGGTGAAGCGAAAAGTCTTACTGCTCCACTTGTTAGAGTTGGTCGTAAGGGTAGCGTCGGACCGTATATCGATGTACGAGCCGAAGTTGTTCGTAGGATTTTCGGAAGCTAAACCAACGTGCATGCGTGCACCGAGATCGGCGGTACGATTTCTACATTTTGATTGAGCTTGTTGGCAAACCAAAGCGTTGCTGAAGAATCCCCCAATGATGTGCGACGTGGCCCAACAAAATAGTGGCTTGCTTGTGAACGGTGACTTCATGCCCCATGACCTGTCCGACGTTCTGCCAAGAAGACTCAGGGAGGTTTTGGAAAAATGCTAT
>Ga0105046_10016430_pt1 | contig 11361 bp, 5 predicted proteins | sample MAT03_FD_78385 | JGI IMG/M metagenome (GOLD analysis project Ga0105046, IMG submission 78385) | Freshwater microbial communities from Lake Fryxell liftoff mats and glacier meltwater in Antarctica - MAT-03 (megahit assembly) | ecosystem: Environmental > Aquatic > Freshwater > Ice > Liftoff...
GTTCCGGTCGCTGTTTTGGACGAGGTTGGTGTTGAACTCGGTGTTCGCGTCGCCAACGCGGCGGGGTCAACAGATCGCGTCTGTGTTGGCGTCACCGAGGGTGTTCCGGTCGCCGTGCCGCGACTTGTTCCGCTCTTCGTAGGGGTGACAGTCGATGTCCGTGTTTTCGCAGGAGTAGTAGAGGGCCTGAGCGTCGGTACGGCGGTCGATGTGCGGGTCGGGCTGGGCGATGCGTTCATCGTGGGAACGGTGGTTTTCGTTCCGGTCGGACTCGCAGATGCTTTCGCCGTGGGCACCACCGTTTTCGTTCGCGTCGCACTGGATTGGGGCGTGGCCGTTCTCGTCGCGCTGGCGGACGATTTCGGAGTCGGAACTGCAGTGGTCGCCAATTTCGTCGCAGCCGGCTGTGCAGTGCTGATTCTTGTTCCAGTTGATCCTGAAGCAGGTGTCAAAACGGCATTCGCCGTTGCCACAGGGGTGGTGGCCGGCTTCACGCCGCCCGCGGTTGGAGTCTTGGTGCCAGCCCGAATGGTCGCGCTCCCGCCCGACGAAGGAGATCCTTTTGAAACCGTCGGAAGTTTGATAACGGTTCGTACTGGAGTCGGTGTCTTGGCCGGGAGAACCGGGGATGAAACAGATGTCTCAGTGGGTAAACTCTGGAGGAGACTCGCCTGTGAAGGCTGACTCTCGGGCGATCCCCCGGAACCACCGGCACCACCCGCGCTATTCCCGTCAGCAGCTTTGGTGACAGCAGGTTGCTGGGCGGCACTCGTTACCGCGTTCTTCGGCACATCCTGCACACTGGTGTCTTCGGGAACAGCCGCTTGCTGATAACACCCTGCCAGGAGGATCGGCAGAGCGATCAGCACGATCGCCCGGAGAATGAAGCCCTGCAGCGCAACCGACCAACGGGTTCCCTCGAGTCCCTCATTGGAAAGGGAGCGTCGTTCGCCAATGCCTGTGAACTTCCGCGACATCAGCTAACTCCCCGGCTTGCCCTGGAGGTTCAACACCGTTGTGACCGTGTGCCACCCTATCTCGATTCACCTGTACGTAACACACGCTAACCTACAGGGCTTGTCCCGTCACGGCAAGTCCCCAAACGAGACTCGAACAGGTAGTTTGAGAATCCTTCACAACGTGGACATCGCGCTTGAACGAGACGAATCCTTATTGCGGTGTGAAGGGATCTGTCCCCTGGCTGATCTCCACGCCATCTGGAACGCTATCACCATCGGTATCGAAGTTCAGAACGTCGGTGAAGTAGGTGTAAACCTCTTGCCCATCTGTCAGACCATCGTCATCGGTATCCGGGAACGCGGGACTGGTGAAATACACCTGAACCTCGTTCCCATCCTGAATTCCGTCACCATCGCTATCGGGGTTGAGCGGATCGACCCCGTAAAACGCCTCGTCACCGTCGTTCAACCCATCGAAGTCGCTGTCGAGACTGTTGGTGTCCCCTGGGAAACTCGCCGGATCGGTGGGATCTGATCCGGCGTTGAGTTCATCGTGGTCACTGAAACCGTCACCATCCGTATCGGCCAGAGATGGATTGGTCCCATGTTGCATCACCTCGTTGTAATCGGGAAGCAGATCACCATCCCCGTCATAGTTGAGCGGGTTCGAGCCGTAGACGTTGACCTCTTCACCATCGAGCAATCCGTCGTCGTCCGAGTCCGGCCGTAGTGGATCGGTCCCGGCCTGGAGCACCTCAGGACCATCCATCAGTCCATCGCCATCGGTATCCGGGTTGTTCGGATCGGTCAGGCTTGTGATCTCATCTTCGTCTGGCAGACCGTCCATATCCATGTCCGGCCTGGGCGTTGGAGTCGGGATTTCGGTTGGAGCCGCTGGTTGTCGGGTGCCTCCAGCGACTGGCGACGCGAATTGAGGTGCTGAGACGCCGTCGAGCGGAACCCGGGGGTCAATGATCCTCCAACCTGAATCCGTCGATCCGTCACGCACCCGGTATTCGACGTGAACGTGATCTCCGTTGAACCCGCCAGAGATTCCGATCTGGGTGCCGGCCTTAACCGTCGCTCCAGGTTTCACCAGCGACTCGTTGACATGCCCATAGATCAGCATGTCCCCGTTCGGGAGCTTCAGCTGCAGTCTGCCCGAAGTCGGACCGCCGTATGCAGAGAGGAATGCGGAACAGCTGTCCTCGCCATCACCATTATCGGTTCCGGCGCACACGACTGTCGCGTCCATCGGAGCGAAGAGTGGAGTGCCGGCCGGGATGGCCACATCGAGTCCGGTGTGACCGGGTTCAGTGAATCCATACTGAAGTGAGTAGCTGTACCACTCGGGATGCGTGAAGCGACTGAAATCGGTCGGCCCGAAGTCCTGAGAGAGCGGCGGCGCCTGGCCACCGAACTGCATGCCTCCCCACAATGACGCGACCCCGACGATCGAAGTCGTCGAGCAGGCGCGACTTCCGGGGTTGAAAATCTCGAGCTCGCCGAAGAACTGTTTGAACCGATCCTGGTATGCAAAGTCATCGCTAAACTGATCTCGAGCTCCGGTAGGCACATAGTGTCCGGAGAAATACCCGACGACGACGTTTTCCCACGGGAGGCTGCCCGAATCGATGTAGCGCAGCGCGAGTTCCTTCGTTCCCGCGTAGATGCCGTAATTCGGCTCAACGGCCACCCTGTTCAGGTCATAGGTTCCAATCGCTCCGGCAGTGACCTGAAGCAAACCGTATGCGGGACCCGCGGCCGGATCTCCACCTGACTCGATCTTCATAACTGACTTCACGACATTCGACGGAACGAGCACACCGACTTCCTGGTAAACCTGCTGCGCCGCATGATCAACAGCCGAATCCCACTGATTGACCGGATCCCAGGAGACATCGAGCCCGGTTGATGAGGTGCTGCAACTCGCCGCCGGCATGTCGGAACCACTCGCGGTTCCCACCTCGCCCTGCGCCTGCCCGACCGCTTCCGGCAGTTGGATGACAACGACATCGCCGACCTTTACCGTTACGACCGATTCCTCTGCCGGCACATTGCCCCAGTTGGCAAATTGCTGATCGGCGACCTGGGGATCTTCGACACAGGAGCCGTTTTGCGCTGTTCCCGGCAGTTCTCCCCAGTTTGGTGCGGTCTCTTCGGACGACCCGTCAGACGGGCAAAGCTGAAACGCACTCACCAGTCGAGCAGATCGATCGACAGTCGCAACCGAAGAGAGCGCGATCGACCCGAATAGCAGCGTTACGACAAGCGCGTTCGACGCGCGCATGCCCGTCCGCAGAAAGACGCGAAAAAGAAAAACTCGATGGAAAGGTCGCTTCACCTGACGGCACCTCACCTTGACTGCGACAGTGAATTGAATCTGCGTTCACGACCGAGACCGGGATGGACAATGTTCGATAGGGACGATCATAGGTCAATTTAAACCCAGGCGCATCAGGAAAATTACTCAAATTTGTGGAAATTCGAGAACATCACCGTTCGGTTGGTGGTTTGGAACAGGAGTGGAGAGAACATGAGCGTTCTGATTTGAATTCAAGAAAAGAGGGTCATGCTCCGCCAATTGGAGTAGCTACCTATAGAGGCGGCTCATGTTGTCGACACAGACGCGGATCAGACACGAGTTCCATGATCACCGTTATTTAAGTGTAGTCATCACGAGTGCGAAGTATTTCCCGAAATGTCACCGTTCCGGTGGTGCTCCGGATTGAACCCAGTTTCGTTTCGGAGCGGATACGATAGCCGAAGAAGGTGAGATCGGCGATGACATTGCAGAATTGGGGTGCACATGAAGATTGCAATCATAGGATCAGGTTCGATTGCCGGAGAGCACGCGTTAGCAATCCAGGAATTGAAAACCCAACCAGAATGGAGTCACCTGCGACTTGATTCAGTTGTCGGGCGACGGATCGAAGAAGCGGAGGCGTTCGCGAAAACATGGGGAATGCGTCTGGGCACGACGGATCTCGATAGTGTGCTTGCCAATCCGGAAATCGATGCGGTGATCGTGACATCGCCCACCGATCTTCATGCCGATCAAACAGCCAGGGCATTGCGAGCCGGCAAACACGTGCTTTGCGAAATTCCGTTGGCGACTTCGCTGAAAGAAACCGATAGCCTGATCGAACTTTGCGATGCGGCCGAACTACGCCTGATGGTGTGTCAGACACAGCGATACCACCGCGCATTGATCGAGGCGAAACGACAGATCTTGCATGGCGAAATCGCCCTGACCTCAATCGTCTCACGCTATCTCTTCAACCGTCGGAACAACGTCAACTGGAAGGGCCGAGACCGGAGCTGGACAGACAATCTTCTGTGGCATCACACTTGCCACGCGGTCGACGCAACTCTGTGGTTGCTCGGCGAAGAGGCCGAAGAGATAGCATCGCAGATCGGCGCTCCTGATCCTGAAACCGGAATTCCGATGAATGTAAGTATCATCATGAGAACTGCCAGCGGAACGATCGGAACCGTGGTGACTTCTTATCATGCAATCATTCCGCAGCACGACTACCTCATGATCGGTCGTGAGACGTCACTCAATTTCGTCAATGGTGAGCTGTACTCGCCGGAGGGGCTTCTCGTTACCCGCACCGGCTTTGATCCGCTCCCGGATTCTATGCCACGTCAAAATGAGGAATTCTTCCGCTCCATCCAGGAACGACGGGAACCGGCCATTTCCGCTCGCTCGGTACGACCGGCAATGGCAGTGCTGCAGCAAGTCCAAGACCAGTTGGACAGAAGACAATAACCCTGAAAGACATCAGACGGTCGATCCGCTGCGCCAATTCACTTTGGAGAAATCATGGGTATTTTTCGTCGACTGATTCTATTCGTCCTCGGGCTCCTGCTCCTGGTATTGATTCCACTTTCAGTGCTGAGTTTCTGGTCGAGGGAGACGCTACTGGATACGGATCACTACGTCGACGCCGTAGGTCCGTTGGCGTCCGATAACGCGATCCAGGCCCAGATCTCACTCAGTCTGATGTCGTTTCTCGATGATCTGGCGAGCGGTGCGGGCGGAAGTTCAACCATGCGCCAGCAGCTGATCGACAACCAATACTCGACACTCCGGCCGACAATCGAATCCTCAGTCACCCAACTTCTCGATACGCAGACGTTCCGACTGGTGTGGGAGGGCGTCAATCGCGAGGCCCATCAATCACTTGTCCTTCTCCTGAGAGGCAAAACGCCGACCGATGACCAGGGGCGAGTCACCCTCAATCTGAGTCCGGTTTATGAGGATCTTCAAGCCGCGCTTCTCGAGAATGGAGTCACCATTCTCGAAGGTGTCGAACCCTCCGCCGACTCGCTGACAATGCCGCTCTTTCAGTCGAGCGAACTGACCGAAGTCAAGTCATATGTCAGACTCTTAGATCGCGTGGCAGGAATTCTGCCGGTCATTACCATCCTGCTCGCTTTGCTCTTTCTTCTTCTCTCTCCGCACAAATTCCGGGGCCTCTTCTGGCTCGGTCTTCTGACCGCGATCGGCATGGGCCTGTTGATACTCGGACGGTCGATAGGACACGACGCACCTACCGGCAGTGTCTCCGAGCAGACGACGAAAGACGCACTCGGGGCGATTTACGACGAGACCACGACCTCACTAAACGAGCGAGTCCTGCAAATTGCGATCGTCAGCATTGTCGTTCTGATCGTCGCATTCGTAGGCGGTCGCCAGACGCGCCAGCGGCGCTACTGATGAGAAAGAACGGCGGAGTAGGGCGCCCCTCGCTACTAACATTGGATGGCCTGTTTAGGGTTGGGTTCCCGAAACAGCCTCCGAACTGAGGGTCGACAGGCTCCCCACCGAATGCCGATTGCTCTTAGAGCAACCAGCATTGGGCAAGTTCACCTGGATAGCAATACGCTCTGATTGACATGTCGAAGACCGAAACTTCTTCCCGGTAAGGCGTTTCTGCCTCGAAAAATGTACGTTTTGAGCAACCGACGCCCATCGGGAGACCCTTCGTCTCTCAGGGTGACGAGTTCGGTCGCGAGCGATCTCACCTGTTTCCGGTCGCTCTTAGTCGACAGGGACGACCGTCAGTCTGGCCGTCATCTCTGGATGAAACTGGCAGGCGTACGCGAGTGTGCCCGGTTCGGTAACCACGAAGACGAATGAATCTCCCGGCGGGATAAGTCCGGAGTCGCCGAACGATCCCGTGACCGTGTGCGGAGCCACTCCTTGATTTGTCCAGGTGATCTCGGTTCCAACCGCGATCTCAATATGGGGCTCTTCAAAGGCATAGTCGACGATATCGACTGAAACTCGGCCGGAAATCGCAGCCAGATCACCTGCAACCGGAGGTGCCGCAACAGGGGTCGCGTCACTTTCAACGGTCAACGTACCGAGCATTTCCGGATGATATTGGCAGGTGAATGGAGCCGAGCCCCCTTTGGTGAGTTTGACTGTTTTCCATCCGCCCGGGGAAATCGTTCCTGTATCGAATCCGATTCCTGTTGCGGTGTGATTATCGTCACCCAGATTGATGAAGGTGACCGCTTCACCGGCCTTCAAAGCCGCCCTGGCGGGCACAAAATGCTCGTCGATGATCTCGCACACGACAACGCCGAGCTTCTTCGCAGGAATCTGAGGTCGCGCATAGTCGCCGCCACTATCGTGGTCGTCATGTTCGCTTGCGTAACCCGAAGAATCGTCACCGTCGCCAAGATCGGATGAATCATCATCATCGGAATCGTCAGCACGGCCGTCTTTGAGCAGACGCATCCACCGTCTGTGGAACCGGTGTCCGGACCGGCAAACGCGACTTGAGCGGCGATCGCACCTGCTGTGGCAATCAACACCATGCAAGCAACCAACAAAGCGAGCACCTTACGCCGAGCAACCTTGTTCACGAACTTCCCGCGATTGCGAATACACCACCGCCGCTCGTTCACGCGGGTAGTTCAAGAGAGAGCCGGTTGCGCACCGATGATACAAATCGAGCAAACCAGGGCGAAATCCTCACCGCTGCCGAATAACTGGTCAGGCGATCACGGGCACGTCCACACGGGATTGGCAGGCCTCTTCGAGCGCTCTCAATTGTTCTGCCGTTCCAACAGCGGCGATCACATCCTCCGCTTGAAACTGGTGCTCGATCGGCGGCGGCGCAAGCACCCTTCCGTCTCGCTTGACTGCCAGGAAAACCGCGCCTTTCGCAAGTTGGCGTCGTGCATCGCTGCTTGGCATCCCGACGATCAGCGATCCATGCTCGATCCGCACATCTTCAAGGATCAGATCGACATCGATACCACCGAGCAACGTCTCCACGAAGTTCACCGTTGCCGGTCGTGCTGCCAGAAGGGCCATCTGCTGCCCCGCCATTGCATATGGTGATACGACCTGGGTTGCTCCCGCTCGCCGGAGTTTCGGAATGACATCGTCATGGTTAGCACGCGCCACGATTGGCATGCCCGGTCTGAGCGCCCGGGCAGAGAGTGTCACGAATACGTTGTCAGCATCGGTGGCAACCGCAGTAATGAGACCACCTGCCCGCTCGATTCCGGCCCGGGCGAGCGTCGCGTCCTCGGTGGCATTGCCCACTACAAGCAAAGGATGATCGATCAGGACGGATTCGATCACGGTCGGATCGATGTCGACGATCACAAAGGGTTGCTTCTGCCGGACAAGCGTCTCGGCCACCTGTTGTCCGACCCGTCCGAATCCGCAAATGATGTAATGCCCATCCAGAGAATCGATTCGCTTTTCCATACGGCGGTGCTCCCAGCGACGATTGAGATGCCCTTCGAAAATAAGACCAACACCAGTTCCGAAGAGGTAATAGATGCTGCCCAATCCAACAAAAATCAACCCGATTGAAAAGATTCTCCCAACGGCCGAAAGCGGGTGAACCTCCCCATACCCAACAGTGGTGATCGATGTCGCCATCATGAAGAGCGAATCGGTAAACGACCACCCCTCGATCACCATGTATCCGATCACTCCGATGACCATCGTCACCAGAAGAAGGATCAATGGACCAAAAAATCGCCGTAGCGAGTTGTCACGTGCGATCACTATCGTTCAACTTCCAGTACTATTCTCAGAATCAATGACGTCCGACGCGAAGGCTGTTTTGATCATAGTCAACAGGCCGCCCGGAAGAGTCGTGTTCAGACCGGAAATGCAACATCTATGTGACAACGTGTTGCAATTGCAATGTCAAAATCTGGAACGGGCGTATCGCCACGCGCGCGCTGAGATCTCCCATTCGCTCCACTTCGATCGAGTTGTCCTGTTCTTCCAGCAGATTGACTGCCTGAATACTCGCGTAATCCTGATCGAAGTGAATGGTTGCGAACCCGCGCGCTCCGTTCGGTTCGTGCAGGCGGAGAATCACGCCATCTCCATCCTCCGTCGGCTTCAGGGCGCCGAGCTGCAATTCGACACCTTCCACCCGCACGAACTGCCGACTCTCCACATCAGGAATGATTGCCGCGACGGCAATCAACGGGCTGTTGAGCGTGAACGCTTCAGCCGAGACTCCCGAAACTGTCCAATCTCCGGTATGCGGAAAGAGACTGTAGGTGAAGGCATGTTTGCCCTCATCGGCAAAGGGGTCGGGATAGAGTGGACCTCGAACCAGACTGACCGTAAGGTCATTGCCATTCGCGCTAAAACCGTACTTGCCATCGTTGAGGAGAGAGACTCCGTAGCCGGGTTCGGACAAATCCACGAAACGATGGCCGGAGACCTCGAACTTCGCCGCATCCCAGCTCGTGTTGCGATGAGTTGGCCTGCGAACCGATCCGTACATCGTTTCGTAGGTCGCCTCATGTGTGTGCACGGCCAGCGGAAAGTGCGCCTTCACCAGTCGCTCCCGTTCGTGCCAATCGATTTCGGTTTCGATATCCAGCCGACGCGATCCCGCCAGCAGGCGATACGTCTGTGTGACCCGGGAATCGCGCCAACGCCTCTCGACTTGCACCGATACCCGCAACGGTCCAGTCTCAGTGATCACGGGAGGAACGACCGCGACGATCTCCTCACCGGCGGATTCGTGTGATTCATCGATATCCCAGGCGTCGAACTGTCGCGGTTTGTCCAGATAGACATGAAGGCGATTCGCGCGGTCCGCGATCGCAGAACGACCGGCAACCAGATCGAAAATTTCGGTGACGGTGCCATCGACTCCGATCGTCACACGCAACTGGCCATTGGTGATCGTGATCCCGCTGGGCAGTTGCTCAACCCGCACGGAATCTTCCAGGGGTAGTGCAGCAGCAGATTCGGAACCGGCGCGAACCGTGGTCCAACCGGTCCCCGGTACCAGACTCCGCGTGCTGTGCAGCAAGACGCCGTCTTCAACGACCTGTGTCGGAATGCTCATCCCACGAGTATCGACAAATGGTCCAGTCGCTGCGGGAGGCAATGTCACGGTGAGCGGGCGATCCGCAATTCCGGCATTCGCGATCAGGAAGTGATCGCCAGCTTCCCCAGAGACCGCCTCCAGCGCCGAATCTCTGGCGGCGGTCGCGGTCGCCACGACCTCGTGAAGATCGCGGTGGGTATCCTCGTACACCTCGTGAATCGACGACCCCGGCAGGATGTCGTGGAACTGGTTGAGCAGAAGCTTTTTCCAGGCGGCCTCGATCACGTCCGCCGGGCAGATGAATCCATTCCGGCGCGCGAGCACCCCGAACACTTCCGCTTCCATCAACCGGTGTTCCGATTCCCGGTTCAGCTTTTTGACCAGACTCTGGGTGGTGAGCGTTCCGCGATGGAATTCGAGATAAAGTTCACCGACCCACCTCGGCAATCCCTCCCGCGGTAACGCGCGAAAGAACTCTTCGATATGCGTCATCCGGAGTCGCGGCAGCGCCGGAAACTCCGCGATCCGGGCGAAGTTTTCCAGCATGACATCGGTCGGTCCGCCGCCGCCATCGCCCCAGCCGACCGCGAGCAGACTTTCAGGGTGCTTCGACTTGCCGCGAAAATTGCGCCAGGTATTGAGCGTATCCTGCGGTGAGATGTTGCCGTTGTATCCGAACCCCGGGTGGTTGAAAAAGGTATGCGCGGTCACGCTGCTGCCATCAAGTCCGACCCACTCGAAGAGATCGTACGGAAAGACGTTCGCTTCATTCCAGTTCAGCTTGATCGTGAAGAAACTGGTCAACCCGGCGCCCCGGAAGATCTGGGGCAGCCCGCCAGAGAAACCGAAGACATCCGGCAACCAGGCAACGGTGCTCCGTTTCCCGAATGTCTTTTCGAAATACCGCTGCCCGTACAGCAGATGCCGGACGTAAGCCTCGCCGCCGGTGACCTGTCCATCCGGTTCGAGCCACGATCCGCCGATCGGCTCCCAGCGTCCTTCCGCAACCCGCGATTTCACCGCCTCCAGCAAATGCGGGGCGTCCTCCTCCATCCACGCGTACACCTGGGCGGATGACTGGTTGAATATGAAGTCGTCATACCGATCCATCAGGTGCAGCATGCTGTCAAAGGTGCGGCGATTCTTCCGTCGGGTCTCCGCCACCGGCCAGAGCCAGGCGAGATCGATATGCGCGTGCCCGGTGAGGGCGATCCTCCCGGCCGGCGGATACTCCTCACGAATGGCTGCAACCCGGTCAGCCAGCATCGCACGTGCCCGGACAACGGATTCGATTGCCTCGGCGGAGAGCGGTTCGAGCGGCAGCGGGGCCGGGGGAAGATGCCAGAGTGGGCTGTTCGTCCAACGTGTGTTCAACGCTGTCGCCGCGTAATCGGGAGGCATGGCCGCAGCGCCACTGCCGATGGCGTGGCGAAGTGAGTGGACGTAGCGGGACACCGAAACGTCGGTCGCCGAGGGCCAACTGCCTGCAATCGAATCGAACGCACCATCAAGGGCATCGAGCAGCAACCGGGACGCATCGTGATCGCCAAGTTGCTGCACAGCCTCCCAGACCATCGCGGTATCGCGTTCGAATTCGTTGACTTCCCTGTTCGGAACAACAAGATGGGCGCGTTCGATTCGGGGTTCCGGAATGTGACTGCCGAACATCCCCTTTGGCACGACCTCGGCCTCAATATGGATCGACTCACCACCAACGGCGGACACGACCAGCGGGAAGCGGAAGTGAGGGGCATTGACACCCACTTCGAGTCCGGTGGAAAAGCGCACAAATCCCTCGCCACCAAGCCATAACTCGATCTCGACGGGGAACCCGGCCCATTCAACCGGCACCTGAACCGACGCGGAAAGCGAAACAGGCAGACCGACCGCGGGCCACACGCCGCCAACTGGCACCAACGCGGCGATCCCCTGCGACTCGAATTGCCACGGAGAAATCGCACGTTCGCGCGCGTTCCGCCACGCCCGCAACTCCTCGATCCGCCGGAGCAACCGCTCCATACGCCGATCCTGCGCACTCGTCGCCACGATCCCTGCACCCCCAA
>Ga0105046_10016431_pt1 | contig 11361 bp, 8 predicted proteins | sample MAT03_FD_78385 | JGI IMG/M metagenome (GOLD analysis project Ga0105046, IMG submission 78385) | Freshwater microbial communities from Lake Fryxell liftoff mats and glacier meltwater in Antarctica - MAT-03 (megahit assembly) | ecosystem: Environmental > Aquatic > Freshwater > Ice > Liftoff...
CACCCCCAACCCCTCTCCCAGAGGGCGAGGGGAGTTGATCTACCCTTCCGATTCCCTCTCCCCTCGGGAGAGGGCTAGGGTGAGGGCTTTCGGGGATCTGACTAACAAGTTTTGTCAGTCAATCAGGGAGTTCATCATTTGCTAATATATACGGTAGCCGTGGCAGAGTAGGACTTGCGTAGTATCGGCTGTTGTGGATAGATTTCTTGTCAGCCCTTGGAGTCAGTCCCTAAGACCGTTGCAGTCAAGGTGCCAACAGCATCCGTTATAGCTCTTTCCGAGAGGCAGCTCATCAAACAACCTCTTCCTGCATGGCAGGCGCAGTAGAAAGGCTGCTTTCATTGATCCGAGAGTATGTCACTAAAGCGATCGGTAAGAGAGGCGAAATGGGTTTGGCAGCGGTTTTGCAAGCAAAATGGCTCTATAAGAGAAACCTTTTGGGGTTGCTCCTCTTAGTAATTGCTGGATTTTTAGGCAACTACTTTCGGTGGACCTTATTTTTTGATATTGATTTTCTGTTTGGCTCGATCGCGGTGTGGTTGGTGGTCTGTCTGTATGGAGTCCGCTGGGGTACATTAGCAGGATTCATTGCTGGTAGCTGCACTTACGTCATTTGGCATCATCCTTACACGACTCTGACGTTTACACTCGAAGCGCTGTTTGTCGGTTGGCTGTTTCATCGTCGTCAGCAGCAGAATATCGTCTTACTGGATGCGGCGTTCTGGTTACTCATTGGGATGCCGCTCGTCTGGTTGTTTTACGCTGTCGTCTTGGACTTAGACTCAGCTCAAGTCTTGATCATTCTGCTGAAGCAACCTGTGAATGGCATTTTCAATGCCCTCATGGCCAGTCTCTTGTTGACCCATCTGCCCATTCACCGTTGGGTTTCCCGCCCACCGGCAATCAGCACCTTGTCGCTGCAACAGACACTCTTTAACTTGCTGGTCGCCTTTGTAATGGTTCCTACCCTCATCTTGATTGTGCTGGCAAGCCATCAGGTCGTGGATGATATCAAGACAACAGCGCGCGCTGACCTGGATGATGCCGCTCGTTACCTGACCGTTGAGGTGCGTGCCTGGTACGAGCGGCGGTTAGCGGTGGTGAATGAGCTTGCCAAGCTGGCAGTGGATGTTCCTGAAGGCGATTCTGTTCAAGGCGATATAGTGCGGCAGAAAGGGGAATTTGCCCAACGTGTCTTTCCAGATTTTCGACAGATTTACGTGCTCGATCGGACAGGGAAACGCATACTGACTGCTGAAGATGGTGCAACTCAAGCTCAGAGCGGCTCCGATGACACCTTTTATTTCAAGCAATTGCAGCGATCGCCCGGTGCGTTGCTTGCGTTAGTGCAACATCAACCCGGTAGTACAGCATCTCCAACGGCAATGCTGGGTGTGTCGATTGTGCGAGATGACCAGTTCGCGGGGGCTGTTTTAAGCGAACTGGACTTAAGTTTCATCACCAGCTTATTGCAGGCAAACGTGAGCGATCGCGGCCTGAGTATTACGTTGGTCGATCAGCAGAACACCGTTGTTGCCAGTACGCGCACCGAGTGGATTGGTAACCAGTCGTTTGACTGGCGCAAACAGGGAAGAACTGACGCGATCGGTGAACAAACCTATCACTGGCTACCCGCCACAAGCCCCTTAGTAATGGTGCAGTGGAACGAGTCGCTGTTTGTGAAAGAAGTCACAATCAGCAACAAAATCCCCTGGCGGCTGATTGTGCAGATGACTGCGACTCCTCATGTGCAGCGTATTGAGATGGTTCATACCCGCAGTATGGCGATCTTGCTGGTGGTGGCTGGCTTTGCTCCCATTGCAGCAATGTTCGTCAGCCGCCAGCTCGTCAAGCCTGTGTCGCAGTTGGCAGCCGTCACGACAAACCTACCCGAAAAGCTGTTAGAACGAGCACCCATTGATTGGACGCAGAGCCAAGTGACTGAGTTTGCGCTCCTGGTAAACAACTTTCGCTCCATGGCAGCCAGCCTACAGCAAAAGTTTGGTGAGATTCAACAGGCTAATGCCACCCTAGAGCAGCGCGTACAGGAGCGAACGCAGGCGCTGCAACAAAGCAATACAGCCCTACGTGAAAGTGAAGCACGTTTTCGGCAGATGGCAGAAAATATTCATGAAGTGTTCTGGATGGGATCAGTCGGCAAAGACTCGCTCGATTACATCAGTCCAGCCTATGAAGAAATCTGGGGACGCACCTGTGCCAGCTTGTATGAAGATCCTCGATCGTTTCTTGATGCGATTCATCCAGACGATCGAGCACGGGTCATTGCAGCGATCGCCAAGCAATTTCAAGAAGACTATAGCGAAGAGTACCGGATCATCCAACCGAATGGCTCGATTCGGTGGATTTGGGATCGAGCGTTTCTCATTCGGAACGAAGCCGGGGCGGTGTATCGCTTAGTGGGGGTCGCCCAAGATATTACGGAGCGCAAACAGGCAGAAACGATCGTGCGGCAGCAGGCAGAACGAGAGCAGTTGCTGGGAGCAATAACTCTACAGATACGGCAATCGCTGGAGCTTGACGACATCCTCAATACGACCGTTGCCGAAGTGCGCCAATTTTTACACACCGATCGCGTGATTGTGTACCAGTTCCAACCCGATTGGAGCGGGATTGTGCTTGTCGAGTCAGTTGCAGAGGGCTGGCAGTCGCTTCTGGGTAGACAGATTACCGATACCTACTTCGCTGAAACGCAGGGAGAACCCTATAAGCAAGGGCGGATTCTGGCAATCAATGACATCTACACTGCCGGGTTAACAGACTCCCACATTGAGCTGCTGACGCAACTGCAAGTGCGGGCAAATCTTGTTGTGCCCATCCTGCAAGGCGATGTGCTCTGGGGCTTATTGATCGCACAGCACTGCCGTGCTCCTCGCACTTGGCAGCCGTCTGAGATCGACTTTCTCAAGCAATTAGCCGTTCAATCGGCGATCGCGATTCAGCAATCCGAACTTTATCAGCATGAACAACGCCTCAATACCATTTTGGAGCAGCAGGTAGAAGAACGCACAGCGCAGCTACAACAGGCATTGCGCTACGAAGCCATGATTAAGCGCATGACTGATAAAGTCCGGGATAGTTTAGATGAAGAGCAAATTCTTCAAACCGCCGTTGAGGAACTGGTGCATGGATTAGAAATCTATGGTTGTGATACGGCTCTGTTTAATCTAGAGCAAGGCACGATGACCATTTCCCATGCCTGTACAGATGAAAGTCTGGCACCCCATCCGGAAGTGTTTTTAGCATCAAATTTTTCAGATATTTATCCACAGTTACTGGCAGGGCAAAGCCTCCAGTTCTGCGAGTTTATGCCGCAGTTTATGGATGCAGCTTGGCAGCCAAGAACCATCTTTGCTTGCCCGATCATTGATGATCAAGGGGTGTTGGGCAAACTGCGGCTGTTTCGCGCTTGTGAGGCGACTTTTAGTGAATCCGAAACCCGGTTGGTGTTGCAGGTGGCAAATCAATGTGCGATCGCGGTGCGTCAGGCTCGACTGTATCAAGCGGCGCAGGTAAAGGTCAAAGCGCTCGAAGAACTCAACCAGCTCAAAGACGATTTTCTCAGCACGGTGTCTCATGAGTTACGCACCCCCGTCTCCAACATGAAGATGGCGATTCATATGCTCAAAACCATGCCAACGGAAGAGCGCCGCGATCGCTATATGGAGATCCTACAAACCGAGTGTGCCAGGGAAGCCAACCTGATCAATGACTTGCTTGATCTCCAACGAGTGGCTTCTGGGACTAAAGTTCTGGAACTTGAACCCATCGATCTCTATGAATGGGTCGATGAACTGCTACAACCCTTTCAGGAGCGTGCCCAAAATCGTCAGCAACGGCTGCAAGTTCATCTCTCGCCTAATCTCAGAGCTTGGACATCCGATCGGGCTTGTCTCAACCGCATCACGGCAGAACTCTTGAATAACGCCTGCAAATATACGCCCCCCGATGAAACGATTACCTTCTCCGTGGAACCAATTAATCTGGCAGCAACGAGTGAAACGGCGCAAACCCAAGGGCGTATTATGCCACTGGTTGCAACGCATCTTCAACTAAGTGTCTGTAATTCGGGCGTAGAAATTTCTGCCGATGAGCGCGATCGCATTTTTGAAAAGTTTTACCGGGTTCCTGGCGTCGATCGCTGGAAGCAGGGTGGCACTGGCTTAGGGTTAGCACTCGTGCAAAAACTGACTGAACATGTTGGCGGCACTATTAAACTAGAAAGTGATGCAAACTGGACTTGCTTTATCGTTGAGCTGAAAGCACAGACACCCATGACAGCCATGGCGACTTCAACCGCCGAAAAGCATTAAGGATTATGGATTTAATAAGATCGGGAATTTGATTGCTGGTAGGGGCGAACGGCCGTTCGCCCCTACAGAAAAATGGCGGAGTTACTTAATTCTCATTCCTTAGCGTCCCATATAGCGGTAGCCATGATCAAATAGGACGCCTCCCTGTCATTCCCGCGCAGGCGGGAATCCATCTGCTCGATAGGTGCCAGCGTCATTCCCGCGCAGGCGGGAATGACGCTGGCATGTCCTAAGCTTCATGACTACCGCCATACCTCTAGCTTGGGCTATACCTCTAGCTTGGGAAGTAAGTCTAGCTTGGGAAATAAGATCGTTTTGCGCTACTCTACTCTACAAACCGGAATTTATCCGATGATTAGCATTTCCCTCTTATGACTCCAAAATCTCGCTTTAGCATTGGGCACTTTTCTAACCCCACCCGGCGACGGTTTCTACAGTTTTCGGCAGCGGCTCTCTCCAGCGTGGCGTTGGCCAACTGCCAGCGAGGCGGTGATTCCAACGCTCAGCCGTCTGCTCCAGCCGAGTCAGCCAGTGCCTCGCCTGCCGCCAGTGGCCCACTACACATTTACACCTGGGCAGACTATTCCGACCCAGATGTCTACAAGAAATTTACTGACAAAACGGGCATTGAGGTGATTGCCGATGTGTACGAAGCCAACGAGGTCATGCTGGCAAAAATGCTAGCGGGCGGCGGCACTCAGTACAGCATCCTTTACCCATCTGACTATATGGTGCGGCAGATGATTGAGCTAGATCTGCTGGCTACGATTGATGCGGCGCGGCTAACGGGAATGGAGAATTTGCGCGATCGCTGGCAAAACCCACCCTATGATGCCAACAATGCCCACAGTGTTCCTGTGAGCTGGGGTACTACCGGGTTTATTTACAACACAAAGCTGCTGAACCCTGGGCCTGATGATTGGAATTTCATTTGGGACAATAAAGACAAACTTTCTCGCAAAATGACATTGCTGGATGACGTGCGCGAAGTACTAGGGGCTACGCTCAAATCGCTAGGCTACTCTTACAACTCGACCAATCCTCAAGAATTGAACGAAGCCTACGAACGACTAAAAGCGCTGAAGCCTGCTGTTCGCTCGTTTGAATCGTTTGGCTGGGAAGACCGTTTGATTGCAGGCGATCTGACTCTGTGCATGACCTACTCGATCATCGGCAACAAGCTGCCGATCGAGCACCCCGAACTCAAGTTCGTAATTCCCAAGAGTGGTACATCAGTCTGGACAGACACCATCGTGATTCCAAAGACTGCTCCGAATGCTGATGCTGCCTACGCCTGGATTAACTTCATGCTAGAACCAGAAAACGCATCCTTTGCGGTGGACAAACTGAAGTTTGCAACACCCAACACAGCGGCCTTTGATCTGCTCTCCGATGACCTCAAATCAGACACAAATCTGTTTCCTACTGACGACATGTTGGCCAACTGTGAAGGCATCGCCTCTGTAGGCGAAGCGACTGAAACCTACGACAAGCTTTGGACACAGCTTAAGAGCGTTTGAAAACCTCGCTTAGCGGCTCAACTGTTCACTGGGTTGTTCGGTTTTGGATTGTTCATTCAGGTCGTCAACTTGGTGTTTGAGGTAGCTGCCGATCGCCACTAAGAGAGCGATCGCGGCTGTGCCAATGCCTAAAGGACTCGGCACCCAAAATACGGACTCTAAGTGGTGACGTTCTCCGGCGGCCAGAGTCCAGGTCAACTGGTGGTTTTGCCGCCGGGGCGGAAAACTGCTGCCGCTGCTGCGGGCACCCCAGGGAGTAGTCAGGGAAAACTCAAATTCTAAAAGCGAGCCGGGGCTAACAATCAAGCTACCGTCAGCAGAGAGTACCCCCAGCGATCGCAGATCTAAGTCGTAACTCAGGCGATTGCGCTGGAGCAGAATCAGGTTACTTTCCTTAACGGTCAGGTGAGACTCGACCTGAGGAATTTCCAGGCCACTGGCTTGGCCAGACTGGGGCGATCGCCCATCGGTGATCTGAAAAAACTTGTTGAAGCGGCTCTGCAAGTCTTTGCCGTTATTAAACGGAATGGTGACAATCACCTCTTGCTTCGATGGTCTGCGAACGTGTCCACCCACATCTCTAGCGCGTTGTTCAACAGTGCTCACCCATGCCCGCGCCGTAGGATTGTTTAAACTGGTTAACTGCTCCCCCAACCGCAGCCGCTGCACAATTTCGCCTTGAGTTTGGCTGGCATAGTTGATGCCAACGTCGTATTGAATGCAGCCCGTGAGGCAGAGGCAGGCGATGAGGGCAACGAGGAGGGGGCGAAGCATGGGGGAAAAGGATGAGGGATGAGTTTCTCTTGTGTAGGGGCGAACGTAGGGGCGAACGTAGGGGCGAATGTAGGGGCGAATGTAGGGGCGAATGTAGGGGCGAATGTAGGGGCGAATGTAGGGGCGAAGCATTCGGCCAACACATCTCGGTCATGTTTGGAATATATCGGCCAAATGCTTCGCCCCTACCCGCTATCGGCCAAACCAAATCAGACCAGCAACCATGAGGGCGATCGCCCCCAGCGTGATCAAGACAAACTGATTATCGCGCGTGTTAACCTGGCTCAAGTCGATGGGTTCGGGTTCAGCTTTGGGCGCGGGCTTTGGTTGGGCACGGGGACGAGAGGGTGGAGCGTAGGGTTTAGAGCTGTCGTCATCGGCGGTGGCAATGCCCGTCAAGTCAGGAATCTGAGTCACCCATTCGGGGCGAGAGCGCAGGCGAGGGGCATTAAGAATGACCAGTAGGCGGCGACCCTGTTTGCGAATTTTATAGTCGGGATGGCGGGTAAGGTGTTCACACAGGGCGATCGCCTCTGGGGTTTTGCCAAAGGCTTCATAGGCCGTCACCAGCCAAATCTGCACCTCGCCACCCAGGTGAGACGTGAGGTCAACTAAGCTGGCCGCTGCTTCCAGATACTCTACAGAATTGCGATACAGCCCACGTTCAAAAGCACTTTTGCCCAACTGAAACTGGGCTTGAACGGTTTCAAGATCTTCGGTACTCACGCAGCACTCACTCTCGACTAACAGCATTGCACATCGCGCATGGGATTGATTTTTGGCGTTGCTGAATTACACTATGAATTGCAAAATTTGCCCTCACCGTTCGGCTGAGCGCTCACGTTGAAGCCCTAGCCCTCTCCCAGAAGGAGAGGGAACATGAATTCTAGCTCCCTTCTCTTTGGGGAGAAGGGTTGGGGATGAGGGAATCATAGTTGGATTCAGCAACGCCTGAATTTTTTGCGTCTCGAACAATTCAACCCTAATCTTTAGAACACTATCTACTGTTACGAACTTAGCGCATATATTCCGACGCGACGATCATGGAGCCAATACCCGCGTCAGTAAAAATTTCGAGTAGCAGTGAATGGGGCAGGCGACCGTCGATAATGTGAGCTGCACGCACCCCTTGAGCCAGCGATCGCACGCAGCAGTTGACCTTAGGAATCATTCCGCCTGATACCGCACCCGACTCAATCAGTTGACGGGCTTCTTGAATATCGAGCTTTGGAATCAGTGTCGCCAGATCGTGATAATTCTTCAAAATACCGGGGGTGTCGGTCATCAAAATCAGCTTTTCGGCTCCTAGCGCCGCTGCTAGTTCCCCCGCTACTGTATCGGCATTGATGTTGTAAGCTTGGCCTGACTCATCTGCGGCAACGCTCGACACAATTGGGATGTACCCACTTTTGACCAGCGAATCGAGCAATTTGGTGTTGGTGCTTTGCACGTCTCCCACAAAACCAATATCCGCCTGCCCTTGAGGACGAGCGGTGATTAGGTTGGCATCTTTGCCGCAGAGTCCCACGGCGAGTCCACCCGCCCGGTTAACCAGCGAGACCAATTCTTTATTCACCCGCCCCACTAGCACCATTTCAACCACATCCATCGTGGCTGCATCGGTAACGCGCAACCCATCTTTGAACTGTGGTTCAATGCCTAACTTGTCTAACCACGAGTTGATTTCGGGGCCGCCACCGTGAACAACGACGGGGCGTAACCCAACGCAGGCCAAAAATACCACATCCCGAATTACCGTTTCCTTCAGGTTGCTGTCTTTCATGGCGGCACCGCCATACTTCACTACCACGGTGCGTCCGGCAAACTGTTGGATGTAGGGCAATGCTTCGCTGAGCACCCGGACGCGGGTCGCTTCAGCCTTTTCGATATACTCACTGGTCAGCATGGGCGTGACTTGGCAAAAGGGTAAAAAGAATCGATATTGGGTAGTCCTAAATTGGTAAGGATTTTTTGATGGGCTAAGCCCGCCCATCAAAAAATCCTTACATCAATACCACTACCCGATATTGCAGTGTATCAGAGGAAAGAGGTGAATTCTGGACAGGGACGTGGCATTGCTACGTCCCTGCAACCGATGGCGAATATTACCGCTTGCGAAACCTAATGGGCAGCTACGCCATCAACCCGAGCTGCGTGCTGAACGGCTGCCGAAACGGCGGCGACAACGCGATCGTCAAAAACGGAGGGCACGATGTATTCGTGGCTTAGATCAGACGGTTTGACGAGGGAGGCGATCGCCCCAGCGGCTTCCAAGAACATCGTTGTGGTCATAGTTTTAGCATGACAGTCAAGCGCTCCGCGAAAGATTCCGGGGAAAGCCAGCACGTTGTTAATTTGGTTAGGATAATCGCTGCGGCCTGTTGCCATTACCGCGACATCAGCCGAAATTAGCTCCGGCTGGATTTCGGGAATGGGATTGGCCATGGCAAACACAATCGGGTCTTTTGCCATCGTGCGTACCATGTCGGGGGTGAGTACGCCCGGTGCGCTCACGCCCAGAAAGATGTCGGCTCCGTTCATAGCATCGGCGAGAGTGCCGCTTTGCTCAACGGCAAATTCTTTCTTTTGTGGGGTCAGGTCAGTGCGGCTGTAGCTCAAAATTCCCCGTGAGTCGCACATACAGATATGCTCGGCTCCGGCTTTACGCAGCAATCGGGCGATCGCCACCCCGGCTGCGCCCGCCCCGTTGATCACAATCTGCACCTGATCCATCGACTTTTTCACCAGCTTTAGGGCATTGTAGAGCGCCGCTAGCGAGACGACCGCCGTTCCGTGCTGGTCATCATGAAACACTGGAATATCCAGTTCGCGCTGCAACCGGGCTTCAATTTCAAAACAGCGGGGGGCGCTAATGTCTTCCAGGTTGATGCCGCCAAACACGGGCGAAATATTCTTCACCGTTTCGATAATGGCATCAGTATCTTGGGTCGCGAGGCAAATGGGAAATGCGTCAATGCCGCCAAACTCACGAAACAGCATCGCCTTCCCCTCCATCACGGGCAACGCTGCGGCGGCACCCAAGTTCCCTAGCCCCAAGACAGCACTGCCATCGGTGACGATCGCCACCGAGTTGCTCTTAATCGTCAATCCATAAACTTTTGAAGGATCTTCGGCAATGGCCATGCAAACACGCCCCACACCCGGGGTATAGGCCATTGCCAAGTCGCTCTGATGGCGCAGAGGAATTTTGCTTTGAACGCTAATTTTGCCGCCCCGATGCAGGTTGAACGTGCGATCGGAGATATTCAGCACCTTGATATCGGTTAGGGCTTTAACTGCCAAAACAATCTCGTCAGCATGTTCGGTGCTAAACGCATCTACCGTAAAGTCTCGCACTAGGGTCTTTGAGTGTTGCTCGATCAGATCGATCTGACCAATGTTTCCCCCTGCCTCGCCAATTGCCTGCGTAACGTAGGCCAGCATCCCTGCCTGGTTGGGAAGCTGAACGCGAATAGACAAACTAAAGCTAGGATTGGGTGTCAGACTGACCATAGAACTCCTTTGGATGGATCACTGCAAGATTCTATCGCTCAATGCTTTAGCGTAGGCGAGAGCACGCCCCATAACTGTACTGAGTAGAACAGTCAGAGCGAACTAAAAGAGGTTGACGTTGCGCTTCCACAACGGCAACCTCTTCAGGATATGCCGAATTCAACCTATCGCCGCGATCGCCGTCGGGTCAAAATGCTCACCACCTCACCGGGGTTAGCACCGGGCTGCAAACTGCTCCAATCAGCGGCACTGGCAAAACTGCGGCGATGCAGATCGTGAATCGTCTCACGTACCCAGCCAGGGCTGCTAATCAGCACAATTCGCAGTTGCTCTTGTTCCGGTACCAACGGCATCACGTAAAGCGGCAAAACTAACGGCTGCGGGAGAATCTCGCCCTCACTACCCGTCAAAAAACTGCGCGCACTTGAAACAAACATCTCAATCATCGGGGGTTCTCCTGCATAGGCGGTAAGAGGGAAACCCCAAAAAGCTAGCCACCCCGCGCATACAAAAGCAGGGTGGCTAGAGAGAAGTGTTAAAATTCTCGATTAGCCGCCAGACTGCTCGATCCAGTTTGGGGGTTAGCCGCTCAATGTTGGGTTCAACAGCATTGGGCGGTGCTAGATTTTTGGAGCGAATTTAAGGTTGCTCGACTACAGAATCGTTCAACAACCTTAATTTGCAAGGATACGGGCATAACCGCCACCCTGTCAATCGTGCTTGAGCCGAATCGCATCTCGCACTTGACCTAACAGCTTTTTGGGACGCGGTTCCATGAGAATGGTCAAGCCATGAAGATAGAGTATGTGACTAATGATACGCATGTGCCTGTCCGTACACATCTGAAGATAGGCGGAAACTTTCCTCCGATCCACCGGATTGGCCTAATATGAAGAAATTTTCCTCTGATCCACTTAAATTGGGGTGATATGCGGAAACTTTCTGTCTAATAACAAGTTAGTCTGCTCAAGCTGTCAGTTAGGGCTGTAACTTGGAGGGCATCTGTTGGAATGCAAAATCCGGTAAGACCGATCCGGTCAAGCTATGACTTGAGCCAGAGGATAAGATACAAAGACTTTTGAATGAAGTTATCCTTGAAAAAGAGTTTTGCCCCCATCACTGTTCAACATGTCGAAACAGATATACGGTTGGAAACGGTTTTGGTGCCCTCGGTCAGGCAGCATAAATCTGGCTGATGGGGGATACCTGCCTGATCCAGATGA
>Ga0105046_10016432_pt1 | contig 11361 bp, 10 predicted proteins | sample MAT03_FD_78385 | JGI IMG/M metagenome (GOLD analysis project Ga0105046, IMG submission 78385) | Freshwater microbial communities from Lake Fryxell liftoff mats and glacier meltwater in Antarctica - MAT-03 (megahit assembly) | ecosystem: Environmental > Aquatic > Freshwater > Ice > Liftoff...
CCCGACAACCGCGGGCAACCACAGCAACGTGGTGACGTTCACGATGGCGGGCGGGACGAACGTGCTGCGTCCGGTGACGGGCAGCGCGACGAACTTCGCCCCGATCCCAGTCACGTTCGTGGGAACCGATGCCACCAGCCAAGGCAACTGGCAGGGTGTTTACGGTCAAGGCGGCTATGTGATCATCGGCAGTGTCACCAACTTCCCCGCCGGCTGGCTCGGCAGTGTGACCGGGGCCGCGTATTGGTCTGCCCTCGTGGGGTCCACCGTGCCTGAGGCTTTGGAATTGGGGCCCGGCGCTGCACCGCTCCCTCGCTCGACCGGCGGTTGGTATTCCACTGGCTCCGCCTTCACTGTGAACTTCAACCTCCCCACCGGCACGACTAATCGGCTGGCACTTTATTGCGCCGGGTCTGACGGCCGGGCGCAGAAGGTGGAAATGCTCGACCCAGCCAGCGGCACCGTGCTGGACACCCGAAACCTGAGCAATTTCGCCGGCGGGGTTTATCTGGTATGGGATGTCCGCGGGCCGGTGCAAGCGCGATTCACCTCCACGACTACAGGAAAGAACGCGGTGCTGGAGGGCATTTTCTTGGGGACAGCCTCCGGCGTGGCCCCGGCGATCCGTTCGCAACCGGCCAGTAGCACTGTCGCGAGTGTTAGCAACCGGGTGGCCCTGGCTGTAGGCGTCAACGGCGCGCCACCGCTGGCTTTCCAATGGTTCAAAGATGGCCTGGCGGTGGCCGGTGGAACCGGGCCAGTGCTGGTATTCCCATCGGTCCAAGGGAGCAATGCGGGCCGTTACTGGGTGCGGGCCACGAATGCCACGGGACAGGCCACAAGCCTCGCTGCGGAATTGGTTGTGCCGGATCCCGCCAAGGCTCGTTTCCTGGTCGCTGACTCGTCCACCTCCGGGAACTGGAAGGGCACCTACGGCGGCAGCACCTCCGGCTTTCTCCTTTACGGCCTGGCGACCAACCTGCCCTCGGGCGTGTCGGTAACCAGCACGGGAGCGACCTACTTCACTCTGAACACCTCGTCTTCGGCAGCGAGCGCACTGGAGCGCGTGGGCAATACGTCCTTGACCGACCGTTTCCTGGGATGCCTGTACAGCGCCACGAGCTTCACGCTGAATCTCACGCTGCCGCAAGGAGCCACGAACAATCTCGCCTTGTATTTCGTGGGCGCGGATGAGCGCTCCCAGCGGGTGGAATTTATCAACCCAACAACCGGGAGCACGCTGGACAGCCGGACGCTGAGTGGGTTTAGCAATGGAGTTTACCTGGTGTGGGCGGTGAACGGGCCGGTGCAGGCGCGCGTCACCCGACTCGCGGGTGCCAACGCCATGCTGAACGCGGTGTTTGTCGGCGTCGGGCAAGGAGCGCCGACTTTCAGGTCGCAACCGCCGTCGGGGATAGTGATCGCCGACGGGGACTACCGGGCGGTCGGAGGGGGCGCGAGTGGGCTGCCGCCGCTCGCGTATCGTTGGTATAAGGCCGGGGTTCCGGTGGCCGAAGGATCGGCAACGCGCGGAACCTCCTTGCCCGTGCTGCAGCTCGGCCCGGTCGGGTTGGCGCAAGCGGGCGACTATACGCTGGTGGTCGCGAACATCTATGGCTGGGCCACGAGCACGGTCTGCCGCGTCACCGTTTGTGCGCCGAGTTTGGATCCTCAACAGGCGAGCTTCAATTCGGCTGGCGGCATGGGCGCTTTCTCGGTGACGGATGCGAGCGGATGCCCTTGGACAGCGGTTACGACCAATCAATGGCTCCACACAGGCAGCAGCGGGAGCGGCGGCGGAGCCGTCAGCTACTGGGTGGACACTAATACCGGCACCGCGGTGCGCACCGGAACCATCACCGTGGGGCAGCAAGTGTTCACGGTAAGGCAATCGGCCGATTGGTATGGCCACCCTAACTTCGGCTGGCTCTGGGACGCGGGCGACGGCTGGTATGCCAGCCCGGGGTTTGGCTGGCTGTGGTTTCAACCCGGAAGCCAATGGGTCTGGAGCAGCAGCCTGCAAGGCTGGCTGGCCATCACTGACGCCAACTCCCGCACGCTCTGGAGCACGCAATTCCGCTGGCTCACGCCTTCGGAGAGCGATTCCCACGAAGCAGACACCACCGCTCTCGGCCCGATCTACATCGGCCAGCACGACGGCACCCCCATCCCAGACGGTTGGGTGGTGAGCGAGCGTTTCGGCTATGTCTGGGCCAACGGCGACGGGCAGTGGTTCTACAGCGATCAATACGGCTGGCTGGGCGTCACGCCCGATGGGGGTATCTGGTGTGTGAATCTAGGGCGGTTTCTGTGAGCGACGGCTCTGCCGTAGCACAGGCTTCGCGCTCGCTGGAGCGGCGTTTCTCGCCGGCACGCAGCAGATCCTGGTGGTGACACTGCGGGCGAACTCATCAATTGGGGTGGCGGAAACCCCGGTCATTTTCAGCGACGCCCCGGTCCTCCGCGAAGTCGGCTCTGTTGCCGCCGAAGTGCTGCCAGCAGATTACTTCCCGGTGCCAGCCGCAAGTTCGTTTGCGCGCCCGCATCCAGCACGCGGCATTGCTGCCAGCTACCAGCCCGTGCGCTGCTCTGAGGCGGGCGAGCGGTGCCCTTGCCCTTCACATGGGAGCGGCGGAGCGACAGGACCGCGGGTAGCCAATGGAAACACCTCCCAACCCACTCCACCCCTTTGTGACTCAGCAGTGCCACTCGCAGAAAAACGAAAAACTTGCTTGCTATTCAGCCGCCACCCCGCACTTTAGCGCCGTCCCAGTTAGATGGCTTGTCTCTCCCACGGCATGGAAAGTCCTCAGTTGAACTTGGTTCAGTGATGATTTGAAACCCGATAGTCGGGAACAGTCAGGAGCAACAGCAGGATAGTCTAGGACATCAAACATCACATGAGTACTAAATTGTTCGTAGGAAATCTTTCCTTCAACACCACTGAAAACGACCTCCAAGACGCGTTTGCCGCTCACGGCACCGTTGTGGAGGCCAACCTGATGATGGACCGCGCCACGGGTCGTCCCCGCGGCTTCGGCTTCGTCACCATGGGCAGCCCCGAGGAAGCCGAAAAGGCCATCCAAGCCATGAACGGCGCATCGGTTGACGGTCGCGCCCTCACGGTCAATATCGCCCGTCCGAAAGAAGACCGCCCGCCCGGTGGCGGCGGTGGTCGCCGTGACTTCGGCGGCGGCGGCGGCGGCGGCGGCGGGAGCCGCGGCGGCAGCGGCGGTGGTGGTGGCCGTGGTCGCTACTAAGCCGACCTGTCCATTTCGCAGGCGGGGTTCGGGTGACCCGAACCCCGCTTTTTCATTCTCCAAACGCCCCCCGCCGGTGGGAGGCCAAAGGAGTGTTTTGTTCGGCACCGGAGGCCCTGCACCATGAAAGAAACCCATATTGAAGTCGAAGGCTGCATCCAATCCGTGCTGGCGGGCACCATGTTCCGCGTGGAGTTGGACAACAAGCATCTCGTGCTCGCGACCATCTGCGGCAAGATGCGCAAGCGCTGGGTGCGCCTGACGGTGGGCGACCGCGTCAAACTCGAGATGTCGCCCTACGATCTCAACAAGGGCCGCATCACTTGGCGTCTGCGCTGAGATTATCCCCCTTTCCGTCTCGCCCGACCGGCTCTCGTGCCGCGTCGGGCGATTCTGTTTTGATGGCAAATACCCGGATGCAGGCGCGCGAAATTGACCCGACCCGCCGCCGCCCCTAGTCTCCGCGCCCGCTCAACCTGTGAAACGCACCCGCACGATCCTGGACGAAATCATGGTGGACGTTCGCCGCGAAGTCGCCGCCGCCCGCGCGCAGCGTCCGCCCGCCGACTTGGCCCGCCGCCTCGCGGACGCGCCACCGGTGCGACCGTTTGTCGGCGCGTTGCGACGCGGTTTTGGCCTGATCGCCGAGATCAAGGAACGCTCTCCCAGCCAGGGGCCGATGCGCCCCGCGAACGTCGCCGAGGCGGCCGCCGCCTACGAGGCCAGCCCGGTGGTCCGCTGCCTTTCCGTGCTGACCAATGCCAGCCATTTCGGCATGAACATGGAACGTCTGCGGGACGCGCGAAACGCCGTCACCAAGCCGGTGTTGCGGAAGGATTTCATTTTCGACGAATACCAAGTGCAGGAGGCGCGCGCGTTTGGCGCTGACGCCATTCTACTCATGGCCAATCTGCTCACACCGGCCGAAATGGCCCGCCTGCACGAACTCGCCTGCACCCTAGGCATGGACGTGTTGTTCGAGTGCCACGATGAGGACCAGATACGCACGCTGCCGGCAGGGGCGCTGCTCTACGGCATCAACAGCCGAAGCTTCGCCGTCCGCGGTGAAGATTACGCCGCCGCCCGGGCGCAGCGGGCCGCCGGCAGCCAGAAGGATATTACCACCGACCTCGGACGCTTCGACGCCCTGGCCCGCCACCTCCCGCCGCACGCGATCAAGGTCGCCGAGAGCGGCGTGTATCCCGAAAACGCCGCCCGCCTGCGCGACGAATTGGGGTACCACGCCATCCTCGTCGGCACCTCGCTGCTGACGTCGCCCGCTGGCATCCACGCCGAACTCGCACGCTTCGAACAAGCCCTCGCCGTTCCCCACGGCTCCGCCAATGGCTGAGCACCCGACCGCTTGGATCACGGGCGCGGGCGGCCTGATCGGCAGTTGCCTCGCAAGCGGCGCGGCGGAGTGCGCCCCAGGTTGGCGAATCGTCTCCCTGACGCGAGCTGAACTTGAGTTGACGGATGCGGCCGCCGTGCGGGAACGATTTCGCCGCGAGCAACCGGCCATCATCCTCCACTGCGCTGCCCTGAGCCGCAGCCCGGTTTGCCAGGCGGACCCCGCGCTGGCTCGCCAACTCAACGTCGAGGTGACCGCGCAACTCGCCGAGCTCGCCGCTAAACAACGCTTCATCTTTTTCTCCAGCGACCTGGTCTTCGATGGCCGCAAAGGCAGTCCGTACGTCGAGACCGATGCAGTGAATCCGCTGAGCGTCTATGGCGAAACCAAGGCCGAAGCCGAGCGCCTCGTGCTCGCCAACCCGCGGCATCTCGTCGTGCGGACTTCGCTGAACGGCGGCGCGTCGCCCACGGGTGATCGCGGCTTCAACGAGGAACTGCGCCGTGCCTGGCAGGCGGGGCGGGTGCCGCGGTTGTTCGTGGATGAATTCCGCTGCCCCATCGCCGCAATCGTGACGGCGCGCGCCACGTGGGAACTCGCGCTGCGCGGCTGCGCGGGTATTTATCACGTCGCCGGCAGCGAACGGCTCGCGCGCTGGGAAATCGGTCGGCTCGTGGCCGGACGCTGCCCCGAACTGCGGCCACGCTTCGAAGCCTGCTCGGTGAAAGACTACCGCGGCGCGCCCCGGCCACCGGATACTTCGCTCGGCTGCGGAAAGGCCCAGGGCGAACTCAGTTTCCCCTTGCCCGGTCTCACTCGCTGGCTGGAAGACAATCTCGCGGCGCAGTTCTGAACCGCGCTTCCGGCGCTGGCTCCCGCGCCCCGGCCATGATTCCCGCCTTCCTCGCCACTTTCTGTTTCGCGCTCTCCGCCGTGTGCGGTCATCGCGCGTCGAAGATGGTGGGCGGCATCGAGACCAACTTCTGGCGACTGGTGATTGCGACGCTGTGTCTGGCCGCTTGGGCATTCACGCTCGGCGGCGGGTTGCGCGGGGAGGCGTTTCCTGCCTTTGCCCTCAGCGGGGTGATCGGCATTGGCCTGGGCGACGTGGCGTTGTATTCCGCGCTGCCCCGGCTGGGCTCGCGGTTGACCAGCCTGCTGCTGCAATGCCTCACCACGCCGTTCGCCGCCGCCATCGAATGGCTGTGGCTGGGCACGCGGCTCTCGCCGCTGGAATTCGGCTGCGGCCTGCTCATCCTCGTGGGCGTCGGCCTCGCGCTCACGCCGGCGACGCATCGCGACCTGCTGCGCGGGCGCATGGGACAAGGGTTGGCGTTGGTCGTGGTCGCCGCGGTTGGCAACGCCGCCGGCATGGTGCTCAGCCGCAAGGCCTACGCCGTCGCGGTGCAGGCGGGCGAGTCCATTGACGGCGGCACGGCGGCGTTTCAACGGCTCATTGGCGGATTGTTTCTGGCGGGATTGTTCCTGCTCGTCGTCCGGCACAAAGAAGTTCGCGCCCACGTCCACGCCCCGGAATTTTCACCCGCGGCGGTGCGCGACAAATGGCGTCATGCCTGGCCCTGGGTGCTGGCCAACGGCACGTTTGGGATGACGCTCGGGGTGACGTGTCTGCAATGGGCGCTCAAGACCACGCCCGCCGCCATCGTCTCGCCGATCATCGCCATCACGCCGCTGTTGGTCATCCCGCTGGCGTGGCGTTTCGAGGGCGAGCGCCCGACCGCGCGCGCGCTGATCGGTGGCGTCATCGCAGTCGCCGGGGCGGTGGCGCTGGCGGTCTTGCGGTAAGGAGCGCAGGCGAGACGCCGCCCCTTCCTTGCGCCGGCGGTGCGCTGCTACGGCTGCGCCGGGACCAACGCAGTCCAGCAACTCGCGCCGAACGCGCCTAGAAATTTTTCCCGGGCCGACTCCGCGTCCGCCACCCGCTCGAACAAGGCGAAGGTCGTGGAACCACTGCCCGACATCAGTGCCGCCGCTGCGCCGTGCTCACGCAGGAACTCCTGGTACAGCGCCAGGATCGGGTACTTGTCCAACGCGGGGGCTTCCAACGAATTGTACAACGCCGCCCCGGCGCGGCGGAGATTGCCGGTCTGGAGCAGGGCCACGAGTTCATGTGCTCGACCGGGCCGCCCGTGGAGTGCGGACGGGAAGCGGGCGAGTTCCTGGTAGGCCCAAGGGGTGGAGATACCGAAGCCGGGATGAACCAGGAACAGCGTCGCATCGCGCAGCGCGGCCAGCGGAGCCAGCGGTTCGACCCGCTCGCCGCGCCCGGTGGCGAGCGCGGGGTTTGCTTGCAGGAAGAACGGCACATCCGAGCCGAGTGCGGCGGCGATGCCGGTGAGTTGCGCCAACGCCAGGGGGCGCTCGAAAAGTTCATTCAGGCCGAGCAAGGTCGTGGCGGCATTGCCGCTGCCGCCGCCCAAGCCGGCCGCCAGGGGGATGTGCTTTTCGAGTTGAATGCGGACGCCGTCGGTGATCGCCGCCGCGGCCAACCACGCGGCGGCGGCGCGATACACGAGGTTGGTGCTGTCCGTCGGCAGTCGTGGGTCGCTGCAGCTCAGGGCGATTCCCGACCCCGTCTTTTCAAAGCTCAGCCGGTCGGTCAAGCCAACGGGCTGCATGAGGGTCTCCAGTTCGTGGAAACCATCCGGCCGACGGCCGAGGATGTTCAGCAGGAGGTTGACCTTGCAGAGCGAGAGGCGGGTAAGAGACATGGCTTAAAAGCAAAACGCGCCGGCGAACCGGCGCGTTTGGAACGAATGAACACAATGAACCAAAGAAATCACCACGGATAGTCGAAGATGCGGAACCGGTTGCCCGGCAGCCACGGCAGGATGCTGCCGCCCGCGAAGCCGAGCGACTTGTCGGTCATCGTGGCTTGGTTGGCGCGCATGCCGGGATTGTGGGAGTCAGGATATTGGACAGCCGCGGGAACGACGTTCGTGCCCCACGCCTTGTAGGACGGATAGGGGATGGGGAACGTCAAGATGTCCACGAGGCCCATGCCGGTGCGGGCCATGGTCTGGTTGAAGCCCTTGATCACGCCGGTCGTGATGCCCACGTCGCTGCCCTCCCAGAGGGTGGTCTGCTCGATGGATCGCTCCATGGAACTCCAGCGGACGATTTCGGCGGTGTTACGAATGCCGCGACCCAGCTTCTGCTCGGGACCGGCGCAGCCGGTGAAGAGGAGGCTGCATACTGCCGACGCGGTGAGGAGGTTTAGAAATTTGCGCATAGCCATATTCAAATGCCGCGAAAGCCTAAACCGACTCCCCTTGATGTAAAGCGGGATTTGCCCAGTCACGGAAGAATTTTCTCCCGCCTCACCGCTCCCGCGAGCAGTTCAGGAAAATGGCCCGCCAGTTCCGCGCGCAACCGGGCCGCGAGCGCCGCGTCCATGAACTCGAAATCATCCGGGATGAACAGGCAAAGAATGCGCTTCGCGGCGGCCTCCTCCGGGAATTTCTGCCGCAACCGCTCCTGGTGCCGCTTCTCCATCACCACCATGACGTCCGCCCAACCGAGCAGGCCGGCCGTGACCTTGATGCGCGCCCCTTCCGCGGTGCCGGCGGAGCGCACCTGCCAGCCGGGCACGTCGCGGAAGATCTTCTCCGCCGTGAGGCTGCGGCAGCGGTTGCGACTGCACACGAAGCGGAGCTTCAGCGGCGCGGGGTTCATACCGGCTCCGCAGCAGGCGACAGGATTTGCGTCAGCCGGACAAACTGCTCCAGGCTCAGCTTCTCGCCGCGGACCAGCGGGTCGAGGCCGAGTTCGGCGAAGGCGGCTTCGAGTTGCGGCAGCGGCCAGGCGGCCTTGAGCAGCTTGATCATCTTCTTGCGTCGCTGGCTGAGCGCCAGCTTCACCAAGCGTGCGAAAGCTCGCGTCTGCTCCGCCGGCAGCAATGGCACCGGGCGCCGCACCAGCGTCACGCAGGCCGACATCACGTCCGGCGACGGGAAGAAGCAGCCGCCGGGAATCTTGAACCGCGGTCCTGGCGCGTAGGCGAGTCCGACGAGCAGCGTGAGCAAACCGTAGTGCTCGCTGTCGGGCGAGGCGGTGAGCCGCTGGGCGACTTCGAACTGGAGCGTGACGACCATGCGCTCCGGGCCGCGGTTCGCCTGGGCCAATTCGACCAGGATGGGCGACGCGACGGAGTAGGGCAGGTTGGCGACGAGCTTCCAGCCGGACCAGTCGCGCGGATGCTCGCGGAGCCAGCGCAGCGCGTCGGCGTGGATGAGGTGCAGCTTGGGTACAGCCCCGAAACGGCCGCGGAGAAACTCCACCAGCCGGGCGTCCATCTCGATGGCGAGCATTTCGCCGGCTTGCTGTAGGAGCAATTCCGTGAGCGGGCCGAGGCCGGGGCCGATTTCGATAACTTTGTCGGTCGGCGACAGTTCTGCCGCCGCGGCGATGCGCTGAAGCTGATGGGTGTCGTGCAGAAAATTCTGGCCCAGCGACTTCGTGAGCTGAATCCCGCGGTCGCCGAGCACCTGGCGCATTTCAGTAAGAGTCATGGTGATGGGCGGCGGACGATAGCCGCGCGGGGCGGTGGAGGCGAGGGCGCATCCGCTCAACCAAAATGCAGCAGGCCAACCCCGGCGCGCGGACGCCCTCGTCCGCAACACCGTCGCCAGATCTACCGCAAATCCACGGGTAACGGCGCCCGCCCGCCTTGAGGCAGGTTCGCAACTCCTGAGCGGGAGGGCTGGGGCGAGTCAGGTCTGCGGCTGCCCTTACGGGTAAAATGTCCCGTACGGGACATTTTACCCGTAAGGGCAGCGCCAGCGTTGCACCAGAACACGGCGCCGGGTTTTCAAGGCCGCCAACTACTTTGAACCGTGCTGCCGCTGCGCTGCGTTCAACGAGCCGCCTTGCCCAGTAACACATCCGCCAGCGCGGAAACCGTCAGCGACAACTGAACGTCGGTGATGGTCAGCGGCGGCGTGAAGCTGACGACGTTGCTGGCTTCGCCTTCGGGCAGGAGGATGAAGCCGAGGTGGAGCAGGGTCTTGATGGCGGCCAGTGTCTCTGCGGTGGCCGGCGAGCCATCGGCCCGGTGAAGTTCCAGGCCGGCCATGAGGCCGGCTCCGCGGCAGGAAGTCCGAAGTCCGAAGTCCGAAGTCCGAAGTTCGGCGAGTTGAGCCAGGAGGAATTCCCCCAGTTGCGCGCTCGCTTCAACCAATTTAAGGCGGGTGATTTCCTTGATCTGCGCCAGCGCCATCGCGCAGCCGACGGGATGGCCGAGGAAGGTGCTGGTGTGAATCGCCTCGCCGTTGGACGGCGGCCAGGCGGCGTCCATGACGGTGGCGCGACCGACGCAGGCGCTCAGCGGGAAGCCGCCGGTCAGGGCTTTGCCGAGGCAGATCAGGTCGGGCGTCACGCCGCTGTGCTCGCAGGCGAACCACCGCCCCGTCCGCCCGAAGCCGGTGTAAATCTCGTCCAGGATGAGCAGCGCGCCGTGCTCGTCGCAGAGCCGGCGCAGCAGCGGCAGCAACTCCGGCGGCGGGATGCGGATGCCGCCGCGGGCTTGCATCGGCTCGACGAGCACGGCGCCGATGCTGTGCGCGCGGAACAGTTCGCGGAGGCGGGTCTCGGTAGTGGCACAGTCATCCGACCTCTGTGAACCGCACAGGTTGGAAGCCTGTGCCACCAAGGGAAAGGGCGCAAAGTGAGCGAACTCGCGAAGCTGCTGGCGGAACGGCGAGCGGAAGTGCTCGCGATGCGTGGCGTTGAGCGCGCCGTAGCCGAGGCCGTGGTAGGCGCCTTCAAACGCGATCACGCCTGCCTTGCCGGTCGCCAGCAGAGCCGTCTTCAACGCCGCTTCCACGGCTTCAAAACCTGAGTTGCAGAAAATCACCTTCCCCGTGGCGCTCACTTCGGACTTCGGACTTCGAACTTCGAACTTCCCCGGCGTCCACCGCTCAAACGTGAGCCGGCTCAACTCCCGCGCCAGCTTGGCTTTCAGGGCGTGCGGATGCACATCGCCCATCGCGTGCAGGAGCGTCGCCATCTGGCTTTGGCCGGCGCGCACGACGCGGGGATTCGCATGGCCCGCCGCCGCCACGCCAAAGGCGGCGGTCAGGTCGAGGTACCTGCGCCCCTCGGCATCCCACACGTGAACGCCGCGCGCCTTTTCCCACACGATCGGCCACGAACCATCCGGCTCGACGAAGGTGACGTTGCGCGACTCGAAAGCCTGCAGCTCGGCCAGGATGTCAGCGGTGCGGCTCATGAGTGGCAACTGTGGGACAGGCGTCGCGTCGGTCTCCATCTTCTTTCACTATGTAATTCCCCGCAGATTCGGAGACGACCGCAGATGGGGAATGGGAATCGGAAAACGCAGTCGGGACGGACTGCCCTGCCTTGCCAGCCACGGCACCCTTGGCAGCGCGGAGTCACTTGGCAGCGGCGGTGGCGGGCCGCGTCGCGCCGCCGAAGAGGAGGCGCAAACTGTTCATCACCACCACGACTGTGCTGCCTTCGTGGCCGATGACGCCGAGCGGCAGGGGTATTTTTCCCAGCACCGCAAACACCACGAGCACCACGACCGTGCCGAGGGAGATGAAAAGGTTCTGCCGGATGATGCGTCGGGCGCGCTGGCTCAGGCGAAAGGCGGCAAGGAAGTTTTCCAAGCGGTCGTGCATCAGGATCACGTCCGCCTGCTCCAGCGCGGCGTCGGAACCGCGGGCGCCCATCGCGACGCCGACGTGCGCGACGGCCAGGCTGGGCGCG
>Ga0105046_10016433_pt1 | contig 11360 bp, 5 predicted proteins | sample MAT03_FD_78385 | JGI IMG/M metagenome (GOLD analysis project Ga0105046, IMG submission 78385) | Freshwater microbial communities from Lake Fryxell liftoff mats and glacier meltwater in Antarctica - MAT-03 (megahit assembly) | ecosystem: Environmental > Aquatic > Freshwater > Ice > Liftoff...
AACACAGTCAAGAACGACTTGCCTCCAAAGGGTCAGACCCCTTTTCAAACAAAGCCTAGATCGCAAGGCTGCGCTTCACAAAATCTTATCCGTTGCGATCGATTGCGAAAATGGACCTGCGCACCTGTACGAAACGTTTACCCAAACGCAGGGCTTCTTACCCCCATTTTCGTGTCCAGGGACAAATCCTTTCCCTTGCAGGGCCTATGATTCAACGCGTGGCCTATCCGGGAGCGTCCGAAGTGGCAAAATCTAACGCGTAGGCCGAGTCTCCGGCGACAACAACCGTCCCCAATTGCAAGATTCCATGTCTGGCGGTCCAAACAACACGACAACAACCAAAGCTCCCGAGAAGGTGCTTGCGGAGAACGCTGGATTGTCCGAGGGACTGTCCAATGGTGCCGTCGTTTGGCGTTTGCTGAAACTCGCATGGCGATATCGGTGGAACTGTTTGATCCTCTTGGTGATGCAGTTCGCGCTGATGGCCTTGTCAGTAACGATGGTGCAATTCGGCGGCTACGGCATCGACTTGATCCGTCATCACGTAGGTGCCATGCCGACGGCCCCTGCCTTGATCGGTGGCTTCACGCTGCCTTCGGCAATGTCACCGATGAATCAGGTCGCGACCGCGGCACTTGGCATGGCGTTGACAGCGATCCTGCGAATGTTCATCAATTGGTCTTACGCGATCGTTTCAGGAAACCTTGTCCATCGCCGCATTGTCGTGGATCTTCGAGCCGAGGTTTACGCGAAACTGCAACGCCTGAGTCTGCGTTTCTACGATCAACAAGCGACGGGCTCGATTATTAATCGCGTGACCGGTGACGTCCAAGCGACGCGAACGTTCATCGATGGTGTGTTGATTCAATTATCGGTGCTCGCCATGTCACTGGTCGTCTATTTGACTTTTCTACTTCGGATCAATGTAACGTTAACTCTTCTTTGCCTTGCAACGACTCCGATCGTCTGGTGGATGAGTATCCGCTTTGCTCGAAACGTTCGTCCGATGTATGACGCGACACGTAAACGATCGGATGACCTTGTTCTTCGTGTCGCAGAATCTGCCGATGGCGTGTTGGTCATCAAGTCACTTGGTCGTCAGGAAGCTGAGATCGCAGCGTTCGGAGCAGCCAACGATCGTTTGCGAGATCAACAGCAAGAGGTGTTTAAGAAAGTCAGCCGGTTCGCGCCCGTCGTTCAACTCTTGACTCAAGTCAATCTCGTGATCCTGTTGATCTATGGTGGGCGCTTGGTTGCCATCGACGAATTGCAACTTGGAACTGGCATGATCGTATTCGCGGGACTCTTGCAACAGTTCAGTAACCAAGTTGCAAATCTATCAGGGCTTGCCGGTACGATCCAACAGTCGCTTACGGGGGCGCGACGAGTTTTTGAAGTCCTAGACGCAGCCGAAGAAGTTCGTCAGCCGTCGAACCCTTGGTTTCCAAAAACCATTCGTGGTGAATTGCGACTGGAAGGCGTTTGGTTCGAGTACAAGAAAGACACACCCGTGTTGCGAGACGTCTCGTTAATTGTCAAACCCGGCGAACGTGTCGGTATCCTTGGCGGAGTCGGACAAGGAAAGTCGACGCTGCTCAGTTTGGTCCCGAGATTTTACGACCCACAGTGTGGCATTATCTCAATCGATGGAATCAATGTTCGGCAATGGGATTTGCCGTCGCTTCGGCGCAGCGTCGGTTTGGTTCTCCAAGAACCGCTTCTGCTTAGCAATACGATCGCCGCAAACATCGCTTTTGGGCGACCCGATGCGACACCGGAACAAATTCGCCTCGCCGCGCGTTTGGCTGCCGCACATGAATTCATCGAATCGGCTTCAAAAGGATATGAAACAGTGCTTGGCGAGTATGGCATGTCGTTGTCCGGTGGCCAACGTCAACGCCTTGCACTCGCGCGAGCCTTGTTGACCGATCCGGCAATCTTGCTTTTGGACGATCCCGTATCGGCAATCGACCCAGAAACGGAACATGAAATCCTCTCCGCCGTGAATGTCGCGACCCAGGGGCGAACCACCTTGATTGTGGCGAGCCGCCTTAGCACGTTGCAATATTGCGATCGCGTGATCGTGCTCGACGGTGGCCAAATCGTCCAACAAGGAACGCATGCTGAGTTGATCGCCCAGCCAGGGTTCTACCGCGAAGTCGCTCTGAGCCAGGGACAGACGCATTTGCAAACGTTTCGACCGGAGAATTCGCGATGAAGCGATTGGTCGACATCACGAAAACGATGACATCGGACCAACCGATGGTCCGTGTCATGCGAAGCCCCGAAGAAGAAGCTCAGACGCGACCTCTTTCGTGGAGCCTGATCTCGCGTCTTTGGACGCTGATGGATCCGTATCGGAGCAAACGCAACCGACTTGTGATCGCGGTCATTATCCGTTCGATTCAGGTTCCGTTGATCGGTTGGTCGATCGGAGCTGTGATCAATGGGCCGATCTCTAGTAAAGCACCGTTTGAAGTGACTTTACTTGCGGCGGTTGGCGTGTTGACGCTCGCGACCTTCACTCAAGTGACGCTGATTTACAGGCAGTTGTGGGGTTTGCAACTGGGTGAACTTGTCATTCATGATCTCCGCGATTCCGTTTTCAGGCATCTGCAAAAAATGCCGATGAGCTACTATGCCAAGACGAAAACAGGCCGCGTAATCAGTCGCATCACCAGCGACTGCGACGCGGTGCGCATGGGTGTCCAGGACGTGATGTTTGTCACCATGGTTCAGGCCGGTCAAATGATTGGCGCAGCTGCATTGATGGGCTACTACGATTTGCCGCTTCTGTTTGCCGTGTTCGCGATGAGCCCATTCGCGTGGTGGATAGGAACCGTGATGCGCCGGCGGCTGAGTATTTCGTATCGACAGGTCCAAGAGAGCTTCAGTCGCGTGACTGCGACACTTGCCGAATCGGTCTCGCTGATTCGCGTGACTCAGGCGTTTGCGAGAGAAGAGGTAAACGCAACGCTGTTTCGCGAACTGACGGTCGATCATGCCGAGTTCAATATGAACTCAACTCGCGAAGGCGGGCTGCTGATGCCGCTACTTGAATTGACCAGTCAACTCGCCCTTGCGCTGGTGCTGCTTGTCGGTGGCTACCGAGCTCTGGTGATCGGCGATCCGATGCCAGTGGGCGACCTCATTCAGTTTTGGTTTTTGGCGAGTCTTTTCTTTAGTCCCATTCAAGCGATCGGTACTCAGTACACGCAGGCGCTGACCGCGATGGCCGGAGCCGAACGAGTTTTTGGCTTGTTGGACAAGGAGCCAGCCTGGGGCGACGTGGATGATGCTAAACCATTGGTTGCACCGGTTCAGGGACGGATCGAAGTTCGCAACGTTTCGTTCGCCTACGAAGCCGACCGCCCTGTGCTGCACGAAGTTTCGCTCGTCGCGGAACCGGGGCAAATGATCGCTCTTGTCGGAGAAACTGGCAGCGGAAAGTCAACTTTGGCTAGTTTGATCGCGAGATACTATTTACCCGATCACGGCCAGGTTCTTGTTGATGACCAGGACATCCGTGGTGTCACATCTCGGTCGATTGCTGAATCGATCTCTGTCGTTCCCCAGCAAAACTTTTTGTTTAGCGGCACCGTTGTTCAGAATATTCTTGCCGGGCGTCCCGATGGAACCGAAGAAGATGCCATTGCGGCGCTTCGGGACCTTGGTTGTGAACGATTGATCTACGATTTACCTCAAGGGTTGGCAACCGAAACCGGTTCGCGCGGTTCGCGAGTTTCGCTAGGACAAAGGCAACTCATCTGTTTCGCGCGAGCGTTGGTAATGAAGCCAAAAATCCTTGTTCTCGACGAGGCAACCAGCGCCGTCGATACGTTAACGGAACTACGAATCCAACGAGCCCTCAACCGCTTGTTGACAGGCCGAACCAGCATTGTCATCGCCCATCGACTCAGCACCATTCAAGCCGCCGATCAGATCCTGGTATTGTCGGCTGGCCGGATCGTCGAACGTGGTCGGCACGAAGAACTGATCAAGCTAGGAAAGTTTTACACCGAACTTCATCATCGATTCGTCGGCGACAAGGGTGATTGATCTCGGAAACTTATGAATATGCGTAGAGGAACAGAAAAACGTCAGGGCTATTGGGGCAACCGGGTGATATGATCGGAGTCGGTTCCTCGATCGACTTCCAAGTCGGTATTCCTTATTTCTGAACGATTGTTCTCCCATGACAATTCAATGGTTTCCTGGCCACATGCACAAGGCGCGACTTGAGATTCAAGCGGCGCTGCCCAAAACGGATGTGGTTATCGAGGTCCTGGATGCCAGAATCCCGTTCTCGAGCGAGAACCCGATGCTGGCAGAATTGCGGGGCGATAAGCCATGCCTGAAAGTTCTCGCAAAAAGTGACCTAGCCGATGAAGCAATGACGTCGGCCTGGCAAGCATATCTTGAGCAGAACGAAGGTGTTCGAGCTCGAGCGGTCACTACGGAAGACGTTCCATCGATTCGAGCATTGAAGCACGTTGCCGCGAGAATGGTGCCACATCGCCGAGGAAGAACGATCAATACCATGATCGTCGGCATCCCGAATGTCGGTAAATCAACACTTATCAATGTCCTCGCCGGGCGAAAGATCGCGAAAACCGGCAACACACCAGCGATCACGAAACAGCAACAAAGAGTTGATCTCGGAGATGGTTTTACACTTTGGGATACCCCCGGTGTACTTTGGCCGAACGTTCAAAACATCAATAGCGGATTTCGCTTGGCGTTACTCGGTTCGGTTCAAGAGACGGCAATGGATTACGCCGATGTGGGTTTTTTTGGTGCTCGCTATTTGTTGACGCATTACGTTGATCGGCTGAGGGAGCGTTATGAGTTGGATCCAGTGCCTACGACCGAAATCGAGCTGATCGAGGCGATCGGGCGAAAACGAGGATGCCTTGGCAAAAGAAGTATTGTCGATATTGATCGCGCCTCGCGAATCCTTGTCATGGAGCTTCGTTCAGGAGCACTTGGCCGATTGACGCTCGAAACGCCCGAAATGATGGAGCACGAAATCGAAATCACCGCGGCGGCGATTGAGGAAAAGGCGGAAAGTATAAAGGCAAAAGATGCATTAAGAAAGAAACGCTTCCGAGATCAACAGCGTGCCAAAGAGAAGTCGCGGGAGATGAGCTAGCCAATGTTTTACTCGAGCAGGTGTTGCTTGCGTTTTTGCAGCACTGCGACACGCGAGTCGCTGCATCTTTTGAAACGGAGTCGATCGTTCAGGCCCAAAGCCATCGCAATTTATTCGCCTGAACGATTCCTTGTTTCATCGCCAAAACAGAAACGGTTGGTCGTTGTTCAACGGGGTTTCTATTGTTTTTCGCCACCGATATGATCTTCGTTCTGCTGACAACTTCCTAGTTCAACACTACCTCGATTTCACTTGTGCAGTCAAACTCTTCTTCAAGTATCAGCCGACATACACCTGTTTGGGTTGCGGTCTGCGCGTTGATCGCAGTCAATACTTTGTGGGGACTTTCGTTCCCCGTCATGAAATCGCTCAACGAGATTGTGGATCACTTTTTTGACCTCGATGGTCAACGATCCACGATGCTCTTCCTCATCGTCACATCGTCGTGGCTGATAGGGCTACGGTTTGTCTTTGCATCCTTGCTGTTAATGATTTTCTGTTGGCGACTTGTCTTGCGGGCATCGTACGCAGAATGGAAAGCTGGACTTTGGATTGGGCTTTTTTTCTACATCGGTCTGGTCGCTCAGGTGATGGGACTCGCGACGATACCTGCATCGCGCAGCGGGTTTCTAACAAGCTTAACTGCCGTTTTCATGCCGCTGATTGCTACGTTCTTGTTGAAACAGCCACCCAATCGTAATGTTGTTGCGGGCATTGTCACCGCGCTGGTTGGCGTCGCTGTGCTAACAGGACTTATCGTGATCGATGAGGGGGGAATTCGCATCCCATCCGAAGCGTTGGCCACTTGGCAAGTTGGCGATTCGCTGACCACGCTTGGAGCGATGTTCTTTACCATGCAGATTCTTCTGCTTGATCAATTTTCACGCAGAATGAACTCCATTATGTTTACTCCCGGCATGTTTTTGGGAGTCGTGCTTCTCGCCGGTTTCACGTTGATCGCTTCGATGGGGTTCTTTGGTGTCGAAAGTACTCCGGGCAAGTCAGTGACGTTCATGCAGCTTGTTCGCTTGGTAAGTTTACCTACCGTCTGGAGTATGCTCCTTTTTCTTGGCGGTTTTTGTTCGCTCGTATCCTTCCTTTGGATGAACAAATATCAACCGAGCGTGTCTGCCGTCCAAGCGTCGATCCTTTACAGTCTTGAGCCGGTCTTCGCATCAAGTTGGGCACTTTTTTTGCCGGGTATCGTCGGTGCGTTGTCGGGTTTCGATCACCGAAACGAATCCATCACAACAAATCTCCTTTTGGGAGGCGCCTTGATCTTGATTGCCAACGCGCTCTCAATCTGCTCGCCGCGTTCAGATGATTCGGCATCAAGAATCGACACAAAAAGCCTAGGCTGAACCCGACGAAATCGGTCGCGAAAAAAGAGGTTCGTCGAAACATTTTACGAGCAGTTTAACGTGTCTTTTCTCGGGCATCAAGCTGATCGCTTGAATGTAAATCAAGTTGCATAGCCATTCACGAAGGACTACAACTCATCACGCAATTGCCTTTTCGTCAATTTCTTTTGCATACGCTACGTCAACCGCTGGAGAACCAACTGTTGTTTAAACAAGTCTCGCCTCGGCCCAGGATATTGTTTATCCCGCTCCTATGGATGTGGCCTATCGATGCGACTGCGCAAACTGATCAATCACCTAAACAACAGAAACTGGTTCCAAGTTCCGCTTTGGTCAAGGCTGAGAATCCTCGGCCGATTCAAATGTTAGTGCCGGGGTTCACGGTACGCGAATTGCCGGTCGATTTGACGAATGTCAACAACGTTCGTTTTCTCAACGATGGACGTTTGATGACGCTGGGTTACAACGGCGATCTTCATTTGCTTTCGGATACGGACGGCGACGGCTTGGAAGATAAAGCCGAACTGTTTTGGAAGAACGAAGGCAGTTTGCGAGGTCCACTCGGTTTGTTGTTAACTCCGCCCAACTACACCAAAGGCCAAGGAGCGTTCGTCCCCTCCAAAGGCAAAGTCTCGTTAATCGTAGATACCAATGGTGATGACAAAGCGGACGAAGAAATCGTTGTTGCAACCGGTTGGCAGGAGATTCCTCAGAACGTCGACGCAGTTGGAATCGCGATGGACAAACAAGGTGCAATTTATTTTGGACTGGGAGCTGCAAACTATGCCAATGCGTACATGGTTGATGACAAGGGAAAAGCCAAGTACGACCTGAATAGCGAACGGGGGACCGTACAACGCGTTGCTCCGGATTTTAGCAAGCGAGAAACGATTTGTACGGGGATTCGTTTTCCGATCGCGTTTTCATTTAATCAAGCGGGTGATCTCTTTTGTTCGGAGCAAGAAGGAGCGACATGGCTTCCCAACGGCAACCCTTTCGACGAACTCCTCCACATTCAAGCTGGACGTCACTACGGTTTTCCACCACGACATCCAAACCATAATCCGAACGTAATCGACGAGCCTTCAACCTTTGATTATGGGCCGCAACATCAATCGACTTGCGGGATGGTTTTCAACGAGTCGGTAAATGGCGGTCCTGTTTTCGGCCCGCCTAGCTGGCAACACGATGCAATTCTTTGTGGTGAGTCGCGCGGAAAACTGTGGCGTACGAAATTGTCCAATACCGATGCGGGCTACGTCGCAACGACTCAGTTGCTTGCTTGTCTTCAGATGTTGACGGTGGATGCGTGCGTATCGCCCGATGGTGATTTGGTCGTCGCCTGTCATAGCGGCCCGCCGGATTGGGGTACCGGGCCAACTGGTAAAGGTAAGCTTTTCCGAATTGAGTTCACCAATCCGTCCGCGCCACAACCTGTTGTTGCATGGGCGGAATCTCCCAATGAAATCCGCATTGCGTTCGACCGTCCGCTCGACCCACTCAGAATGCGAGACTTGGCCAAACGCGTACGGATCGAACATGGCGAATTCGTCCGAGCGGGTGATCGTTTCGAAACCTTGGTTCCTCCGTATGCGGAAGTCAAACGACAGTTGTCAACAGAGCGATATACGTTGCCTGTTGCCGGTGCGTCGTTGACGAGCGACCTGCGAACACTGATTTTAAGTACGGCGGTAATGAAGGCGAATTCGCGTTACGCGATCGCGTTGCCCTATGAGGATATCGCAACGGAAGATACGGATTCGCAAATCGATCTCGACCTGTCGATGACCGGTGTCCAAGCGTCTTGGTTGCCACGCGACGATGTACACCAAGTTCCAGCAAACACGACTGGTTGGTTACCGCACTTGAGTTTGCAAGTGGCTCGCCAGTTCACTGTCGGAAGCGCGCCGCACGATGCGTTTTGGTCGGCGATCAATGAGCCAGGCGAATTGACACTGAGCACGAGTCTTGACTTGCATCATTTGTTGCGTCCTGCGGTGCAACCAGGCTCGAAAATTGACTACGAATGGCCTAATGAAACCGTGACACTTGTTTTGGAATCGCCTCAACCGATCACCGTTGCCTCCACGATCGGGAGGATCGAGACAGAGTCCTCGGAGGGCAAGAACTCGGTACGATTGATTTGCTCGGCAGATGCGACCGAGTTGATCGACCTCAGCGTGAAGCTAACGGTTGATGCTGGTAGCAAGCCAGAATTGTCATTATCAGTCCACACAGACGAGGACCCGCGAGCCCGTCCATTGCCGCTCAATCGGCTCTATATGCCGTGGGTGAAGTCGAAGGATACAACTAAGTTGCAGGACGACAAACCGATCCAGATTGCGGAGATCAAAGGAGGCAATTGGGGCCTCGGTCGCCGCTTGTTTCATAGTGAATCGCTAGGCTGCTTCAAGTGCCACGCAACGGGCGGTGTTGGACCAAAGATCGGTCCCGATTTGTCGAATTTGATTCATCGTGATTATGCGTCTGTCTTGCGGGACATTTTGTATCCAAGCTATTCGATCAACCCGGACTACATCGGGCATATCGTCGCGCTCAATAGTGGGCAAGTGTTGACCGGCGTATTGCGTGACGAGGGCGGTCAACTGTTTTTGGGCGATGATAAAGGCGAATCGACCAAGCTTGAGCGCGCGGACATTGACCAGATGAAGCCGTCCCAGGTGTCCGTGATGCCGGTCGGCTTGCATGAGAAAATGTCCACGGACCAACTGCGTGACTTAATGACCTACCTGCTAACACCGCCTCCGCAGATGCCGCTTGACGGACCGCTTGAGGCTCCGCCCATTCGAACCCAAGCTGAGCTTGCGGCAGTTCTCGCTGGCTCGGCACCGGTTGCGAAGGAACTACGGTCGCTCAACCTTGTTTTGGTTGCGGGAAAGAAGGACCATGGTCCAGGCGAGCACGACTATCCAGCATGGCAGGTTCAATGGGGCCAATTGCTGGCTGCCGCACCAAGCGTCAACGTGACGACAGCATGGGAGTTTCCCGGCGATGAACAAATGGCTGCTGCGGACGTGTTGATTTTCTGCCAAAAAGGAAGTTGGAACGACGACCGCGAAAAGAAGTTGGACGCATATCTGGCTCGCGGCGGAGGGGCGGTCTACATTCACTGGGCGGTCAACGGCGACGAACGAGTCGCTGATTTCTCGGCTCGTATTGGACTTGCCTCCAGAGGTGGAGCGATTCGATACCGCCACGGGCCGATCACACTCGATATCCACAACACGGATCATCCGATCATGCGCAATGTGGACCAATTAAAGCTTTACGACGAAAGCTACTGGCTGTTAACCGGCGATGTGAAGCACATTACTTTGCTCGGTACAAGCACTGAAGATGGTGAAGCTACGCCGCAGTTATGGGCCTATGAGAAAGGTCCGGGGCGAGTTTTTGTCAGCATTCCTGGACATTACAGTTGGACGTTTGACGATCCGGTGTTTCGAGTTGTTTTGCTTCGTGGGATCGCATGGACGGCCAAGGAACCGGTGGATCGGTTCAATGAGTTAGTGCCTCTCGGGGCTCGGCTTGCTAGGTGAAAAATATCAGCTTCCAATTTTTTTGAAACAATCTAGTTGCGTGGTTTCTATTCTCAGTCGCGATGCAACGGCATCCGATAGGCCGGGGACGCATGTCCCTATCATTACACACGTTTCAAAGTGGTTCGTTGTGGCCTTGAGTTTTTCCAAACGCCAATACACCAACGAGTTTAGTATTTGCAAACCATTGAATTTATGTTGACGGTTTTAGCCGCGTTGCGATGATGTAACCTCGGCGAGGCGTTACTACCTCGCGGATCAACGCAACTTCGGATACTAAAAGCCGATTACTTCCGCCCAGGCACTTGGCAATGTAAAGATGGCGACCGACCATGGCGATTACTGCTCAACGTTTGGCTTACCTTTTACGTTGCTCACCAATTCGGATTCCATAATTTGGAAGTTTTCGACTGACTCAATGGTGAGTTGCCGAACTGCTTTGAACTCTTCCACGTTGCCAGTGTATGTGCCTATGGAACCGGTTGCTTTGACGGTTCTGCCCTTGAGATCGTCCACATTGAAGGATATTCCGGATTTTGACAAATTGTTGAAGATGTTAGGTGATAGCCAAACCATGATCGTTTCGGAGTCGCTCACACGTACAAAAACGACAGCTTCGTTCTTCGTGTCTGCAATTTTTATGTCAAGTAACCTGCCTTCAATGTTGAGCGATTGAACTTGGGTAAGCAGGTCCTTCCACCGTGAATTGAACGGCTCATGCTCGATGAGCCAAGGCAAATGGAATTTTGCGGCGAACCAATCTTTTTCTTTGACAGCCGTGATCGCGGTGGATTGGCGATATCGCAGGCTGTTTTTGTGCTGGAGTGCAACGAGCTTGTGTTCGAACTCCGAATCCCAGGGAGGCGTTGAACCCGACGCGCCGGTGGAATGACTGATAAATCGAGACAAGTTCTTTGGTTGCATCTGATCAATTTCAAACAAGGTGACGCTACCACCCGAAGCGGTCACCAGGCGTGAACCGTCGGGGCTAAAGGCCACCGAAATGGGCACTTCGTGATGTCGCATCGGCTCGCCAAGCGGCGCCAATGTCTGCGCATCCCACAGCCGTGCTGAGCTGTCCTTGGAAGCTGTTGCCAGTAGTGAGCCGTCGGGGCTAAAGGCCAAGAAACCAACGCTGCCATTATGTTGCATCGGTTCGCCAAGCGGCGCCCCTGTCTGCGCATCCCACATGCGTGCTGTTTTGTCCATAGAAGCTGTCGCCACACGTGAGCCGTCGGGGCTAAAGGCCAAGAAATCAACGCTGCTATTATGTTGCATCGGTTCGCCAAG
>Ga0105046_10016434_pt1 | contig 11360 bp, 3 predicted proteins | sample MAT03_FD_78385 | JGI IMG/M metagenome (GOLD analysis project Ga0105046, IMG submission 78385) | Freshwater microbial communities from Lake Fryxell liftoff mats and glacier meltwater in Antarctica - MAT-03 (megahit assembly) | ecosystem: Environmental > Aquatic > Freshwater > Ice > Liftoff...
GATCCACCCGCAGGAAGGCCACGCGGGTCTGGTAACACCACAAATGCGGGCAAGTTTTCATTCTCGGTTCCAAGACCATAGCTTAGCCAAGATCCCATGCATGGGAACCCATTGAGCGTAAAGCCACTATTCATTTGAAAAGCGGCTGGAGTGTGGTTGTTGCTCTTGGCCACCATCGAATGAATGAAGCTGACATCATCGACGCATCGCGACAAGTGCGGTAACACATCGCTTACCCAAGCGCCCGAGTTGCCGTGCTGCTTAAAGGGGTAAACGCTCTTCATCAACCGACCGGGCTGGCCAAAGAAACCGAGGTTCTCACCCATTCCTTCAAGCGAACTACCGTCCCTTTTTTCTAGCTCTGGCTTGTAGTCAAATGTATCGAGATGACTTACGCCACCTGCGCAAAACACTTGAACCACTCGTTTCGCTTTTGGTGCAAAATGCGGTTCGCGTGCGGAGCTCGATTTGGAATCACCCGCGCGAAGGTTGTCGCGGTTAAGCATCCAAGCGAGCGCGATGGCTCCCAGCCCACCGCCAGAGTTCCAAAGAAAATGGCGACGAGGAAAGGGTGTTAGCAAATCACCGGACATAGATAAACTCCGTTGAATTAAAAAGAGCCCAGCAGACATTGGCAAGCCCTCGATCGATCGTTGCTGCCTCGGCTCGCTTTGCTTCGTCCTCACTCGGCTTTCTGCCAAGCGTCAAAAGGTAAGCCGTTTCGACTGCGACTCGGACATCTTGTTTCGCAATGTTTATCGAGCGTTCCGCCATATGTTTCGATTGGCGTTGGATGAATGCGTTGTTCATTAACTCCAGTGCTTGAAGCGGCGTGGTGGTGACTCCGCGTCGCGGCGTTTTCACCGACGGGTCTGGGCAATCGAATGAATCCAGCAGCGGGTCTTTGCCGCTGTTAACATTGATTCGAAAGACGGTCCGTCGGTTGAACTCAGGCTCTTCGCGATCGACTGGAGTGTAAAACGTAGCGTTGAACTCCGTCGTCGTGAACGGCCGAAAGCTCGGACCACCGCCGTTCGGATTCAACTGGCCACTCGCGAATAGCATGGCATCGCGAACCGCCTCGGCTTCCAACCGACGAGGTGCAAATCGCCAAACAAGCCGATTGTCCGAATCGATCGCTACTGCTGAATCGCGGGGCGCTGAGGTCTGTCGATAGGTAGCTGTGTTGGCAATCAATCTATGCAACGCCTTGACGCTCCAGCCGCTTTCGATGAACTTCACCGCAAGCCAATCCAGCAACTCTGGATGGCTCGGTCGATCGCCGCTGATACCGAAATCGTTTGGCGTGGCAACGAGCCCTTGGCCAAAATGCAAATGCCAAACGCGATTGGCCATCACACGTGCAGGCAACGGGTTTTTTGGGTCAGCGAGCCAAGCCGCAAACTTCAATCGCCGCTCCTTCTCTGGCGCGTCGGCAGCCAGACCAAAGTCTGGTTCAAGATCAAAAATAGCCGATAAAGCACCGGGGGTCACGTCTTCGTCGGGTGAAGTTACGTCACCGCGTTTAAGGCGTTTTGTGACAGGCGGCTGAACGCGTACGCCTACATACGAGACTGGCAATTTTGGTATTGTCGACAACGCTTTTTGCGAACGCTTCAACGATGCCAACGCATCGGAATGAGCGGTCGCCTGCTCCTGATTCAAACTCGCCAAGATCTCTTGTTTGGTCGCCGAAAGTCCACCGGCACGAAACGAAGCGGTAACTTCATCGTTGCTCAACGCTCGATCGTACAACGCCGCTTGCTTTATCTCGCCAATAAGCCATGGTCGTCCACCACCAGTATGACGAAGACCGAACAGCACGCGGGCATCGCCCGCTTTAAAAGTCTGAAGTGGTGACTTGGGGGTATATGGTTTTCCAAGCGGCTCTCCATTTCGGTAAAGTGAGATACTACTGTCGGAGGCGTAAGCGATCGCAAGATGAACGAAAGTGCTCGCGTCCGCAGTCTCCTGCGGGATCTCAAGTACCTGCGTTCGATTAAATCCTTCGCTGCCGGAAGTCCATTTTTTGGGCTCCTGTTCGCCAAACACGATCGCATCGAACGTGCGGCCGTCCCCCGTTTCGATGGATATCGCGGCTCCGCCACCCTGTTCGAGGCTCGCAAGAGCAACCCAAGCCTCCAACGTCTTTTCGTGAACGTCTTTCGTCAAAGTTGCGGACTGAAAAAAGGAGCCCGGTTTCGGAAGCGATAAAACCCCAGATTCGGATGAAGACGTTTTGATGAGCGCGTCTCCCTTGAGTTCGCCCGGTATATCGCCGACGACGGTTTCGTTAAAACTCCATTTGGCAAACGGAATCGGTCCCAGCTCGCGTGTGCCTGCGGGTCGATTCGCAATCGCTTGCTTTGCACCCTCCGCTTCAATTCGGTTCATCTTTTTGTTCGTTTCGGCGATTTCACTCTCAAGGTTTTTTCGAAGCTGATTGTAAGCGACCACTTCTTCCGTCGTTGCAATCGACCGCTCGCCATGCTTAACACCTTCGAAAACAGATTTGATCCGATAGTACTCGTCGTGAGGAATCGGATCAAATTTGTGAGCATGGCACCGAGCGCAGTTGATCGTCAGGCCGAGGAAGGACTGGCCGACAACACCGATCAAGTCCTCGAGCTCATCCTCTCGGGTTATGGCTCGTTGCGTTTTGTTCTGCTGACCATTTCCTGCTTGGTCCCAAGGTCCGCAAACGAGTAGGCTGGTAGCGATGATTCCTTCCGTGGTTACTGGTTCGATTGCATCGCCAGCCATTTGCTCTTTCATAAACTGGTCATAGGGTTTGTCGTCGTTAAAACTCTTGATGACATAGTCGCGATAGTGCCAAGCGTTGTCCCGAATCCGATCGTATTCAAATCCTTGGCTCTCTGTGTAACGAGCGATATCGAGCCAGTGCCGTCCCCACCGCTGGCCGTAGTGCGGCGAGGCAAGAAGTCGGTCCACTAATAGACTGTACGCATTAGGTGACTTATCCGAAACAAAGGCTTCGATTTCTTCGGGGCTGGGCGGCAGGCCAACCAAGTCGAAGCTCAAGCGGCGAATAAGCGTCTGCCGATCTGCTTCCGGCGAGGGTGCGAGATTATTTTCGAAAAGGTTCTGTCGAATCAAGTTGTCAATTGGATCGCTGCCTTCACCTGGGACTTTAGGCAAGGGTAGAGGCTTAAGTGACCAATGCGAACTTGGTTGCCTTTTGTTTCCTGCGACGTTGTCCGGCCATACAGCACCCTCGTCCAACCAAGCCTGAATGGTCTTGACTTCGTCGGGCGTAAGTCGCGGTTTGCCACTCTCCTTGGGTGGCATCAGCATTTCCTCCTCGTCGCCACTGACGAAACGAAACAACGGGCTGATGGCGGCGTTCCCAGGAACGATTGCATCCGCACCTTGATCACCACCCTTTTGTGCAACGTCGCGCACGTCCAAACGATAGCCGCTCTTCTGAGTTTTTGGCCCGTGGCATTCGTCGCAGTGTTTCTTAAAGATGGGCTGAACATCCCGCACGAAGTCCACTTGTGCGTAAGCTAGAGGCACCGCGACGCAAAGCCAAAAGCCAACTGCAATAACTCGGCATACGGCTTGGCTCCATCGGCCCTCCGGTGACGTAAAATTGGTCCGTTTCATCTACTCGTGTCCACCGTCAAAAAAGTCGAGCATCGTACCCGTCGCGAAATCAAGGTGTAATAACGCAGCTAGAACGACTAGTTTAAGCTAAAACCGAATCCAATGCACGTTTCGTTACAGACGAACCGCAGGTTGACGCGTTGCGTTACATATTGGATCGGTTTATTCCTCATAGACATTTCCCCGTTTCGAAAGCGTTAAAACTGCTAGATCAGAGATATCGCGTCAAAGGCCATGCCACACTTGTCTGTTTCAACCATTTGCACTGTCTATTGGCTGAGCAGACTCAGGCTCAACAATCCCATCGCGGTTCCGTAACAGCGCCCCAACTCATGGGAGTCGACAAAACAACCGTCGATCTCAGGCAAGTTCATAATCAGCTCTCTTTGTTTCGCTGCAAGTTTTTTTCTTTCCTCTGGGTCAGCAACCAGTCCGATGGCTTCACTGCGAGCCTGCATGTCATACCAAAAGAAAAATCCACCATAAGCTAACGTCGAGGTGTGATCATCATACTTCAATGCCTTTGCCAACAAATCGTGGTACCCCATCGACTTAGTAACGGCTGCCTCGAAGTCCGCGTCGCTCACTTGCCCCCAACGACGACGAGCCAGTTCGCATATGGATATTCTTCCGCCACCGCCTGCCAAGTCGTTTTCTGTTCCTTCGTTCTTTCCGTTTTCGCGACGGACCGCATAGGGATAAGCACCATTGGCGAATCGCTGTGTCGACAAACGCTTGAGGCCCGACGTCACCTTGTTACTGTCAACCTTAACGCCTACCAAGCTTGCATCAAAGAGTGCCGTGAGAGCCGTAGCGGACACAAACGAATTGGCGTACTCGTGATACCAACCGCCAGTACTCAATTGCAGATTCTCCAATTGCTTCGTCGCACTTTGCAATGACGAAAAGACTGCGTTGTTGCCCGATTGCTTTTGAACGGCTGCTAAAAAGCGAACGCGATACGCTTGCGCCCAAAGGATCTCGTCGCGATCGTTCAAATTTACATTGGCATCATTGGAAACAAACGAAGCGATCCGTTCGATCGCACTTCGGATCTCTTTGTTTTTTTCCAGATCGGTCGATCGTCGTTCGGCCTCGAGCAATGCCAGTCCGACGAGCGATGTAATCGCTGTATGGACATTGGGCAAACTATCCGCGCCTCCGAAATCGTAGTCGCTGTCAAAGAAGCCGCCATCCTCGCGTTGCATTCCCAGTAAATAACTTACGCTTCGCTTCCAAAGCTCTTCTTCTGAAAAGACGCCAGGCAACGCGGCACTTGTTATGTTTTTAATATCTGGGATTTTGTAAGCCGATTCAGGCAAAGCACCGAACACCTCAAAGCCTCGGCAAAACGGGCCAAATCCCTGCGATTCGCAAGCCGCTTTCCAAGCCAAAGGATGGTCAGGGTACGCAAGCGCGGACTCACTCCAGATTCGCTTGGCCTCCGCGTGTTGACCCTTGCGAAACAAAGCCATTCCCGCGATTAGTTTGGCATGCATGTCGTCATTTTCGTCCCAACTCGATGAATCGCCAAGGGCATCAGCCAACGTCTTGAATATCCACTCCGGGTGCAGCGTCGTCATTCGGTTTGCCGACAACTTGACTTGCTCGTCTGGTTGAACGATCAAGAATCCTGGCTCGACAAAATCGTAGACCTGTAACTTGAATTGCTCAGAGAGGGCTTTCGACGGAACTGCTTTCAATGGAATGCAATTCTGGTTAATCAATTTGATGATGGATGGCCAACTAAATGGCCCGGCCATCATGTACCGATCCACCTCTACTTTTCGATCCATGAAAGTGCCGGGGACCGAGGGGACATACCAAAAAATCGGTTTGCCCGACTCTTTGGATTTGGCCAACGCGTCCGCATACTTCTTTTCCCAACGTATAGCCGTTCCAGCTTTCTTGCTCAGTTCATCGGGTTTGACTCGATCTTTTGTTGTCGAGTTCTCCCCCTGCGGTTGCGCCTGGACTCCACCTAAATCCGTCGAAAAACAAACTGCTAAAAAGAACAAGGCAATATGAAGGGGTTTCATCGGTAACTCAAATTCTTGTTTTAAAGGAATGCGGCCTGTTGTGGGTTTTTGCGATTCGCCCCGAATGGGGCAGCAACAATGTAGCCCAGGGCGGCGCTTCGCTTTGCCCGGGGCTGCTATGTGTAAGCCCGTTGGGCTAAAAACGCAACAACGCAACACAGCTCACACTTCAATCTACTCATCTTTCCGCATGAATGAAGGCCAACGCGGAACGAAAGACGCATAAACATAATTCTTGCGATCTGCTATTTATCGCACAGCCCAGGGCGAGCCCTCCGATCACTTTAGCACGAACAGCAGATCGCCTGTTTCGACTTGGCTGCCCGACTGGACTAACAATTGAACAATTTCTCCGTCGCGTTCGGCGTTGATGACGGTCTCCATCTTCATGGCCTCGAGGGCCAATAGTTTCTGCCCCTTGGTGACTTTGGCACCTTGGGTAACAGCAACACCGATCACCATCCCTGGCATCCCTGCTGCGATATGCGTCGGATCGGCTGGGTCTGCCTTTTGTCGCGTCGCTGCTTTGGACTCAATGGATCTGTCGACCACTTCGACTTCTCGTGGTTGACCGTTCAGTTCAAAAAAAACCGTTCGAGTACCATTCGGCCTAGCTTCACCGATTGCTAAGAATTTGATAATCAGCCGCTTGCCCGCTTCGATATCGACGGAGAACTCCTCACCGATGGCTGGCCCAAAGAAAAAGGCGGACGTTGGAATCAACGAGACATCGCCATAATTCCGAACATGGGTTACGTATTCATCGAACACCTTCGGGTAGAGAGCACTCGTAACCATTTCCTTCATGGTTGCATCACGCCCTAATTTTGGTTTCAACGCAATACCGACCGCGTCGAAGTCGACGGGCGGCAACGTTTCGCCAGGTCGCGTGAGAACCTCAGGATTGTTTTTGAGAATCGACTTCTTTGCTTGTTCAGGGAAGCCACCTGGCGGCTGCCCCATCATGCCACCAACCAAATCCAATACGGAACCGGGATACGCAATTTCGCGTTCACCGGAAACGACGTCGCTAGCCGAAAGTTGATTCGCGACCATGAACAACGCCAAATCGCCCACCGCTTTGCTCGTCGGCGTTACTTTAACGATGTCGCCTAACAGTTGATTGGCATCGGCATAGCGTTTGCAAACCTCCGACCATTGATCGGCCAGTCCAAGTGCTTTTGCCTGTTGATACAAATTAGTGTATTGGCCACCGGGCATTTCGTGCTGGTACAAATCGCCACCCGCGACCAAGGACTCGCTTTCGAACGGGGCATAAAACTGCCTTGCCGCTTTCCAATACTCCGATAGTTCTGTCAACGCATCGGTCTTGAGCTGGCTATCTCGCGGTGAATACCGGAGCGATTCCACTAGCGTGTTCAAGTTGACTTGTGAGGTGCCACCCGACATGGAGGCAAACGCACCGTCCGCGATCTCCAGCCCTTCGTCTGCTGCGTTAAGTATCGAGGACGCTTGAATTCCAGCTGTATCATGCGTGTGGAAATGGATCGGGATGCCGATCTCCTGTTTAAGAGTCGCCACCAGCTTTTTGGCAGCAGCAGGTTTGCACAGGCCTGCCATATCTTTGATGGCGAGAATGTGCGCCCCCATGCGTTCAAGTTCCTTCGCCAGATCGACGTAGTACTTTAACGAGTACTTCTGTCGATTTGGATTGAGAATATCGCCGGTGTAGCAGATGGCCGCTTCACAAATCATGCCCGACTCGACCACAGCATCCATGGCGACCCGCATGTTCTCCGTCCAGTTAAGTGCATCGAACACTCGGAAGATATCGATGCCCGCATCGGCTGCTTCCTTTACGAATGCTCGCACGACATTATCTGGGTAGTTGGTGTATCCAACGGCATTCGAAGCTCGCAGCAGCATTTGAAAGAGCATGTTAGGAATTTTGGACCGCAAGTCGGCCAATCGCTGCCATGGGCTCTCCTTTAAGAATCGCATGCTCGTGTCGAACGTCGCCCCGCCCCACATTTCCAAACTAAAAAACTGGGGTGTCAAGCGTGCGTAGGCGTCCGCAATCTTCATCATGTCAAAAGTGCGGACCCGAGTTGCGAGCAGCGATTGATGTGCATCTCGCATGGTCGTGTCCGTTATCAACAGCTCTTTGCTCCCCCGAATGGATTCGCAAAATTTCTTAGCGCCCAATTTCAAAAACTGGTTGCGGTAGCTTTCGGGCATCGGTTTGGTGATGTCGAGTTTTGGGAGCAGGGCGGGCTCGCGTCGAATAGCAAGGCTTGAGTTGCCCACCATTTTGTTACCGTTCACCAATGTTTCTGCAATAAAGCCGAGCAAACGGGTGGCACGATCGCGACGTCGTTGCAGGGCGAACAGTTCCGGCGTCTTGTCGATCATCCGCGTCGTTGCGTCACCCGCCAAAAATGTCTTGTGTGTGATCAGCGAAATCAAAAACGGAATATTTGTTTTCACGCCGCGAATCCGAAACTCTTGAAGGCATCGTTCCATTCGACCGGCCGCTTCACCCAAATTGCGACCGCGTGCCGTCACCTTCACCAGCAATGAATCGTAAAACGGGTTCACCACCGCACCGCTGAACGCGCTGCCTGCATCGAGTCGAATGCCCATGCCCCCCGCGCTGCGATAGTGTGTAATGCGTCCGTAGTCCGGTCGGAACTGATTGGTGGGGTCCTCGGTAGTGACTCGGCATTGAATGGCCGCCCCAACCACTTGGACGTCCTTTTGAAGCGGTAAACCCAGCGATTCGTCACCGAGTTTTTCGCCGCAGGAGACAAGAATCTGAGCGCGCACCAAATCGATGCCAGTCACTTCTTCGGTCACCGTATGTTCGACTTGGATGCGAGGATTGACCTCGATGAAATAGAACTTGTTCGTCTCCGTGTCGAGCAAAAACTCGACCGTACCAGCGCAATAGTAGCCAACTTCTTTAGCGATCGCGATTGCTGCATCATGAAGTTCGGAAGCCGTCTTCTGGCTGAGGTTCGGTGCAGGTGCTAGTTCGACCACTTTCTGATGTCGACGTTGAACGGAGCAATCCCTTTCGTGCAGATGGATGATGTTTCCATGTTGGTCGCCCAGAACTTGCACCTCAAGATGCCGAGCCTTTCCAACTAGTTTTTCCAAAAAGACCTCGTCGCTCCCAAATGCATTCTTGGATTCGCGTTGTGCTTGTTCCAAGTTTGGTGCAAGTTCGCTCTGGGATTCGACGACACGCATGCCGCGTCCTCCGCCCCCTTTGGATGCCTTGAGCATAATTGGGTAACCCATTCCATTGGCGGTCGCGATCGCTTCATCGAGCGAGGCTACTGCATGTGCGGACCCCTCAAGCACAGGAACTCCAACCTTCTTGGCGATCGAACGGGCAGCGACCTTATCGCCCAACAGCTCCAACGCTCGCACGCTTGGACCGACGAATGTGATTCCTGCCGCAGCAAGAGCTCGCGCGAACTCCGCGTTTTCAGAAAGGAAACCATAACCTGGGTGAACTGCATCAATGCCGTTTTCGAGGCACAATCGAACGATTCCGTCGATGTCCAAGTAGGAGCGAATTGGCTCGCCGGCCTTGCCGATTTGGTATGCTTCGTCAGCCTTGAAGCGGTGGAGCGCAAAACGATCTTCGTGGGAATAAAGTGCTACCGTTCGGATCTTGAGTTCGTGGGCGCTTCGGAAAATTCTCGTCGCAATCTCGCTACGGTTTGCAGCGAGCAGTTTACGGATGGCAGGCATATTTTTGGATTGTGAAGAGTGATGATAAAGGGAGGACCACGAACGCAGACAAGCCTAAGACCGTCGTGTCCGAATACTCGTGTCCGGATGCTATGGTTTGGAAGGAATGGGTTTGGCAGGGCTTGATTTAGAAAAGTCGCCCGCTGTTGCGATCACAAATCTATCGGGGGCTACATATTCGCTTATCGCTTCGTTAATGTCAGAGAGCGTTAACTTGGAAATTTCGTTTTCAAGCTTCTCGAAATACTCCATGGTTCTACCGGTGAAGAGATTGTTTGCCAAAATGCTTGCAAGTTCGCCATCGCGTGATCTTAGTAGCCGTTGATTCTGGAGGAAGCCTAGAACGTTGTCCTTTAACTCTTTTTCCGTCACGCCATCCTTTTCAAACCTGCGAATTTCTTCGTCGATCGCCTTTACAAGTTTGTCGCGATTCAGCGGGTTGGTCTTTGCCGAAATAGTCAACGACGCACGCTCATCAATTGGGCTGGCTGCGAAGTTGCTCCAAACCTCATACGAAAGTCCTTCCTCTTGGCGAATACGGTTGCCGAGTCGAGAGGACAGACTTCCGCCACCAAGTATGTTGTTCGCAAGCACGAGAGCCGGGTACTTGGGATGGTCGTCCCGGATGGCATATTGCTGGCTCGCCTCGTAACTCGAGTTAACTTTGTCGGGCGTCTCGATGGACTGCAAAGCGATTTTTAAATCGGTAGTTGCCGTTTCCGCTATACGCTGGTAGGCGATCTTTGATTTCCAACCAGATAGTATTATGGACAATTTCTCTTCCACTTCTTTCACATCGAAATCGCCAACGACTGAGACTTCACCCTCCGTGCCCGAGAGGAATTTCGCGTGGATGTCCTTGATGTCGGATAACTTTAGTTTCCTAAAGTCATCGAGTTGTTCCTCGATTGTAGGCTGGTAGCGAGCATCTCCTCGCTTGTACGGATTCAGAGTTCGAGCCACCGCTTGAGCAGCGAGCACCTTCGGATCGTTTTTTTCGCTTTCGAGATTCGTAATCACTTGATCTCGCAGAATCGAAAACTCCTTTTCGTCCAGGGCGGGGTTGCGAAGAATATCGGCAATTAAATCCAGCGCATCGATTAGTTTTTCGCGACGTGTTTCAAGATTGACATTCAGTGTCTGCAGCCCCGAGTGGACATTCAGACCGGCTTTCAACAGATCTTTGCGATCGTTAAGTTGTTGCAAAGAGAGGCTTTTCGTACCTCGCTCCATAAGACTCCCGAGCAAGCTGACTGCCGCCGATTTCCCCATCAACGTTTTCTCGTCACCGAACCGCAATTTTAAGTTCATGTTGACCGTAGCGCCGCGAGTCTTCTTAGGCAAAAATGCGGCGGGAATCCCTGTCTTCAATTCGCTTCGAACGATTCGTGCCTCAATATTTTGCGGGGTCGGGTCAAACTTTTCCCCTTCACTAACCGCTTCTCTTCCTTGGTAACCAGCGACGAGCTTTGCAACGTTGGCACGTTCCGGAATCTCGCTGCTTTCAGACTTTTCGCAGGGTAGAAACAGTCCAACGGTACGGTTGCTTCGAACCAAGTATTTCACAGCCACGTTTTGAACTTGCGATGCAACCATTTTTTCAATCAAATCGCGGTTCAGAAAGTAGAGTCTCCAATCGCCAAGAGCAGCCCAATCGCTCAACGCGCCTGCCATTCGATCCGTTCGCGATGCAACCGTTTCTCGATAGTTGAGCAGCTGAATCCTTGCGCGATCCACTTCCTCAACAGTGATCGGCGACTCCGCTATTCGTTCCAAAGTATCTATCATGATGGTCTGAGCATCTTCGATCTTCTTGTCGTTGGAAACGATGGCCGAAAAAAGCAATGCACCAGGATCGTGGAAACCAAATGCGCTGCCATAGGTCCGCGTCGCGGTTTTTGTTTCAACCAAAGATTTGTAAAGTCGACCGCTCGGTTGATCTGTCAGAATAAATGCCAAAAATTGCACTGC
>Ga0105046_10016435_pt1 | contig 11360 bp, 11 predicted proteins | sample MAT03_FD_78385 | JGI IMG/M metagenome (GOLD analysis project Ga0105046, IMG submission 78385) | Freshwater microbial communities from Lake Fryxell liftoff mats and glacier meltwater in Antarctica - MAT-03 (megahit assembly) | ecosystem: Environmental > Aquatic > Freshwater > Ice > Liftoff...
GGACCTGCCCGCCGTGGTGATTTTAAAACCATGCACGAACATTTGGAGATAATTCATGCCAATCCGGAACTTAGTGCTTTGTATCAAACGCTTTCAAAAAGCATTCAATTCAATAGTTAATCAACCCTTTTGAAATAATAAAACGGAATGCGTCCATCGTTTAATGAAAACGCATTTCCATAGATTAATTCATAAAAGGTTCGATGGGTTGTGTGTTTTCAAGTTTTAAAAACTTAGCTCTTTCTGCCTCATTTTCAAATATATAGACAGCGTAGCCACCCCAACCGCCACCGCAATATTTTTTTCCCAGTTCATTGTGGTTTGGCAAAGGATCCATCCCTTCTCTAAACTGCATTTGAAGTGTCATATTGACTGCTTCGGTCAATTGCTGTAGATTTTCATTTCCAGGAGCAACTGCAGATTTGGCCAACAATCCGGCCTGGTAAATGGCTTCAAAATCACGAGTGAGATCGGTCTTTTCGTAGGTAACATGGTTCTTTCCAGTCCAATAAAGAGCCATTTTCCCATTTAAAAATGAACCTGAAGTTTTGAATTCAAGTTCTGGTCTTTGTCCTGATTTCCAAACACATAGACCTGTTTCTTTAATCACAGCAGGGTCTTGCCAACCTACGCCAAGATCAAGTTCAGAATCCACTCCATTTTTTCCCATTAAAATGGCATAGGCTGCAGATCCGCCCAAACCACCCCCAATTTCAAATGGCCATTCAAGTAGGCTCACTTTTGGCGTGATGGCACAATTGACAATAAATCCGCCTTGTCTGGAAAGTTTTGGAACATCCAACCAGCCACCAGCAAAATCTACCCGAAGTGGAAGGTCATGTGGTGCTTTTATATAATTGATGATCTCTGTGGTAGAAACCTTTTCATAGTTCAATGTTTTTGGAAGCACCATATATTCTGCACCTACGGAAGCGCACAATGCCTTTTTCTCAACTTCAAATTTATCATCTTCGGTCACTACCAACAAGTTAGGCTTTATTCGAAGGAAATGCGATTTAAAATCCAATCCAATTATTTCATCATCGCCCACCACTACTTCGTCTATCATGGTTAGCGATTCCAGCAATCTTTGTTTGTGGTAAACAGGCAATGATGATTTACGATTTTTGTGAATTTTGAGTGATTTTTCACCTGCAAACGAAACGATAAGATAATCGCCTAAGGCCTTCGCCTGGGTAAAAAACTCAACGTGTCCACCGTGAATAATATCGTAACATCCTGATACAAAGACCTTTTTCATTTTTTATGATAATAATTGCTGCAAAGAAACAAATGCAGTTTGATTTGACGGGTACGTTTGAAAAAAAAGAGTAAAAATCAAAATAGTAGATCTATTGCGGATTGATTTAAATGGAAATGCTATTTTTCCTTTTGACCTCTTTTTAATAGATGCGAATAGATCGTATCCATGAGTTCAACATTGAGTGAATAAAACTTAAGGCTTTTTTTCAGACTTGCAGAATCTATTTTGTGCAATTTAAGCAGGTCTTTTTCCATTTCTAAAAACAGTTTTGTGGACGTATCTTGCCTTATACCAGATTGTTGCAGCTTGGCCTCAAGCAAGTGCAAGTCGTACAGATAATTTTCTATTTTCTGGCTAGAAAGCACACCCACGGGAATTTTTGCATGTTCTTGCTTCGACTCGCATGAAAAGTAGCTTGTTGCCACAGCCAAAAGAAACAGATGTATAAATGCTTTCATTTACGCCTCTTCAGTAGCCAATTGCCTCTCATATAATTCCTTATAAGCTCCTTCAATCACAATTAGTTCTTCATGACTTCCTTGCTGAACAATATTGCCTTGGTCCAGGACCAAAATATTTTCAGCCATTTTTACAGACGAAATCCGATGGCTGATAATAATGGTGCTTTTGTCTTTCATTTCATCTTTTAGGTGACCTAAAATTGCGTTTTCAGTCTTTGTGTCCACAGCTGAAAGGCAGTCATCAAGGATCAAAACCTTTGGATGAAGCACCAACGCTCTCGCAATCGATACCCTCTGCTTTTGCCCACCTGAAAGCGTAATGCCCCGTTCTCCGATTATGGTATCATATCCTTTCTTAAAATGAAGCACATTTTCATGAAGATCGGCTTGCTTGCTGGCTTTCAAAATCGAATCTTCGCTCAAATGGCTGTTTCCAAAACGGATATTGTTTCTAATCGTATCCGAAAAAAGAAAAACATCTTGAGGAACAAAACCCATTTGATGCCTCAGATGTCCCGGATCATACTTTGCAATGGCTTGATTGTCAATTCTTATTTCTCCTTTTGTAACATCGTAGAGTCTGCAAATCAGGTTCGCCAAGGTTGATTTGCCAGAGCCGGTTGTTCCTAAAATGCCTATGCTTTGGCCTGGATTTACAATAAAAGAAATGTTTTTTAGAGCTTCAATTCCAGTATCGGGATACGTAAACGAAACACGATCAAACTCAATCTTGCCTTTGATTTCAGTACTTAGATTTTCAATGGACGTAAGACTGGTTTTGTAATTCAGGAATTCGTTAATTCTGGTTTGGCTTACTGCCGCTCTTTGGGCTATGCTCATCACCCATCCCAAAGAAGTTACAGGCCATGTCAGCATATTGACATAGATGAGGAATTCAGCAATATTGCCTGTTGTGATTTTTCCAGCCATCACCTGTTGGCCACCGACGTAAACGGTTAAGATGGAACTGGTGCCAATCAAAGCCATGATCAAAGGCGCAAACCAGGCATTGATATTTCCCAATTGCACCGATCGATTTCGGTACTCTTCCGACTCTGTGCCAAAATTATAGACCGAATCAGATTCTTTGCCAAAGGCTTTTATGACCCTAATTCCTGAAAAAGCTTCCTGAACAAAAGTTGAAAGTCGGGAAAGACTTTTTTGAATCTGGTCTGATCGCTTTTCAATTTTATTATTCAGGTAATAGATTGAAATAGAGAGAATTGGTAAAGGAAACAAAACATACAATGTGAACTCAACATTGACAGAAATCATGTAGCTAATCACCATGATGAAAAGAACAATCAGGTTAATACCGTACATGATCGCCGGGCCAGAGTACATTCTAACTCTGCTTACATCTTCCGAAATTCTGGCCATCAAGTCGCCCGTATTGTTTTTGCGATAGAACTCAAGTGGAAGTTTTTGGTAGTGGGCATAAATATCGTTCTTCTGATCAAACTCAATGTGCCTGCACATTACGATGATGGATTGCCGCATGAAAAACAAAAACAGCCCTCTTAGCAATGCCATTGCCACAATGAGCAAGCCATACTTAACTACCGCGGCCAGGAAAATATCGTAAAATCTACTTTTAGAATCTGGATCTGTTAAAGACTTATATTCCTGAATGTTATTAGCTACCAGATCGAATGATTGTCTAACCAGTTGAGCTGGATAAATTGCAAAAAGATTGGATAAAACAACAAAAGCTATACCCAAAAGTAGGTGAAACCGATAACGAAAAAAGTAATGATTTATGCTAAGTAGTGACTTCAAATTGTTGCCTTGTGGCTTTATTATTTTGCAAAAATAGCCTTTTTCAAGATCAAATTCTTGAATTCAGAATTGGAAGGCTGTTAATTGCAGACTTTAATTTTCAATTCAATCCGAGATGTCTATTTCGAAAATTCAAGCAATTCTTTTCTGCAAATGCCCCCGATGCAGGCAAGGCGACATGTTTACAAATAGCCCATTTAATATTAAATTTGGTAGAAGAGCATTTGTTCATTGTCCTGTTTGCAAGTTGAAATTCGAGCAGGAACCTGGTTTTTTTGAAGGAGGAATGTATTTCAATTATGCCCTCAACGTAGCCATTCTTTTCATAAGTGGAGTTGCTACGTATTATTTTTTAGATGATCCCAATCCATACATATACTTTGGAATCACGGCTTCAACGGTCATTTTAATGGTTAGTTTCACCAGCCGATTGAGCAAATCGATGATGCTTCATTTTTTTGGAAATGCAGATTTTGATCCTCGTTATGCAGACAAACAACTTAAAAATGAGCAATAGACACAAAAGCTTGGTTCATTTTTTTGGAATCCAAAAAACGTTTTCCCATATTTGCGGCCCAATTTAGAAAAGACCATGGGTGTAACTCGATTAAAAAGAAAAGACAGAAGAAATAAAGCAAAGGCTAATGCCCGCGTTAAGCGTATAAAGCAGTTGACCCTCACTCCTGTCATTAGAAAAATAGATCTGGAGGAGCTGAAAAAGTCTTTTTCCGCTACTGCATAATCTTCAAAGTCCCGCTCAAATCGGGACTTTTTTTTGAGATTATTTTTGCAAAATATCCTCAAAATCAATATTTTAATACCATTTTGTGTCTTGCGAAATCGAGTTGATTAATTCATATTTGGAATATGAAATGAGTTTTTTTATTCTTGTTCCATCTATTCTCCTTGTTCCTTTTAAAAGATAAATGCCATACATTCTTTTTGCGGTCGTTCTTTCATACCTGATAGGTAGTATTCCAACTGCCGTCTGGACGAGCCGATTCTTTTTTGGAATGGATGTAAGAACAAAGGGTTCTGGCAATGCAGGAGCAACCAATACTTTTAGGGTTTTAGGAAAAGGAGCAGGTTCTTTCGTGCTTTTTTTTGATATTTTTAAAGGCTGGCTTGGCACTTACGCTGCTACTTTTTTGCTTCAATTGGATGTGATAGAGCCTGAAAATGAGTTGTTTTTAAAACTTGTTTTTGGTTTTGTAACTGTGTTGGGTCACATTTATCCGGTTTTTGCCCAGTTCAAAGGTGGCAAAGGCGTGGCTACTTTGTTGGGTATGGTTTTTTGTGTAAGTCCTTTTGCTGCATTGATTTGTGTGTCCACTTTCCTCATATTATTTGTTGCTTTTCACTTCGTTTCAGTCGGTTCTATGGTTTCGGCTTTGGTATTTGGCATTTTGGTGTTTTCTGGTTTTTGCGGTTATGCCAATGTACAAACCAGTTTAATGGCATTTATGCTTACCGCAATGGTGATCTATACCCATAGATCAAATATCGAAAAGCTCCAGGCAGGAACTGAGAACAGAATGTATTTCAAAAAGAAGTAACAGATTGGTTTTTAATAGAATTGCTGCAGCCAAAATTAGGTTTCAATTATCCTACATTGAATTCCCTGCCTATTTAAACGCAAATTGAATTCATAAGAAGGACAAGCTTTTTGAATCCCATTTCCAAACATCCAAAGTTTAAAGACTCTTATTTTTAACAATGGATTTCCGTTACCAACTTCGCTATCAACTCACTAAAATATTGAGATGCAGCCACAAACAGGCTGATGCGTATTGCAGAAATGGACAAATCGAAATCAATCAGATTGTAACTTCTGATCCCCGGATTAAGATTGGTTACCATGAGCAAATCAAGTTAAAGGGAGAAATTATTCGAAAGGGAACGGAATTGAAATATGTTCTGTTTTACAAGCCAAACCATTATGAATGTACGACCAACAGAGCTGTTGAAAACAATATGTATGAAGTATTACCCCTTGAATATCAAGACCTTTTTGCAATTGGCAGGCTCGATAAAAATTCTGAAGGTCTTTTATTGCTGACCAATGACGGTAGTTTTTATAAAGCAATGATGGGCAATGAAGTGGAAATCGAAAAGGAATACATTGTGCAAGCCTATTTTCCTGTAACAGATTCACTTCGCCATTCTTTTGAAAATTCCTTTCAACTCGGACAGCGTTTTACATTGCCAGCTCAGTTTGAGCAAGTGAATGAATGCTGTTTCAAGGTAATTTTGAAAGAAGGCATCAACCGCCAAATCCGACGGATATTGGCAAAAAACAACAATCGTGTTAAACAATTGATCAGAGTCCGATTTGGGAATTTTAAATTAGAAAAAATGCATCCCGGACAATGTATAGAGCTAGCTGATAGACCAGCAACTGGCTAATATGTAGGTTTTCAATTCAAGCGAATCAAGCCTGAAATGGTACAAATTGGTAAAAATTCTCACATCTTACAAGTTGAATCCTTTAAAGAGCTTACCTTTAACTTTCAGAATCGAGCCTATTTCAAAACTTTTCCAAATAAATTTCGTTCTGCTGTGTTAGTCAACTTGTGAAGTCCAGATTTGCCCAAAGCCTTCTTTATATTTTATTTTTTGCATTGATTTCAATGGGGAATAGGGCAATGTGCCAATCTCAAAATCAATTCCAAAAATCGGATAATGATTCTAGAACCGTAAAAAGAAAGGGTCAAAATCTTGTTGCTTACGATGACAAATTGTTGCATTATGGTTTCTTTTTAGCGATCAATCGGTCTGGATTTAGAACCAATGCATCTTCATTTTTCAACCAACAACTGCTGGATTCCAGTATAAAACCGCAAGCAAAGTTGTATGCAATAAACCCTCAACCTTCACTGGGATTTACGACTGGTTTCATCGTCAATGTCAGGATATTTGATTTTTTGGATGTACGGGTTTTACCAACAGTATCATTCTACCAACGATTTGTAAGTTTCAGGTTTCAGACAGACTCAGTTGTAACGGAGTTAAAGCAGTCCACTTTTAGTTTTCTTGAATTGCCAATACTGCTTAAATACAAGTCCCAACGGCGAAACAACACCCGAATGTATATGATTGCGGGTATAAAGCCCGCCATAGAAGTGGGTTCGAAAAAAGGAGAAATTCAGGATGATAGATTGCGGTCAACCACATTCGACCTCAATGTGGAATATGGTTTTGGCTTCGATTTTTACTATCCACTTTTTAAGTTTTCGCCCGAAATCCGATTTTCACATGGTTTTTCAAATCTTAGGAATGTAGATCCAAATATCTATGCCAAAAGCATTAAAAGCATGTACACCCATACCGTTGCTATCTATTTCAACTTCGAGTAGGCTTTTTAATTTCTGAAATTCATAATTCGTTCGGCTGCCTCTTTCAAAGTGGCATCTTTTTTGGCGAAGCAAATTCTTAAAACCCTACAGTCGGTTTCATCCTGGTAAAATGAGGAAACCGGAATGGTAGCAACTCCTATTTTTTCAACAAGGTCAATTGCAAATTCTTTTGAATTACACTTAACTTCATCATCAAATGTAAAGCACTGAAAATAAGAACCTTTGCTTGGCAATGGGCTCAAAAAGCTTCCTTCAATTTGTTTGGAAAAAAAATCTCTTTTAGATTGAAAAAGCCCAGCCAATTGCAAATAGGTTTGGGGATTTGAAAGATATTCAGCCATGGCAACCTGCATGGGCGTATTGACAGAAAAAACATTAAACTGGTGGTGGTTTCGAAATTCCTTCATCAAATATGGAGGCGCAACCGAATACCCAATCTTCCAACCGGTACAATGACAAACCTTTCCCAATGAAAATGCCATAAATGACCTTTCAAAAAGTTCAGGATGTCCAAGAATGCTCAGATGTTTATTGCCGTCAAAAATGAGATGTTCATATACTTCGTCACTCATGATTAAAATCTGAGTCCCGCTTGTAATCTCAACCAACTGTTCCAGGTCATAATTGCTTAGTAAGGAACCAGTTGGATTGTTGGGTGAGTTAATCACAATCATCCGTGTATTTGAATTCAAGGCCGCTTTCACCTTATCCCAGGGAATTGAATAATCGGGAAAATTCAGAGGAATCGGGATCGGTTTTGCCCCCATAACTTTTATGTTTGGCACATAACTATCAAAGCATGGTTCAAAATAAATCACTTCATCGCCCTCCCTTAAAACAGCGGTAAGGGCGTTTGAAATGGCATAAGTACCTCCTGGCGTAATTGTGATTTCAGTTTCAGCATCAACTTTTCGTCCATACAAAGTTTCGATTTTTTGAGCCAACACATTTCTCAATCCTGGAAATCCATATGTGTGGGCATACTGATTCTTTCCATTTTTCATCGCCTTAGTTACCAGATCAATCAAAACCGGATCCATTTCAAAATCTGGAAAACCCTGACCCAAATTGATGGCATTGTGTTTATTAGCCAATTGGGTCATGGTTGTAAAAATGGTGGTTGGAAGATTGGGAAGCTTACTTTCTATTTTAACCTTGGACATTCGACTATAAAGTTTTCGCTTGCTAATTACTACACTTTAATAAACATCAGATTTTATTTCATTGGCATTGCACGGTTTAAAACTGTACTTTTGCGGCCATTTTCAGGCAAAGCTGTTGATTTACAGCACTACCTTTTTAAAACATGGATAAAAATCAGGCCACTGGCCTCGTGCTCATTTTCGGAATACTGTTTGTGTATTTCACCTTTTTCGCCCCAAAGCCTTCCGAACTTCCGGAAGCAAAGAAGATCAAAACAGAAAAACCAGCTGCATTAAAAACAAAAAACACTGAATCTCAGGTTGCTTTGAATGCCCTGGAAAAGCTTGGCATCAGCGATTCAGGAATGGTGCTGGACACTGCGCCTATCTTCTTAGAAAACAGCGATATAAAACTTTGTATTTCGCCAATTGGGGGAAAAATTTCATGTGCTGAATTAAAAGGCTATAAAACCTGGGAGGGAAAACCTTTGCTTTTAATTACCAATGAACGGTTCAGTCAAAATATTTCAATTCCAATAAATGGAAAGACTCTCAATATTTCCCAATTGCCTTTTTCTGCTGATCAAAAAAATGTTACGATTGACAAAGATTCAGGCTCCATTTCAATGACTTGCAAGATTCCCGGAGGAGGCAAAATTGAACAGAAATTCACGCTTCCTTCCAAGGGTTTTACAGTAAAGTACCGCGTTACGACCGAGGGTCTTCAATTGCCGGAAAAAGCCCAGGCAGATCTGGTCTATTCATTAAACGCCAATCAGTTAGAAAAGGATATTGATCAAAATAGAACAACAACCTGCATCAACTATTATCAGGAAACCGAAGGATTTAACAACCTGACAGAAACTTCAACCACAGAAGAAAAGGCAGATGTTAACAATCCCGTTAAATGGTTTTCGTTCAAGCAAAAGTTTTTCAATGTTGGCCTGATTTCTAATTCTGGTTTTTCTTCCCTTAAAATAAAGCAAAAGACAGATGAGGCAGATTCAACTTCCGTAAAAAACATGGAAGCCAGTTTCGGCCTTCCAATCACCAATCAAGGCTTCGCTTTTACCTACTATTTTGGACCCAACCAGTTCCGAACATTAAAGGCAGTCACGCAGGATTATGACAAAAACGTTTATCTCGGCTGGCCTGTTATCAATCTTGTAAACAGGTTTATCACCGTCAATGTATTCGACTGGCTTCAGGGCGTCATTCACAATTACGGCATCATCATCATCATTCTCGTTTTATTAATTAAGCTTTTGCTGCTGCCGCTTTCATACAAGTCATACATTTCTATGGCCAAAATGAAAGTTTTGAAACCAGAATTGGATGAAATTAAATCCAGGACTGGAGACGACATGCAAAAGGCGCAAGCCGAGCAAATGAAGCTTTACCAACAGGTTGGCATCAATCCCCTAAGTGGCTGTATTCCATTGCTTTTGCAGATGCCGATCTTGCTGGCCATGTTCAACTTTTTTCCAAATGCCATCGAACTTCGACAGCAAAGTTTTTGGTGGGCTGCCGATTTGAGTTCTTATGATTCCATTGCAACCCTACCTTTCAAGCTCCCTGGTTATGGCGATCACGTCAGTTTGTTTACCATTTTAATGACCGCTTCTACCCTTGTTTTGACCTGGTACAACAACCAAACAAGTACTGTGGCTGGCCCAATGCAATCCATGAGTTACATCATGCCGGTCGTTTTTATGTTTATTTTGAATTCACTGCCTGCCGGGCTTAGTTTTTATTATCTGGTTTCCAATGTGGTCAGTATTGTTCAGCAACAAGTGATCAAACGCTTTGTGGATGAGGGCCAACTGAGGCAAAAACTAGAAGCCAATAAGGTCAAAAATGCCACCAAGAAAAAATCCGGATTCGCTGCAAGATTAGAAGAGGCCATGCGCATGGCTCAGGATTCCCAAAAGGACAAGGACAAAAACAAGAAAAGTAAATAAATTTGGTGCCTATTAAGTCATTACCTTTTAGGAAAGGATTCAGGATGGGGCTTGGGCGGCAATTCAGGCTGTACACTTCAATCTTTTTTTGAAACAGACTTTGCAAAAGCCAAAGCCTGTTTCAAAAAAAGGATTTCCGTTTCCATCCTGGCCGCAATCCGCACCACAGCATCTCTGGATACCTTAAAATTGATAAAGTCCTGATATTTAATTTTAAACATCCTCATTTACCTCTCAACTGTAAACTGTAAACTGTAAACTGTCAACTGTAAACTGTCAACTGTAAACTGTAAACTGTCAACTCTAAAAATGTCTACTGTTCAGTCACTTGTTCAAAGTCTAAACCTTATTCCACATCCCGAAGGTGGCTATTTTGCAGAGCATTACAGATCGGAAGAAACCATTGAACCTGCTGGATTTTCAGGACCACGTGCATTGGCAACCAGTATTTATTTTCTTTTAGAAGAAGGCCAATTTTCTGCATTGCATAGAATTAAGTCTGACGAAATCTGGCATTTTTATCTTGGCGATCCTTTGGAAATCATTGAAATAGACCAAAATGGCCAATGGATTTCCACCATTTTGGGCCAGGAATTAGGCGAGGGACAGCTACTCTCTTACGTGGTAAAAGCAGGAAACTGGTTTGGCAGCAGACCATTTGCAGGCAGTAAATTTTCTTTGGTGGGTTGCTCAGTTTCTCCGGGATTCGATTTTCAGGATTTCGAAATGCCACCCCGGGCATATTTTGAAAAGGAATTTCCTGATTTGAAAACTAAGCTACAGGAAATCACCAAATTGTAACGGGCCCTTGTCCACCGCGTGAGCAATAAATACAAGTCCATTGAGTGCGGTATGTTTGGATGGACAGCGACAACTGTTGAATTTTCCGCAATTACTGTTTTTCATTTTTTTTAGCCAATATCATACAAGCGAATGCTTTAGGACGAAACCTGAAAAAAACCAAACTTTCTTCCAATCATTTTTGACACTGTAAAAAAGTGCATTCCGCCTTTGTGTGGTGCTCTGATCTGAAAGGATCAAAACACCCGATCTTTTTGGACCAGACGAAAAAAAAAATCTCTGGCCAAAATCCAATCCAAAGTTTGATTACAGCTTTTTTCTTTATCCTATTCTTGTTTTTTTACAATATAGTAAAAATGAAAATTCTATTCAATTTGGAAAATAGTATCTTTTCCCGTTACTTTTGCACATTCCAAAGAAATAATAACCTTTCAGAGCCTCACATCTCTGAAGTACCCTATAAGCATATGAAAAAACAATTACTGTTTCAAAAATCCCGTGCCTCTTACTTTCCTCCAATCCTACTGATTTTCAGTTTCTTGCTGTTTGCGGGCAGTGATGCATTTGGGGTAACTAAGACATCGACAGGAACTACC
>Ga0105046_10016437_pt1 | contig 11358 bp, 12 predicted proteins | sample MAT03_FD_78385 | JGI IMG/M metagenome (GOLD analysis project Ga0105046, IMG submission 78385) | Freshwater microbial communities from Lake Fryxell liftoff mats and glacier meltwater in Antarctica - MAT-03 (megahit assembly) | ecosystem: Environmental > Aquatic > Freshwater > Ice > Liftoff...
CGACTTCTTCTCCCATGTCGATAGGAACCAGTCCAGCTTCCAACAAACCAGGGTCACCCGAACGAAACAGCGCGCCCATGTAATCGAACATGGCCTCTCGTGCTTTGGGTTCACGATCATCTAGCTGAATCAGTGGCGTGGAAATTTGAATCTTGGTGAAGCCCGCTTCAAACAACAACTGCCCAAGCACGCTTCCAACATTCGGATCTCCACCAAAGGCGCGTTGTAAGGCATTGAGGGCATCGTAGTACTGCTGCACCACCTTTGGAAACGTAGGCCTGATGTCGAACGCTTGGTTAAAAACCTCGTGTACCAGAACGCTTGCTCCCGGCGTAAGATGGCGAAGGGTAGCCTTCAAAACCGCAATAGGTTCCGGGCAGTGTTCCAGCACCCAGCAAAAGAATGCGGCGTCGTGTTTTGGAAATCCACTTGGCAAGTCGCGGACGTCTGAGTGAATTTGCTCGACCCGCGATCTGAACTCTGAGTTCTGCGCCAACCAGCGTTCGCCGGCTTCGTGGCTTGAGATTTCACGTTCCACTGCTGTAATCTGGGATTCAGGATACTGACCAACCAAGATCGCCGTTTGCCCTCCCACGCCGCTGCCCACTTCCAAAATACGTTTTGCGCCTACGAGCGGGCGATCAAAAAGAATGTAGGGAGCTAAATGGAGGGCTTGGTGTCGAAGCCGAGCGGCTTCAGCTTCGGTATAACCGTGCAGGTAAGTCACGCGGAAAGTTTTGCATGCTCCGTGCGCGTTTGGAAACGTCAAAGTGAGTTCCAGGAAAACCACATCTCACCTTGTCCCCATGGCAAAAGAGGGTGTATCTTGGTCGGTCTATTCCAACACCGCGACCTATCGAATGACAGGATTTCGTTCACGCTTCGGCACTGTTGTGATTCTTGCGGCCCTTTGTCCAACGTTTGGGTGCAGCACAACGGCAACACTTCGCCGTCGAAGTGGTCCAGACATTGAAGGCACAATTGTCCGTTCTGACGATCAAGCTCTGTACACCGATACCAACGCGGGACAACGGTTTCGGATCGAACGCACAGACGTTCGCGAGATCGATCATCCAGGCAACGTCACAGCCGTTGTTGGGCTTTCACTCATTGCGATAGGCATTGGGCTCTTGATGGCGATTGATCAAAGCACAGACAAATCTGATCCAGCCCGCGGCGAAATGCAATCTGGGTTTGCCGTCATTCCGGCAGTACTGGCCCTGGAATGTCTCATTGTTGGTGTTCCGATGACCCTCATAGGAGGCAACACTTACGGCAACTCTGTTTCAGCTGCGAACCCTCCCGGGCAGCACAAACGAACACCGCAACGGCCATGACAACATTTCAAAAAGCTGTGGTGTTTACCTTGATGTTCTCCGTCAGTGGGTGTTCGTCAGAAGCAACAATACTCCGACCATCTGCGACACCGCTCTCTGGCAAAATCATGAGCTCGGATGCCGAACACTTATTGGTGAAGCACGGCGAAGTTTCCTCTTTCGCACTTGAGCGGGAAGAAGTCCAAAGCATAGACCACCCTGGAAACGTCGTTGCTGTTACGGGGGTATGTTTGCTCGCGCTTGGGGCGATGTTGGCAGGTTCGAAAGACGATCGTACGGAAGCACAGGTGAACCTTGCCATGGTAAGTGCCCCAGGGTTGGCAATGGCCATCTGGGGCGCACTTACGTACTCCCGCTCCAAGAATGCGGCGCATGCGTTTGAGGATCGCACAGAGAAAGAGAAAAAGAAGAAAGACGACGAGGACCGTCCATTTCTCCCCGCTCCAACATGGAATTTTACCCAACCGCCCCAAGCAACCGTTCGCGGTCCAACAGTTCGGCAATAGCGGCAGTCTGTGCCTCCGAGCTCAAAAGGAACTGAGGCCGGCGAGACTCAAGCATCGCGACACAATCTGCAGAGGCAAGTGCGTAGCCCACACGCAACCCTCCGCGGCCGTATGCATTGCAGAATGTGCGCAACACAATGAGATTCGAAAAGCGATGCATCAATGCCACGCTCACGGTTTCATCAACGTTCTTCGCGTATTGAATGTATGACTCGTCAATGACTACAGGAGTTGTTGGCGGCACCCGTTGCAAGATCTCACACAACGTTTGTTGGGAGAGCACTTCGCCCGTGGCGTTCGTCGGATTGACAACGCACACCATCGAGCAATCGTCGCTAAAATCTGCTGAAAGCGGATCAACCTGCATGTACCTTCCGCGCGCAGCCTCTGCCGCCACTTGGTAGGCCGCATCAGCATCCGAAGGCGCCACGACACGGCCTGCCCAAGCCAGCGTTGCTGTAATGTGATTGATAAGCTCCGCCGCGCCCGCCCCAAGGCAAACCGAATCAGGGGCAACATTGTGGAAGGCACTGATGGCCTTTCGCATCACCCACGGATTCGAATCCGGAACGCGCCCAAACGCGGGGTGGGCAGCCGCGGCCACAGGAGCTGACCTCGCACCGAACCGCGCTCGATTGGCCTCCGCCCCCTGCCCTTCCCGTTGTTCCATTGGCTGCATTTACTAAATAGAACGTGCGGCACGACGAATATTCCCCGACGAAATTTCGGGGCAACAGCAATCGAACCCACCAAAACCTACCTCAACAGTGAAACTCCCCCCGGGCCACTATCACCACGCTGCCGCCCACTTCCACCGCCTCTAAGTTTTCAAAAGGGCCTGTTACCTTGGCGTGTATGGACGAAGGTCGCAGCAATTCGGCGCCTTGTTCGATCAAGATCTCTTCCCCTGATTTGATAAGCCCATGCTTCAAGAGGTGAACGGCCAATGGGCCTGCGGCGGAACCAGTCGCGGGATCTTCTGAGATTCCCAACCCAGGCCCGAACATGCGCGTCTTCCACTGATTGCCTGCACCGGCGAACACGTTGATGCCAAGGGCACCAAAGGAAAGCAGCTTTTCCATGTTGGGTCGCACAGCCGCCACAGCTTCTGGCGAGGTCAGCATCACGTACACATGACGAACACCGTTGTCGTAAACATCAACTGGCAACGCAGAAGATTCAACGCCAATCGCTTCCAACAAGCGTGGAACTTCATTCAAAGGAAAAGCTTCACTGCTTGGCATCGGTTGCAACATCCAAGCAAACGAAACCTGCGCGCCACTCATCTCGAAGCGTACGGGCACAATGCCTGCACCGGTTTCCAGCCGAACCATCGGGCGTTGCAACGGTGCACACAATACAAACGCCGTTCCCAAGGTGGGGTGTCCGGCAAAAGGCAGCTCGCGCGTGGGTGTGAAGATCCGCACGCGCGCATCCCCACCATTTTCCGCGGGCAACAAGAACGTGGTTTCCGAAAGGTTCAGCTCTCGCGCCAACGACTGCATCGTTTCTGCTGAAACGCCACGGGCATCGGTAAACACTGCCAGCGGGTTGCCGGTCAAAGCCTTGTTCGTGAACACATCACAGATCACATAACGCATGCGTCGCATGAAGTATGTTTAAGCGCGATTGCTGCGATTGGCAATGAGTTCGCCTTCGCTACCTACCCCCCAACGCCCCCACCTTTTGAAACACGGCTTCCGGCACACGTCTGACCACCATCATCACCCACCACCAGTACCAAGGCACAAACACTTCACCCGCGCCCGCATCCACTGCTACCACGATGTCGCGTGCCACACGCGGCGCTGTTGCAAACAGGAAATTGCGTTTGTGGCCCACCGTCATCGGCGAATCTGTTGGACCCAATTTAATAGCCGTGACGCTCACGCCCGCTGGGTACAGACGGCTGCGCAAACCTTGCAAGTACGTGGTTACCGCTCGCTTCGAGGCGCCATACGTAAAGTTCTTGGGTCGCCCGCGTTCACCCGCCACAGAGGTAATTACCGCGATCCGACCGCTGCCTTGCTGTTCCATGTGGTTGGCCAGGGGCACCAGCAACGAAACCACGGAAGTGAAATTCAAATTGATGATGCGCGCGGCTTCTGCGACTTCTGCTTCTGATTTCAACTGATCGCCAATGTCGCCATGGGCCACCAACACCACATCCACACGACCCATGCGCGCGATCAAATCAAGGATCAACGCTTCGTTGGCCACCAGATCATCAAAGGGCGCCGCCACACTGTGCACAACCGATGCGCCCAACTTTGCCACCATGGCAGAAAGCTTTTCGCTTTGCCGTCCCACCAAATAAAGCTGCTCACCGCGGGCGGCCCACAGCGCACATACCTCAGTAGCAACGGCGCTGGTGGCCCCCAACACCAACACCTTGGCCATTCGCTTAAAACCCGATCCGCCGCATCACGAAGCGCGGCAACATGCCGATCACCATCATGATCAACCGCCACATGGGAGGCGCGTAAACCTGCGGCGTGCCTTTCTTGATCGCGCGAACCACAATGCGGGCCACGCCTTCGGGCTCACCTGCAAACGGTGGTGGCTTTAAACCAGCCGTCATTGCGGTTTTTACGAAGCCTGGCTTCACGCAAATGGTTTTTAGACCGGCAGCGCGAAACTTGTAATCCAAACTATCTAAGTAATGCGTGAGGCCCGCTTTGGTTGCGCCGTAGATCACCACGGGCTTGCGGCCGCGATCGCCTGCCACTGAAGAAAACACGCACAAGGTGCCGCCACCGCGTGAAAGCAGCCGTTTACGAACATTTTCACAGAACATCACTGTATTGGTGAAGTTCGCCAGTAACACGCGGTGCGCGAATACAGGGTCCGCTTCCAACTTGTCTTGTGTGGCAAACAATCCAGCGGTCACCACCACGGTGTCGAAATTGCCCAAGGCACCGTCAGCCGCGTCTAACGCCGCATCAAACCCTTCAACCTGTTCCAAATCACAAAGAAACGTGGCCACTTTTCCGCCATCTCTACGTGCCGAAAGATCTGCGGCGCTGCGATCCAATTCTTCTTGGTTGCGGCCCAACAACACAACGTCGTTGCCTGCTTCAAACAACTGACGTGCCACCGCACGCCCCATACCTTTGGTGCCACCGAAAACCACAACCTTCATGGCGTCACGTCTCCCAACATACGCACGGATTGTGCGCTTCGCAGTTTGCGCTGTGGATCCCATTTATTGCGCGCTTGATCGAAAGCAGCCATGCGTGGCTCCATTGCGCGAAAATCTTCAGCGCTGGTGAAGTTGTCTTTGGTTAGATACATACGTCCACCTTTTGCGATCACAAACTTGTTTAGTTCCGCCACCGCAGCAGGCGTGTTGCTACGCACAGGCAAGTCCACCGCGATGGAAGTGCCAGGCATAGGAAATGAAAGTAACCCGCGCCCCTGTGCGCCGCAGTCTTTGATCACACACAAGGGTGATGCCAAGCCAAAGCCCGTGAGCAGTTCCAGAAATTCGCGTGGCGCCGAAAGGCCGGCAGCTTCCGGCAAAACACATTGGTATTGCGTGAAGCCCTTTTTGCCATAGCCACGGTTCCAATGGTGAATGGCGTCTAACGGATAGAAGAACGAATCAGGATGCACCACGCCGCATTTGGGCTTGCTTCCGTGTTTGCGGTAGTAGAGTTCATTAAACGCACGTGCTGTGAACGAGTTCAGTGCCCACGAAGGCAGATCAAACGGTAACGTGAACTTGGGCTTTGCAGGTGGCGATTTCTTAGGCGCTTCGGCCGCTGTTGCCCAACGCCCCATCATCAAGATGCCACGCCCCATCAACTTGCCTTTGGAAACGCAATCGATCCACCCCATGGTCATGGGCCACTTCGGCCCCGCTTCTTTCAGACCTCGCAAGAACGCATTGATGTTCGGCACCTGCTGGCTTTCCATCCAGATCCACGGCGACGATATGCGTTCCATGCGGAATTCAACTTCAAGGATGTGTCCGGTGAGGCCCATGCCGCCAATGGTAGCGTCGAACAGATCGGTGTTTGCATAAGGCGAGCATTCAACGATTTCATCGTTTGCCAACCGCAACTTCATCCACGTTAAGTGTTCACCGAAGCAACCATTGCGATGGTGGTTCTTGCCGTGAACGTCGGAGGCCACCATGCCACCCACGGTAACGAACTTGGTTCCCGGCGTTACCGGCGTAAACCAACGCCGGTGCAAGAACAAGCGGTTCAGTTCATCTAAGCAAAACCCGGCTTCAACTTTCAGCAGACCCGTGACGGTATCGAACGACAAGATGCGATCGGCCAAGGGCGTCTGCACAACTTTGTCGCCAACAACCGCAGGCAGTGAAGAATCACCATAGGAGCGCCCCAGCCCGCGGCTCAACGCCGCCCCTTTGGTGTCGCGTTCTAGATCGTCTGAGGCAACGATCTGCCCCACGCCCACCATGCGGCCCCACCCTTCTACGGGAAGCCCTTTTGAGGGTTCAGCCACCCTTGTTTTCCTGTGGCTTATCCAAGGTTTCGTAGGCCTGCGTGATCGCTCGGAACAAGCGCTCCAACAAACCCCGGAAAGATCCCAAGTCTTTACCGAAGAATCTATCAGGATGCAGTTCTTTTGAAGCCACGAAGTACGCCTTCTTTAGCGCCGTGTGATCGGCGTCAGCTGCGACTCCCAACAATTCATGCGGTGAAAGCTTGCCCAAACGACGAGCGGCACGCACCAATCGTGCCTTCATCACAGGATCCAGATCTGGGCCTTCGATAAGTTCCGCAGGATCCACCACCGACCCATCGTCAAAACGTTCCAACACCGTTTTAGAGGGTCGTGTGGTTGCGCGGCGTGGACGCTGATCCGAGGAAGGTTCGATTTTTACCTTGGGTTCTGGAGCCGGAGTGGCCACCTTCGCGGGCACGGGCGTGCTCGGCGCTTCGCCAGGGTTGTAGATCAGCCCTGCGTTCTTCAACTTCCGCAGGATCTCAAGCGTGGCCGCCCCCCCCAAGCCTGTAACGTTGCACAGTTCGGCATAGCTGCTTTGACCATCAACCCGAGACATCACGAAGCCCTCGGTGGGCGAGAGTTTAACCGTTCGAAAGTCCGCTTTCGTATTAAGCAGCGGCTTCGTTGTTTTTGGGCCTAAGCCTTGAAATTCGTCGATGGTGGTCACGATGCGGGCAATAGGAATTCAAGCAGCGCTTTTTGCGCGTGCAACCTGTTCTCGGCCTGTCGCCACACGTGGCTTTGTGGGCCTTCGAACACTTCTTCAGAAATCTCTTCGTCGCGGTGCGCGGGCAAACAATGCAACACCATGGCGCTTGGCAAAGCCAACTTCATCAACGGTGCATCCACGCAGTAGCCCTCAAAAGCTTTTAGCCGCACGGCAGTTTCCGCTTCTTGGCCCATCGACGTAAACACATCCGTGGAAATCACGTCTGCACCCGCAACAGCTTCTTTGGGATCGCGGGTCACCAAAATTTGCGCGCCTTTTTGGGCACGTGCTTTAGCCAAAATCCCCGCGTCGGGTTCGTAACCTTCGGGGCAAGCCAACGCCAGATCCAAGCCCAACAATCCTGCGGCTTCGATCCAACTGTTGGCCATGTTGTTGCCGTCACCCACCCAGGCATACTTGCGCGCGCGCAGCACGGCCTCGGCATCAAGCGCGCCCAAGCCCGCAGTGCGTGTGCTGCCAAAATGGCCCAGCACCGTTTGCAGATCGGCCAGCAATTGGCATGGGTGTAGGAAATCGGTTAATCCATTGATCACGGGCACCTTCGCGTACCGCGCCAGCTCTTGCGCAATGTCGTGGCCAAAGGTGCGAATCATGATGGCGTGGCAATATCCCGAAAGCACACGCGCGGTGTCTTTGATCGGTTCTCCACGACCCAATTGCGAATTGTCGCGGCCCAACACCACAGCGTGCCCGCCCAATTCGGCAACACCCACTTCAAAGCTAACCCGCGTGCGCGTGCTTGATTTTTCAAACACCAACGCCACCACAGCGCCGGGTCGCGAGGGCGAGGCGGTGCGGGTGTTGCGCAAAAAGCGCAGCTCTTCGGCACGCAGCAGCAAACCGCAAAGCTCGCTGGCGGTGATGTCGTCGAATCCTAGAAAGTCTCTTTTCTGGGCCATAGTCTTTTCCTTAAGCGGCGCCGAGCACTTCGTTCAAGATGCCTATCGCCTCATCAATCTCAGTCTTCGATACCACCAACGCCGGCACGAACCGAACCACGCTGCCGCCGGCCACCGAAAGCAACAATCCACGCTCGCGTGCTTTGGCAACGATGGGCGAAGCGTCGCCATCGATCACCAAACCCTGCAACAAACCACGGCCTCGCACGCCTTTTGTTTTAGGTGCGTAGGCATCAGACAGCCGCGCAAGTTCGGACGCCAAGTAAGCGCCCATGTCTTGCACGTTCTTCAACAAGCCCAAGGAATCGATTGCGTTTTGCACATAAAGCGCAGCAGCGCTGGCCAGTGGGTTGCCACCAAACGTTGAAGCATGCACGCCTGGTTCAAACGCGCGTGAAACTTCTTCGGAAGCCAACATCGCGCCCATAGGCACGCCACCAGCAATGCCTTTGGCCAACGTAATCACATCAGGAACCATGCCCTCTTGTTCAAAGGCATAAAAAGTTCCCGTGCGGCCCACGCCTGTTTGCACTTCGTCAAAGATCAAAAGTGCGCCCGCGTCGTCGCACACCTTGCGCAAGGCTTGCAGGTATCCAGCGTGCGGCACCAAGATGCCCCCTTCGGCTGCGATGGGCTCAAGCATCACAGCACAAGTGTTTGGGCCAATGTTAGACTTCACCGCCTCTAAGTCGCCATAGGGAACAAACTTCACGCCAGGCAACAAAGGCCCAAAGCCTTCGCGATACTTGGGCTGGCCGGTCACCGAAAGCGCGCCAATGGTGCGACCATGAAAGCTGCCTTCGAACGCAATGATTTCCGTTCGGTTGGGCTGGGCCTTCACTGTCACTTGGTACCGGCGGGCTATTTTCAACGCTGCCTCGTTCGCCTCAGCGCCCGAGTTGCAGAAGAACGCGCGGCCTTTAAAGGCGCGTTTGGCCAGGGCCTCAGCGAAGTGCAGCTGGGTCTCTACGTAATACAAGTTAGACGTATGAATAAGACGCATGGCCTGAGCAGCGATGGCCTCAGCCAAGCCCTTGTGCCCGTGGCCCAAGGCGCACACCGCAATGCCGGCCGTCATGTCCAAATAGCGGCGGCCTTCCATATCCCACAAGGCGCAACCTTCACCGCGACTCATCACAATGGGCGATTGTCGGTAGTTCTTCAGGAGCAGCTTGTCGGCGGCTCCCATCAGCTCTTGTGCTTGCGAGGAAGACATGGAGCCCAGCAAAATACCAGAATACCTGGGCTGTGAAAGCAAACGCCCCCCTAACTTGGCGCTTTCGTTACAAACGGGGCGATCGCCGCCTCTGCTGCTAGACTTTGCCCAGTGGCCACAAGGCTTAGCCGCAAAGAGGTAGAAGCGCTGTTCCGCACCTACGGACCGTTGGTGCGGCGCCGGGCATACAGCATTTTGTCGAACGAAGCGGCTGCTGAGGACGCCACCCAAGAAGTGTTCATGAAGGTTCTGGCCCGTTTGGACGACTTTCGGGGCGAAAGCCAGCCTTCAACCTGGCTTTACCGCATCACCACGAACCTTTGCCTTAACAAGATCCGTGATGACCGTCGCCACCGGCACAAACTTGAAGAGATTGGGGTGGGCCGACAAGCCAACCTCAATGCAGAACGCCCAGCAACGGGGGGGCCCGAAGCCCGTTTGGCTTTGCAGGTGCTGTTGCACGCCCTTCCCGCCGAATTGGCTGAAGTTGCCGTTTATTATCACGTAGATGGCATGGAGCAGGAGGAGATAGCCGGCATGTTAGGCGTGGCCCGGCGAACCATTGGTTACCGGCTTGAACGTTTCCGGGAGGAGGCGCGAAAACACCTGGGGCTGGATATGCCTGTAGATGCCCCACAAAGTTTGCCAGCCTTTGCCACCGTAGCCTCCGTTGAGGGTCCAAAGGCCCAGGAATAGGACTGGGCCATGGACACGAGATACGAAACTGGGGAACGAGGTGCGGTTAAGCTGAACCCAGGGGAATCGCGGCGGGTTGGGCGCGAGTGCCTTTCAGACCTACAACTGGATCAAATGGCGCTGGGTGAACTGGATGGCATGACCAGCGATCGGGCTCGATTGCATTTGGGTCAGTGCAGATCCTGCGCAGACGCCCAGCAGGACTTGTCGGCGGATCGTCGTGAATTCGAACAACAAGTGAACGTGCCCCAAATGGCGGCGCGCATCTTGGCTGCAAGCGATCCTGGTGGGAAGCGCTGGCAACGTTGGGTGCGCAGCATGGCTTGGCCTGCGGGGATGTCTGTTGCTGCCGCAGTGGCTTTGGTATTTTTGGCGCAACCTCTGAAAACCACTTTCGGTTCAGGCGAACGTGCCAAAGGATCAGCTCTCACTTTATCAACGTACGTGAAGTTCGCGGGCCACAATCAGGCGGGCGCGCTTTACTTGGGGCAACCGCTTCGCGCGGGCGATCGCGTGCAATTTCAAGTGAGTGCCACAACCGCGGGGCATCTGGCGATCCTTTCTGTTGATGGCGCAAACGAAGTTGCTGTTTTCTATCCAGCGGGAGGAAGAACAGCCGCAGTTTCAGCAGGCAAAGACGTGCCATTGGGCAACGCTGTTGAACTAGACGAAGCAGAAGGAAAAGAAACCGTAGTGGCTCTGTTGTGTGAAACGGAACGATCCGTTGCAGATCTGATCAACGCCGCACGCGCTGCTGTGGCCGCAACAAAGCCAGGAATGAACTTGGCCCCGCTACACACAGGCTGCGTTGAATCACGCACGGTTCTAACGAAAGCCCACGAGACCGCACGTTAAGAAGGGAGCGACCGTTGCTGTTCCGCTTGCCCTTTTTTGCCGCCATTGTGACTACGTTCTTCGGCGCGTGGGCCTTTGCGTTTTGCGGGGTTGCACATGCCGCCATTGAACGATACGCGTTGTTGATTGGTGCAAACGAAGGCCACGCCGACGACGTTCGCTTGCAATTCGCTGAATCCGATGTGGACAACGTGGCGCAGACGTTAGAAGCCGTGGGCGGTTACCAAAGCTCTCGCATTGTGCGCGTGAAGAACGCCACAGCTGAACAAGCACGGACGGCTCTCATGGATCTGAACTTGCAGATCCAACATGACGTGCGCGCGGGTGGCGAAGCGGTGTTGTTTGTGTACTTTTCGGGACATGGCGCTGGCGGCGAACTGCATTTGCGTGGCACCACCTTGGCCAACGAAGAACTTGCGAAGCTTGTGAAGCTTTCGGCGGCGAAACTGAAATTGTTGATGTTAGATGCGTGCCGGGCAGGATCGCTGACGCGTGTGAAAGGCGGCAGGCAAGTGGCCGCGTTTCAGATCGGGTTGGCGGAACAACTGCGCAACGAAGGCTTTGCTGTGATCACTTCTTCGGCGGCTGGCGAGGACGCGCAGGAATCGGACTCGCTGCAATCATCTGTGTTTACCCA
>Ga0105046_10016439_pt1 | contig 11357 bp, 9 predicted proteins | sample MAT03_FD_78385 | JGI IMG/M metagenome (GOLD analysis project Ga0105046, IMG submission 78385) | Freshwater microbial communities from Lake Fryxell liftoff mats and glacier meltwater in Antarctica - MAT-03 (megahit assembly) | ecosystem: Environmental > Aquatic > Freshwater > Ice > Liftoff...
CGGAGGAGCCACCATGCGCCGGATCGTCGCCGTCGTCCTGCTCGCCATCAGCGTCATCGCGGGTGCCTGGACGGCCGAACCGGCGCCGCTCGGGTGGTTGGATGACGAGCGCTTCGATCTGCACGATACCGGCGTGGGGCATCCCGAATCGCCAGAACGTTTGCGCCTCATCCGTGCGGCGGTCGCGCAGTCGCCGCTCGCCGCGGGCTTGTTGCGTTTGGAAGCGCGCGAAGCCCTGCGCGCGGATCTGCTGCTGGTCCACGGCGAAAACTACTTGGACTTGGTCGAGCAGGAGGTCGCCGCTGGGCGTCGGGTACTGTCGACCGGCGATGTGATGATCTCGCCGGGCAGTCTGACGGCGGCGAGGCTGGCGGTGGGCGGCATCCTGGTCGCCTGCAATGCCGTGTTGGATGGCAAAACGCGACGTGCGTTCTGCGCTGTTCGTCCGCCTGGCCACCACGCCGAACCCGAGCGCGGCATGGGCTTTTGTCTCTACTCCAACATCGCCATCGCCGCGCGACACCTGATGGAGCGGCGCGCGCTCACCCGCGTGCTGATTGTTGATCTTGACGTGCACCACGGCAACGGCACCTACGCCGCGCTCAAGGCTGAGCCACGCGCGTTCCAGTTCCACCTCCACCAAAACGGCATCTATCCCGGCAGTGGAGTTCGCGCAGGAGCTGGGCGTGAGGATGAAACCGGCGAAGGCGAGGCGCGCGACCACACCATCAACGTCACGCTACCACCGGGCAGCGGCGACGCAGCGTTTCTCACCGCATTGCGCCAACGCCTGGCGCCCGCGATGGAAAAATTCCGACCACAGTTCGTGCTGGTGAGCGCTGGTTACGATGCGCATGAGGACGATCCGCTCGGCGGGCTGGGCGTAACCACCGATGGCTACCGCCGCATCTACGCCGAACTCGCTGCGCTGGCCAATCGACACTGCGAAGGCCGCCTGGTCGCCGTTTTGGAAGGTGGTTACAGCCGCCAAGCCCTTGGCCCGGCGGTGGTCGCCACACTAGAGGCACTCGCTGCGCCGAAGTGAAAAGTGAACGCGACCGCTCAAGGAGGTGATCGCAGGTCTGTCGCCGCTGGCCACTGTCACCCGCTGGACACTGGCCGGCGCTCATGAAACGGCTATTCCGCTGCATTGCGCGACGCAATGGCCTCGGCAATGAGCGTGGGATTCAGGACGTGATCAACGCACCCCGTCTGCATGGCATGCTGCGGCATCTCATCGACCAGGGCGGATCGATCTTGGGCATAGGTGGCGCCACCATGGGCTTTGATGGCGATGAAACCTGCGGATCCGTCGCCGTCATATCCGGAAAGGACCACGGCGGTGGCGTGCTCGCCGCTGTTGTCAGCCAACGAGTTCAGGAAGCGATCGAATGGCTTGTGACGAGCGGGAGATTCCGTTCGGGCACTTACCTGGAATCGATCATTCCGAATGGTGAGTTTGGTGTTTGGCTTGATGGTATACACGTGATTCGGCAGAACTCGCTCCTGATCACTGGCAGCGGAGACCTTCATTCGGGTGATTTTCGACAGGATCTCTGGTGTCCAGCTGGGTGAGTCTGCATGCAGATGTTGGATGACAACAAACGCCATTCCGGTGTCCTCATCCATTTCCTTGAAAAATTCCATGGTTGGGGCCAGCCCACCAGCCGACGAGCCCAGGCAGACGATCTTCATGGGTTACCGCGTTCTGCCGCTCGTGGCTCGTTATGGTCATTGCCGATATGATCACCGGGTGATTTCTGGTCAGTCACTCCTGTCACTGACGCTGTCGCTGACGCTGACGCTGACGCTGACGCTGCCACTGCCGCTGTCATCATCGGACACTTTGCCATGGTTCCCTTATTCATGCTCAGGTGTTGCATGATGTGCGTCATCAGCTGTTCTTCCATGTTCGCCTTGCGCTCGTCCATGATGGATTTTTGTTCTGCCATTTTCGTTACGATGGCGGCTAACAGGGTAAGTTTCTGGTCGGCTGGCACTTCGTTCATCGTGGCCATCTTGTCCGCGAGGTCAGTGCTCTGAAGCTTTATGTCGTCGTTCATCTTCTGTTTCTGCGCCTTCATCTCTGCGCAGTGCTCCATCATCGTGCTTTCCGTCAGGTCTTTTTCGTTCAGCGACTCTGCCGCGCCAAGCTGGGCTGGCGAACAGCTAGCCAGCTCCAGTGCCAGCGCCAGACCTGAGCGCGTGACGACGGTGATTGAGCGGGCCAAGTTCATGGAGTTTGAACTTTGGCGACCGGCGGCGATGAGAGTATCCATAGCAGTCACTCTTTCTTGGCGTTCTTAGCGTTCTTAGCGTTCTTAGCGTTCTGGGCCGTTTTTTCTGGCGCCGAAAGAAACTTTTTTCGGCACGTATCTCCGCAGAAATAGTAGGTCTGTCCGTCACGTTCGGTGTGGATCGCGGTCGCTTCGCTCACGGTCATGCCGCAGATCGGATCTTTGGTCATGGACGGGGAGGTCTTCATGGGCGTTTCCTGGTTGATTATAACGGAAGCCGCTTGGCACGAACGCCTGTCGTGCAGACGGCTGCTCACGATGAGCCGTTTCTGTGCCAAATTTGGGGGCGTGACCTGCGCATCAGCAAGCCACGCGTAAGTGAGCAGGCCGCGCGTAAGTGAGCAGGCCACGCGTACATGAGCAGGGCGTCTATCGTACGCAGGCAACGACTCGGATGACTCCTCAACTACCACCACCGAGTGGCGGCCGAGGTGCTCTTTTCAAGGGACACCGTAGCGGTCGGCTCTGACCATCCGCTACGGCACTGCACATCGGGGGTCCTCGCACAGATCCGCACTGCAATCTGCAAGATCCAATCTCAACCGTGCCAACTGGGGGAATGCTCTATTTCCATGCCCATCGTCTGGCTACCGGCCCTCGCTGTGATGGTCGCTCGGATGGTCGCTCGGATGGTCGCTCGGACGCTCGCTGTCCTGGGCCGTCGGTCGCGCGGCGAAATTGCAGCGACGGAGGCCGATCTGCGCGCACTCGACTGGTCGCTGAAGTTACGCTAATCGAAGCGAGTGGCGATGACTTTCTGCGACGCCCGCCCGAGAGGTCACGTTAGTGCAGGCCTGACGCGTGCGCCGCGCTCCATGCACGCGATCAGTTCCGTCACGATGCGCTCGTAACCAGAAAATTCTTCCGGCTTGACCAGATAGGCGTCGACCTTGAGTGCGAGAGCGCGGTCGCGATCTTGCTGACGGCTGGATGAAGTCAGCATCGCCGTTGGAACGCCGATCCACTTCGGATCGTGTTTGATCAGGTCGAGCAGTTCGAGGCCGGAGATGCTCGGCAGATTAAGGTCGAGCACGATCAGCCGCAGGTCGGGCATGACCATTTGCAGCAGGCGATTTTTCGCCTCCCGGCCGTCGCGCACGTTGTCGATGACCACGGCGATTCCTGCATCCTCGAACGCGATGGTGAACAGCTCGATATCGGCGGGATTGTCCTCGACCAGCAAGATGCGCGGTGTCATTGGTGGCATTGGTGGAACTGGTGGAACTGGTGGAACCGGTGGAACTGGTGTCACTGGTGTCATTTCGTCACGGTGAAGAAAAATCCCGCGGCCTCGCCAAGCATCGGCCTGACCCACGATGCGTACATGGTACCATCCGCTTTGCCGTCTGCGCAATCACTCATCGGCTCATGTCGGTGCATGGGCTGTTCAATCAGCAGATGGTAAGGTGAAGAAAAAGGTTGAGCCTTTGCCAGGGACTGATTCCACATGAATGTCGCCCCGCTGCCGGTGGACCGCCTTGCGACAGATCGCCAAGCCGATGCCGCTGCCGTCATACTCATCACGGGCATGCAGGCGGTGAAACACCTGGAAAATGCGCTCAAGAGATTCTTCAGCAATGCCGATGCCATTGTCGGAAATCGCGAACTTCCAAAAGACCCCAGCACGATCGGCGCCGATACAAATACGTGGACGCTCTCCGGCGCGGCGGAACTTGAGCGCATTGCTGATCAGATTCTGGAAGATCTGGCCGCACAGGACTGAGTCGCCCTGTACGGTCGGTAAGGATTCATGGATAATTTCGGCGTCAGCTTCTGTGATACGTGACTGTAGCGCATAGCGCACCCGGTCGATGACCTCATTGCAGTCGACCACCGAGGTATTGTATTCGCCATCTATCTTAGAGTAATTCAGGATATCGCCGATGAGGCGCTTCATGCGCTTGGCCGCATCGGACATTTCGCGCAGATACTGTACGCCCTTGGCATCCAGTGCCGGTCCATAGCGCAGTTCGACCAGGGAGGCATAGGCCGACACCATGCGCAATGGCTCCTGCAGGTCATGCGAAGCGATATAGGCAAACTCCGCCAGGTTGGCATTGCTGCGTGCCAATTCCTCGGCCTTGGCGATTAGCAGGATCTCTGCTTTTTTACGACTGGTGATGTCCTCTATCAAACCGTCAATGTGCTCGTGACCCTGGGCATCGCTTATCAACGTCTTCGATATGGAAATCCAAATCAAAGTGCCATCGATCCGACGTTGCTGAACATGTTGGTCGCGGACGCCACCCTCGCTTCTCAGCTTGTTCAGGATCGCGGCTTGGTCTTCTTTGTTGAGGTAGAACTGGCCGCAATCGACCGTGCGCAAATCAACCGTCTGGGCGACGCCGAAGATGCGTAAGAATGCAGGGTTGGCGCTGATAAGGACGCTGTTCATGTCCATGCGGAAGACGCCGACATTGAGGCCATTAAGCAGGCTTTCGAGCTGGGACTCCAGATGCCCTGCACGGCGTTCTGCTTCGTGGCGGAGGGCGCTGGTACGGCGCTCGATATCGCGACTTTTCTGAAACAGATCGCTTAAGGCCAAGACTTTCGCGCGCAGGCTATCGGGGATGACCGGGGCAAAGATATAGTCCACTGCGCCCAGCGAGTATCCGTGCGAGGCATGGGTCGCGGACACGCTGATGGCGGTGATAAAGATGATGGGCGTATGCTCATTGTTCTTGCGCGTGCGGATCAGGGCGGCGGTCTCGAAGCCGTCCATCACCGGCATGCTGACATCAAGCAGGATGACAGCGAATTCATGCTCAAGCAGCAGGCGCAGCGCCTCTTTCCCTGAACGCGCCATTTTCAGCTCAAGATTGAGCCCGGAAAAAACCGATTCGAGAGCGATCAGCTTGTTCTCGTTATCGTCGACCAGCAGAATCTTGGGGCGTTCGCCTGGTTCTACCCGCAATACGTCTACCACGGTACCTTTCACGTCGCTGTTCATTTGGTCGTCCGCAGTGCGACCGGGACAACCGTCCGGTAGAGCCAGATGCACAGCAGGTTCAGCAGGTATTCCGAATCCACCGGCTTCGAGACATAGTCCGAGGCGCCAGCCAACAGGCATTTTTCGCGGTCGCCCTTCATGGCCTTGGCCGTAAGGGCAATGATCGGCAGTGATTTGAAGCGACCTTCAAGACGGATGGCGCGCATGGTGTCATAGCCGTCCATCCCAGGCATCATGATGTCCATGAGGACGATCTCGATGTCTGGAGATTGATGCAGGATGTCGATCGCTTGCCGACCATTCTCGGCTGACACGACCTCCATTTCAAAACGCTCCAGCAGGCTGGTCATCGCGAAGATGTTGCGCATGTCATCATCGACGACCAACACCTTGCGGGCCTTGAGCACCACTTCGGGTCGATGCAGGCTGTCGGTGAGCTTGCGCTGCGCAGGGGTAAGGTGGTGGTGTGCCCGGTGCAGACAGATGGACACCTCATCCAGGAGCAGTTCTGACGCTCGGAAATCCTTGATCACCACCGCCTTGCTCATTTGGTGCAGATTCGTGATGTCACTCTGCGTGAGTTCCTTGCAGGTGTGGATGATCAGCGGCGTAAAATCGTCGCGCAGTCGGCTGTGAACGGCTTCCACCAAGGGCAGTCCCGACAGGTCAGGAAGACCCAGATCGATGATCACGCAGTCGAAGCGCCCGCTGTCGATTGCGACGAGTGCCTTTTCGGCAGTTCCAACGGTCACGGTCTCAACATTGGCGCTACCGACCAACTCGACTACCCGTGCGCATTGGACGAGATTGTCCTCGATGACCAGCAAACGGCGGATCCTGCCCTCAGAGACTGCCCGCAGCTCGTTCAGTACCTGGTCGATCTGGTCGCGGCTCACCGGCTTGGTGTACATGGCGAACGCGCCGAGTCTGAGCGCACGCTCGCGGTCATCCTCATTGGTCATGATCGCCACCGGAATGTGGCGGATGGTCAGATCATTCTTGATGCATTGCAGCACGCGCCAGCCTTCGATATCGCTGAGATTGACGTCCAGAATGATAGCCGCTGGGCGGAATTGCCGGATCAAGGCGATGGCCGCACCTCCGCGCGTGGCAACGATCACCTTGAAGCCATGGGCGTGGCAGATCTCAAGCAGCAAAGTGGCAAACGAGCGGTCTTGATCGATGACGATCATTATAGAATCCCCTGCCGAGATCAGCGTGCGATCATCGCCGATCTCGTTGACCAGCTGGCCAGGATCGCTGCTCTCGACCGAGGCTTGGCCATTTTCCTCGCTGCGGTTCAGATCGACTGCTGCTGCTGCTGCTGCTGAAACAACAGCAGGCATGACCAGTCGCTGTGGGCTGCTTGAGACGCGGGATACGTGGATGGCCGGCAGATAGAGGGTGAAGGTGCTGCCTTTGCCAGGAGTCGAGGTGAGCTGGATCTCTCCGTCGAGCAATCGGGATATCTCGCGGCTAATCGCCAGGCCAAGGCCGGTTCCACCGTACTTGCGGCTGGTCGAGCCATCGGCTTGTTGGAAAGCCTCGAAAATGATCTGCTGCTTGTCGGGCAAAATGCCAATGCCGGTATCCGTGACCGAGAAGGACAGCACGCCGCCAATCGCATGATTAAGCGCTTCGGTGCTCTCGTTCCAGCCGGACTCAACCGGCTCGATGTGGATCCTGACTCTGCCAGTTTCGGTAAATTTGAAGGCATTCGACAGCAGGTTCTTGATCACCTGCTGAAGACGCTTGGTGTCGGTATACAGGCTTTTCGGCAGCTTCTCGCTGAGCGAAACCATGAAATCCAAGCCACGAGATTCCGCTACGTGTGCGAAGGTGCGATCGATGTACTCGCGCAGGTCGGCAAAGGGCAATTCGCTGGCTTCGACGGTAACGGTTCCCGATTCGATCTTCGATAGGTCAAGAATATCATTGATCAGCGACAGCAGATCGTTGCCGGAAGCGTGGATGGTCTTGGAATAATCGACTTGCTTGGACGACAGATTGCCATCGGAGTTGCGTGACAGGTGGTCTGAAAGAATGAGCAGCGAGTTGAGCGGCGTGCGCAGCTCATGGGACATGTTGGCCAGGAATTCCGACTTGTATTTCGACGTCAGGGCAAGTTGTTTGGCTTTGTCTTCCAGAGCGGCGCGCGATTGTTCCACCTCGGTGTTCTTGCGTTCCACCTCGGTGTTCTGCTCGGCAAGCAGGCCGGCTTTCTCTTTGAGCTGCTGGTTGGACTTCTGAAGTTCTTCCTGCTGGCTCTGCAATTCGCGGGCGAGCGACTGGGATTGCGCGAGCAGATTCTCGGTGCGGGTGCTGGCCTTGATGGTATTGAGCACGATGCCGATCGATTCCATCAGCTGATCAAGGAACACCTCATGGGTCTGGCTGAAACGGTTGAATGAGGCGAGTTCGATCACGCCCTTCACCTCACCCTCGAACAGCACCGGCAGCACGATGACGTTGTGCGAGGGTGCATGACCAAGGGCGGAAGAGATATGCAGGTATCCCTCCGGGACATCGATGAGCAGGATCTTCTTGCCCTCCAACGCACACTGGCCGATGAGGCTCTCACCCAGCCGGTAGTGCCGGGCGTGAGCCTCGGACAATGCGTACCCGGCCAGCAGCGTGAGCTGCGGACGCTGCGGTGCGGCCTGCAGATCATCCGTGGTCGATTCCAGGATGTAGAAGGCCGCCATCTGAGCAGAAACCACCGGCGCGAGTTCGGAGAGGATGAGTTTGCCCACCGCGAGCATGTCCTTTTGACCCTGCAACATGCGCGAAAACTTTGCCAGATTGGTCTTCAACCAATCCTGCTCGTTGTTCTTGATCGTCGTCCCGCGCAAGTTTCCGATCATCTCATTGATGTTGTCCTTGAGCGCAGCGACCTCGCCCTGGGCGGCTACGGCAACCGAACGGGTGAGGTCGCCCTTGGTCACCGCGGTGGCCACATCGGCGATGGCGCGAACCTGCGTCGTGAGATTGGCGGCAAGTTGATTGACGTTGTCGGTGAGGTCTCTCCAGGTGCCGGCCGCGCCCGGTACCAGCGCTTGGCCGCCAAGCCTGCCTTCGACGCCCACTTCACGCGCCACGCCGGTCACCTGGTCAGCGAAGATGGCGAGGGTGTCGGTCATGTTATTGATGGTGCCGGCCAGCTCAGCGATCTCACCCTTCGCATCGACGGTCAATTTGCGTTTGAGATCACCATTGGCGACTGCGGTCACCACCTTGGCGATGCCACGCACTTGCGAGGTGAGGTTACCAGCCATGAAATTCACGTTGTCAGTGAGGCCCTTCCAGGTGCCAGCCGCGCCCGGCACCAGTGCCTGGCCGCCGAGCTTACCCTCGGTGCCGACCTCGCGCGCCACGCGGGTCACTTCCGAGGCGAAGGAGTTGAGCTGATCGACCATGGTGTTGATCGTGTCTTTGGCCTCAAGGAATTCGCCTTTCACGGCGACGGTGATCTTCTTCGAGAGGTCGCCGGCGGCCACGGCTCTGGTCACGTCGGCGATATTGCGCACCGTCCCAGTCAGATTACCGGCCATGAAATTCACGTTATCGGTGAGGCTCTTCCACATGCCGGCTGCACCGCGGACGTCGGCTTGGCCGCCGAACTTGCCTTCGGTGCCGACCTCGCGCACCACGCGGGATACTTCCGAGGCAAAGAAGTTGAGCTGATCGACCATGGTGTTGATGGTGTCTTTGGCCTCAAGGAATTCGCCCTTCATATCGACGGTGATTTTCTTCGAGAGGTCGCCAGCGGCCACGGCTCTGGTCACGTCAGCGATATTGCGCACCGTTCCGGTAAAATTGCCGGCCATGAAGTTCACATTATCAGTGAGGTCCTTCCAGGTGCCGGCTGCGCCGCGGACGTTGGCTTGTCCGCCGAACTTGCCTTCGGTGCCGACCTCGCGCGCCACGCGGGATACTTCCGAGGCGAAGGAGTTGAGCTGGTCGACCATGGTGTTGATGGTGTCTTTGGCCTCAAGGAATTCGCCTTTCACGGCGACGGTGATCTTCTTCGAAAGGTCGCCAGCGGCTACGGCTCTGGTCACGTCGGCGATATTGCGCACCGTCCCGGTCAGATTACCGGCCATGAAATTCACATTGTCGGTCAGGTCCTTCCACGTGCCGGCTGCGCCGCGCACGTCGGCTTGTCCGCCGAACTTGCCTTCGGTGCCGACCTCGCGCGCTACGCGGGATACTTCCGAGGCAAAGAAGTTGAGCTGATCGACCATGGTGTTGATGGTGTCTTTGGCCTCAAGGAATTCGCCCTTCATATCGACGGTGATTTTCTTCGAGAGGTCGCCAGCGGCGACGGCCCTGGTCACGTCGGCGATATTGCGCACCGTTCCAGTAAAATTGCCGGCCATGAAATTCACATTATCGGTGAGGTCCTTCCACGTGCCGGCGGCGCCGCGGACGTTGGCTTGTCCGCCAAACTTACCTTCGGTGCCGACCTCGCGCGCGACGCGAGTCACTTCTGAGGCGAAGGAGTTGAGCTGATCGACCATGGTGTTGACGGTGTCTTTGAGTTCGAGGAGCTCCCCCTTCACATCGACGGCGATTTTCTTGGTCAGATCGCCATTGGCGACGGCGGTGGTCACGGTGGCGATATTGCGCACCTGGCTGGTCAAGTTCGATGCCATCAGATTCACGTTGTCGGTCAGATCCTTCCAGGTGCCGGCGACGCCTTTCACCTTGGCCTGTCCGCCGAGCTTGCCTTCGGTGCCGACTTCGCGGGCCACGCGGGTCACTTCAGAGGCAAAAGAGGAAAGCTGGTCGACCATGGTGTTGACGGTGAGCGCGGTACGGCGGAATTCGCCCTGCAATACGCGGCCTTCAACATCAAGCGTCATGGACTGAGAGAGGTCGCCCTTGGCCACCGCACCGATCACCCGCGCGGTCTCGGAGGTGGGATGGACCAGATCTTCGATCAGTGAATTCACCGAGACGATGGTGTCGGCCCAGGCGCCCTTCGCTGAACCAAGCGACGCACGTTGGGACAGTTTACCTTCCTTGCCAACCACGTTACTCAAGCGATCAAGCTCGTGTACCACGTTGAGGTTCAGGTCGACGATATCATTGAAGGTGTCGGCGATCTTGCCGTTGAGCCCGATCCAATCGGTGGGCAAATGAATCGAGAAGTCGCCTTGCCTGAGCGCGACCAGAGCCTTCAGCAGGATCTGTTTGTCAAAGGTGGGCTCGCCCGCGAGCGAACCTGAAATCGTTTCCGATGGCGATGGCGATGGCGATGGCGTTGGCGTGCCGTCTGAATTCATAGCTGTCCTCTGCGTGTGAGAAACATTTGAAAAATGGCTTCGTCGGCGTCGAATCGAAACGGCTCCGTGCCTCAGGGCATTCGGGCCATCGGGCTCAGCTAGAGATAATTGCGCACGTCGCCCGGCTGCCCGGCACGCACGCCGTCGATCGGGAACTTCAACACCAGCGTGCTCGTGCCGGCGCCGGGCTCCCCGTTCTCTTGAAAAAAACGGTTGCCGATAAATTCACCGCCCAACAGCCCGTCAAGTCTAGCGGTGCCGGAAGATAGACAGGCGCTTGGGGTCATGAACGGAGAAAGCTAGCTGGTGGCTGTAAAAGCCAGCGCATAATATAAATTTTACCGTCAGGGATTGCCTCCCTGCCCCCACTGCAATTTGCAGTGGGGGCAGACCCTTTTGCATCCCGGCGCGGTGTTTCCGTTGCGCTCCATGCGCGATTTCCAGCACGCACTGACCATCAACACACCCGGCAGCCATGCCCCACCCTCGCCCACCCTCGCCCACCCTCGCCACATCCATGTCATGGCATGAACGACGCTCTTAACGGCGCCCGTGATGTTGCCCTGTCAGTTGGGTCCCGATCTTCACCAACCAGCCCAATCCTGACCAGTGGCTCTGCGTCGTTTCGTGTGGGTCCTTGGTGACGTCAGAGGAAGATCAACATCGAACAGCAGACGCACAGACGCAGAGACCGAAAGAGGCAATAAGAAGAGCGTGGCGGTGACCGACGAGGGCAAGGCGCCGGAGCAGATGGTTTTGAAACCATCGTTGTGCTCGAATCAGGGTTTGCGCCCGAACAGCGCCATCAGCATCAGCATCAGC
>Ga0105046_10016441_pt1 | contig 11356 bp, 4 predicted proteins | sample MAT03_FD_78385 | JGI IMG/M metagenome (GOLD analysis project Ga0105046, IMG submission 78385) | Freshwater microbial communities from Lake Fryxell liftoff mats and glacier meltwater in Antarctica - MAT-03 (megahit assembly) | ecosystem: Environmental > Aquatic > Freshwater > Ice > Liftoff...
AACCAATCCCCGGTGACATTTGATACTATGGGTATTTTAGGGGGGGACAAGGTGATATTTGTAAAAATCTCTTTGAAGGGTAGCTCCAGTGATTCCATCAGCTTGCTATGAAAAGCATGACTGACTTTTAGTTTATGAAAAGGCTTACCAATCTCTGTTAAATGTCGTTCCATTTGAGCAATTTCACATACCCTACCTGCCAATACATAATGATTCGTGGCATTATGTAAAGCAAGGTCTACACCTGTACTGTCTTTAAATGCCTGAATTTCTTCTTCTGTAGCGTCTAAGGCCAACATTTCACCTTTAACGGCTTGAGCCATTAAAAGCCCTCGTTCACAAACAAGAGCAATCCCGTCTTCAAATGAAAAGACTTCCGCCAAGCAGGCAGCAACATATTCCCCAATACTGTGGCCAATAAGAGCATCTGGTTTAATTCCACAGTCCATAAGAAAACGAGCCAAGGCATATTCAATGATGAATAATGCGGGTTGTGCGTATTCCGTTTGAGTAAGCTTGCTGCTTTCCAGATTGCATATAATCTTCAGAAGATCGCATTTTAAGTAGGGCTTTGCCAGCTCAGTTCCCTTATTGATGTATTCCTGGAAGAGGGGAAAAGAGTTATAAAGTTCCATGGCCATTTGAGGGTATTGAGTTCCTTGGCCACTAAACATCAATACGATGCCATGGTGAAAATGTTCATCAACCAATTTTGCTTTTTTACGCCCCATCTCACTTTGAAAGTCAAGGAGGTTTTTACTGACTAAAAATTGACGCCATTGAAAATCTTCACGCCCTGTTTGTAAGGTGTATGCGGCATTGCTCCACTGATTGCTTGAGTTGTTTTTTGAACGCATGTGTTCGTAAAACTTATGGATTTGCAGGTTCAGAGCCTGTTGTGTTTTGGCAGAAAATAACAGCAATTGCTCCTGTTCTTGAGAAATATCTTCGGATACATTTTTTGTATGCTCAGCCAAAATCATATGAATGTTTGTTCCGCCAACACCAAACGCACTAACCCCTGCATGGCGATTGGTCGCTTTTGACTCCCAATTTATCAGCGCGGAATTGATATAAAATGGACTGGTTTCAAGCATTAAATTCGGATTGGGCGCATCAAAATGGATAAGCGGGGGAATTTTTTTATGATACAAACAAAGTGCTGTTTTTATCAATCCTGCGATGCCTGCTGCCACATCAGTGTGACCAATATTCCCTTTAACCGAACCTAAGGCGCAGTAGCCTTGTTGTTCGGTATGTTCTCGATATACAGACGTTAACGCATTGATTTCAATTACATCGCCCAAAGCGGTTGCAGTTCCGTGTGCTTCGATAAATTCAACATCTTGAGCACTGATACCCGCTTGAGCAAGTGCCTCTCGGACACACGCTTTCTGGCCGTTTAAACTGGGTGCTGTAAACCCAAGCTTATCCGAACCATCATTATTAACACTACTGGATTTAATAACGGCATAAATTGTATCTTTATCTTGAATGGCATCACAAAGTCGCTTGAGCACCACAACACCGACACCGTTAGAAAATACGGTCCCATTAGCATTTTCAGCAAAAGGACGACAGCAGCCATCTGGGGATACGATACTGCCTTGCTGATAACTATAGCCGCTGATTTGAGGAAGGATAATAGAGCTGGCACCTGCCAGTGCTATGTCACTTTGTCCCATAATCAAATCCTGACAGGCCTGATCAACGGTGATTAACCCTGTAGAGCAGGCGGTATTCAGATTGATACTGCGGCCTGTTAAGTTAAATCGGTAGGAAACTTGAGTGCTTAACATCCCCATGCTTGTTGCAATGCGCTGTTGGAAATGGTCATGTTCATTGCAAAACCAATGATTTTTCAAAAGATGCTCGTGTAAGTACGTCGTGTCAGTCATTCCAGCAAAGACGCTGATTATTTTAGAGGGGGCTTTTGCTGGTGCTACTGCTGCGTGTTCAAGGGCCTCCCACGCACACTCAAGAAATAGACGCTGTTGTGGATCGGTGATATTTGCATCAACGGGACTAAATCCAAAAAAGGATGCATCAAATTGCTCAATACCAGACAAAACACCTCTGACGGGTACATAATTTTTATTTAAACTGGCTTCATTGTCGATTTGCTCTGGTTCAAATCGAGTCAAGCAATCGTTACCCTGACATAAATTATTCCAAAACTCATCTACATTATTGGCTTTGGGGAAACGACAACTCATTCCAATGATGGCTATATCAGACGATAGATGGGCTGTTTTTTTTCTGGTTGGAACCTGCTCGATATCCCCTTCAAGGTAGCGACTTAATTTATGAATGGTTGGGTGAGCCAGCAGGTCTGAAATTTCTAATTCGGATTTTAATTTTTGGTTGATATGAAAGCAAGCTTCGGTAATGAGTAGAGAGTTTGCCCCAAGATCGAATAAATTTTTATGCGTCTGTATGTTGTTTCGATTTAAAAGATGCATCCAAACATTTTTTATGGTCTCCTCAATTAGGCTTGAAGAGGAAGTGTCTATATGAAAGGACAAATCGGTATGCGGGATTTTATCCAATCCCGTTTTATCTATTTTCCCAACGCGTGTTAAGGGCATTTCGGCTACTTTGACATATTTTGCAGGCAGCATGTATGGAGGTAAGGACAGGCTTAAAAAAGTCCTGATGTCATCTACATGAACGGTCTTTGATTCTGAGGCCAATACGAGATATGCTGTGAGTATTTTGTGTTGTCCTCCTCCTAGCTCGACTATGACTGCGGCTATGGCGATGTCTGGATGCTTTAAGAGCGTTTGCTCAATTTCATTCAAATGGATTCGAAAGCCTCCTATTTTTACCTGATCATCTAACCTGCCTAGACACAGTAACTCTCCTGAGGGCAATCTGCGAACTTTATCTCCAGTGCTGTATAAACGCTCATAAGGCCTATTGCTAACAAAGGGGTTGGGGATAAATTTTTTCTGATTCTGCTCGCTGTTGTGGTAGCCCCACGCTAAATTGATGCCACTAATATATAATTCTCCCTCAGCACATTCCTTATGCTGTTCATCGAGAATATACGTTTTAACGTTTGCAATGACCGAGCCAATACTTATGAGTTGATCATCGTTTAACTCGCTGTGTTCGTTCATTACATGTTTACAGGTAAATGTTGTGGCTTCTGTTGGTCCATATCCATTGATAAGCTCAAGTGGTATTTTGTGTTGTGCTCGATGATTAAGGAAATTTTTTACCAGGTTTTTATTGACTTGTTCTCCACCAAATACGATGACTCTTACAGAGTCTAATGCTTGTGGTTCTGATTTAATTAACTGGTGAAAGAATCCGGTGGGAAGAAATAAATAGGCAATTTTATTTTTTTTCAGAGTTTTGGTTAATTCAATGTGGTTTGTTCGGGAAGCCAAGGGGATAATTGAAAGAGTTGCACCATTTAATAAGGCACTCCAGATTTCAAAAGTACTCCCATCAAATGCCAGGTTGCTAAACTGAGCAATGATTTCACCTTGCTTTACCTGGGCGTAGTTTTCTGCCTTTGAGAGATTTACAACGGCTTGATGAGTAATGATTACCCCTTTGGGCTGCCCTGTGGAACCTGAGGTGTACATCATATAAATAGGAGATTGGGGTTCAATGAGAACAGAGGGATTATCGATTGAACAACTAATGGACTCTAAGTGCAGTTTTTTTATCAGTACGATGTGTTGTTCATTATCGGGGAGAGAAGAGTGGTATTTATTATCAGTAATAACCAATTCAGGTTGAGCGTCCTGTATGATTTTTTTTAGGCGCTCCTGAGGTGCCTGACTATCCAATGGTATGTATACTGCACCGATTTTAATGACAGCCAAAATGACTACAATGTATTCAGCGCCTGGATCCAATAATATAGCCACAAAGTCATTTTTTTTAATCTGTCTTGCTAATAATGCATGAGCCAGCTGGTTTGCCTTTTCGTTTAAGGTTTCAAAAGTATATTCAATTGCTTCATCACGAAGGGCGGTATTGCGTGGTGTTTGTTGTGTCTGCTGTACAAAAAGCTCAACTACGTTAGGGTAAATAGCTCCATTCCATGGTTCCATGGTTTAAGCTCCAAATAATGACATCAGTCCAGATACGGTGAAAATAACTAGATTATAAATCAAAATATAGCACAACATACGGTGTTTAGAGTCTGGACTCTAAACTCAGGTGTTATTACAGGAACGGGCAAATGCGAATTACAACCCGTTAAACAGGGTTCTGTCGAAAGTAATCTTACTCTGATTTAATGGACACCTGTTTATGCGGATTTATTAAAGCATTCAAGCTCATGTGGTGTTTGATAGTCAATAGCAGAATGCATTCTTTTTTTATTATAATAACCTTCTATATATTGAAAAATACTTCTCTGTGGCTGCTCCTTATATAAGTATTCATTCTGATGGATTAATTCGACTTTTAATGCGTGGAAAAAACTTTCTGAGCGTTATCCCAACCGTTTCCACAACGACTCATAGAGCCAATTAACTTATTATTAGCCATAATGCTGTGATATTTTTTGGAGCAATACTGGCTGTCGCGATCAGTATGTACAATTTAGGTCTTTAGGAAACTTGCGGTAAATAAGGCCATAAGTAATGCGTCACAAACGAGCTGTTTTGTCATGCGATCATTCATAGACCAACCAATAATATCCCTGGAGTGTAAATCAATAATAACCGCTACATATAACCATCCCTGTTCCGTAGCAACATAAGTTATGTCACCTGCCCATTTCTGATTCACGTCAGTGGTTTTGAAATCGCGATTTAAAATATTTTCATATACTGGTTTTGTATGCGCAGAGTCGGCGGTCACTTTAAATTTTCTTTTAGCTAAAGCCTTTTGATTCATTATTTCATCTTTTTGCCACTCTTTTATGAGTACGATCTATTTCTTTTTTATTGAGTTCCTTAGTTATCCTAGGTGATACATAACGAGATTTATTATCTATAAAAACAGATGCTATCTCTTCATCTGGTTTTTGGTTTGCAAGAAACCTGTTACCAGGGGTGAAGTGAAGCCATGCATAACATCCGCCACGACTCACATAAAACAGACGGCACATTAGAGCCACTGAATGCTGACAACAGTGCTCCTTAATAAATCCATACTTTACCCCAGTTCCTTGGCGAAGTATGTTGCCGCCTTTTTTAATATCGCCTTCTCCTGCTCCAAACGAGAAACTTGTTTTCAAAATTCGCGCAATTCATCAATTATTTTAGCAACATCAATGGGCCCCCCACTTAGACTTAATACGTCACCAGATAATCCAGCTTTTTTAACCCAGCCACGGAGAGTGGCCTCAGGAATTTCTGGCAATTTAGCTGCATAGGCAATACTAATCGAACTATGGGCATAACTTGCTGACTCTTTCATAAATTCTTTGCTGTAACTTCGGCTACTCCTAGACATGTGGCACCTCTATGTTTACGTATATTTTAACAAATTAGTGTCCGTTAAATCAGGGGAAGACTAGTTTTAAGAATATCAATTGCATGGGCTTGGGTGAGCAGCTTGGTTAACACCATGCCCGTTCCTACCTCAAGCTATAAAACAAAAATTAGTCCGAATCAAATGGCATTTGTGGCGAGGTAATTCAGATGAGGTTTGCTAAATCCATTAGTTTATCCTCTAGGTCCGTAATTATCCCTCGTATCAATAATGTCCATTAGCTTTTATTGTTAGCATAACAATTTGTAATTTGCTTTTGGCTTGGCCTCTACGTTGACTATGTTTTCGATCAACATTAGCTATTAGGAACTGCAAACAGAATCAGCCGTGCTCACGCCATTTTGCGAATGAACCCACGCTAATTTTTTACCTAATCCTCAAATCAGGTAGTCTGTGTAAATATCAAGCCTGGGACTAATCTGGAGGACCTTCTTTTTTTGTAAAGTCAATTCGTATTTTGTTGCAGCCACAGCTTAAGTGCCTCATTGGTTTGTTCATCCACTTCAATTAGTTGCCCATAAAGAGGATCAAGCAAGCTTCTATGACCTGCCTTATAATAGCGCTCAAGGTATTGACAGGCATAACGCATTTTTTCCGTACCAAGATAAACTACACCACCTTTTATTTTATGAGCCAGTTTTTCTATCTGTTCCCAATTTTTTTGTTGGTATTCCTGTTTCATTAGCGCTATATCCTGCTGCATTTCAGCTGAAAGGTAGGTATTTAGAAGACCAATGAGAACTTGCTTGTCAGGAATTTGAGCTAAGACCATGGCTTCATCAAATAAGGCAAATGGTTCAAGGGCAAACAGCTCCTCTTGTGTATCGGGTAAGCCTGCACCTAAAGTGGCTTTTTTAGTTGTTTTAGCCAGTGGTTTTTCTTTTGCTGCTGTTGGGTGTATTAGTTTTTGTATGCACTGGTGCAGTTGTTCAATTTGAGCTGGTTTGCTTTGTACCTCATTCATACCACTTTCAATACATTCTTCCAGCGCGGTCTCTCTGGCATGGCCTGTCAGGCCTATGATGGCAAGAGGAGGTTTATTAAGTCTTTGTTCGTGCTTGCGAACACGGTGAGTCAATTCATTTCCTGAAATCCCAGGTAGGCCTATATCAGTAATCATCAAATCAAAATGCTGTTCGTTTAATAAAGCCCATCCTTCCTCTCCTGTGGTAGCCGAGGCGAAGGTATATTTTTTTTGAGATAAGAGAAATTCTAAAGTTTTTAAGGCCATGAGATTATCTTCAACCAGCAGGAGATGAGCCGCTTTGTTTGGGGTGGATGGTATGAGTAGGGTGGGTGCTTGTTTTTGTGGTTCTACAGGGGCTACACCTAAACCACATACCACATCAAAATGAAAGGTACTGCCAACACCCTCCTTGCTGGTTAAGGTAATATGTCCCCCCATCAGTTCCACATAGGATTGGGCGATATGTAGTCCTAGACCATGTCCCTCATATAAGCCTTTGTAGGACGATGTGACTTTAAAAAACCGGTTAAATACTTGCGCCTGAACGGCTTGAGGTATCCCTATGCCTGTATCCGATACTCCAAATTTAAGATGAGCCTTTTGCTCATCACGGTGCAAGCATTCAATGACCAAAGTTATAGAACCAGATTGGGTAAATTTAATGGCATTACCCATCAAATTTAATAAAATACGGTGAATTTTATTGTGGTCGCTTCGGATGTAGCGAGGGACGTCTGGGGCAATATCTGCTTTGAGTTGTAACCCTTTTAAGCTTGTGACAGGGGATTCCAGGCGAATTAAGTCGCCGATACACTGATGTAAGTCAAAAGAGCCGTCCTTAACATCTGTTTCTCGTAAAGTACCTGCACGGACATCATCTAAAATTTCATTGAGCATGAGTAATAATTCTTCGCCGCTCTCATGCAGTAGGTGCGCTTTTTGCTTGTCTGCTGGGTTTTGTAGCGTGTGTTCTAGTGGCTCTGACATTCCGATAACCCCGGTCAATGGGGTTCTGATGTCGTGGCTCATGTTCGCTATGAATTCGGTCTTCGCAATGTTGGCAGCTTCGGCTAATTCCTTAGCTTGTTTTAAAGACAGCTGCATTTCTTGTATTTCAGTAATATCAACCGTAATTCCTAACAAGCCTATAATTTTCCCTGACTCATTTTTAATTGGCAATTTGTTAACTAGCGTGTGGTATAAGCGGTTATTTTTGTCAATAAGATCTTCCGAAAGATTTCGAATTGGGATGCCTGACGAAAGGATTTTTATATCCGTCGCTCTGTATCCATCAACAAGCAATTTATCCCAGCCAAAATCATAATCAGTCTTTCCGATCACTTCTTCAGTAGAGCTCAATCCCATAATTTCAGCAGTTAAATCATTACAAGAAACATATCGCAGATCTTCATCTTTCCAATAGATATAACAAGGCATTTGTTTAATGATTTTTTCCAAAAAACTTGTAATTTCGTTAATGAGTCGTTTTTCAGGTACTCGTTCAGAGTATGATTGCCCCGTTACATCTTTTAGCGACTTTTCAAGAATCTTGTAAGTATTTTCCTGTTCGGTTACGTCTTTATCGACGATAAAAAAAACACATTTATCATCGACTTTTCCTGCTATCATTTTAACTTTTTTAAAAGTGGAGTTTATTTTAATAGGCATGGATGAGATAGATTTTTCAGTTTTGTTTAATGTGATGGGAACTTTATGTTTTATTATAACATCTTGAAATTGAGTGCCAATTGGTAAATCACTCTCAGTTAATCCTAACAATTTTTTTGCATGGTCGTTTAAATATTGCAAGTGAAATTGTTCGTTGAGTATAATAAGCGCATTGGCCAATTGATCATACATAGATCCTAATAAAAAAATGTCCTGACTGTTTATATCCATATTTAATCTCGGATTTATGTAGGAATATTATTATAAAGTATAGTAGCAATTTCTTTACTGTTTTCACTGTCTATAATGGAGTCATGATCTCCCTTCAATGCATGACAGATAATAGTGCCCTTGTTAAATTGTGACCATCCATTTACGGGATCATCTATTGATAAATAGTCCTCTCCTATTTTTATGGCTTTAAAAAGTATCATATTCTGTTGTGTTTCACTTGGGGTATGCCGAAGTAATAGCTCCATTCTCGCCCAGGTTAATTCAGCTAACTTGTTGCTGACTTTGAGTTCTTTAGATAGGTAATTTTTAATAAAATGCTCTTGATCGTTTTGGGCTTTAGAGAAACGACACCAACTTTCAATAAGCACTAAGAGGCCAATTGAAAAATCTTGTTGTTTTAGAATATTAGCAATTTCATAAGCAATGGTGCCACCAAATGAATAACCAGCCAAAAAATACGGCCCATTGGGTTGAATTTTTTTGATCTGCGTTGCGTAATGTTCAGCCATTGATAAAACGCTATCGTATAACAGATGACCTTTAGAGATGCTTGGATCTTGAATTCCATAGATGGATATAGGCAAATTCCATTGAGAAATTAAAGGATTAAAACAGTAAATCATGCCACTTATAGGATGACAAAAGAAAATATTTGATTGATTATTATCAGAACACTTTAATGGTACTATAATACTAACCGCTTTGTCTTTGTTCTTGCGACTCAAGTATTCACTGATCTGCGCGATAGTAGGGAATTGATACAGTTGTTGTATCGACAAGGAGCTATTATAAAGCGTATTTATTTTTTCGATCAAATTGATGGCCTTAAGGGAGTGCCCGCCTAATGCAAAAAAATCGTCATGTATCCCTATACTCTCAATGTGTAAAAGTTCTTGCCATATTTGAGCGAGCTGTTGTTCCATTTTATTTGCCGGTGATGAGTATATAGTACCGAGGTCTAATACGTCACGAGAGGTATTGTTTTTCGTAATCGAAGGAGAGAATTTATCTTCATGTAATAGCGCTGTGTACTCTTGTAAATCATAATTTGAAATAACTATATTTGAGTATTGACAACTAAGAGCTTTTAAGAATAATGACTGACCTTGTTGTGGACTGATACTATTTCCTCGTTCAAATAAATCAAGATCATTTGGACGTTTTGTATCAATACTCATTCCTACCTCACGCCATGTATTCCAGTTAATACTTATCGTCAGTTTAGATCGAAATAAATTTGATCTTGAAAATGCATCCAAACAGGCATTTGCTCCGCAGTAGTCTATTTGACCTTTCTCTCCTGTAATTGCAGCAATGGATGACATTAGGACGACAAAATCAAGAGGAGGTAGCTTTTCACACCCTTTAGCTAATTGATAGGTGCCATGAATTTTAGGTGATAAAACACCATGCGCTATTTCTTTTGATTTTAATTGCGTTAAACCGCCTCCTGCGATCCCGGCAGAATGAATTATTCCGTTTAATGCACCAAATTTTTTCTGAATTAATTCAAACAAAGAACTGATCCCATCAGGGTTTGAAACGTCTAATTGAAACCAAAATATCTTTGAACCAAGAGCTTGTAGCTTCTTTAGATAGATAATTTTATGATGATACGAGTGTGAATGGTCATCAATAATTCTATCCCATTCCGATTCTGGAACACTAGCTGTTCTTGAACAAAGAATTAAGGTCGGATGAGATGCGTGTGTTGCGATGGCTTCGCACATGGAAAGTCCAAGACCACCTAATCCTCCAGTAATTAAATAGATTCCATTATCAGGTAAACTATGCACGGGAAAATGATTTTCGATGGAAGAATAGTTTATATCCCATTTATAACCATTTCTATATGCAAAAACAGATTCGTATAGATTAATTTTTTCGCTAAGGCATCCTGCGATAATAGCTAAACAGTATTTTTTTATATTTTGATGGAAATCATTAGGCTCTATATCCACTAGTTGATAAGACATCGTGGGGCGTTCCAATGAGATGACCCGACATGATCCAATAAGACTTGCATTGACGGGACAGATTTTATCCATGCCAAGAACGTTTAAGGTTCCTGATGTAATAACAACACACCGCATAGGAATAGCGGCGCCCATTTGATTTGCGTACGCTTTTGTAGCATATAAAAGACTGTAAAAGCTTTTGTCTAATTGAGCATTCACCTGATTTGGTTCGAGTAATTTGTCTTGTATTGTGCCGCATGAAAAGCAATGAATCATTACAGGGCGTTCGATCTGATTTTTTATCTTATCCATAAATTGGGTATAATTTGACTCATTGGCAATATCAATTTTGAAGTGAAATGGTGTGACTTCGGTATAATAAGTTCCAGACTCAATAATAATGGGCGTAATATCATTTTGTAAAAGTAATTCAATTAAATTTTGTCCTATCTCTGTGTTGTCTGTAAAAATAATCCAATCATATAATTTTACATCTTTAAATAACAAAGAGGTAATTAGTGCTTTATAGCTCCATACTGGTTTATAAAGACTACTGGTTTTATTTGTCGATGGCTGTTTATCCGGCTCTATCCAATGCCGTTGTTTTTGAAAAGGATAGGTAGGTAGTTCTATGTGTTCTCTTTTGTGCGGTTCAAAGAGTATTTGTGGTTGTACCCCAACCCCATTAGTCCACAGCTCACCCAGACAGGTTTGTAGTTGAAATAAATCTGATGTTTGACGACGATGATTGGGGAGGATATGAGTAACCCTTGATGTTCCTCCAGAAATATTGTTTACAAATTCGCACAAGCTTTGCCCTAAACCTACCTCTACAAATAAAGGGTGTTTATCACACAATAGTAATTTAATTCCATCGCAAAATTGCACGGTATGACGCAAATGCCTATACCAATAATCAGGATCAAGCGCTTCGCTGGCAGACAACCAATCCCCGGTGACATTTGATACTATGGGTATTTTAGGGGGGGACAAGGTGATATTTGTAAAAATCTCTTTGAAGGGTAGCTCCAGTGATTCCATCAGCTTGCTATGAAAAGCATGACTG
>Ga0105046_10016444_pt1 | contig 11354 bp, 8 predicted proteins | sample MAT03_FD_78385 | JGI IMG/M metagenome (GOLD analysis project Ga0105046, IMG submission 78385) | Freshwater microbial communities from Lake Fryxell liftoff mats and glacier meltwater in Antarctica - MAT-03 (megahit assembly) | ecosystem: Environmental > Aquatic > Freshwater > Ice > Liftoff...
AAGGACGTGAAGAAGGACGTGAAGAAGGACGTGAAGAAGGTCTCGAAAAAGGAGCAGTCATCGGCTGGATTCAAGCTCTTCAGCAGGTTCTTGGCGATCCCTTCGCGACAACACCGGAATTGTCTGGCCAATCCTTTGCCGATCTTCAGACACTCCTGACCGACCTGCAACACCGAGTCCGATCGCGACCGAGTTGATGCCAGCACACTTCAAAGCAATATCGATTCAAAACAGCGACCGATTGATTGGCTGTCACTAGAGGAAAACCTTGGTACGTTGCGCGTTGCTTCACGCACCCGACGACTACGGTTGCACTGATCCAGGTGCCTCAAACAATTCGACAGGATTCATTTTGAACTGCAGCATCTTAGCGGTCTCACGACCGTTATCGCCGCCTTTGCGCTGCATTGTGATGCGACCGATTTTTAGATTGCCGGCTTTTGTGATCTGAACGTCTCCAGCGGCGAAATGTTTGATCGCGGCGGCTGATGATCGAATCGCCCACTTAGGCTTGTCGGTGGCCTTGAATGTCACCATGAGCCAACTTGCAGCGTGTTCACCATCACCGGACAACAAGTCCGACACGATTGCTTCTTTCTTCGCCGCGAAGAAATCGACCACTGCCGTTTGAGTCTTTGCATCCATTTCGTCCAGATACATTCGCTTGCTGTCGCGGCTGTTTTTTCGTGGGGGCGTTTCTCCAACGTATAGTTTTAACGCCTCAATAACTTCCGGCGGCATGTTCCACATTTTTGCGTACGTCGCCAGCCAGCGTTTGTCGATCTGATTGAATCCGTTTGCACTGCTGACGAGCTTGATCGAGATCTTTTCGATTCGTGCGACGGAATTCGTTTTCACCGTGACTTCAACGTCGGCTTTTTCGCCGTGTGGCTTCGCAGCAGTGACGCTGACGATATCAGCGATTTCATAATTCATCGCCTCCAGCCACGCCTTGGCATCGCTATCAGACTTCCAGACATTGAACTTGTCGCGAATTTCGTCTTCGTTCTGGAAACCGCCTTTTGCTGTCCTGGAACCAAGCTCAACCTTGGCAGCATCCGCATCCTGACCGATAACGCCGCCGGTGGAATGCAGCAGAATGAAGAAAATGACGAGTATCTGTTTCATGGCATTGCTTACTGATTTTCGCGACACTTGCCCCGAGGTTGGACCTTGAAAGGCGGGTAGCACCAACTCTTCAAGAGTTCAATTATGGACTAAGCAAAACGTGTTGAGTTTCATACTAACTCTCGCATCACCGTGCCTTCGTCCAGCAGGAACTGAGGCCGTCCCTGCGGATCGGTCACCGTCACAGTCCGCGCATCGATTCCCAGATTGTGGTACAGCGTCGCGAATATATCTTTGTAGTGAACGGGCCGCGATGCAACATCGTCACCCAAACGATTGGTGGAACCGATAACCTGCCCTGCCCGAATTCCGCCCCCAGCCATTAAAGCCGGGCCGACGCGAGGCCAGTGATGTCGACCTCCGGTCTTTGGATCGATTCGAGGAGTCCGTCCGAATTCACCCCACACGACGATCGACACATCGTCCAGCATTCCTCGTTCTTCCAGATCCGTCACCAGCGCATGCAGTCCGTGATCGACGATCGGCATCAGATTCCTCATGCGGGGAAAATTGTCTGAGTGTGTATCGAAGTCACTGATTGAAACGCTGACGCAGCGAGCCCCGGCCTCAATCAGTCGCCGGGCAAGCAGAAATTTGCGAACGGATTCCGGTCCTTCGCTGGTCGTTGACTGACGCCCTGTTTCGGATGATCCAGCTGTGTATCGTTGCAGCATCGCAGGATCTTCGGAATTCAGATCCAGCGCCCGAGCAAGCTTACCAGACATCAGGATGCCGACCGCCTGCTGACTGAATCGGTCCATTGCTTCCATCATGCCTGAGGAATCTGCGTCGTGCCGCAACCGGTCAAGGCTGGTCAGAAGTGTCGTACGATCCTGAACTCGCTTTGGCGACAGCAGTGGATTCAGTGCAAGACTGACGCTGTGGTCTTTTCCCAACCGGGCGAGTTCACCCTGCATGCCGGCTTCCAATACGCGCTGGAACATGTGAGAAATATCTGGCCGAAACGGCTGACATGCGGGACCAAGGAATCCGGGACGAGCGCTCTTGCGAACAAGCGGTCGTCCCTGCATCAAATCAATAAAAGTCGGAGCGGCATCGGCACTGGACCCCATCAGTTTCGACAGCACAGAGCCAACCGCCGGACGTCCGCCGATCGCCTTCAGGTCATTGGCCGAGTAACCGCTTTGGCACTGGAACGCATCGTGGGCTCCCGCAGAACCAACGAGCGATCGAATAAACACAAACCGATCCGCAATACTGGCAACTTTCGGCATCAGTTCAGAAACGCGGAGTCCCGGAAGTTTGGTCTCAATCGAATCGAACTCACCACGAATTTCAACCGGCGCTTCGGGCTTGGGATCAATGGTATCCAGATGCGGCGGACCACCATCAAGATGAATATTGATGATCGACTTCGACGATCCACCATTCAACGCAGCCGCTTCCGCTCTGAGTAGATCCGCCAGTCCCCAGCCACCAAAGCCAAACGCCCCCACTTGCAGCATTGCCCGACGCGCAACACCGGTACAGTTTTTCTGTGTACGCCAATCGAAATTCAGCATAATGCACGCTCCTCACTAACTGCAGCGACCTGTGGCCAGACGGTGAGTGAATTAAGTAAGGTACCAAAGTAGCAGGCACACTCCGTGTGCCGTCCGCGCGTGGCTACGGCACACGGAGTGTGCCTGCTACTTTCGACTGGTAAATCCTCTCCTGCCGCTCGCCTTAACGGCATACAATCTCTTGAAATGTTCCTCAAGTCAACTGGAAGCAGCGTAATCAGGAAACGTTGGGGGCAACCAACAATTGGTGGTAGGTCACAGGACGATGTGATCGGCTGCGGAGTAGCTGAGGTTGTTAGCCTTGGGCTTGCTGAGTAAAAGCAAACGGTGCAACCCGCCCTGAAATGTTTACACGCGCTCGCGAAGTCAAAACATGCCTAGTTTATTAGTTATGCCCGCGCATCAGCGAGAAGCGACGGAACACTGGAATTGAGTATTGCCCGAGAAACTTTTAGAATACGCAAGCACAGCGGTCTGCTTTCATGAGGAGGACTCCAACGTCTATTGCCAGCATCGTAAAAACTTTCTACGACTCAGAACTGAAGCATCAGTTGGAGAACAGTAAGTATGGTCATTTTGTGGCAATTCACCCACGTTCAAAAGACTACTTTGTCAGCGATTCGTTTTTAGGAGCCGCTTTGGCTGCAAAGGCTGCACACCCGGATCAAAAACCGTTCGTCATTCGAGTCGGGCACGACGCAGCATTTCATATTGGGTCGACATCGCGATGAACGGACACGTTGATGAGGCCGGTAGAGCACTGGTGGCAATTCACATCGCGAATTCTCAAGGCGCACTTTATACCCAAGTGCTTGTTTGGATTGACACAGCATTTGATGGTCATTTGGTTTTGCCCTCGGAAATGATCAAGGAGTTGGAACTGGAGCCGTTTGCACAAGCCAAGGGCATACTTGCTGACGGATCGCGTGTGGTTCTTGAGACGTTCTTCTGTTATGTCGAATGGTTCGGTAAGCAAATACCGTTACAGGGTCTGCAGGCGTAAGACCAGAGGTGTCATAAGCTGGAGGCCGTAGGCTGGAGGCATTCGAAATCGCACTGATCGCAGCGATACTGATGATGGCGCATCGCAGGAGTCCGGCACAACGAACAATTTCGCGAGAGTGCTTGTCAACTGACGAGCCTGCCTCGGATATATGCCTTTATTGCACTCAGCCTTTGTAGTTCTGGCACAGGTATTGCCCGGGCTGAAGTGGTGGGAGGAAGATCTGCCCGGAAATCAGTGTTTTCGGCCTGCGAAAAACCAAGGCTGTCCACGATACTGGATTCTTGCAGACGCTGACTGCTTAATCCGTCGCCGAGACTGCCTTTTTTTTGACCGGTGCCAGGTTTCGCCGCAGGATATCCAAATCTTTATTTTGATTTCTTCTCAAACGTGTCGTCTGCGGTTTCAGAGCCAGGGCTGGCGTTGTTGAAGATTCATCAAGCATTTCTAAGTACAGACAGAATCGTTTCTCTCCAGGAGTTGTTTCGATGCATCCGCTTGAGCCGCTCAGCGCCGCAGAAGTTCAGCAGGCTGTTGATCTGTTAAAAGGGCTTGAAAAAGTTACCCCGACGACTCGGTTCGTCTCGGTCAGCCTGAAAGAGCCTCAGAAAAATCAGGTTCATGCGGCGAGTTCGGAATTGGGGCTGAGCCGAGACGCCCATGTCGTGTTGTTCGACAATGCGACGAATTGCTGTCATCAGGTGATCCTGTCGCTGACTCACAAGTCACTGCTGTCATGGACGTCGGTCCCGGGTGTTCAGCCAACCATGACAATTGATGAACAGGTGGAATGCGAACAGGCCGTACTTTCATCGCCAGAGTTCAAAGCGGCGTTGTTGCGGCACTGCGGAACTGACGATACCAGTCTGGTCATGGTTGATATCTGGAGTGCCGGCAATTACGGGTCTGAAGAAGACAAAACTTTGCGACTTGCACGTCCATTGTGCTTTCTGCGAACTGACCACACTGATAACGGCTATGCACGGCCGATCGAAGGATTGCGACCGGTTGTTGATCTCAACAGCATGACCGTGATTCGCATTGAAGAACACGGCGTCTGGCCAATGCCTCCGGAAGCTGGCAACTACGCTGCCGATCGCGTTCCGAATCAGCGGACTGATCTGCGGAAGATTGATATTACTCAGCCGGACGGAGCAAGTTTCACTGTCGATGGCTACCAGGTCTGCTGGCAAAAATGGAAATTTGTGATCGGCTTCAACGCGCGCGAAGGATTGACGCTGCATCATCTGCGTTATGACGACGAGGGAGAAGATCGATCCATTCTTTATCGCGCATCACTGACAGAAATGGTGGTGCCTTACGGTGATCCAACCCCTACACAGCGTCGCAAGAATGCATTTGATGTCGGCGAATACGGCATGGGCATGTGTGCGAACAGCCTTGAACTGGGTTGCGACTGTCTCGGCCTGATACGTTACTTCGACGCAAATCTATGCACCAGCCGCGGCGAACCACTGACGATCAAGAACGCGATCTGCATGCATGAGGAAGACTTTGGAATCCTGTGGAAGCATACCGATCGACGGCTGAATGTTCCGGAAGTGCGACGATCCCGACGGCTGGTGATTTCATCGGTATCGACTGTGGAAAACTATGAGTACGGCTTCTTCTGGTATCTGTATCAGGATGGAAATATTCAGCTGGAAGTGAAGCTGACCGGCATTTTGTCCATGGGCTCTTTTCCGCCCAACGAAAAGCCGAAATACGGAAACCTTGTGGCACCTCAGTTGTACGCTCCCAACCATCAGCATTTCTTCAACGTTCGCCTGGACTTTGACCTTGATGGCATGAACAACACGGTTCAGCAGATCGATGTTGTGCCCGATCCGATCGATGAGAACAATCCTTTCGAAAATGCATTCGTCGCGCAGGCTGTTCCGATGCAGACAGAGAAGCAGGCTCGTGCTCATTTGAATCTGCAAACTGCAAGGACCTGGAAAATAATTAATCCGGATCGAAAGAACGCTGTTGGTGAACCTGTGGGTTACAAGTTCATGCCGGGAGACAATTGCTTTCCGATGGCGTCAAAGAATGCCTGGTGGCGGAAGCGAGCCGGGTTTGTCGACTATCATGTCTGGGTCACTCCGTATCGCGACGATGAAAACTTTGCGGCCGGCGATTACCCAAATCAGAGTTGCGGCGGGGATGGACTAACGTCGTGGACGGAACTGGATCGGTCGATTGAGAAAACCGACGTCGTCTTTTGGTACACCTTCGGCCATACGCACATTCCCCGTCCCGAAGACTATCCGGTGATGCCAACCGCTTATATCGGATTTCTCCTGAAGCCGAATGGGTTCTTCCGCTGGAACCCCGGCAACGACGTGCCTCCGTCGCCCAAAAAGGTCGCTGAGAAATCGTGCTGTCATTGACAGTCTGGGATTTCGCCGAACAAAGGAGACTGCCGATGCTCACGCAGAATTTTCACTCCGCAACTTCGACGCTCGCCATGGATCGAGCGGATCGCGGTGTGACTGCTTGCTTTCCACAGGGAATTGCTACAACATCTCAAGGAGATCTGCCTGGTCCATGCAACGCCGCCGAAAGGAATGAACTTGAAAAGTCCACTGCAATCGAACCCACAAGGAGGCTACCAATTCCTTCCGGGTATCGCGCCGTATTCTTGTGGTGTCGTCGCGTTGCCAGGCTTTCAGATCGTCCACGTGACGCTACAGAAGCCCCTGCCGTGGAATGCTGGCCTGATTGCCGCCAGACAATATTTGGAAGCCAGCGGATTAACATGTCGTAACCTTTGTGCTGTCGAATTGAGATGCCCGCAGCCGTACCCAATGGACGGATTTATCGAGTTCAATAAGGATTACAAACGGCTGTTGGATGAATGGAACATGATGGTTGATGGTCTCAACCCTGTCGCGCGCACCAATGTTTCGCCGGTGATTAATCCACCGAGCGAACCACTGCTGTACGCAATATCGTACTCCCGCCCTTCTGAAGTTTCTCGACCGACGTTTGTCGTCGCTGGCGGCGGAGAATTGCCAGATGGTACACTTGCCGAACGCCGAATCGTGCGAGTCGGCGAAACCAGCTCGGAGGCATTGATCGACAAAGCAGAATGCGTGGCAGAGATCATGAATTCACGACTCAAAGGACTCGGTGGCAGCAGCGAATTGCTAACCACAATTGATGTCTACACGGCACATTCGCTGCTCCCACTGCTGGAAGGTGTTCTGGAATCAAGAATACCGGCGATTGCGCGTCTGGGAGTTCACTGGTTCCATTCGCGACCACCGATTGTCGATATCGAATTCGAAATGGACATGCGTGGAGTCGTGCGTGAAGATGTGGTAGACTTGTCATGATTGGCCGGAAGTCAACATGTCCATCATGCTGAAGCGAACACATGACAATCAATCGTCTCCCAATCCTTGCCATTTTACTCTGCTGCGTCTCCGCGTTTCCGCAGGCACAGGCGGATGAAAAACCGCTCAGCTTTGAAGCAGACATTCGGCCCGTTCTGACGCTCAAATGTGGAAAGTGTCACAGCGACAACGTCCAGAAAGGCGGGCTGAACCTTTCGTCAGTCGAAGGAATTCTCCATGGTGGTGAGTCCGGTGAAGCTGCGGTGGCGGCGAAGGTTGAAGACAGTCTGCTGTGGACGATGATCGATGGCGGCGACATGCCACCGGCAGGACAACCTTCGCTGACGACTGACGAATGCGAGTTGATTCGTCGCTGGATCGCTGCCGGATCACCATCAGAACAGCCCGCAGAGAAAATCATCACGCAGCACGACGTATTGCCCATCGTGCTATTGCGATGCACAACCTGTCACGGTGCTCGACTGAAACAAGGTGGTGTTGATCTGCGAACGCCAGCATCCATGCGACTCGGCGGAATGAATGGTCCGGCTGTTATCCCCGGCGATCCAGAGGCCAGCCTGATGATTCAACGGATCGAAAGTGAAGCATGTCCACCTCGCGAACTGTTGCTCAAGTTTTTTGTAAAACGCCCACCACAGTCTGAAGTAAAAATTCTGCGAGACTGGATCAGGGCCGGTGCAGTTGAGTCCGATATTCAGCCCGATGTGTCCACGATACATCCTGATCCATTGGTGACTGACGACGACCGACAGCACTGGGCATTTCGACCACCTGTAAAAACGGCAGACGCAACATCAATCGACGATTTCGTTCGAGCAAAGCTGGTAGACAACGGCCTCGACCTTTCACCCGAAGCGGATCGCGACACTCTGATCCGCCGCGCGTATTTTGATCTCATTGGGATTCCGCCGAGTCTTGCTGACTGGAAACAATGGCGGAACAGTGCCGATCCGAATTGGTATCCGGCAATAATCGATCACCTGCTTGATTCCCCGCACTACGGCGAACGCTGGGGACGTTACTGGCTGGATCTGGCGGGCTATGCAGATTCCGAAGGCGGCGTTTCGAACGATCCGATCCGTGAGGTGGCGTGGAAGTATCGCGACTATGTTATTCACGCCTTCAACAACGACAAACCTTACGACCGTTTTCTGCTGGAACAGATCGCGGGTGATGAATTGCTCGACTGCGAAAATGTCTCCGTCATCACGGACGAAATGGTAGAAAATCTGACGGCCACTGGCTTCCTGCGAATGGGCATCGACCAGACAGGTTCACGCACGATGAACTTCGTGCCGGAACGACTTGGCGTCATCAGCGATGCCATCACTGTGCTGGGCTCCGGAGTGATGGGTATAACGATGGAGTGTGCTCGATGTCATTCGCATAAGTACGACGCGATTCCTCATCGAGACTACTATCGCTTCAAAGCAATTTTTCAGGGCGCGTTGGATGAACATGACTGGTTGAGTTTCAGCAATCGATCGCTGGAAATTGCCACGCCCGAACATCGTCAGCGAGTTGCTGCCGTGAATCCTCCGCTCACTGCGGAACTCAAAAACCTTTCAGCGAAATTGAAACACGCCGTCAGCGCGGTGCAGATCGAAACATTGCGTCAACATTATCCCGATCAATCAGACGCTGAGCGAAACAACACGCTGGCCGCGTTGAAGATCGCAGACAACAACCGTACGTTGCCTCAACGCATTCTCGTGGAAAATCTGCAGCGGGTCGAAGTACTGCCGGATTCCGCGCAACCTGAATCCGTGCGGGAAGCTCGTCGTGTCGTTGCAGAAATTGAGCGTGACATCGAGCTCGTTCGTCAGCGCATGGAGCCGTCTCTGGAGATCCGAGCTTTATGGGATCGCGGAGTTCCCTCACCGACTTATATTCTTCGGCGTGGTGAATACGATAAGCCCGGACATCTTGTCGGGCCTGGAGTTCCGTCCGTATTAACGGATGGCAAGACACCGTTCGTGCCCGAGCCACCGTTTCCGGACGGCACGCCCAGGACCGGTCGGCGTCTTGCTTTCGCACGCTGGCTGGTTCAGCCGGCACATCCGTTGACTTCGCGGGTGATGGTCAATCGTATCTGGTATCACCATTTCGGAACAGGCTTGGTGACATCGCTGGAGAACTTTGGGGTGAAAGGTGAGCCGCCTTCGCATCCCGAGTTGCTCGATTGGCTCGCCGTGGAATTCGCCGAACGCGGCTGGAGCGTGAAGCACATGCACCGCTTGATCATGAATTCCCGCGCCTATCGACAGTCCAGCCGTATCACAGACGAGCATCAACGACTCGATCCGCAGAACCAACTGCTTTCGCGGATGCCGCTCAGACGAATGGATGCCGAGGCGCTGCGGGACTCGATGCTCTTCGTGTCCGGACGACTGGAAGACAGGCAAGGTGGTCGACCGGATTCGGTGTCCGTGAATCGTGACGGTCTCGTCAGTATCAATGCAACAGCAGATGGCCTCTGGCGGCGAAGCGTCTACGCTCAATTTCGTCGCACTGAAATTCCGTCGATGCTGGAAACCTTCGACTACCCTGAGATGGGACCGAACTGCGTGGCCCGCACCGTTTCTATCATCTCGCCGCAGTCGCTGATGATGATGAACAACGAACACGTGCGAGAACTGGCGGAGTCGTTTGCCAGTCGCGTGAATGCGATGCTCACCGAACATGACTCCACCGTTTCAGGGATCAGTGAGGGTGAAGTCTAGAGTGAGAGATTGGTTGAAACCATCTACAATCTCGCGCTCAGTCGGATGCCGAACGACGTTGAGCGGCGTATCGGAGTCGAAGCACTCGACATTCTGCAAGCCGATTGGCACGGCGATCAACACGCCGCGTTGGCGACATATTGTCACACGATCTTGAATTCCGCCGCGTTCCTTTATATCGATTGAGTCTACTGTTGAGACCGTTACTTCCGATGAGCATTTCACGTCAGACAACTCGCCGAGATTTCTTTGCCCGCACCAGCGACGGTCTGCTCGGCGCGGCGCTGACGCAATTATTGTGTCAGGATTTCTTCGGCAGCACGTCGGCCCTTGGCGCAGAATTCGAGGCGGCAGCTCATGCGCAGAAGCCAGCTCACAATCTCAAGCCTCGAAATGGTCATCATCAGCCGCGAGCGACATCCGTCATTCAGTTATTTATGAGTGGCGGTCCCAGTCAAATGGACCTGTTCGATCCCAAGCCCGTCCTGAATCGAATGGACGGCAAGCCCTATCCCGGCAACCCGGAAGACATTGGCAATCAAAGCACGGCAGACATCGGCGTGATGATGGGCGGTCGATACAAGTTTGCTCAGCACGGGCAATCCGGCATGTGGATGGCGGACATCCTGCCACACACGTCGCAAATGGCGGATGATCTCTGCCTCATCAATTCTATGTGGACGGACCATCCCAACCACGACAATGCTCTCTACAAGATCCAAAGCGGCCGTCTGTTCATGGGATATCCAACCCTCGGTGCCTGGACCGTTTACGGGTTGGGGTCAGAGAATAAAAACCTGCCCGCCTACGTTGTACTGAATGATCCGCTCGGCCCACCCAAGAATGGAACTCGCAACTGGACGGCCGGATTTCTGCCGCCCGTCTTTCAGGGAACGCCATTCCGCCCGACCGGTTCGCCGATTCTGAATCTCAAGCAGCAGTACGAACAGCCTTCGGCCGTAACCGAATCCGCGCGAAGACTGCTGAACAAGCTTGACCAGATTCATCATCAGGAACGTCCGTACGAACCTGAGCTGGATGCCCGCATTGAATCATACGGTCTAGCGGCGCGGATGCAGTTGTCAGCAGGCGAAGCTCTCGACCTGACGCGCGAAAGTCAGCACACGCTGGCGATGTATGGCGTTGGCGAGACAGCCACTGATTCGTTCGGTCGTCGTTGTCTGCTGGCTCGGCGGTTGGTCGAACGTGGTGTTCGCTTCGTGCAGATTTTCCTTGAAGAACAACCGTGGGACAGCCACGTGGATCTGGCCGACAATCACCGCGGTGCCTGCCTGCGCACTGACATGCCCGTGGCCGGATTGCTTCGCGATCTGAAACAGCGCGGACTGCTGGATTCGACTCTGGTGATCTGGGGCGGCGAATTCGGACGCACGCCGACCTCTCAGAAATCCGGCGACGTTTACACGGGCCGGGATCACAACATGCAGGCATTTACTTCATGGATGGCAGGCGGCGGCGTTCGAGGCGGAATGAGTTATGGCACCACCGACGACTTCGGTCACAGCGTTGTCGAAAATCCAGTCAGCGTGCATGATTTTCACGCCACCATTCTGCATCTGCTGGGACTTCATCATCAACAATTGTTCTTTGAACG
>Ga0105046_10016447_pt1 | contig 11353 bp, 9 predicted proteins | sample MAT03_FD_78385 | JGI IMG/M metagenome (GOLD analysis project Ga0105046, IMG submission 78385) | Freshwater microbial communities from Lake Fryxell liftoff mats and glacier meltwater in Antarctica - MAT-03 (megahit assembly) | ecosystem: Environmental > Aquatic > Freshwater > Ice > Liftoff...
CACGATCACGATGGTCAGCCCGGCCGGGCCGATGTTCTTCTGCGCGCCGCCGTAGATCAGGCCGTACTTGGCCACGTCGACCGGGCGCGACAGGATGTCGCTGGACATGTCGGCCACCAGCGGCACCTCACCGACATCGGGTGTGAAGTGGTACTCCACTCCACCGATGGTCTCGTTGCTGCAGATGTGCACATAGGCCGCATCGGGGCTCAGCTGCCAGTCGGCGCGCGGCGGGATGGTGGTGTAGCCGCTGTCCTTGGCGCTGGCGGCGATGTTGACGGTGGCGTATTTCTTCGCCTCCTTGATCGACTTCTTCGACCATTCACCGGTGTCGATGAAGTCGATTGAGGTTTTGCCGCGCAGCAGGTTCATCGGCACTACGGCGTTCTCGGCCAGCGCGCCGCCCTGCATGAACAAGATCTTGTAGGCGGCCGGCACCGCCAGCAGCTCGCGCAGCAGCGCCTGGGCCTCGTCGGCGATGCTGATGAACTCTTTGCCGCGGTGGCTCATCTCCATCACCGACATGCCTGAGCCATGCCAATCCAGCATCTCGGCGGCGGCGGTTTGCAGCACCGCTTCGGGCAGCGCGGCGGGGCCGGCACTGAAATTGAACACGCGGGTCATTGGCGGGGACTCCTGGCTGGAAATAGTGGCATGGCAGCCCAGCAGTTTACGGGCCTCAGTGCTGGCCCGGGCCAATGTCACCCATGTCACCGACGTCTCCGGCCGCAGTGTCGGTAGAGGGATGTGGTGAAGAAGAACACCACCGCACTCGGCGGTACGGTCGAGATCAGCTCGGCCGAGGGCTACGGCATGAGCGTGGCCGTGGGCGGCGAGTGCTACATCCTGCCGCTGGCCTGCGTGGTCGAAAGCTTTCTGGTGCGCCTCGACACCCTTCGCTCGATCGGTGGCGGCAGCCAGGTCGTCGAAGTGCGCAACGAGTACATGCCAGCAGTCGACCTGCCGGCCGCCTTTGCGGTGCCGTCGGGCCGACAAGACACAACCGACAGGATCATGGTGGTTGTCGAGTCAGAGGGCTTGCGCGCCTCTGCGTTCGTCGACGCCCTGCTCGGCCAGCAACAGCTTGTGGTGAAGAACCTTGAGGCCATCTACCGGCGGGTTGACTGTGTCTCGGGCGCCAACCTCCTGGGCGATGGCCGCGTAGCCCTGATTCTGGACGTCGGCTCACTGCTGCGCGGCAGCCACCACTGACGCCGCGACGGCCGGTGGCCAGGCTCGGGGCCTTGATGAATCTGCTGCCCGTGTTGACCATTGACAGGCGTCTTTCGTGTCACTCCATCAGGGTTCAGGCGCAGCGGGGGCATCGACATTTCAGTCACCAACTTCACCACTTTGGCGCAACACCCTAGCTCGAGCCCGTTAACACGGCTCAAGCGGTGATCGAGGCGGCCGATAAGAACAGTACTTCAACCTTCCGACAAAGGATCCGACCATGACCCGCATTTCGATCATCTGTGCCGCCGCGCTGTTGTCAGCCGCTTCGTTCAGCCACGCTGCGGTGGGTGGCGCCACGCAGGACCAGGCCATCGCGATGGTCAAGAAGGGTGTGGCCTTCATCAAGGCGGGCGGCAACGACAAGGGCTATGCCGAGATCACCAGCAAGACCAGCCAGTTCAAGCTCGAAGACCTGTACCTCGTGGTCTATGGGCTGGATGGCATGGTGCACGCCCATGGCGCCAACGAAAAAATGGTCGGTCGCAACTTGATTGAACTGAAGGACGTGGATGGCAAGGCCTTTGTCAAAGAACGCGTCGAGCTCGGCAAAGCCAGTGCGTCGTTCTGGCAGGACTACAAGTTCACCAACCCCGAGACGAAGAAGATCGAGCCCAAGGCCATGTATTGCGAGCGCCTCGAACAAACCGTGGTCTGCGGCGGCATCTACAAATAACGCGCCCCGATCATTGCCCGCAACTGTTGCCGGACCCGAGACATGAAACTAGGACTCAAGCTGTTGCTGGCGCCGTTGTTCATGGCATTGGCTACCTTGGCCGCCGGTGGATTCAACAACTGGCGTATCAACCAGGACATGAGCAGCGCGCTTGTCGTTGTCCAGCAGGGCGCGGTTCTGTCGGAGACACTGCGTGAAACCAAGGATCAGACGGCGCGTCTGCACATCGGCGTGTACCGCACCATCGGACTGATCGGCTCGATGGACGACAAGCAGGTCAAGGCCGCTCGCGCCGCAGCTTCAGCGCAGATCGAGCATGTGCATCGCACGCTCAAGGCCCTGGCAGGGCAGTTGGGCAATGACCCGCAGTTGTTGGCCGCACTGGCCGGATCCAAGAGCTTGCTTGAAAAGTACAAACCCGAGGCCGACATCGCCATCGATCTCTCGTCGGTCGATCCCAATACCGGCCTGGCCGCTTTGCAAAACGCCGATGAGTCCTTCAACAAGCTCAATGCGGCACTCAGCGACATGTCGGCCAAGTTCGCCGCGCACGTGGCCAGCACGACCGCAGCCGCACAACAAAAGGCGCACCAGACGGCACTGCTCACCGGACTGTTGGTACTGGGCGCGATTGGCGCCGCCCTGGGCGCCACGGCGTGGCTGCGGCGAGACGTCATGAACAACCTGCGCCGCGCCCAATTGGCGGTCGGCGAAGTGGCTCGCGGCAACCTTGCGGTGGCCATCGACAACCAACGGAGCGACGAAATCGGAGCGCTGTTGAACTCACTTGAGGACATGCGGGTCAAGCTGCGCAAACTGGTAGGCGACGTGAACTCGGGCGTGGATTCGATCAAGATCGCCTCCAGCGAAATCGCCAGCGGCAATGCAGACCTCTCCCAGCGCACCGAGGAGCAAGCCTCGAACCTGCAGCAGACCGCAGCGTCGATGGAGCAGCTGACCGCCACCGTCAAGCACAACGCCGATACCGCGCGCCAGGCCAACCAACTGGCCACCAGCGCCAGCGAGGCCGCCTCCAGAGGCGGCGTGGTCGTCGGCCGTGTGGTGGGCACGATGCAGGACATCACGACCAGTTCCAAGAAGATCAGCGACATCATCAGTGTCATCGACGGCATCGCCTTCCAGACCAACATCCTGGCCTTGAACGCTGCTGTCGAAGCCGCTCGAGCCGGTGAACAGGGCCGCGGCTTTGCGGTGGTCGCCGGCGAGGTGCGCAACCTGGCGCAACGCTCGGCCAGCGCGGCCAAGGAGATCAAAGACTTGATCGGCGAGAGCGTCGACAAGGTGCAGACCGGCTCCAAGCTGGTTGACGAAGCGGGCAAGTCAATGGAAGACATCGTCAGCCAGGTCAAGCGCGTGACCGACCTCATCGCCGAGATCAGTGCGGCCAGCGTTGAGCAAACGCAGGGCATCACCCAGGTCGGCGAGGCGGTCAACCAACTCGACCAGGTGACGCAGCAAAACGCCGCGCTGGTCGAAGAAAGCGCCGCAGCCGCCGAAAGCCTGAGCCACCAAGCCGCCCTGCTGGCCCAGGTGGTCAGCGCGTTCAAGCTCAGCCCAAGCGACAGCAACTCTTCCCCCGCTGCAGCGCACGGCGTTGCACCAGCGATGGCTGAGCGGGGCGGCTTGAACCGCGCGACCAGGGTTCAGCCCCGGATCGCCGCCAAGTCATCTGCCATGGCCCCGGCCCCAGCGGCTGCTTCTTCCGCTGTGGCAATGGCCAAGTCGGGCACCGACGACTGGGAAAGCTTCTGAGCTGTTGAAGCACAAGGCAGCCACACAGGCCGTGCAGCCGCTTCTTTTCGAGCCACAAGTTTGAACCCAGAAACCGCAGTTGACCGCTCTCCTACGCTGGCAAGGCCGCATGAACACTGACTTTGTGGCCACGACCGCATTCACCTGTTGGGTGACAGCGCTACGCACCCGCTCGAGCCGCTGCGGCCACGCCTGGGCGTGTTGTTCCGCCTTGCAGGCAGCAGCCTGCTGCGATGTCGCGCCTACCCGGACGCGCCCGCAACGGCCCACTCGGGTGCGTCCAACTGCGGTTTCTAGGTTGAAATGAATACCCCCTCCACCGCCGTCGTATCCACGGCACTGGCCGCTGTTGCCGATCGCCGCCAGGCGCTGCGCACAGGCAGCGACTTCGCGATGACCGCGGCCGACTTTGATCGGGTGCGCAAGCTGATCTACCAGCACGCCGGCATTTCGCTGGCCGAAGGCAAGCGCGCGATGGTCTACAGCCGCCTCTCGCGCCGCCTGAGAGAAACCGGTCACACCAGCTTTGGCGACTACCTCAACCGGTTGAGTTCCCTGACCGGCCCCGGCGGCGACGCCGAGTGGCAGGCCTTCGTCAACTGCCTGACCACCAACCTGACGGCCTTTTTCCGCGAGGAACACCACTTTCCGGTGCTGGCCGCCGAGTTGACGGCGCGCCGCAATGCGCCGCTGCGCCTGTGGTGCAACGCCGCTTCGACCGGAGAAGAGCCGTACTCGCTGGCGATGACCGCGCTCGAAGCGCTGGGCCCGCGCCCCAGCGCCAGCATCTTGGCCAGCGACATCGACACCGCCGTGCTGGCCGCCGCCGGCCGCGGCGTCTATGACGCCCAGGCGGGCGGTCTGGATGCGTCGCGTCTGCGTCGCCACTTCATGCGCGGCAAGGGCGAGAACAGCGGCTTCATTCGCGTCAAACCCGAATTGCAGGCTTTGATCGAGTTCCGTCAGTTCAACCTCATGCACGAGCACTGGGCGCTGGGCGAACCGTTTGACATCGTGTTCTGTCGCAACGTGATGATCTACTTCGACAACCCGACACAGCGCCGCGTGCTCGAGCGCATGCACCGCGTGATGAAGCCCGGCGGCCTGCTGTTTGCCGGCCATTCGGAGAACTTCACCGACGCACGCAGCTTGTTCCGTCTGCGCGCCAAGACGGTGTACGAGCGCGTGTGATGCCAGCCGCCACCGCAGCGCACGATGCCTCGCGCCTGGCGCAATTGAAGGCCGCCCCGCGCCAGCCAGGTGAAGCCCGCTTTTTCTTCTACGAGCCGCAGTTTGCGTGCGAAGCGGTCAAGATTTTGCCGGGTGAGTATTTCGTCGACGCAGAGAAGCTGCTGATGATGACCACCCTGGGCTCTTGCGTGGCGGTGTGCCTTTGGGATCGCACGCTGGGCATCGGCGGCATGAACCACTTCATGCTGCCGGATGGCGGCAGTGCGAAGGAGCATGGCCGCTATGGCGGCTACGCGATGGCGCTGCTGATCAACGCCATGATGAAGCGTGGCGCCGCACGCAAGCACCTGGAAGCCAAGGTCTTCGGTGGTGGCCAGGTGATCGGCGGCATGAGCTCGATGAATGTCGGCGAGCGCAATGTGCGCTTTGCTTTCGACTTTCTGAGCGCCGAGCGCATACCGGTGGTCTCCAATGACGTGCTCGACATCTATCCGCGCAAGGTGTGCTTCCTCGCCGCCAGCGGCAAGGCGATGGTCAAGCGCCTCGCCACGGCCAACACCGAGGCACTGCTGGCACAGCAGCGCGCCATGGCGGCGCCGGCCACCGGCGGCTCGATTGACCTGTTCTGAAGTAAATCGCAACCCTGGAGCAACAACAATATGGTCAAGACCCGCGTGCTGGTGGTGGACGATTCGGCACTGATCCGCAGTCTGCTCACCGAGATCATCAACCGCACCAGCGACCTGCACTGCGTTGGCGCCGCCACCGACCCGCTGGTCGCGCGCGAGATGATTCGAGCGCTCAACCCCGACGTGCTCACACTCGACGTGGAGATGCCGCGCATGGACGGTATCGACTTCCTGACCCAGTTGATGCGGCTGCGCCCCATGCCGGTGGTGATGGTCTCGACGCTGACCGAACGCGGCGCCGAAGTGACGCTGCGCGCGCTCGATCTGGGGGCGATCGACTTTGTGGCCAAGCCCAAGATCGGCCTGGCCGACGGCATCCAGGCGCTGGCGCAAGACATCACCGACAAGATCCGCATCGCCGCACGAGCCCGGGTGCGCCGCGCACCCAGTGCCGGGGCCATCGCCGGCGGCGCGCCAGCGCGTGAGGCGGCCGCACCGGCCAACGTTGGCCGGCTCTCGACCGAGAAGATCATCTTTATCGGCGCCTCGACCGGCGGCACCGAAGCCACCAAGGAACTGCTGATGGGGCTGCCAGCTGATGCGCCGGCGGTGCTGATCACGCAGCACATGCCGCCCGGCTTTACCACCAGCTATGCAGCGCGCCTGAACAGCCTGTGCCGCATTGCCGTAAAGGAGGCCAGTGACCGCGAACGCATCCTGCCAGGCCATGCCTACATTGCGCCTGGCGGACGGCACCTGGCGGTTGAGCGGTCAGGCGCCAACTACGTGGCGCGGGTGTTCGACGGCGACCCGGTCAACCGCCATCGGCCCTCGGTCGAAGTCTTGTTCAAGTCGGCGGCGCGCGTGGTCGGGCCCAACGCCCTGGGCGTGATGCTCACCGGCATGGGCGCCGACGGCGCTACCGCCATGAAGGAAATGCGCGACGCCGGCAGCTACAACCTGGTGCAGGACGAGGCCAGCTGCGTTGTCTTTGGCATGCCGCGAGAGGCCATCGCCGCTGGCGCTGCAAACGAGGTGCTGCCGCTAGCGCGCATCGCACCGGTTCTGCTTGATCGTTTGCGCGCCTCGGTGGGCGCCACACGCCACCGGGTGTGAAGCACAGCCTCAAGCATCCCGCTGCCAAAGCGGGTGTGTAGGCCGCAGCGCCCGAGGCTGACGCGCCGGCCGGGCTGCGACAATCGCGCCATGCTCCAGTTCGACCTGCTCAGCACCGAAGGCCTGGCCCGCCGCGGCCGGCTCACGCTCAATCACGGCGTGGTCGAGACGCCGATCTTCATGCCCGTGGGCACCTATGGCACGGTCAAGGGCGTGCTGCCGCAGTCGCTGCACGACATGGGCGCGCAAATCATCCTGGGCAATACCTTTCACCTCTGGCTGCGGCCTGGGCTGGAGGTGATCGAGCAGTTCAAGGGCCTGCACGGCTTCGAGGGCTGGCACAAACCGATCCTCACCGATTCGGGCGGCTTTCAAGTCTGGAGCCTGGGCGGCAGCGACGGCAAGGGCCGCAAGATCAGCGAAGAAGGTGTGCGCTTTGCCTCGCCGGTGAACGGCGACAAGCTGTTTCTGACGCCCGAAGTCAGCATGCAGGTGCAGACCTTGCTCGACAGCGACATCGTGATGCAGTTTGACGAGTGCACGCCCTACCAGACCCAGGGCGAACTGACCACCGAAACGCAGGCGCGGGCGTCGATGGAGCTCAGCCAGCGCTGGGCCAGGCGCTGCATCGCCGAGTTTGAACGGCTTGAAAACCGCAACGCGCTGTTTGGCATCGTGCAGGGCGGCATGTTCGAGAACCTGCGCGAGGCCTCGCTGGAGGCGCTGGTGGACATGGATCTGCCGGGTTATGCCATCGGCGGCGTCAGCGTCGGCGAGCCCAAGGAGCAGATGCTGGCGATCATGGCGCATACGCCGCACCGCCTGCCGGCGCACAAGCCGCGCTACCTGATGGGCGTGGGCACGCCCGAAGACATGGTTGAGGGCGTGGCCAACGGCGTTGACATGTTCGACTGCGTGATGCCCACCCGCAATGCGCGCAACGGCCATTTGTTCACCCGTTTCGGCGACCTGCGCATCCGCAACGCGCGCTACAAGACCGATGCCCGCCCGCTTGACGAGACCTGCGGCTGCCAGGCCTGCGCCAGCGGCGTCAGCCGTGCCTATCTGCACCACCTTGACCGCTGCGGCGAGATGCTGGGTCCGATGCTCACCAGCATCCACAACCTGCACTTCTACCTGCAACTGATGCGCGAGATGCGTGACGCGCTGGAGGTCGGCGGCTTTGCCGTCTGGCGCCAACAATTCAAGACCGACCGGGCGCGCGGCGTCTAGGCGCATCGGCGACACACATCCAGGCCCGCGCTGCTTGCCCCTCCGGCGCCGCCATCCATCCCACCTAAGCGTCCCAGCCCAGCGGCCGGACGCGACCAACGGACACCCCGCCCCATGGCGACTTCAAACAAGACCCGGCGCCCCGCGCCCGCCCCCGCTGAAACCGCAGCGCCTGTGAGCTCGGCCGCTGCCACGCCGACACCAGCCAAGTCTGGCGCGGCCAAGGGCAAGGGCAAGGCCAAGGTCGCGACAGCGGCCAAGCCCAGGGGTACGGCTCCGGCGCCTACGCCGGCCTCCGCAAAGACTGAGGTTGAGCGCAAGGCTGCCCAGCCCGCCAAGCCTGCCAAAGCTGACCAGCCCATCAAGTCCGCTGAGGCCGGCCAGTCCACCGAGCCGGTCAAGTCTGGCAAAAACCAGGCCAAGACTTCGGCCGGCACGGCCGCCGGCAAGGCCACCGGCGCGGCCACCAGCGCGGCCACCAGCAAGCTCGCTGGCGCGGCCGCCAAACCGGCGAGCAAACCGGCAAGCCAGCAGGCAGTCAAGCCAGCGGCCAAGAAGGCCGCTGCCAAAACGCGAGCGCGCCAACAAGCTGCGGCGGCATCGAGCGCGGCCGTCAAGTTGCCGCAGCCAATCGCTCCTGGCGCGTTGACACAAGCCGCTGTGAGCGCGCCACCGGTCGAAGCCCCGGCTGCGGCCGCCAAGCCGGCAGCTGCAGCTGGGCAGCTGCCCAAGCGCGCGCTGCCAAATGCGGGCCAAGCCGCACGCCAGCCCGGCCGCCGCCAAGGCCAGCCAGCGGCGTCAGCGGCTCCCTCAAAGTCAGCACCGCCCGCTGCAGCAGAACCGGCGGCATCGGTAGCACCGGCCGCAGCACCAGCACCAGCACCAGCACCAGCACCAGCACCAGCACCAGTAGCACCAGCAACAACAGCAACAGCAACAGCAGCCCCCGCTGCGGCGCCTGCTGCGCACAGCAAAGCGCCAGCGGCCATGCCGGCGCCGGGTAGACATCCAGCGGCGGCAGCCGAGCCCGTCACACAGCGACCCGAGACCAGGTCTGGCGCCCGTCAACGACCGGGCAAACCGCCCCAGCGGCGCGCCGCCTCGGCCGCACCCGCACCCACAACTTCACCCGCAACTTCACCCGCAACTTCACCCGCACCTGCACCCGCACCCGCACCCGCACCTTCAGCGATTCCTGCACCCGCACCGGCTCCCGTCGCTGCAGCTGCTCCTGCTGCGGCGAAATCCAAGCCGCGCGCCAACAAGCGCCCGGCCGACCCCAGCAACGACACAGCGCAAGCCGTCATGGCCCTGCCGGCCGCACCGCTGCCCACGCCCGGCCCAGTGCCCGCAGCCAGGCCGCCGCAACCGCGCCACCCGCCGGTAGCCACCGGCCCGGCGCACAGCGCTGTGGCGCTGGTCGAGGGCGACGCCAGGCGCATCGTTTGGCAGCCCGGCCACAGCTGCCCGCCGGCGCTGCAGCAGGCGGCCGAGCGCCATGCCGACGCCACCGCCAGCCTGTCACCCGCCGACGACGAGGCCTTGCCGCTGCTGCAGCGCCTGGCCCATGAAGCCCGGCATGAGCTTCAAATTGATGAAGCGGTGTGGGCGCATCTGGCCGCGCACCGCGATGCCCGCCACCGCCTTTCTGCACTGGAATCGGCTTACCCGCAGGGCCCGGCCAGCCCGGCGCTGCAGAGCCTGCTGCGCGTGGCGCTGCCGCTGTACCAGGCCGAGGGCGCCTTGTTTGCGGTGGTCGCCGGCCGCGCGCTGATCGCCGACGAACGCGGCCTGGGCAAGAGCGTGCAGGCGATTGCTGCGGCACGGCTGTGGCAGCAGCACTTTGGTGTGCAACGCGTGCTGGTGCTGTGCGCGGCAAGCCAGCGCCACGCCTGGCAGCGCGCCTGGCAGCGCTTTGCCGGCCCCGACCACGCCCTGGTGATCGACGGCGGCCTGCATCAGCGCCAAGCGCTGTGGTCAGCCAGCGCCGATGTGCGCATCTTGTCGCCCGAAACCCTGCAGCGCGACTCTGCGCAGCTGGCCTTCTGGGCGCCTGAGCTGATCATCGTTGACGAGCCGCAGCAGCTGGCGCTGCAGGCGCAGGATTGGCAGCAACTCGACGCACCGCATGCGCTGGTGCTGTGCGGCGCCGCGCTGGCCGAGCAGCCGGCACTGATGGCAGCCATCGTCAGCTGGCTGGATGTGCAGCGGCTGGGCCCGCTGGCCGCGCTGCGCGAGTTGCTGGCAGCCAGCGAGAGCGGCCGCGCGCTCGACGAGGCTGCGGTGGAGCGCCTGACCGGCAGCCTGTCGCGGTTGATGCTGCAACGCCAGCGCGCCGAGTTGAGCGATCAATTGCCAGCCCTGGTGCACAGCGAGCGGTTGGCAGCCTTGGCCCCCGGCCAGCGAGACTGGCACGAGCGCCATGCGGCCGAGGCACGGCGCCTGCTGGCCGGCTGGCAGCGCAGCGGCTATTGCAGCGACTCCGACCAATGGCGGCTGGCGCTGGCGCTGCGCGAGATGCAACGCGCCTGCCAGCGCGCTGAACCCGCCAACCCGCACAGCGTGCTGGCCGAGGCCACGCTGCAGGCGCTGGCCGCGCAGCTTGACGATTGGTCGCACAGCGGCCCGCTTCAGGTGGCCGTGCTGTGCGCCAGCAAGGCCGACCAGGCCCAACTGGCCGAGCGCCTGGCCGAGTGGCTACCGCCGGATGCCCAGCCCGCAAGCGAACTGCAATTGCGGCTGCTGGGCCCGGATCAGCCTTGGCCGAACGGCCTTGACGTGCTGCTGCAGATCGGCGTGCCCTGGCAACCCCGACGCCAGCCCGCCGGCGCAGGCGGCGAGGCGCCCGCCGGCCAGCAGTGGGTTTACGTGGCGGCACAGGACAGCATCGAATGCGGCCTGTTCGATACGCTGGCGCAGCGCCTGGATGTGCCGCGCGGCCTGGCCGATGGTGGCGGCCGCGACTACCTGCATGGCGCGCAACTGAGCGCCTGGCTGTCGGCCTTGTTGGCGGCGCTGGTGGCATCGGCTCCGGCCCCGGGCTGAGAGACTGAGATGAGCCTGCGCTCACTTCCTTCGCTGCCCGCCAAGGGCTTGCTCGGCGCCTGCGCACTGGCCGAGCGGGTCAGAGACGCCGCAAGCCCGGCAGCCGCCTAGCGCCACTGCGGTCGCTGCAAGTCGGACGTGGCTGAGCCGATCCAGTCACCGCTGCGCCGGGGCTTGCGCCGGCTGACGCAGGCCCTGCGCGGCGTGCTCGGCGCCGCGCTGGCGCTGCTGATCCTGTTCGAGGAATGGGGCTGGTGGCCGCTGCAGGCCTGGCTGGCGAGGCTAGCTTCTTGGCCGCCGCTGCGTGCGCTGGAGGCGCTGATCCAGCGCCTGCCGCCCGTACCGGCGCTGGCCTTGTTGGCGCTGCCCGCGCTGAGCCTGCTGCCGGTGAAGCTGGCGGCCTTGGCGCTGATGGCGGGTGGCCAGCCACTGGCCGGACTGGCGGTGATCGTGGCGG
>Ga0105046_10016449_pt1 | contig 11353 bp, 10 predicted proteins | sample MAT03_FD_78385 | JGI IMG/M metagenome (GOLD analysis project Ga0105046, IMG submission 78385) | Freshwater microbial communities from Lake Fryxell liftoff mats and glacier meltwater in Antarctica - MAT-03 (megahit assembly) | ecosystem: Environmental > Aquatic > Freshwater > Ice > Liftoff...
CGTCTTCGGTTATTGGTTCGACTTTGGCGATGATTGGTGGCATCAAATTAACGTGATTGCCATCGAAAATAAACCCGCAAAAGGCAAATACCCAAAAATCACCGAGCGCGTTGGGCAAAGTCCACCACAGTATATGGAAGTGGACGAGTAATCTATCACGGAAGGTATTGTCCCTTCTGACGGGCGGGGTGGTCAAATGGGATAACATTATGGAAAATTCGCGTTAATACACATTCATCCTTAATCATTTGGGTGTGTTTCAAATGAGTTGACAAAAAGAACGTCCCGAAGGTTTTGTCGAGAAAATTTGGTCGTTTGTGCCAACCTTCGGGACGGTTTCAACTGAAATGAAACACACCTTAATCATTTCCGCAGCGTGCAAATCCCAACATCTTATTCAATGGAAAATCAATGAAACGCTATCTGCTCTTCACAGTCTTCGTCTCTGGTATGACCACCCTCGTGTGCGTTATAATGAAAGCGAAGACCGAAATCACTCATTTGTTAAAAATGCCATACTTTAAAAAAAGAGAGCGAAAATGTTTCAGCTAAACTTAAACGTCCAACCTCAAACCGCAAAACGTCTGAAAAGGATATTGGAATATTCCCGCGACGAAGAGACCTTTGCCCAGAACATCATCGCCTATCAGGTCGCAGAACTAAAACGTGGAATCCTCAACCTCAAACTGGATATAAAAGAGTACGAGGAAAAATATAAAATGTCCAGCGCGGTATTTTACGAAAGCTATCAGCAGGGAAAAACCGAAGACAGTGAAGATACGATGTTATGGGCGGGTCTATGTGAAATGCTGAAAAAAAATGAAAAGCAGATACAAGGGTTGGAAGGATGATCGAGGAATACTTCCTGCAGGTCGAAAAAACCGTGCAGGAATTTCCGCTTATCCGTTCGTATGCGCTTAATAAAAAAATCTACAATAATCAACAAGGCATGATAGGCGGAAGAATCGTTTTTGAGAATGAAAGCTCCCTGGAGTTTCTGGAAGTGGTGGATACGGAACTGGAAAACAAATTGAAATACCGTTATCATTACATGGACGGAGTGCAAACCTTGATTTTTCGTTACGACAATGCGCCGCATCATCCACAGGTTGATTCTTTTCCCCATCACAAACATACAAAGCAGGAAATTCAAGCGAGTAAAGAACCGTCTTTAAGCATCGTATTATTTGAGATAGCAAGTCAGACATAACATCACCTGAAATTAACCTACCCCCCCACATGGCGCAAATCCACTAACAAAAGGGGTTTTTATTCATCATTCATCCTTATCCCATGGAACAACAATGAAACGCTATCTGCTCTTCACAGTCTTCGTCTCTGGTATGACCACCCTCGCTGCCGAACTCGCCGCGGGACGCCTGATCGGCAATGTCTTCGGCACAAGCAATTTAGTCTGGGCAAGCATTATCGGCCTTATCCTCATCTACCTCGCACTGGGATATTTCCTCGGCGGCAAGTGGGCAGATAAAAACCCAACGCCTCTTGCCATGTATCGCATCCTTGCCTGGGGCGCATTCACGATTGGCCTCGTCCCCTATATCGCTGGACCAGTTCTCAGGTCCGCTGCGACCGCGTTTGAGGCCTTGAGTGTCGGCATTATGGCAGGCTCATTCATTGCAGTCTTGATTCTGTTCAGCGTCCCCATCACATTGCTGGGCGCGATCTCCCCCTTCGCCATCCGCCTCTCTGTAGATGATACTTCCAAAGCGGGTCAGGTCTCGGGACAGATCTATGCCATCTCAACACTCGGTTCATTCATCGGCACGTTCCTGCCCACGCTCGTCACCATCCCAACCATTGGCACTACCAAAACATTTTTAGCCTTCGGTTTATTTTTATTGATCGTCGCGTTGATCGGTCTTGCAAAATTTGCAAGTCAGCGCGAGATGGTTAAATTAATTTGGATGCCAATTGTTCTTGTGATGATTGCCCTGCTTTCATCAGGGCAGGCGCTCAAGAATAACACCGGGCAGGTCTACGAAACCGAGTCTGCTTATAACTATATTCAAGTGCAACAGCAAAGCGGCTACACACTATTGCGCTTGAACGACGGGCAGGGTGTTCATTCGATCTATCATCCAGACACATTGAATTACGGCGGCCCGTGGGAACAATTTTCGGTTGGCCCGTTTTTTTACGCGAACCGCAAACCCGATGACATTAAACGCATGGCGATTGTCGGCCTCGCCGCTGGCACTGCCGCGCGTCAGGCAACAGCCGTGTATGGAGAAGACCTTCTCATTGATGGTTTTGAACTCGATGGAAAAATTGTGGAAGTCGGTGAAAAATATTTCGGATTGAACCTGCCGAACTTAACCGTCTATATTGGCGACGGACGCTTGAACCTTGAACGCAGTCCATATCAATATGACATCATCGCTGTGGATGCCTACCGCCCTCCATACATTCCTCCGCACATGACCACACAGGAATTCTTTACGATCATCGCTTCGCACTTAACCGACGACGGGGTGCTGACCATCAACGTCGGTTCAGTCCCCGGCGACCGCCGCCTGATAGACGGACTCGCCACAACGATGGCCACTCAATTCCCCTCCATTCACATCATGGACATTCCCGGCACACTCAACACCATGATCTTCGCCACCAAACAGCCGACCGTCCGCGAAGACTTTTCCGCAAATCTGGCTGCCTTAGCCGCTGACCCAAACACAGAGCCGCTGCTCATCACGACAATGTCATCCACCTTTGCCAATCTCAAAGATGGCTACACAACGGCAACCGTCTTCACAGACGACCTCGCCCCCATTGAATGGATCGTCAACAACATGGTTGTGAGTTTTGTGCTCAAAGGCGGCCTGGAATTTTTGCAATGATATTTTGATGTCTTTGCGAGCCCCGCTTCTGTTCCTGGCGGTGAAAGTAGTTCAAATAAGAAAAGGAGAATCTTATGGGTAATCTTGAATGGATCATAACGGGCTTTAGCATCTTTCTTACCATTGGAGGCGTGGCATGTAGTGTCATTATTCCCATCCTGGTCATCGGCGGAATCGGTTATTTTCTTTACAAGCGTAGTCAACAAAGCGGCGCGGCGCGTCAAATTGCTCAATCGTGGCCAAGCACAACAGGCACCGTGCTGATGTCCTCAGTTCAATGGGGGTCGGGGAGTCATAGCGGCTCCAGTTACCCCGTTGTCGTTTATCAATATACAGTAAGTGGACAATCCTATCAAAGTCAGACCATCAAGGCAGGCGAGCAATATTTGAATGTGCGTGTCATGGGTCAGGCACAGGCAACGGTTGCGCGTTATCCCATTGGCGCAAATGTGACCGTCTATTACAACCCAGCAAACCCCGCAAATTCTGCGTTGGAGAGATAATAGTTTTTTGCAATAAGTAATCTCTGACTCGGCAGGGAGATTGCTTCGTCGGAAAATACAAATACCCTCATCGCAATGACATGACACTATCAATGCAAACCAAACCTGCTCTCATCCTGATCGTCGGCCCAACTGCTGTTGGGAAAACCGAACTAGCCATTCAGCTCGCCGAAAAAATCGCGCAGCGCGGCGAGATCATCTCTGCAGATTCGCGTCTCTTTTATCGCGGCATGGATATTGGCACAGCCAAGCCATCTCTCGAGGAACGCGCGCGCGTGCCGCATTATCTAATCGATATCGTCAATCCGGATGAGACATTAAGCCTGGCGGTCTTTCAACAAAAGGCAAAAGACATGATTGCAGATATTCACGCACGCGGGAAACTCCCATTTTTAGTTGGAGGCACAGGACAATATGTGCGCGCAGTGACTCAGGGATGGACTCCTCCAGAAGTTACAGCAGATGAGCGATTGCGAACTGAATTGGAAAAGATGAAGGTGGAAAAAGGGGTTAATTGGCTGCACGACAGGCTCGCGCAAGTTGACCCGGAGTCTGCGCAAAAAATTGATGCGCGTAATGCGAGGAGAACGATCCGCGCGCTGGAAGTCATTTTGACAACGGGCAGAAAATTTTCGGAGCAACGCGGTCAAAGTGATTCACCTTATCATCTAATTACGATCGGTTTGACTCGCCCACGGATTGAATTATATGAAAGAGTGGACCGGCGCATTGATGCGATGTTTGCAAATGGATTGATCGAGGAAGTAAAAATACTACTTGAAAAGGGATACTCCCCTTCCCTGCCAAGCATGTCGGCCATCGGTTACCGGGAATGTATCCGCGTGGTGAACGGTGAATGGAACATTGAACAGGCCAAGGTCGAGGTACGACGCGCGACTCGGATTTTTGTCCGCAGGCAGGCGAATTGGTTTAAGGAGTCCGATCCGCAAATTAAGTGGTTCAATCCAAAAGATAAAAATACGCTTGAAGGTGTTGAGGAATATATCCGTAACTCATTGTAAAGAGATTTTTGTAATTGACTTATATTTTTTTCAAGATATACTTGCCTTAATCATCTTCACCAACACCAAAGGAGAAGGAAACATGAACAACAAACCGTGGCTGGCACATTATGATAAAGGCGTGCCGCAAACAATTGAATATCCAAAAGTGCCGCTGTTTCACTTTTTAGAGGAAGCCGCGCGCAAGTATCCTGACCGCGCCTGTACGATCTTTAAGGGCGCGGTTATTTCTTATAAAGAGATGAATGAAAAAACAAATCACATGGCCGCCGCGCTGGTGGAAATGGGCGTGAAGAAAGGCGACCGTGTTGGAATTTTTATGCCGAACACGCCGCAGTTCATGATCGCATACTTCGGCATTCTGAAAGCCGGCGGAGTCGTTGTTGCTGTAAACCCCACCTATCCAGTGGATGAGGTTTTAATCCCCGTGAACGATGCGAATATTGAGATCATGTTCACACTCAGCCGTTTTTATGGCAGGCTGAAGACGGTCAGGGAACGCTCCAAACTTAAGCGGATCATTGTTACGAATATCAAAGAGACTCTGCCGCCGATTACGCGTCTCTTGTTTACGCTGGTAAAAGAAAAGAAGGAAGGCGACCGGGTCGACTCGCTTGCGGATGGTGATGTGTGGATGAAAGACCTGCTCGCAAAACATGCGAACTCACCGAGACCCAATGTGGAAGTCAGCCCGGACGATACGGCACTCTTCCAATATTCCGGCGGGACAACCGGCACTCCAAAAGGCGCCGTGGCGATGCACCGCAATGTGGTTGCGAACACACTACAGATCAAAAGCTGGATGACGGGCCTGGAGGAAGGCAAGGAAGTTGTGTTGATGGGCATTCCTCTTTTCCATGTATATGGAATGGTGGCGGGAATGAATTTCGGCATGGTGATCGGGGCAAGTTTGGTGATGGTGCCAAACGCGCGCGATCTGAAAGATGTGCTGGTCAACGTTAGCAAATACAAGGCCTCCATTTTTCCCGGTGTTCCCCTTCTATATAACGGGATCAATAATCATGCCGACGTTAAAGCAGGTAAATATGATCTTTCATCCATCAAAGCTTGCATCTCGGGTTCTGCTCCGCTGATGCGCGAAACCAAGGAAGAGTTTGAGCGATTGACAGGCGGAAAGCTATTCGAGGCTTACGGGCTCTCTGAAGCGCCGACCGGCACGCACTGCAATCCGTTAAACGGTGAAAATAAAGTTGGTTCCATTGGCATGCCCCTGCCCGACGTGGATTGTAAACTCGTCAGCCTCGACGATGGCGAGACGGAACTTGCGCAGGGCGAAATTGGCGAGATCATCCTGCATGGGCCGCAGGTGATGAAGGGCTATCACAATATGCCCACTGAAACAGCTAATGTCCTACGGCAATGGAAAGACGGAAAAACATGGTTGTTCACCGGTGATATCGCCCGCATGGATGAAGACGGTTACTTCTACATCGTTGACCGCAAGAAGGAACTGATCAAGCCCGGCGGATTCCAAGTCTGGCCGCGCGAAGTGGAAGAAGCCATTATGGATCATCCCAAAGTTTTGGAAGTCGGCGTGGGCGGTATCCCAGACCCGCAACGCGGCGAGACTGTTAAGGCGTGGATCGTTTTGAAGCCCGGTGAAACTTTAACAGAAGCGGAGCTTAAGGCTTTCTGCAAGGAACATCTTGCGCCGTATAAAGTGCCCACGCACTACGAATTTAGAAGTGAGCTGCCCAAGACCACGGTTGGGAAGATTTTGAGGCGTGAGTTGGTGAGACAGCATAAGGAAGGGAAATCGTAATTAGCGCTTGGTAATTGGCTTAAATATAAAGAGGCTTCCGATATCGGAAGCCTCTTTATTTACAAATTACTATTTACTCTTTCACGCGATCTGCGGAGTACCGCTCTTCTTTTTGCCGAAAGGCGCAGGGAAGAGGTTTTCGAATTCTTCACGGTTGATCGATTCAACTTCAAGGAGTTTCTTCGCAACAATATCCAACTGCTTGTGATATTTCTTGACCAGGTTCTTTGCAACCTTATAGGCATCTTCCACGATCTTGCGGACTTCGCGGTCAATTTGCTCGGCAACGGCTTCGGAGTAATCACGCTGTTCGGAGATCTCACGCCCAAGGAAGATCATCTCTTCCTTTTGGCCGTAGGTCATGGTGCCCATTTCGGGGCTCATGCCCAAGCGTGTGACCATGGCGCGTGCCATGCGCGTGACCTGCTCAATGTCGTTGGATGCGCCCGAGGTAATGTCATCGAAGATCAATTCTTCGGCGGCGCGGCCACCCAAAGCCATTGCGAGAGTGGCAAGCATTTTCTTGCGCGACATGAGGATGCGGTCTTCGTCGGGGCGGAACCAGGTGACACCGCCGGCCTGACCGCGGCCCACGATGGTCACTTTTTGGACGGGGTCTGCTTCAGCGATGGCATTAGCCACTATCGCATGACCCGCTTCATGGTAGGCAATGATGCGCTTCTCTTCATCAGAGATGAGACGGGATTTGCGTTCAGGTCCCATGACGACGCGTTCGATGGCTTCTTCCAATTCAGACTGGCCGATGGATTTCTTGTTACGACGCGCCGATAAGATGGCCGCTTCGTTTACGAGATTTTCCAGATCAGCACCGACAAAGCCCGGGGTACCGCGCGCAATGGAAGCGAGGTCGGCTTCCGGATCCAATGGCTTGCCCTTGACATGCACTTTGATGATGGCTTCACGGCCCTTCACATCGGGACGATCCAAGGTGACGCGGCGGTCAAAGCGACCGGGGCGCATCAGTGCCGGGTCGAGAATGTCGGGACGATTGGTGGCGGCGATAATGATGACGTTGGTGTCTGTATCAAAGCCGTCCATTTCGACGAGCATTTGATTGAGCGTCTGCTCGCGTTCATCATGCGAACCGCCGAGGCCCGCCCCGCGCTGACGACCGACGGCGTCAATTTCGTCCACAAAAATAATACAAGGGGAATGGCGCTTGGCCTGATCGAAGAGGTCGCGCACGCGGCTTGCGCCAACGCCGACGAACATTTCAACAAATTCAGAACCGGAAATGGAGAAGAAGGGTACGCCTGCTTCGCCGGAAACGGCTTTTGCCAAAAGAGTCTTGCCGGTGCCGGGCGGACCAACCAGCAAAACGCCTTTCGGAATACGCGCGCCAAGCTGGATAAATTTCTGCGGTTCCTTGAGGAATTCAACGATCTCCGCCAGCTCCTGTTTTGATTCTTCGGCGCCGGCCACATCCGCAAATGTAACGGTGGGATGTTCGCCGCTGAACATGCGGGCGCGGCTCTTACCGAAGGACATGGCCGCATTGTTGCTGCCCTGCGCCTGACGGAAAATAAACCAGAGCACGCCGCCCATAAAGAGAACAGGCAGAAGATACAATGCGCCGCTCAACACGCCCCCCCAGGCGGATGGAGCGCGAACTTCGATGACGACATTTTCGGGGGCAAGTTGCTCTGTCGTAACGCCGAGTTTGGCAAGCTGTTCCACCAAAGTAGCATCAGGCTCTTTACGAGATTCAACGCCTTCTTCTTCTGTCCCATTGGTATAAACCACGGTGAAAGTATCATCGCTCTTGATAATAATTTTAGCGACTTTACCGTCCTGCACCGCTTTGGCCACCTCATTAATAGTAAGCGGCTTTTCCGTGCTGGTATTCTCACGGAAACCCATGAAGAGCATGGCGCCAATGGCAACAAACAAAAGGATGTACACAAAAATCGATTGACTACGGGAATTCACGGAATCCTCCAAATATGACTTGCGGCTAGATTATACCAAGCCCAGAGCCTAGACGACGCGTGCAAGCCAAATATTATATGATTCTCTAATACGGTCAGTTTTAGCCGAAACCTGCTTGCAAAAACAATCGGGTTGAGATTTCCCCGAGGTTTAACCATGTCTTTCAGCGCTTTCGCGTCCTGCATCCTCAAAATTAATAGCTGCTTGATTAGAGCGTCTGCAACGGAAGAAAGGAATCTCGCTGCTATTTTGCAGGGGACAATTGTCACTAACTGTTAAACTCACTTCCGTATACAATACGATCCAAATCATGGCATCCAATTCCACAGATCGTTTGTTTCTCACGCGCTTTGCCTGGCTTTCGATAGCCGCGGCAATTATCACCATTGCGCTAAAAACTGCCGCTTATTTACTGACCGGCTCAGTCGGTTTGCTATCAGATGCGCTGGAGTCTTTGGTCAACCTGGTAGGCGCGATCATGGCGCTGGCCATGTTAACGATTGCCGCGCGCCCAGCCGATGAAGACCATGCTTATGGTCACAGCAAAGCGGAATATTTTTCAAGCGGCGTTGAGGGGACATTAATTCTGATCGCTGCCGTAAGCATCGTCATCGCGGCCATTCCAAGGCTGATCACCCCAAAGCCGCTGGAACAGGTCGGTTTGGGATTGGGTGTTTCAGTGGCCGCAGCGCTTGTCAATTTGATCGTTGCGCTTATCCTATTACGAGCCAGCAAACGCCATGATTCAATTACTCTTGAAGCCAATGCAAATCACCTGTTGACCGACGTGTGGACATCCGTCGGTGTGCTGGCTGGGGTCGGAGCAGTAGCCATCACCGGCTGGGAAAGACTCGACCCCGTTGTCGCGTTTTTTGTGGCGGCGAACATCGTGTGGTCAGGGTTTCGCATTGTCCGCATGTCGGCATTGGGGCTGATGGATACGGCGCTTTCGGCTGATGAGCAAAACCTTGTCAAAAAAGTATTGAAGCCATATATGCAAAATGGAGTCCAGTTCCATGCGCTTCGTACCCGTCAATCAGGCTCGCGCAGATTTGTATCCCTGCATGTCATTGTCCCCGGTAGATGGACCGTACAACGCGGGCATCGACTGTTGGAAAGCATTGAAGCTGATATTCGCCACGTATTACAGAGTGTAACCATATTTACACATTTAGAATCGCTGAACGACCCAGCTTCATGGGATGATACGGATTTGGACCGTCCGGAGCCCCCGTCCGCAGAATCCCAAATAAAACACCAAAGACGGGCAACCGATAAAAAAGATATTAGTTCGTCAAAAAAATAAGGGGCAGCTTCCATTTCTGATTCAGCGGGAAAGACAATTTGTCACATATTTAGTTCATGAGAAAATTATTATAAAATGACGGTTCGCAACTTTTCAGGGCATTTAGGGTTTATTATCCCTAAGTAAGCATGTTAAAAATGTGAGCCTGCGTCCTGGAAATCAGCGGGCTGTAGGCTATAAAATTCCGCAGTTTTTAATACCACGAAAGCTAAAAATACAAACTGGAGAAATGATGAATCTACCTAAATTAATTCAAGGCGGCATGGGTGTCGCTATTTCCGATTGGCGCCTTGCAAAAACAGTTTCGCAATTGGGTCAACTGGGAGTTGTGTCTGGAACCGGCATCAGCCGGGTATTCGCCAGCCGTCTGATGGATGGAGATCTGGCCGGACATGTACGCCGCGCGCTTGCAAATTTTGTGCTCCCGGAAGTCGTGCAGAATCTAATTGATCGGTACTACACTCCGGGCGGCAAAACGCCGGAGACGCCGTATAAAACACCGATAGCCTATACCATTAAACCGCCCAAGTCTCTGGATCAAATCACCGCAATTGCCAATTTTGTTGAAGTTTTTTTGGCGAAAGAGGGACATTCGGGTTTCGTTGGCATTAATTTACTTGAAAAAGTACAAATGCCGAATTTAGCTTCACTCTATGGCGCAATGCTGGCCGGGGTGGATGTTGTGCTAATGGGCGCGGGCATCCCCACTCAGATTGCCGGCATATTGGATAAATTGAGCAACCATCAGCCCGTTTCCTACCGCGTTGATGTGCATGGCGCCGAAAAAGATGACGATCACCGCATTCACTTCGACCCCGAAGCTGTTTTTCCCGGTATTGCAAAACTTGTCGGCAGACTTAAACGACCAAAATTTCTTCCGATTATCTCATCCGTTGTGTTGGCGCAGGCCTTGATCAAACGCAGTGAAGGCTCCGTGGATGGATTCGTGATCGAAGGTCCCACCGCTGGTGGTCACAATGCGCCCCCGCGCGGCCAGGTCAATATGAATGAAAAGGGTGAACCCATCTACGGCGAAAAAGATGTAGTCGATCTGGAAAAAATGAAATTATTGGGACTGCCCTTCTGGCTTGCAGGCGGGTATGGCAATCCTAAACAGGTACAGTCTGCGTTGGATGCTGGCGCAGCCGGCGTGCAGGTTGGGACAGCATTTTCGCTGTGTGATGAATCTGGCATGAGGGATGATCTGAAAAAACGTATGCTCCAAAAAGTGATGGCTGAAGAAGCAGAGGTATTCACGAGTCCGCTCACCTCGCCGACAGGCTTTCCCTTCAAGGTTGCCCAATTGGAAGGCACACTCTCAGACCCGGAGGCTTACGGTCAGCGCAATCGAATTTGTGATCTCGGATTTCTGCGCATCCTGTACAAGCGAGAGAACGGCACCATCGGTTATCGCTGCGCCTCTGAACCCGTGGCTGACTTTGTAAAAAAAGGCGGCGTTGTTGAAGATACCGAAAACCGCTCCTGCCTGTGCAACAACCTGACAGCCACGGCTGGCTTTCCTCAACTTCGCAAGGACGGCTATGTCGAGCAGCCGATCATTACCTCTGGCGATGACCTGGTGGCCGTAGGTCAGTTCCTCAAAGAGGGCAAAACCAGTTATTCTGCCAAAGATGTGATTGCGTATCTACTTGGCCCACTCTTCACTCAAAATTCTGTACCGAGCATGTAAGCGAATAGATAACTCACCTTACACGATTCGGTTTCATCCTACATAGGTACCGCGACATTTATGTCGCACTTGAGTGAAAGGCGATATTTATGTCGCTCTTGAGTGAAAGGCGACATTTATGTCGCTCTTGAGTGAGAGGCGACATTTATGTCGCACTTGAGTGAGAGGCGATATTTATGTCGCACTTGAGTGAAAGGCGACATTTATGTCGCACTTGAGTGAGAGGCGATATTTATGTCGC
>Ga0105046_10016450_pt1 | contig 11353 bp, 10 predicted proteins | sample MAT03_FD_78385 | JGI IMG/M metagenome (GOLD analysis project Ga0105046, IMG submission 78385) | Freshwater microbial communities from Lake Fryxell liftoff mats and glacier meltwater in Antarctica - MAT-03 (megahit assembly) | ecosystem: Environmental > Aquatic > Freshwater > Ice > Liftoff...
ACGCGTGAGTTCATCGGTGGTCAGAGCTCGGCGCTTGACACGCTGGTCTTTGGTCTCATCGACCTTCGGAATATGCTGGCAAGGATTGTGGGGTAGTCGGCCGGTGCGTACGCCCCAGTTCAGAAATGCCAAGATCCCCGCTCGCGCCGAGTTGACTGTCCGAGGTCCCAAGGTCTTCTTCTTTGCGTCGCCAAGGTCGCGCAGCTGCTTGACCGGGCGTGCCGATAGGCCCCGCAGGTGGCGTTGCACTTTGACAGCGTCAAGGTCGTTCAGGTGCTTGGCCTTGATATCGCTGAACGCTCGCTTGAGCTGGCACTCGACGTTCTGAACGTGACGCGGGTTGCAGCCGCGGTGACGGATGTCGGCGAGGTACTCGTCAAGGTGAAGATCGATGGGTTGCTTGCGGTGCTCGACGAACTGATCGGACGCGGCGTCGATGATGCCCGTCTTGCGGAGCATTTTGTCGGACTCCAGTTTTTGAGCGATCTGCTCGGCGCGTCGCTTGTCTGTGCTGCGGCTGGACAACTCCCGCCGATCGCCCTTGTGGTCGTACCACTGGATGATCCAAGGCCCCTTGCCCGCACGCTTGAACACCGTTGCCATCGTCGTCTCCTTCGGAACCGAACAAGTGTACTGGCCGCATTGTCGGAGTGAGTCAGCGATCTGCGGCCCGGGTTTGGTCGTCTAGCCACTGGCGGAGCGCCTCCACTGGGTAGAGCACGCGGGCCCCGATGCGGACGTGAGGAATCTGCCCAGCGTTGGTCCAAGTCCAGAGCAGGCGTTCGCTGATCCCGAGCATCAATGCGGCTTCGGCACGACTCACGGTCAGGCGCTGAACTTCGTTGTGGTCGCCGGGCCGCGCCCCGGCCTCTGGAGGTTCGCCCGAAACAGATTGGTTGGTGGATTTCTTACTCATTAGCGAATCACCTTGCAGCGTTCTCGCCGGTGGAACACGCCACGGGTCCACCGGGTCTGTGACGACTGCTTGCCTCGAAAGATGACGATGGCGGACGGGAAGGGCGCGCTCGCGGCTGCTTCGCCGAAACGGATCCGGCCGCGTACGAAGCGGACTTCATCCGCCTTCGTGACGTACTCGTGCCACCACTTCGTGTCCGTTCGTGAAGGGATAAGACACACGACCGTAGTGCCCGCCTGGGAGCTCTCGTACGCCTTCTGGACCCACTGACCGATAGATCTTCCATAGGGCGGGTTCATCCAGCACACGCTCTTCCAAGCCTGGGTAAGGCCGTCCATCTCTGGAGTGAAGTAGCTGTCGCACTTGGCGTTCGTCGAGAGAGCACAGACGTCAATGGTGAAACGGAATTCGGCGTTCAACTCGTCAAACAGCGACTGTGGCGTTGCCCACTCGTCGGTCGCCGAAGAGAAGTGCACGGACGGATTGCGCGGTCGTACCGGCTCGTTGTCATCAAACAGCTTGTTCTTCGCGTCGGAACTCATGGTGGCACCTTTCATACTTCAGTAGGATTCGACAAATTGCGCATCTCACTCACCGCAGCCAACACACCGAGGACCAGCGCACCGGTCGCACACCAGAATGCCCCTGGTTGTCGTCGTCGAGCTCGACTGAAGTGGCTCGGGCCGACCGCATCTGGGACAGAAGATCAGACGCTGCCCCGGAACATCGGGAATCGGCGCGGGGGCTTCTGGAGTCTCGCCGCGAGAAGTTAGTTGGTGCACCGGCCTTGGGTGCTGGTTCGTGTGAGACGACGATCCACCGCGTTCATTCGATTTGTGCATGGCTTTGCTCGCAGTTCTTTGAGGGTTCGTGATGCTTCATACGCTAGTACGCTTACAAGCGTACATTCTGACTGGTTTTTACTCTGACGTCCCACGCTTCCCGTCTAGGCGCTTGTGCAGCTGCTGAAGAATCCGGTGCGGAACCATCGGCCTGGTCCCATCGATCTGGAGGTCTCGAAATCGGCCGAGAGCAGTCGTCTTTGCTACCCCGAAGCGTCTACTGATCCGGGGGACGACCTCGTTCAGGAAGATGGCAGTCGCTGCCGAATCCTCGTTGGAGACCTGTTCCAAGAACTGTGCGGCTTCAAACCCGCAGTAGGCGGTAATACGGGGCAACTCTTGGCGAAAGGCATTGGCTGGAACCAGAAACGCGGCTGCGAACTTGTCGGCTTCTCGCTCGACGACCGCGTCCAGATACGCCCCGTCAGTTGAGTCGCGATAGCTCCCGGACAAGTGCCCGTGTAGAGCGAGGTGGCCGAGTTCATGGGCGATGGTGAATCGGTATCGATTCTCCTGGTCAACGATGCGGTGACTGACACGGATTGTCCGTGTCGAATAGATCGCCATCCCGAGCACCTCGTGTCCGGCAGGAGCGAACTTGGAGAGATCGGCGACTTCAAGGCGCAGGTTCAGGGGGCCCTCAATCCAACGCTCGATCGGAACTGGAAGGCAAAGCGACTCGCGTTTTTCAGACTCCAGACAACGCAGTACGAAGCCCCAGGCCGTCTTCTCTACCTTCCGCATAAGTGGCACGAGGTTGAGAGAGGGAGGGCGCCCAGACGACTTGGACACCGCCGCCCCTAAATCATCCGGTTCTGACTTTTCTGGAGGGGCGTGATCATTGGGGAGCATGGTCATGGCGTTGCTCCTTTGCCCGTGGATTGAATCCGCTTGGCTTCAGCGATGAGCTGGTCCCATTGGCGAGAGTCCAGCCCGCGCGCAGTTCTGAGAAATTCGGGGACCTTCGCGGCGGCCGTAGGACTCTCCGACGCGACCTTGGCGACCACGGTCTCGGGACGCTCAAATCCTGCTCGAAGTGTCGCTTCAGGTAAGCCGTAGATGGTCACGATGCGAATGAGCAGGTCTTCTGACGGAGCCCGCTTGCCCGTCTCGATGTCCGACACGTGGATGGGCGTGACATTCAGCAGCTTGGCCACGTCGCGCACGCTCTTCTTCAGGAACTCGACGCGACGCTGCCGAAGCAGTTCGCCAACTGGAACAGTCCGTGCCGCGGGTGCAGAGTTCATCTTGTTGTCGGTTCGCTTGGCCATGGTGGATTGTGCCATTGTACGCACGAGAGCGTACAGTGGTTTCAAAGACTACGGATTTTCTTTTCGGTACAGCGGCGAAGTGGTTGGCACTTGGTAACGCCGTGCCCTTCTGGAACTCAACGCTTCCAAGGCAGCGGCTCCAGATCACGACGAATGGCATCGCTCGCCCCGGACGGCAAAGGCTTAGCCCAACCGTCCACTTGGTTGCCCGCCTGGTACCAAGGGATCTCAAAGCCCGCGCTGCGGATGCGTGACAGTCCCGTGTAGATCCAGACCTCTGGCCACCGTTCCTGTGCTTTGGGGTTGTTGGCGTTGGCATAGCTCACAACCCGAAAGGGCTTGTTGCCGTTGACCAGCACAGTGAAACCGGCGAACGCCGCAAGCACGATGATGACCGGAATACAAGCCCGGATGCGTTTGCTGAGCGTCAGCCCCGAGGGTGCGTAACCAATTTGTCTCATGATTAATCAAGCTCCCTGGAGTGGACGCTGAGCCCCTGCCGGGGTGGTGGTTCGATGCGAGGAGCTTCCTGTATGTTCGTAGCCAGCTTCCAATCTCGTGACGAGGACGCGATCATCGTGCTGATCTGTTTCAGTTGAACGCCGGGCTGAGAGCCGTGCGGGACCGCACGGTCTCCAACGTAAAAATGCACAAACGAGTTGAATTCTTTGCAGAAGTAAATGGGGTTTCCAGGAAACTCGCCAGTCGTAAATGCGACCTCGCCGTCGCCCCAGCCAAACCTTCGACCGCCAAATGCTGCAAGTAACTTGTCCATCCATGTCCGCTGATGATGCCAGTACACTCGGTGTTCATGCCAGCCCCGCATCACCTCGTAGTACGCATTCCCCGGCGTAAAAAAGTACTTTTCGTAGTTGCTGCAGAGGTCGGCCCAGTCCGCAGGCCGTCGCGGGTCGTGCGCTCGCATCCATCCCTGATGACACAGGACGCTGTGTGCAATGCTGATAGAAATAGTTCGTCCGTATCGTCGAAGCGTGGGAACGACAACCAGTTGTGTCGGGCCAGCGTTCAGCCAGACGAGGAACGAGGACTGCTGGGCATCGAGCAGCCCCCATCTCCCTGAGAGCATAACCGGCAACCCGGAGTCCTGCACGATCTGTTTGTAGAGCAGTATCCAAAGATGTATCAGGGCCGCATCTGCTTCGCTCTCGTGCATCGACGGGGGCAGTTCAACTGGAATGCCGACGGGTTCAGGGCCATGGAAGTGAAACTTGGCCGATGCTGGTACCGGGTCAATCAATGTCGCGGCAGCGATCGCGGCCTGGGTACCTCGTCCGTCCGTTGGAAACGGCGGAACAGTAAGCTCACGCCGGAACTGCGAGGTGAGCGCGTCCCACTCATCCCGTGGCCTCGGTGCCAAAGAAGTTCCATGAGTGGTGGAGTCTTCTGCCAGCTCGCTGCGGCTGACAAGCCCGAATGCTCGCTTGGTTCGCTCGATCACTTCGTGATCTCCTTGGAGATGTCCCCGATGACAAAGCGAAGAACCTTCTTGGGCGTTGTATCAATAACTTCGTGCACCGGTGGCAGCCGAAACGACGCCCCGAGGGTTGCCAGCAACACCAGACTGCCTAGCGTGAAGCGGTTGGCTGCCCATGCCCTTTCGAGCGGCGATTGCGTGGTCGGAACCTGCCAGAGCAAGAGTACGAACGCTCCAAGCAGGTACGTACCCGCGGCACATATCCATCGCCACGGCTCTTCTCCGCATTGCAGTGCCCAGAGTTTGACCTGGAGCGTCGCAGCAAAGTAGACTCCGACCGGGATCAAGAGCATTTGGACTTTATAATGCAGATGGTCATCGCGAATCTTTAGATGGGTCAGAAAGGCAGCGATTGCAGTTGCTAGTAATTGAACAGCGGCCATCGGCAGGAGAACCAATACCGCATTCAGGAGCGCAGTCAGGATGATGATGAAGATTCCAAGGATCATCGAGCGCTCCGGTCAGCCTAGATACTGGTCAAATGAGTGCACAAACATGTTCGTCGCGGACCCGTCCGCGCCATCTCCACGATTCCAGTTGCGTCCAGCCTGGAACACGATAGCCTTCACCTTCAGTCCGTACCGCGGTCCGCCAGAAGGCAGCAGTGTGATATCGCGGGCGGTTACAACATCAACATAGTGTAGAGAAATGGTGGTGTTCTTGCCAGAGCTAAGCGTCACCCGTCCGTCTTGAATGGAGTCTCCGGCATTGGAACCTTGAGAGTTGAGCGGTGTCCACTCTTTGCCAAACGTGGCTTCCGCGAACCTGTTGGTCGCCGGATCTCCGTTGGTATGAAAAATCTTTGTCTGGAGATTGCCGAGGAGGCTGTACATAGCTGATTCGCTGTTCCTTCCAAGCATCGCTTTATAGTTCTCGATGTTCTGAGTGAGGTAGACGGTCGCCACCCTGGACGATCTGGCGGTCTGCTGGAAGAGTTGGTCCTCGGGTGTCACAAAGTATTGAGACTCATCTGCCCATAGAAAGGCCGGGCTGCACAAGGCCGAGCTTGTGCTCCCAACTGAATCAGCTGACGGTCGGCTTGCACGGCCGAAGATGCCTGATCTCCGGTCTGCCGCACGGGTCCATGCAATCTTGTACAGGATTTGGGCGAGCCGTCCAACCTCGCCATAGGTCTTGACGGGTAGATTCACAATGATGATCTTGCCGTAGCGGCCGTTGCGCGTCGCCCGCATGGAGGCGTCAGGGCTGAACTCCGGGCGAGTCGCTTCAAAGAACATCTCCCGCAAGGGCGACCGCAGCAGTCCGGCAAACTTGGCCGTGAAGGTGCTGACGATGATGCTCCGGGTACGGCTGGCAAGGTTGGGATAATCGTGCAGCCAGTAGTCGATGGTGGCATCAAGATCGCGAGCACGTTCTTTGCCGAACACGCCGGCGCGGGCCGCTCGATCAGCTCGCTCTATGAGTTTCCAGCAGTGGGAAGAGTCTCGCCATTTCTTCGAGCCGATTGCTTTGGCCGACTGCGGGGCGGTCCGAACGATGCGGTCAAGCGACGCGAGTTGAAGCGGCTGCGAAGGTGTACGGTCGCTGTGCACTCCGGCAGCAGGTTCTGCGTCGATCGCGAGCACGAAGAGGTCGACGGCGTGGATGAGCATTTCACGGAGCGCTTCGTGCCAGTAGGGGTCGCTCGTGCTGCTCTCATTCCCGCTGGTCATCGCTCCGAGGAGCAACGATACCAGATTGTGCGTGAGGCGTCTGCCGGAACGGTACTCGTAGTCGAGGATGTTAAACGCCGCCCCGTTATCCGGGGAGATTTCGACAACGTCGTCGGCCCGCCCGCAGTCGAAGGCGTATGACTTCCAGCGCGAGACTTCGTCGGCCTTTGCGGTCAGGACGAGGCCGCCGAACCCAGCTTTCAGAAGGGCTAGCGCAATCGCGGCACCGCTGCCGGTTGTCTTGCCCGAGCCGGTCCCTCCAAAGATCTGGGTGCCCTGAAATGCGTCGGCAATCTTCCAGGGAAGTGTTCCAAACACCCCGAGGTCCTCTTGGTAGATGGGGTCGGCGCGTTGCAAGGCGTTGCCGACCCGCGGATCGACAGCGAGGCCAGAGCCGTGCGTGTGTGACTGGTTGTGCGGACCTGCCAAGGCTGTTCCCCTTCGCCGGAGTCATCGGCCACGCCACGCTAATCCGGAGTTTCACAAAGACTTCCCGGGCTCCAGAAGAGTATCAAGCGTACTCCGCACAGTCATGATACAATTTGTCCGCCTCGGCACTACGGAGACTCCGAATGCTGTCCATTCGCCAGAGAAAGAGTGCCTCCAAGCTCAAGCGGTATTTCCGCGAAGACTTCGCGTTCGACATCGATTCCCTTGAATCAGAGGCTTGGCAGTCTCGCCGTCTTGCCGATGGCTTGGCTCCGGCATGGCACGGCAATGCAGTGGAGTATCTGCAATTGCCGCGGTTGGTCACTCCAGCATCGTTCGGGTCTCTGTGTGAAAATCTGGAGCCCATCACACGCGAACAACTGACGCCGCGGATGCGAGCAGACCGGATTGTCGCGTACGACTTCACCTTCAGCCTGCCCAAGGGTCCCTCGCTGGCATATGCGCTCGCGGGTGACGAACGGATCATCCATGCGGCGACCCGTGCCGTCCACGCAACCATGCGGGAGGTGGAACGGCACATGCGGGTGAGAGTCCGAGACGGCGGCCCCCTCGATGACAGGTTGACTCAGAACATCGTCTACGCGCTGTTCACGCATCGCCTGGCGCGGCCCGAGAACGGTGTCTCGGATCCGCAAATACATCTGCACGCAGTCGTCATGAATCTGACCCGCGACCACGGGGAGCATGGCTGGAAGGCGGGCAAGTTCTTCCATCTGGTCAAGAACGCGGAGTATTTCGAGAAAGTATTCCACCTCGCCATGCAGAGAGAAGTCCGCCTGCTCGGGTACGAGACCGAGCCCAAGGGCAAGTTCTGGGACATCGCGAAAATGCCTCCGGAGATGACCGCGAAGTTCTCCTTCCGCACCAAAGAGATCAATCATCAGGTCAAGCGCGACGGCGTGACCAACCCCAAGGTCGCGGCGGAGTACGGCGTCCGATCGCGGTCAAAGAAATCCTCAACCGTTCGCGGTCAAGACCTGCGTGACGCATGGGATCGGCGCCTGAACATCGACGAGAAGGAATGGATCCGCGCACTTAAGCCCAAGGCACGCCCGGAGCGCACTTTTGAGCGTGAGCGAGAGCAGGAGTTGCGGTACCGCGTCCAGGAAGCGTTCGTCGGCGAGCCAGAGTCCGACAAATCAGAGTCGCGAGTGAACGGAGATCGGGACCGGAACTCCGGGTCGCTTAAAACTCGCGCCACTTCCGATGACTCGGGCTCTCGGGAGGCCGACAATCAGTCCAATGGCACCTCCAATCACTCGCCTGATGAGAAGGTGGAGTTCGAGCGACCAACCCGCGCAGACACGCGCCTGCGGCCGTCCACGTCGCTGCGGGCGGTAGTGCGGCATACGGCTCAACGGATCTTCGAGCGGGTCGGCTCTGTCACCGAAATGGACTTCATTAGGCAAGTGCTGGATTCCGCGCCTCAGTCGGGCATCAGTGTTGATGAGGTGCGGGGTGAGATGGAGACGCTGAACATTGAGCGTCGGGTGGTGTCCGAGCAACTGCTTTTGCTCGATCCAACGGCGTTGGGTGAGGAAAAGCGTCTGGTTGAGAAGGTGATCGCCGGCCGCGGGCAGTTTCCGGAGCTCTTCAAGAACGGCCAGGTCCCCAAGGACTTTCCAGAGCATCTTCGGGTAGCCTATGAGCATCTGGCGCGTTCGAGTGATCTGGTGACCGTTGTTGAAGGCTTCCCCGGCGGCAGCTTGCAGGAACTGTTTCGTGAGGTGGCGATCCTGGTGCCGCTCGGTCCCGTAATGAATATCGGGGGTGCGTTATCGTGGTCGGGCGATGCCCGCGCCCGAGCGCTGACGCCAAACATTCGAGCTGGGTTTGTGGTGGTGTCACCAAGTGCGGCAGCAGTCCACGGCCTGCGTGAGACCACGCCCCTGCGGGCCTATACGGTCGAGAAGTTTCTGGCAGATCCGGCAATCCGCGATCAGGCAGCTCGCGGCGTTGTCATGGTCTCGCACGCCCACCTGCTGACGACCCGAGACGCCAATCGATTGATCGACGCAGTAAAGGACATCCGGGGTCGGCTGGTCTTGGGGTCCGAAGAATCGCTGACTCGACCGCAAGGTCCCGGCAGTGTTCCGCGGGTGCTCAGGGAGGCTGGTGCAACCGAGGCCGGTTTCGCCAAAGAGAGCGCCACGACCAAAAGCCCGGTCGCCGAGTCCATCCGTTTCGCCGCGAAGGGGGAATCCGTGCGAGCCGTCGATGCTCTCCAGCAGAAGGGGTATGTGACGGAAGTCATCCAAGATCACCTTCCGGCGGCGGTCGCCGCGGAGTATCTCCGCGGAGCCTCCAGCAAACGATGGAAGCCGACGCAGGCGCTTGTGGTAACTTCTTCCAATGGCGTGAACGAACGCTTCTCGACCGAGATCCGAAACGCCATGAAGCAGCGCGGCCTTTTAGGCAAGGGGAAGGAACGGCTGCAACTCGAACCGTGCAACCTCTCGGAGGCGGCGAAGCGGAGATCCGACTCGTATAAGCCCGGCATGGTGGTCGAGTTCAATCAGAAAGCCACCCGCAAGTTTCTGGGTGTCCAGATCAGCCGGACCTACAAGCCCGGGGACCGGTGGACGGTGCTCAAGCCAACCGTCGCGGGCGTTCTCATGGGACGAAGGGGACGGACGGGGCTGGTTCCCCTTGACCACGCCGACAAGTTCGACGTGTACGAAAAGCACAGCCGTGAAGTTGCCGTTGGAGATGTCATCCGCTTCACGCGCGGGACGTACGTCAGGACTCGTGGAGAGGCGTTCGCGAATAAGGCGTGGGGAGCGTTTAAGATACCCAAACACGCAGTGGAGACGGGGCGGCCGTACACGGTCGAGAGGTTCACCAAGGCCGGGCACAAGCAGCTGACCGGCGGGCTAATTGTCCCGAAGGACTTTGGGCACTGGGTCCACGACTACTGCCGAACCCCCGGCCAGTCCCAGGGGGTGAAAAAGGATCGAGTCATCTTTGCCCACACCAAAGACTCACCCACGCCGGATGCGGCCCGCGCACTTTTGGGTGCGATGAAGTCGGCCAACAAGAGCTTCGCTATGGTCACCGACAACCTCGACGCGGCCAAGACTAGCCTTGCCAGCGACCGTCGGCGGGTGACCCCGATGGAGGCGGATATGGGTATCGTTCCTCCGCGTCATGGCCTCGATGAAACAGGACCCCGGCGCGGCCTGCGTGAGGACCGTGATCGTGACTGTCGGGAGGACGAGACGCGGCGCCGCCGAGAGAGGGACAAGGGCCATGACCGGGTTGACCGATGAATAGCAACGGATCGAACACGGGCGGTCTCGACCAGCCGAAACGACCGTCGGATCCCCCTTTATTGCACGAGCGATATCCGCTCAATACCACGCGGCAGAAGTCGAGTGTTACCCGTCCGTACTTTATCGACTTTGTCAGGAAGTCGGGGAAGCGGGAGGCGTTCGCGTACACCGACCTGATCTGGATCGTGTGCGAGAGTCCCAAACAGGTCGTGTTTCATTTCTCGTCTCACACGGCGGTGGTCACTGGCCGTCGCCTGCAATCCCTCTACGACCGGGCCCTCAGTCAGGAGTTAGGCCGGGTCGAGGAGGTCGATGAGCGGTATGCCTCTGACGTTGACGAGGGGCCGGTGGTGTCGGATATCAAGACACCGCGCGTCGAGACCAAGCGGACCGAAATGGATCAGGATTTTCCGATCGAATCCGAAGGCGAGGGCGAGTGACAACGCTTAGGACAGTAGTCTGCAAACCGACACTGCAGTCGAACGGCGCTCGCATTTCTCCATTTGGCGAGCCCGGCGGGGCCTGGGCCTCAGCACCTGCCGGCCTGTAGTTAGGTATTTGCGAGGATGGCTGTTCGGCTGTTCGTCTTGGCCATTTGGCAGAGAAGTTGTCGCAGCACGTCAGAGGCTCGTGAGGGTGTCAGCGAAGCTGCCCTCGGGTCTGGGTGACGTGCATCGGACTGAGCACGCTCAGCCGGGGTGACAGCAGGTCCGACTGATGGTGCGAGCGTTTTGGTGGCAGGCTGCGGTCGTCCTCCGCTCGCACCGTTATCCAACCGACCCAGAAGGCTCCGAGCGGTGTCCTCGTCTTTAAGCGTGCCGTGGTGCCAGCACCCGCGTCGGGCAAGAGCCGCAAAGAGTGCACAGGGTTCATTTCCCACGTTCAAGGCGTGCTGGGCGGTCGTGAAGAAGCGTAACCGGTCAACGTGCAACCCGCCAATCCATCCCCGCCTTTGAGCGTCTGCGAAAAGGTCTGCCGTTCGGCCGGGCACCTCCAGGTCGGACCGGACGATGTCGGTCATGGTTGGCTTCCGGCGCCTTCGTGAAGCCTCGGCGGTGGGCTGATCCGGGACGCCCGTTTGCCAAGTGCAATCGCCAGATGGTCGGTTCTGGTTCTCTGATCCCCGTAAGGGGAGGTTCTTGTTCTCCATAGGGGGTGGTGAACCGGGAACGATGGCCGAGTTTCGGGGTGGCGAATCGGGTGCATCTGCTGTCCATTTAGTGGGCTTCTCTGTAGCGTCACGGGTCCGCGTGCAGCCGACCGGCTCTGGCACTTGCAGGATGAATGAAGAGCCATAGCGCTGTCGGTGGTGGATGGGTGACTCGACTAACTCGACCCAGCCGCGTGTGCAGAGTTCGCGGCGGGCGGTCTTGGCCGTCCGCTCATCAATGCTGAGTACCTCGGCAACCCAGCCAGCGCTGCATGTGCCGCCGA
>Ga0105046_10016451_pt1 | contig 11352 bp, 8 predicted proteins | sample MAT03_FD_78385 | JGI IMG/M metagenome (GOLD analysis project Ga0105046, IMG submission 78385) | Freshwater microbial communities from Lake Fryxell liftoff mats and glacier meltwater in Antarctica - MAT-03 (megahit assembly) | ecosystem: Environmental > Aquatic > Freshwater > Ice > Liftoff...
ACACCGCCGCCAATATCTCCGCCACCGCTTCGAACCGCTTCGAACCGCTTCGAACCGCTTCGAACCACTAGGTCTTGATTTGATTGGGTGACCTATCTCCAGGGCGCGGGCAGGCTTGCGCTCCAATGCGTGCCGCAAGCATGTCGGATCATATGATCACAGTCGATGGAAAGCGATTCGTTCTACTTTTGGCCATTCTGTGCGGGGTCTCTGCGGGTGAGGTTCCGTCTGTACCGCAATCAGGTGACCCAACGATCTCCGCGGCATTGGCTACCATCGTGAATACCCGCCATGTCCCGGCAATGGCAGGCGCGATCTTGACCAGTGCCGGCATTCAGAAGTGCGGCGCTGCCGGTTGGAGGAGAGCCGGGGATCCGACGCCCGTCACGGTGGATGACCAGTGGCACCTGGGTTCGGACACAAAGACCATGACCGCCACGCTGGCGGCGAGACTCGTCGAACGCGGTCTCATCAAGTGGGATAGCAGCGTGGCAGAAGTCTTACCTGACGCCGGATCTGGCTGGGGCTCGGTTACACTCGATCAGCTCCTCACGCACCGAGCCGGCATCACCGTTGAACCCGACTACTGGCAGATACCTGACCGGCGAACGGCTATTCGCGTTATCACAGCTAAGCCGCCATCGTCACCCTCCGGTACGACATACTGGTACAGCAACAGCGGCTACGTCCTGGCTGGTGCAATGCTTGAGCGCGTCGCTGGACACTCTTGGGAGGAACTGCTCCGCACGGAGGTCTGGCTGCCAATGCACATGGCCGGATGTGGCTTCGGCGGCATGGGCATTGCCGGAATGATTGACCAGCCCTGGGGTCACACCGGCCAAGGCCGAGTCGCCAGCAATGGCCCGAAGGCAGACAATCCTCCGGTTATGGGACCGGCGGGTACGGTCCACATGCCGATCCGCGCCTGGGCGGCATTCATCGCCGACCAGCTCAAGGGCGCGCGCGGAGACGCCGGACTCCTGCCAGTCGCCGCGTACAAACACATGCAAACCCCCTGGCCAGGGGGCGATTACGCGCTCGGCTGGCAGGTAACTCAACGATCCTGGGCGCAGGGTCCAGCATATACCCACGCCGGGTCGAATACCCTTCACATGGCCGTCGTCTGGATGGCCCCCGGCATCGACCGGGCTATACTCATCTGTTGTAACCAGGGCGAGGCTGACGCCGCCTGCGATGACGCCGCTATCGCCCTACTCAAGCTGGCCACTCCGTAGGCACGTTCCCCTACGCAGCTCCCTTCCTGAGCCGATACACCGCCGCCAATATCTCCGCCACCGGCTTGAACCACTTCGCCTTGATCGGATGCCCGATCTCGACCTCCTTGGCCAGGGCGCGGGCAAGTTCGATGTTCTCGACCATCGGGATGTTGTGTTCGGCGGCGATGGCTTTGATGCGCTGGGCGACTTCGTCGTAACCCTTGGCCAGGACGACGGGGGAGGCCATGTGCTCGCGGTCGTACTTCAGCGCGACGGCCACGTGGGTCGGGTTGGTGATGATAACGTCGGCCTTGGGGACCTCCTGCATCATGCGACGCTGCGCCATCTGACGGGCAATTTGGCGCATGCGGCCCTTCACCTCGGGGTTCCCTTCCATCTGCTTGAACTCATCCTTGAGCTCCTGCTTGGTCATCATGTTGTCGTGATTGTGCTGCCAGCGCTGGTAGATGAGGTCGGCGACACCGACGATCAGCAGTGACGCAGCGAGGATCATACCCAGACGCCACATAGCCCCGGCATCGTCAGCCAGCCGACTGGCAAGCGAGCCGGTGATCGGGATCTCCAAAGGCATCCGGGCCGAAATGACGACCCAGGCTATCGCAATCAGCAAGGTCAACTTGAGCACACTGAGGGCAAAGCGAATGAGACCGCGCAATCCGAACAGCCGGCTCAATCCAGTCATCGGATTGATTTTGGATAACTTTGGCAAAAGCGGCTTGAGGGTCGGATGGAAACCGACCTGAGCGAAACCGATGACGCCTGCCACCAGCATCATGGCGACTGCGAAGATACCGGTGATCATGAGCAACGACATATGGCCCTGCGCCACTACCTGGACGAACGTCGCGCTCTGGATGTCACTCGTCAGTCCAGGGCCCAAAGCCCAACGCAGGGCGTCGGCGCTGGAACGCCAGATCCATGGCGCGAGCACCAGCAGCAACGAGAAACCGGCCAGCAGGGCCAGCGATGTACTGGTCTCCTGGGAATACGCGACCTGGCCATCTTCGCGCGCCTGCTCAAGGCGGCGCGGCGTCGGCATCTCGGTCTTTTCTGCCCCGTTTTCGTTCTCTGCCATGGCGCACCGCAACGGTGGCGTCGCGGAATGCGACGGTCTGGCACCGCTTTGGGACCTGCAGGCGAACGGCGTGCCAGGTTGCCCTCCCCCCTGGCAGGGGTACAAGGCGGCCCCGCGACCCCAGCATGGGTCGCTTTGGACACTGCATGACCCGCCGCATCCTCGTCACGTCCGCCCTGCCCTACGTCAATGGACACATCCATATCGGCCACATGGTCGAGTACCTGCAGACGGATATTTTCGTCCGCTTTCTGCGCATGCAGGGCCACGAGGTTGCCTACATCTGCGCTGACGACGTGCATGGCACAGCAACGATGATCGCGGCGCGCAACCGCGGTGTTCCAGAGAGCACGATCATCAGTGAAATGGCCGCAGCCCACCAGCAGGACTTCGCCGACTTCGGTATCCGCTTCGATCACTACGGCTCGACCGATAGCGCCAGCAACCGCGAGAGCGTGCACGCCATCTGGGCGGCCCTGCGTGCCGGCGGCCACGTCGTCAGTCGCGATGTCACCCAGCTGTACGATCCCAAGGCGGGCACCTTTCTCGCCGACCGCTTCGTCAAGGGTACCTGCCCGAAGTGCGGTGCACTCGACCAATACGGCGACTCCTGCGACAAGTGCAGCTCGACATTCTCGCCGACCGAACTGAAGGATGCGGTCAGCACGCTGTCTGGCGCCAAGCCAGAGCTGCGTTCGGCCACGCACCACTTCGTCCAGCTGGAGCACTTCCGCGCCTTCCTCGAACAGTGGGTCGGTGAGACCGGCCACCTGCACCCCGACATGGCGAAGTGGGTGAAGAACACCTTCCTGCGCGAAGGCGAACCGCTGCGCGATTGGGACGTGTCGCGTCCGGCCCCCTACTTCGGTTTCGAGATTCCCGACGCCCCAGGCCACTTCTTTTACGTCTGGCTCGACGCGCCGGTCGGCTACGTCGCGTCGACGCGCGACTGGTGCGCCGCGACTGGTCAGGACTGGACCTCGTGGTGGCAGGGCGGGAAGGCCGAGATCCACCACGTCATCGGCAAGGACATCGCCTACTTCCACACCCTGTTCTGGCCGGCCAACTTGCATGCAGTTGGCTGGAACCTGCCGACCAAGGTGCACATTCACGGCTTCCTCACCGTCAACGGCGAGAAGATGTCCAAGTCGAAGGGCACCTTCGTCCGCGCCCGCACCTACCTTGATCACCTCGAGGCGCCGTGGCTGCGCTACTATTACGCCGCCAAGCTGAACGGGACTGCCGAAGACCTCGACATGAACCTGACCGAGTTCAAAGAGAAGGTCGATTCCGATCTGGTCGGTAAGGTAGTCAACCTCGCCAGCCGCACAGCGCGCTTTGTGCCGCGGCTGACCGATAGCTATCCCGATGACGGTGGACTGTTCGTCCGAGCCGCGGCCGATGCCGGCGCCATCGCCGAAGCCTACGAGCGCCTCGACACTGCCGCAGCGATGCGCCTGGTCATGGCCGCCGCCGACCGCGCCAACGAGTACGTCGCCCGCACCGAGCCGTGGGCGCTAAAGAAGGATCCGGCAAAGGCCGACGAACTAGCCCGTGCCTGCACCGTGGCGCTGAACCTGTTCCGCCAGATCTGCGTCTACTTGGCGCCAGTGCTGCCGCAGGTCGCGGCCGAGGCGGGTCGGCTGCTCGGCGCGCCGATCACCGCGTGGAGCGACGCGCAGCGGCCGGTCACCGGCAACGCCATCGCCGCCTACCAGAACCTCATGGGCAGGGTCGATCCCGAGAAACTGCAAGCGATGATCGCCGCCAGCACGGTTGCCGACAAGGCCCCGGCCCCGGTAGTGTCCGCCGCCCCCGCCGAAGCGCTCGCCGGCACCATCGCCTTCGACGACTTCGCTAAAGTCGACCTGCGCGTCGCCCTGGTGCTGGCCGCCGAAGACGTGCCGAAAGCGAAGAAGATCGTCAAATTACGCGTCTCGCTGGGCAGCTTGGGCGAGCGCACTATCTTCGCCGGAATCAAGGCGGCATTCCCCGATGTCGCACCGTTGGTCGGCCGCAAGATCGTGGTGGTCGCCAACCTGGCTCCGCGTCAGATGAGCTTCGGGCTGAGCGAAGGCATGGTCATCGCGGCAGGCGAGTCACCGAATGCCTTCCTGTTGTCCCCGGACAATGGCGCTGAACCAGGCATGAGGCTGCACTGAGTTGCCGATGGGTGGGCCGGATTCATTGGTGATTCCCGCCATTCTTGTCCTTGGAGCGCCGCGTACCGGAACCAGCTGTGTCGCCGGTATGCTGGCTGCGGCCGGTGCTCGTGTTCCCGGGCCGATGGTGCGTAACTGGGACAACGCCAAGGGCCACTTCGAAGCCGCCGCGGCCGTCCGCCTGTCAGACCGCGTGCTGTCGCTTTCTGGTGGTTCGTGGATGCAGGCCCCATCGTCCGTCCGCTGGGACGCCGAAGCCGAAACAGAACGCGATCGACTGATGCAGCCGGTGGATGGCGCCCCGACACTGCTGAAGGATCCACGCATGCTCCTCTGCTGGTCGTTCTGGTCTGATGCGGCACCGCCACACCGCCTCATCGGCACGGTGCGCCATCCGCTCGCAGCCGCTCGCAGCATGTCGGCGTGGCGTCGAATGCCCTTGGATGACGGATTGTCCTTATGGCTCGCCCACTGTCGGGTTCTGTTGGAGCTGGCCCGGACCGGCAGAGTACCGCTGATCGATCTCGACGCTGAGCCTATGGCATTCCTGGAGCGCATGTCGTCGTTGACCGTCGGACTTGCCGATGGCCTGCAGATCGCAGCGATGGCCGCGCATTACGATCCCAAGGAACTGCATCACGACGGCGAGCAGGCCGGCACATCACCTCGGCTCGACGAAGCCTTGGCCGTTCATACCGAACTGCTCGCCCTCATGCCGCCTGCGCAGCGACGCCTTGGCAGTGCATACCCATGGAGCGTCATCGAACGCATCCGCACCCTGCTGGCCGAGGGTGCGCTCGACCAAGCCGTCGCGCTGGCGCGGACAACCATCGACTCGTGCAGCGATCCGGTGGCCGTGCTGCTGCCGCTCGCCGCCGACCTACTGCGGGTGCAGGCCACGACCGCTGTGCTGGATCTGTGCGATCTCGTCGCACCATCACCAGCCGTGTCCGGATTGTTGCGTGGCAAAGCCCTACTGGCGGCCGGTCGGGCCGCAGAAGCCGTCGAAGCCCTGCAATCGGCCTGTGTCGTCGACACCCCCTTCTGGGAAGCACGCAGCCTGTTGGCTCAGGCTCTGCATGCCGCCCGCCGTCACCGCGAGGCACGAGCCTTGCTCATCAGCATCGCGCCAGAGGCGGTACATCCCGCATCCTGCTTGTCGACCGCCGCTGAATGGGCCTGGCGTGACCACGACCACGACGAAGCCCTGAGTCTCTTTGCCAAGGCCATCGCCAGTAGTCCTCCTCACCGTCGGGGTCGGCTACGATGCCGCCGGGCTGAGCTGCTGCGCGCCTTGGGCCGGTCAACCGAGGCCGACGCCGACCTGCGCGCCGCCTTGGCCGAAGATCCGGGCTACGCGCGGGCCCGCGAGCTTGCACTTGAAGCCGACGCAAAGACCGCGATCCTGCCGCCCGCCTTCAAGCCCGAGTAGCTCAGCGGTAGAGCAGCGCATTCGTAATGCGAAGGTCGCAGGTTCAATTCCTGTCTTGGGCACCAACGATACACCCCGGCCATCGTGCCGGGGTTTATCGTTTTGGAATCCTGGAACCTTCTGCCGATTGATCCGCATCATGTCGATTCCAACCCGGCGGCCTATACTGCCGCCTGGAGCCCACCCATGGATGCCACCGCCCCCCTCGACCTCTTCGCCGCAGCCCCGATCGTTCCGGGAGCGAACGTGTCGCGACCGCTGCATGAAGCCAACGGCTGCAAGGTTGTGCTGTTCGCGATGGATGCCGGTCAGGCGATCAGCGCGCACACCGTGCGCTTTCCGGCTCTCGTCCAGGTTCTGGATGGGGAATTGGCGGTGACTGTTGATGCGACGGTGCATCAGGTCAACGCTGGACAGGTACAGCTGCTGCCAGACGGACTGCCGCACGGTGTGCGGGCGGTGAAGCCGTCACGGTGGCTGCTGACGATGATGCGGACTGGGTAGACACAGAGCGCGGCCGGACCGGCCGGACCGGCCGGACCGGCCGGCCGGGGGGACGGCCAGCGGCCCGCACTCCGGGGACGTGGGGACTCCGCTGCCTAGACTTTGCCGAAGCCTTGCGAGAGGGCCCAGTAGACTTCGCCCATGCGCAGGTCCTGGCGCAGCTGCTCGATGCGGGTGTTGGCATCGAGGGTGACCAGTTCGATGCCGGCGATGGTCGCGAAGTCGCGCAGCATTTCGGTGGTGACCGCCTGGCTGAAGGCGGTGTGGTGGGCCCCACCAGCATAGATCCAGCCAGCACAGGCGGTCTTGAAGTCGGGCTTGGGCGACCATACGGCGCGGGCGACCGGCAGCTTGGGCAGATCGGCCGGCGGGTTGACCACCTCGACCTCGTTGACCAGCAGGCGGAAGCGGTTGCCGAGATCCATCATGCTGGCGTTGAGGGCGGGACCGGTGGCGGTCGAGAAGACCAGTCGGGCGGGGTCGTCCTTGCCACCGATGCCAAGTGGGTGGACTTCCAGGCTGGGCTTGCCGGCCGCGATCGATGGGCAGACCTCAAGCATGTGCGCGCCGAGCACCAGCGGGTTCTTCGGGTCGAGATGGTAGGTGTAGTCCTCCATGAAAGAGGTGCCGCCCGTTAGGCCGGTGCTCATCACTTTCATCGCGCGCAGCAGAGCGCAGGTCTTCCAGTCGCCTTCAGCGCCGAAGCCATAGCCCTCGGCCATCAGCCGTTGGGTGGCCAGGCCTGGCAGCTGCTTGAGGCCAGTCAGATCTTCGAAGTTGTCAGTGTAACCAGTAAATCCGCCGGCAACCAGGAAGCCGCGCAGGCCAAGTTCGGCGCGCGCCTGTTCGCGAACGTTGCTGTGACGGGCGCCGCCCTTACGCAAGTCGGCGGACATCGTGTAGGTCGCCTCGTACTCGGCGCACAGCTTGTCGATCTCGGCGTCGGAGATCGAGGCCATCGCCCCGGCCAATTCGCCGACCCCGTGCGCCAGCACGCTGTAGCCCAGACGGATCTCGGCTGCGACCTTGTCGCCATCGGTGACCGCGACATTGCGCATGTTGTCAGCGAAGCGGACGAATTTGGCGCCTTGCAGGGCTGCCCAGCCGCGCGCTGCACGCATCCAGGCGGCGAGGCGGTCGACAGCTTCGGCATCCTGCCAGTGGCCGACCACGACCTTGCGGTCGAGGCGCATGCGCGTGTGCATGAACCCGCCCTCGCGGTCACCGTGCGCCGCCTGATTGAGATTCATGAAGTCCATGTCGATCGTGCCCCAGGGCAGGTCGCGATTGAACTGGGTGTGGAAGTGGACGAACGGTTTGCGCAGCTGAGTCAGTCCACCGATCCACATCTTGGCCGGCGAGAAGGTGTGCATCCACAGCACCAGACCGCCACACGTTGCGTCGCCATTGGCAGCCAGGCACAGCGCGCGGATGTCATCGCTGGTGGTCATCAACGGCTTCATGATCAGCTTGACCGGCAGCTTGCCCGAGGCGTTCAAACCGTCGACCATCTGCTTGGCGTTCTCCGCCACCTGGTCGAGCGCGGTCTTGCCGTAGAGGTGCTGGCTGCCGACGACGAACCAGATTTCAAGGGGCGGGGTGACGAGAGGCATGAAATACTCCAGGAAGGGTGCCAGGAAGGCTGCCAGGAAGGCTGCCAGGAAGACGGATGGGCCGACGGAATGCTGTTCCGTATCGTACCATATCGGGATGTATACTGGTGGTATGACCAATAAGCATCCTTGATTGACGTTTTGTAGCCGAATAGTGTGGAGATCCCATGGCCTTGCCGCTCGCCCGACTCCAGCAATTCCTCGGCGACACGGCCTATCGCAGGCGCCCGAGCGTACTGCCCGTGCCGATGGCGATTTCAGCCGGAGTCGAACGGCAGGAGGATCCACGACGCTACAGTTGGGACGGGCAGAACCGCAGTTGGGACACCAAGTGCCCGACTGGTGGCGAACACGCGATCATCCAGGTCACCCTCGCTGGCGAAGGCCGCTACGCGGATGCGCGTGGCGAGCGGACGGTCGCCGTCGGCCATGGTTTCATCGCCATTGTACCGTCGACCCATCGCTATTGGCTGCCGGCCGGAGCACCGTGGACCTTCGCTTGGTTCGCGGTCGAGCATCGTCAATTGCTGGAGCGTTTCCGCCTGCACGTCAGTCAGCATGGCGCCACGTTTGCGTGCACGGCCGGATCAGCACTGGCCGCACGGCATGTGGAACTGGTCGAAGGGCTCTTTCGCGACAGCTTCCTCGACGACGTCGCAGTCGAGGCGGCCGGGTGGGACTTCGTCCATGAACTCGATCGGCAGGCCGACCGCCTAGCCCGTCCGCCGGAACCTAAGCACGACCTGCTGGAGCGCGTGCGCACCATCGTTCTCGCCGACTTGTCGCACGATCTGGGTACCGAAGGCATCGCAGCGAAACTCGGTTGGCATCGCGTCCATTTCGCCAATCGTTTCCGCGTCACCACCGGTTTCACGCCGGCTGCCTACGTCGCCGGCGTACGTCTTGATGAGGCGCGCCGTCGCCTGCGCAGCAGCGACCTACCGCTCGACGAGGTCGCCAAGGCGTGCGGACTTGGCTCGGCTTCTCGACTATGTCGCATGTTCCGCCGCCACTTCGGCGACACGCCCGGTCAGTTCCGCCGGTAGAACGGCTCGCCGGCCCGCTTGGCCACGGCCTTGGCGATACCCGCAGTCTTCCCACTGCGCACCACGACGGTGACATCGCCGTCCACGCCGATGCGACTGGAGATCGCTTGAGCTAGCCGAGTATCAGTCTCCTCGCCGCGCGGCTTCCACCACGGCACGCGCGTGCGGATGGCGACCACCAGCCAACGACGTTCACTGAGGTGCTTGGCCTCGACGGCAACGACGTGGGCTTCGCCAACGTCGTTTTCGCTTTCAACGGCACTGCGCAGGTTGGCTAGCTCGGCGAGGTCCAGCTTGGGCTCTCGCAGCCGACGGCGATCGGGCATCGCGGCACGTTCCGTGCGCGCGGCCTGTTCCTCTTGCGAACGATCGTAGGCCTGGACTTCCCAGTCCAGGGCCTCGGCCTGTCGACCGTGGCGCTCGTGCCAGGCAGACATCACCACGGCGACCGGGATGCGGGCCGCCGGATCAATCCGCATGGTATGCCGCAGCAGAATCTCGCCGCGCGCATCTTCGGCATCCAGCAAGATGCGCCCGAGCTGATAGGCCGCAGCGGCATGCGTACGGTCGGCGGCAATGATCTGTTCCAACTGGGGCTGGGCGGCCGCGTCACCGTCCAGTTGTTGAATGACCTGGGCCAATTCCCAACGCTGCTGCACGGTCGGCTGGGCGACTGACAGCAGCCGGTCGCGCTGCTGCATCATCTGGGCACCGTCGGCCACGCGTGATTGCCAGCGTCGAGCAACCGCTTCGCGCCAGGCGGCATCCAGGCTATTGGCGAGCTTGCTTTCCTGCTGGGCCAGCCAGGCGCGGGCGGCGCTGCGTCCTGGACGGGGCGGCAGATTGGCGCCACGCAACGGACCGGCGATTCCGGCGTTGCTGTCGCGCAGACGTTCGTCCAGACATGGATGGGTATCGGTGTAACCGGTGCGCACGGTCAACGCCTCGCGCAGCCAGCGGCGCGCTTCCGGAGGTGCATCCAGGACGGCCTGCATTGGGGACAGGCACGAGACGGGCAGGGGCTGCTGACGCAGGGCGCTGCGGTCGAGGTTGCGCCAAAAGGACTGGTCGGCGGCGCGAGCCAGCACCTCGACCCGAGCAAGGGCGCGGGCCAGTGCATCGGGGCCGGTCACGGCGACAGCGGCACGATCAGCAGCGCGTTCATGGCCGCGGGCGAGGACGAAGGTCGCTGCCGCCAGTCGGGGTGCGTACCAAGCCAGGAACCAGCGCAGCAGCTTCGGGCCGTCTGAGCGCTGTTCGCTTTGCGCATGCATGCGCGCCCAGGCTAGACGTATACGATAAATCCAGGCACTCAGACGGCCGTGCAGTCCGGCCAGATGGCCGAATTCGTGCGCGACCACGGCGCGGGCCTCGTCTTCGCCGAGCGAACGGAGCAATGGCAGGCCGAGGATCAGGTCGTTACGATACCAGCCCAGGGCACCGACGCGTGGCGTCTGGGCCATCGCCGCATTCAACTGGCCGGTGAGGATGATGCCATGTAGGGCTGGCGCCCCGACAGCTTCGCGGACCCGGTCAATCTCGTTCCACAATTCGGGCGCGTCACTACGGCTGAGTCGCAGGCCATCCGGAGCGTCGAAGCGGACGTGCAGGGCCTTAATCACGTTCCATACCAACCAGCCGGCCGGCAGTCCGACAAATAGCGCGAGCTTCACGGTTGCGGCATTCGGCTTCACCACCGCGATGGTGACCAGGATGGCCAGCACCGCGAGCGACAGCAGCGCAGTCACGCCGATGGCACCGTATCCAAACAACGCCCAGCCGATGGCATAAGCCCGGTAGGCTGAAGGACTGGCCCGTTCAAGGGCTTCGAGCCGTTCGACCCGGGCAGCAAAAACGGCGGGGGACATACCCATCACCCGCGTCTCGCGCGTACGCCGTCAGCCAGACGGCGGAGCATCGGCACGGTCTCTTCCCACGAGGCACACGCGTCGGTGATCGACTGGCCGTAGGTCAGTTGCTGACCCGGCACGCAATTCTGCCGTCCGCCGATCAGGTGGCTCTCGATCATGACGCCAACGATGCCGCGATTGCCAGCTGCCATCTGGGTGGCGATGGACTCGGCGGCAATCGCCTGTTTGCGGGGGTCCTTGGCACTGTTGCCATGGCTACAGTCGATCATCACGCGTTGTGGCAGGCCGGCGGCCTGCAACGCCGTGCAGGCCTTAGCAACACTGGCGGGATCGTAGTTCGGGCCGCTGGCCGCACCGCGCAGGATGACATGGGTGTCGGGGTTGCCGCGGGTGGCGACGATCGCCGCCAGC
>Ga0105046_10016453_pt1 | contig 11352 bp, 5 predicted proteins | sample MAT03_FD_78385 | JGI IMG/M metagenome (GOLD analysis project Ga0105046, IMG submission 78385) | Freshwater microbial communities from Lake Fryxell liftoff mats and glacier meltwater in Antarctica - MAT-03 (megahit assembly) | ecosystem: Environmental > Aquatic > Freshwater > Ice > Liftoff...
CAATCACACAATGACGCATTTGTTTTGACGACTGTCTTTCGCCCCGCACGCGGGGCGCGGATTGAAACCAGCCATCAACAGGAACCGCCGAAACCTAATTCGACCTTTCGCCCCGCACGCGGGGCGCGGATTGAAACATAGTTGATACGATACGAAATCGTTTCGCGTTCCGCTTTCGCCCCGCACGCGGGGCGCGGATTGAAACGTGCCAGAGAGGTTAACGAACACCTCCGGAAGCATTCCTCCTTTCGCCCCGCACGCGGGGCGCGGATTGATGTCAGTTCCGGCCAGAAAGTGAGCCAGAGTTCCAGAGCCAGTTGAGCCAGATTGGAGTTTGACGATTCCGGTTTGGTTGGCGTTAATGCCTTTGGCGTATTTCGCACATGAAGCGTTCAGGGTGGTTGGTTGCGAACAATCGCAGAGCACAACGGGTTCCACGAAAGAAGCCCGCTGCCAGCGCCACCAGCCGAAGACACACCAACTTTAGCTCGATTCACTCAATTAGCCTTTTGTGTCAGCTCATGCAGCCTGCCGATGATGTTGGTTTTTTGGTCTCGCAAGGAACCATGTGCCACAATCTTCCCGTCAGCATCAACCAGAAGCGCGTAGGGAAATAAGCCAATCGGGAATTCGCCAATCGATTCACCACTCGTTGTTTCGCCTGCCACAGGAAGATACGTCGGGTAGCCCAGCTTTTCCTTGTCGATCAATTGTTGAACGTCTTCTGGCTTCGTTCCAGCCGGATGCAGCCCGACAATGAGGTCCCCGGCAGCCGCCAATTTCTGCAGGATCGGCAAGTCGTTTTTGCACGGGCCACACCATGTCGCCCAATAATGAATCAGAAACGGCCTACCACTGACATCCGGTCGCTCACCGCCGATCCAGCCGTCTTTGGGCAGTTTCGGCGCGGGCTTGCCGACCATCGCATCGAACGGCTTGAGCCTCTGTTTAATCAGAGCCTGATCTTCCATGTTCCGCTGATACTGCTTCTGTACCTCCTCCAGAATCTCGTCGTCGGTGAGTCCTTCGCGATACACATAGTCGACGATGGCGATATCACGAAACCGCTGATCCTGAACGCGCTCGCCGACAGCAGGCTGAAGCGCCGCAACCGTTTCTGTCAGGTCGATATCAGTGCGAATTTGTGTGACTCGGGACTTCACTCGCGAGAATGTGAATCGTTTCTCGCCCATATGACCGTCCGTTCGATCCTCTTCGAAGGGCCACCAAATGCCGGGAGCGATCTCACGGAAGTCTCGAAATCGAACAAACAATGATGGCTTTGCATGGGCAAGATCCAGCGTTGCGGTCCATGCTTTACTGAATTGCCACTGCTTTTCCGACGACAGATTCTCGTACTCAGCATTGTACCAGTCCGAATACTCCTGCTGAGACGAAAGCTTACGCCCGGCAATGTTCGTCACAGCATCAGATTTGTAAAAATCCACATCCATCTGACTGGTGCCATATTTCGCACATGCTCGGATCAACCCTGATTTCTGACTGATCCACAAGCGTTCGAGCCTGGTTAGCGAATGCACAACGTCACACATGTCACCATCAATTTCTTCGGCGGCCACGAAGCTGTAATCGGATTCGGAAGGAGGAATCGTGGTTCCGTACAGTGAGTTGAGGTGGCCGTCATTCGCACCCCACCAGAATTCATGCCGCGTCATCGTGATGTAGTTAGGATCCGTCAGGGTATGATCCTTCCAGATCGCCGCGATGCCCGACTGCAGTACATGTTGCGCCGGTTTGTCTCTGCCTTTCATTCGCTGCGCTCCCCTGTCTTTCGTCGCCCAGTGGAGGCTGCCCTGCACAGCCAGAGATTCTGGTCCCGATACTGTGCCGAGATCTTTTGGCAACTGGAAGGCATTTAACCAGTGCTTTTCATCCCATGCGAAAGTCGATCGATAGTGAAACCAGCGAGCATCATCGACAGATTGCAAAAGTGCTGCCTTGAGATTCGTCAATGAGTCTTCCACCGGGTCCTTCAGGCGGAGGTCAGTCTGAGTCGCCACATCAGCGACAATACAGAATCGCGGCAACGCATCGATCGCTGTCGCCTTCTGATGCGCGGTGGCCGCTTTTTTGGAATTCACTTCATCCCGGGCATTCAAATCTTGCACCTTCTTCGGTCCACCCTCTGCTTCGAGACGATCGTTAGATCCAAATTGTCCTGGTGTACCGGCACCTGACACGAGATCAAGCACGTGCCCTTCGATAATCACCGGTGGCTGGTCAACGCTCTTTGCATCCTCGGATACCTCTTTCGTCGCTGCACCCTGTGACGAGGCGGCGGCCTCCGCTGTCTTCGGCTCGTCCTTACTTGCACGCACCGACGAAACCCCGCCGATCAGCAGAACACACCCAAGCAGCATCGTGACAATCACACTTTTCGATTGCAGATTCGTACGAAGCATGACATTTCTCCGGGGATTCAAGAGGTCGATCACTCGCGTTTCCAAACTCCAACTGCGTTCGAACAGACCGAGCAGCGACAAGGCCAGGCCGGGCTTGCCGCATCGTTCGGTCAAATCCAGCAGAGTCCTCGCGAAGTCCGCAGCACTCGTCTGCCTGAGCACATAGTTGTCGCAAATTTCCTCCCGCGATCGCGAGAGAACTCGGCTTGTCGCTAAAACTCCGGGATGAAACCACCAGAGAATTCCCGCTAGTTGCTGCAGTGGGAGTACCCAGTGGTCATGGCGAACGACGTGAGCACACTCATGAATCAGCACACTGGCCAAATCCGCGTCGCTCAGATCCTGCATCAGCGATTCCGGAAGAACGACTTGCGGCCGGAAAATTCCCAACACCACAGGCGCCGGGATCAGCGAACTTGTCGCGATTCGAGCCAAATTCGACGTGCCGACGGCATTGCAAACCAAACGTCGCACGTCGGCAGAAATCTCGTCACTATTGAGTGGCTTGAGAGCACGAATGGCACCGTTTAACCGTCGTCGCCGCAGTATGAGCCAGCCCGCGAAGAACAGGACTCCAGCAAACCACACGCTCGCGATGAACACAACCAGCCGAGAACTCCATTGCGCCAAGAATGTTGCGGATGCGGCAGGCCATATTCGCTGATTTTCTGAATCTGTTTCACTTGTGGCAATGCGGTCGTTGCTTGTCACGTTTCTGGACGGAGCCGCGATCGCAGTTGCGTCTGAATCCGGTGGAGTGACTATTTCATTCAGTGTTGAGGCGATCTCTGTTGCGTGATCGACGCCTTCTAATTTCCTGGAACCGACAACTGCGTCCGGTGCGGGAGTCAGCCCATTCCATCGACCCGGCAGCGAATACGTCAGCAATGGACTGATCAGCACCAAAAGAACTGCCGTGAGCGAAATCGTGTGGCGCGTTGCCGCATTGCGTCGCGCTGTACGTGCCATAATCAGCCCGAGTGTGGTGATGACCGTCGCCTGGATCAAAAGCAGCAGAATCAAGGAAAACGATGCTGTCATGACTTCTTTCCTTTCGCGTGGGAAATGAGCTGGCGAATCCGAGCGGCCTCAGCCATCGACAAATTGCCCTGATTGAGCAACGTCAGGACAAGCCCTTCCGCGGATCCATCAAACACAGTGTCGATCAACCGTTGGACGCATTGCTGCTGAGTCGATTTGCGAGACACGGTTGCTGAAAACATCACATTGCCATTTTCAGCATCTCGCGTCAGCCAACCCTTTTCTTCCAGGCGCACCATTAGCGTATGAACGGTGTTGCGACTGACGCCTCGACGCTCTTCAAGCACCTTCCAGACATCCGACGCCGAACAGCGTCCCAAATCCCAGACAACGCTCATCACTTCATGCTGGACCTCGGATAGAGGCGGCAAGTCTTCTTCAGACATCGGATTCTCCCTTCAATGGCGAACGCTCAGGCGTGCAAACTGCCAAACTCAAATCCGCTCACGCGCCTACAGTTGTCGTTCATCGTGCGAATGTTTACTACATCTGTAGGCGCACTGCAAGAGTCATTTTCGAAAATTCGCCAACGAAACAGTCGAGGGGATTGAGGTTCGACCTCGAAAGGCGCGAATTGCGAAAAAAAGGGCCGCACCAGAAATCGCCCTGGATTTTTCTTTTCGTACGTGGTCGTTCGCTGCCGGAGGCCGTTTTCGGTTCTTCCGGAAGGGTGTTGATAACTACGACATGCTTCGTAAATCGTGCGTTCCTCAAAAATGTGCCACCCACATGTAGTACACATGACGTTTTCAATTCGCTGTCAATTGGGTTGGCAATGGTCGAATGAAATGTCGGCTTCCGTGCAGATGCGTCAGCGGGAGAAAGGGCTCACGCCTTTTTCTGAACGTTTCTGCACGGACATCTACCAATAGACTTGTATTAACGAAGCTCCCACTTGAGTATTAATAGTTGCTCAACGCTGGTTTCTGTGTTGCATGTGGCCCAACAGTTTCTGTAAGGCGATCGGCAGATTTCCCGTTACCGTCGAAAACCGGGGCTAGCGCCCGGCGGCTAATAAAATCAGCCGCCACGCGCTAGCGTCCGGTCCTTCGGCTTGGTAGTTCCTAATCTGCCGCTCGCCTAAACAGAATTGTGGTTGATCATGTCTCGCCATCCAGGACTTTACGTTTCGACACTATTCGCAATCGTGTGCGGGCATGCCGCGCTGTGCTACTTGTTGGCGACCCCTCGCGGATTTCCACTCACTGGACCGTTCTGGATGGTGATCGCGCCGTATGTCTCGTTTTGTGCAGTCATAATTGCCCCAGTATTCGACGACTTCCAGGATGCTCCATCTATTCGCTACGTCATTCCTGCGATTTTCACATGCGTCATGACATTGACCTTTGTCATGGCCAGCAATAATCCCGATGTAATCACACGACTGTTATTTGCAACGCCATTTACATACTGCCTCGAATCCGCAGGCCGCAGCGTTTGGTCAATAATTCGCAAGTTCGAGCCATGTGAATTCAATTAGGATGATTGCCCGACAATTTGGAAAGTATCAGAATTCCTAAGATTGTCGGCTGCGAATCTCGGCCACCAAAGGTTCTTCAACAGCAGTCTGCAGATGTGTCAATCTCGAACTGACTTGCTCGACGTCTTCATCATCTTTGATTCAGGATCGGTAAAGTTCCGCCGGGCTTTGGGATCAGGCACTGCATCCAGCGGATCAACCTTCGCAGGCGGCTTTCCTTCCGCTTCACGAGCCGCAGCTTCGACGACCGCTTTGGCACGCGGCTGTCGAAGTGACCAATTCAAGGCGGGGGAATCTCCCATTGGCGACAGATCACTCGCGCCAGCGGATCGGGAATCCCTCGATGGCGCGGCACTGGGGTGCGACGTCCGTTCGCAAAGTTCTGATAGATCGAGTGGCTGTGGCCTTCGCGAGTCAATACGCAACCGTGGCTTTCCAGATGCTGAATCAAGTCGCGACGCTTCATGGCGCGGGAACCGTTACCTGCCGAGACAGTTGTTGCCCCGTTTGCAGCAACAGATAAATCGGTTCTTCCAAGTCAGCGTCGTGGTCAGTCCGTTGCTCATCCGGCATTGGCAGCGACTCACCTCGAAACAGATTCGTCTCGGCCATATCCCGCAGCGCTTCGGCCAGATTGGCCCGCGCTTCGTTCAGCGTGCTACCGCAGGAAACGGTTCCCGGAAAGTCCAGAACTTCGCCCAGGCAGACACCCTCTTCCCATTTGTACGCAGATTTGTAGACCAACATCGGCGGCTCCTTTCTTGAGCCACTATAACAGTCAAACGGCGTGACGTCTCCAGGACAAATCAGTTTTCAGCTAATAGTGAGCAATGCCGTGGCCAACAACCACCGAGTGACGATCCGCGTGTGAGGCGCTTTCGCCCCGCACGCGGGACGCGGATGGAAACTTTTCAGAAGTTGCACGTTGCGGGTTGCACGTTGGCTTTCGCCCCGCACGCGGGGCGCGGATTGAAATGACCGGCAGACGTCACTCGCCTACTTTGACATTCTGGCTCCCGGTGTCACCAGATCGTTAAATCGATCGATCGGTTCCTGAGCGGTCCAGGCAGTCCCTCGCAACAGCAAAATTCGAAACAGCGGATCGTCAAATGTCCAGCTGTAGTGACCCGGAATGCTGACGAAGACTCGACCGTTGCCTTTCTCTGTCGTCCACATTTGCGGCGTCGGCATGCCGTCTTCGGTGCTCGTCGCCAGCAGCGTAACGTCCTGCGGTTGTCCGGTGAGTTTCCAGTAGCTTTCGTCGTAGAGTTGCAACTGTTCAAAATTGCGGACGATCGGATGATCGGTGTTGTGAATGTCAAGAGTCAGCGGGCCGTGACGGAACGCAATGCGACCGCCCCATGATGCGTATCCGATGCGCTTTGAAAATTCCTGCACCTGATCGTTGCCGTTGACGGCCCAGTGAATGTAGACCGCTCCGCCACCGCGCGCAAAAAATGCGTCCATCTTTGCCGGGCGGTCTGGTTCGAAACTGCCCTTCTGGAAAAATAACAACACATCCGCCGCAGCCAGTTGTTCGTCGCTCGGAAATTCTGTCGCCGTGGACACCGAAACGTTGTCGTCGGCTGAGAGTAATTCTTCCCAGACGGACTTCCAAGCCGGATAATCATGCTCGCCAGGCCCGTGATCTTTCGGCCCATCGACCAGTACGAGATTCAACAGACGCGTCGGTTCCGGAACCTGCGGCGATCCTGCCAGTGCAATGGCGACCTCCGCCTGCGTTCGCAGCGGTGGTGCGGTGAGTGGCGCTTCGAGCGGCATGTGAGGCGGCGGCGTCATCAGGTAGGTGATCAGATCTTTCATCTGATCGGCCGTCAGCTTTTGAGCGATCCCGGTCGGCATCACGGACGTCTTCGACGGTGCCATGGATTCAATGTCTGTTTTCGACAACTTCGTGACGACGCCCTTTTCATCGCCGAGCAGCAACTGATCTCCGTCCGATTGCAGGACGCCGGTGAGTACGCGCCCGTCGTTGAGAGCGATCACATGGCCAATGTAATCGGGGTTAATTCCGAAACTCGGGTTCGCAATATCTCGCATCACGGACGCATAATCCCGATGCACGAGATTCATCAAATCGGGGCCAATTCGTGCTCCACCTCCGCCCACGGAATGACACTTGAAGCAACTCGCCGCTTCGCTGCGGAATACCTTGCGACCGCGAGCCCAACTGCCGCCTTCCAGTTCAGTAATTTTCAAAGACTCAGCCAGTGTTGTCGAATCACTCTTCGTGTTCGGATCGACCCACGGCAGAATGAATCGATGCAGTTGCAGAGGCCGTAGGGAAGAATCTTCGTTGGTCTGAACAGAGACCGTCAGGTCAGGAATGGTGCTGCCCCCCGTTTGCACCGCGACAACTACATCGACCAATTCAGCATGATCTGCAGAAGTCCTGAACGTCGCCAGTTGCCATTCCACATTGGATTGATCACACACAACGGCGATCTCGATCACAGGCTGATTCGCATCCGTGGCGCGGCTGGCCTGAACGACCGTTCCGTGGTCGCTGCTGAATGTGACGATAGCTTCTTCGGCGGGCCATTCGTAGTCGATGCTGGTTCCCGGCTGAATTGCCGGTCGCAGGATGTGATGCAGGTTCAGCCTGGTTTTGAGCGTCAGGATTCCGGGTTGTTCAAGCGCGGTCCAGAGAGCGTCGTGCCCTGCACTGGAGACAAGCATCGCCTTCGCAACGGTCAGATCAGGATGCGGCAACCAGCCGGACCATGCGGGAGTTGCGTTTTCTGGGGCAGGAGTCCATCTGGCTTCAACGCCATGAAGGGCGAAGTCCACATCCAGCTCTGACTGCATCGGAACCGTCACGGCGAAATAGTCGTTCGATTTCATAGGAGCCGTATTGATAATCAGCGTACGCATATCGCTGGTCACTGACGTTCCTGTCACAGGTAACGCGAAACGCGGTTTGATCAACTGGGCGCGGACGGCGGCATAGGGAGGCATCAGATTTTCAAAGCGATCTCCGGCGCGAACATGTTCACCGTATTCGATTCGGATGCGTTCCGTCAGTTGACGAAGCTCTGTCGCATCCAGCGTGCGGTCAAATGCGATTCGGATTTCATGTGGTCCCTCAGCCCATGTGGCAACCGGACGAGCAGCCTCTGGTTGATCCATCTGAATCCGAAACAGTTTGCCGATTCCTGTTGGTCCTGTGCCCCAGTCCGGCGGTCCGCTGTGACAGGCCACAATCAGATCTCCATCAGGAGCCACGCATGCATCCGTCGTCAGCATCTGCAAACACGCAAACAATTGCGACGCCGCAACGTACCCTGACGGCGTCTTGACGAGTTTGGTTCGCCACAGTTTTCCGCGTGATTCGCCGCACACGATTGCGTCGCCCGCCCAGGATTCCGGTCCAAAGACGGGACCGCCGTTGACGGATTCATTGAACACCATGCCACAGGTTGATTGATGCTGTGGCGAATAGTCGAAAGTCGAAGGTTCGTCAATGACGTCGGGGTTGTGACGTGGATGTCGTGGCGGAAATCCGTAGTGTCGCTTTGTCGCTGGTTTGCCGTTCGGGCCGATGCCATCCAGTCGGATATGCAATAGCTCGTCGAAAGGATTCCCGTTCGGAAGCCAGGTCGCTCCTTCCTGTTCGGTGCAGAAGAGATCGCCAACCTGATTAAATGCGAACGCGATCGGAAAGCGAATACCCGTACAGATTGCTTCTCGTTGACTGAAATCGGCCGAAACCTTTTGAACAGTTCCTCGCTCTGACGAAATGTCATATTCAGCGACGCCCGTGTCGCTGACGAGATAGGCGTTCGCGTAGTTCACAGTGCCGAGTCCAAAGTAAAGATTGCCCTCTTTATCCATGGTAATCCCGACGGCATCAACATTCTGTGGGATTTCCTTCCAGCCGGTCGCCACAATGATCTCTTCGTCAGCTTTGTCATCACCATTGGTATCGACGATCAGTGACACTTTGCCCTTGCTCGGTACAAAGACGCCGCTGCCTTTTGCGTAACCGGGTGGAGTCAGCAACAGGCCGATGGGGCCACGAATGCTGCCCTCGTTCTTCCAGAACAGTTCGGCCTTATCTTCGATGCCGTCACCGTCAGTGTCGCTGAGAAGATGAATGTCGCCGTCATAGCCCAGCGTGACGAGTTTACCATCGCCTCGACAGCGGACGTTGTTGACGTTGGTGAGTTCGACTGGAATCTCGCGGACTGAGAAGCCAGGTTGCAGCATCTGTATTGCCGGAGGATTTTCTTCCTTGACGAGCGGCACGCCACCAGAACTCGCCGGTTTCAGTTCACCGGGCAATTCCTCCGCAAGCTTTTCATACTTCTTGTTGAGATATTGGCGAATGTTTTTGGTCTCTGCATTCGTGAGGACTCGGTTGTAGACAAGCAGCTCGGCGATATCTCCCTGAAACGGTCCCCGGACTGCCTGAGGTCCTGGTCCATTAGTACAGAACCGTGCTCCAACGGTTACTTCATCGAATGACATCTCAGACGGCGCGAACGGGCGATTGCCTTCCAGCTTGCCGTCGAGACTCAGCGTCGCTTGCTTTGCCGTCCCATCAAACACCGCTTCGATTGTATGCAGCGTGCCAAAGTCGCTGCCGGAATTGAGCAAGTCGTTGGCCCCGCCGAAACCTTTGCCCTCAACGTTCAGCTGGTCGAATTTGAACGATGGCCCCGGTCCAAGATCAATGGTCATGCCAGACTCGTAGTCGCGACGATCCGGTGCGTTGGTCGCAAAGATGCCTTTAAAGTCGCCGGGATTCGCATGCGGCGCGGCGACGATGAACACAGTCGCGTCCTGCAGATCGACGCCGGTTCCCGTCAGGCGAAAATGATCATCTTCGCCATCAAATCGCATCAGCCATGCATCACCGACTCGCACGAGCCTGGGCCGCAACTTTTCATCGGCCTGAGCGACAATTCGGTGCATCATGGTGCTGTCCGACCACGACGTCACAGCGTCGCCTGAGACCAACTCGGGGCTATTTGTGGACTTGCGAAACTCATTCACCCGCGACGCATCCAGCCAGAGTTGCAATCCATCATGCACCGCAAGATCTTTGTCGGCCCATGCCGCAACCTGCGCACGTGCTTCGACCGTCACAGCCAGCGACAGGAACACCATCAGGGAACGAAGTGAAGAATGTAGCATGGGGACAGCTCCGAATTAAAACACCAGCCAGGCTTCGCAAGTGGTGAGCTCACATCGAACTGTTCGATTGTAATGCTCGATTGTAGTGCAAGCCGCAGCGGAAGACATCCATGCCGTGACCGGGTTCATTGGCTGCACCAAAGTTCGCGCTCCTTTCTTGAAATACCCGGTACTTCCGGAAATGCATCCGAGACGTGCGATATGGTATTATTCGCGGCCACCGTTTCGAGTCTCCGTCAAGCCCGTCCAGTGAGCGAGAAAACCCGTAACTCGCCCTCCGACAAATATTGACTCGCCAATCTTCCGTTGCCCTCCGAGTCGCCAGGGAACTTGACACGCAGGATTTTCCATGAGATCATGCCACTCTCGGACGGTCGTTACCGAATACCCGCCGCTGACCGAGACTAATGATAGTTCTGCGATCAATCGTCGTTGAGAGCCACAGAATGAATTGCCCTGAGTGCCAGAAAGAAATGAAGCACGGATGGCTTGCAATGTTCAATCCGCTCTTGTGGCTCAACTTTGTCGTATGGCAGCCATTGAAACCCGGTTACGTCAGATTTTCAGCCCCAAACGGATCAGAGCGCGTCATTGTTCCAAAGGCTGGTGGCAAGGGCTGCCCCAAGGCGTGGATATGTACTGACTGCAAGACGGTTACGTTTTCATACGCCAGAGAGAATCTGGATTAGTGTCTGCATCATGGGGTTGCTTGCCGTCGATACCGGCAAGTCGAAATCCAGAAAAAGGCACGTGTGTGTTCGGTTGTCACAGTGTCTGGCTTCGCACGTCGTTTCCACGCCTGAACGAAACCAGAGGCAACGCGACGTTGCCAGTTCGGACGTGTATTCGTGATTGATTTGAACCGTATATCACAATTCCACACTACTTCCCTCTGGCAAGTTTGGCTACCATCGACCGCGTCCTGAACACGCCGCCGAGTCGGCGAGCAAAGTACAAATCGCAGAACTTATAAGGGTTTGACTTCGCGAGTGCGGACGCAGAGCGCGAAGTAAAGATCGGGGTTGAGCGGAGTGGGGTTGTGGCGGTGCGAGCCATTCGAGCCGAAGCTCGTCGATCCGAGGATCGCGGCATTTGTTCAAGAAGCCCGGTTTTTGAGCGACGCCCGGTGGCGTATGGGAAAAGCAATTTTACGGCAATGTGCTTCGGCGATTTCTGATAGGTCCTTTCTGCCGGAAAGGATTTTCCAAATTGCCGCAAGGCGAACCGTCAGCGGGACGGCACAGGGAA
>Ga0105046_10016455_pt1 | contig 11351 bp, 14 predicted proteins | sample MAT03_FD_78385 | JGI IMG/M metagenome (GOLD analysis project Ga0105046, IMG submission 78385) | Freshwater microbial communities from Lake Fryxell liftoff mats and glacier meltwater in Antarctica - MAT-03 (megahit assembly) | ecosystem: Environmental > Aquatic > Freshwater > Ice > Liftoff...
CCACACGAGAGCGGAGCTCAGTCCCCGCACCCGGGCCATTGCGATCTCTCATATCCAGTGGTCCTCCGGCGCGATCATGCCGGTCAAGCACATCGCTGCGATGGCGCGGTCACGTGGAATCAACACGATGATCGATGCCGCCCAATCCGCCGGTCAATTTCCGGTCGATCTCGCCGCTCTCGGGGTCGATGCCTACGCCATGGCCGGTCAGAAGCGGCTCTGGCGCGCTGTTCGCGCGCAAGGATCGACTTGGTGATATCCGCCTGACCTATTTCTGCTACGGAGCCTTCGATCCCCACGGCTTCGTCGTTCCACCGGAAGGTTCCCCGCGCTTCGAAATGGGCGAGATGTACAATCCCACCATCCGCGCTTTCAACGTGGGTTTGACGTGGATCCGCGACGAGGCCACATTCGCCTGGGCGCAAACCCGCATCGCCAACCTAGGTCAGAAAACTCGCAGCCGGGTTGGCGGAAATCGATGGTGTCACCGTCAACACCCCGCGTGATCGCATGGCCGGTCTCGTCTGCTTCAATCTCGCCGGCATGTTGCCGAAAGCCCTTTCCGACGCCGCCTTCGAGCGCGGCTACACCGTCCGCTCGGTCGATCAACGCCCCGGCCGCGCTGTCGGCCGTGCCTCCACCGGCTGGTGGTGCACCGACGGCGAAGTCGACGGCCTCATCGCCACCATCCGCGCCATCGCCCGGGAAGCTCAGGACTAAAATCGCGCGCAATGAACTGATGGATTATTACGTGTCCGTACCAGGAGTGACCGGCAACAGGAGCAATCATTCGCCGGAAAATGTGTCATCCTGGGGAACGAAGGATCTCCCTGAAGGGCGTCGGAATCTCGATTTCGGCGATTTTGCAAGCGAGTACAGCCTGCCGGAGAGATGGTTCATTCCCACCATGACCATTCTGGCAAGTTGCGCTCCCGTTGAACGGGCACGTTGCCGGTCGTTCATAGTCCTGGCAGGACTTCGCTGGCATAGCCTTCGGTTTCAACCGGAGGCGAAAGCTCCAAAATCACTTGTCGCACCCGTGCGGGCACCCCACAAGCCCCGCCCGAGCCACTGTTCCGATTCAATCGCATAGACTTCGATTGGCAACAAACGCACTGGTGTATCGCTATCTCAAGACCGCGAACCCCTCGCCTGCAGCTGCAGGCGAGGGGTCAGAGGATAGGGGGTTTCTACGATGGAAGATGAGCAATTCGGCCGCGACGGTCTTGTCCTCGCCGACCTGACCTGGTAGGAACTCAACGAGGTCCGTGATCTGGTCGATCTCGTGCTGATCCCGGTCGGTTCGACCGAACAACACGGCCCGAACCTCGCCATGAAAATGGACCATGCGGCCGCGTTCGAGTTCTCGCGCCGCGCCTCCGCCCGGATGGCGCCGCGTCTTCTGGTTGCCCCGGCCATTCCCTGGGGTGTCTCTCAACACCACATGAACTTTCCGGGCACCATCACCCTCTCCCCGGATACGTTCATCCAGGTCATTCTGGAAGTCATCCAGTCGCTGCAGCATCACGGATTCGAGCGCTTTCTGATCGTCAACGGCCACGGCGGCAACAACGCCGCAATGGAGATCGCAACCATCCGCGCGCGGACCGATCTCGAAACGCCATTCGTCGGCGCCTGCACCCTCTACAATTTCATCGATCCTACGGTCGAGAAGAAGTACGAGACCACCGGACACGGTGGGCACGCATGTGAAATGGAAACCTCGGTCGCGAAGTACATGCTACCGGAGATCGTGCGCGAATCCTCGCTCGAAGCTGGCGATCTGACCGAACTCATGACCGATTTCCGCAAGGACATGAAACGGTACGGCGTCACAATCCCGTTCGCCTTCGATGAGTACACGCTCAACGGCGCGCTCGGCGACGCGACCCTCGCCTCAATCGAGTTCGGCCGTGATCTGATCGAATCGGGACTCGATAACTTCTGCACCTTCGTCGAGAAGTTGCTCGATTCCCCCTACGCCGGCGAAACCCTCTCAAGTGGAGTTGAACGATGAGTTCTGGTCGCGAATCGACCCGCAATTGGCCATCCAGTTACCGCACCGCGCTCTGCTTGAGTTTTGATGTCGATGGCATCTACGGCGAAGCCAACTACCAACCCGCCTCGAACACCTACGCGCTCTCGCAAACCGAATATGACGAAACCGGCGCAATCAGACTTCTCGAAATGCTGGCCGATTTCGACGTTCGCTCAACCTTTTGTTGGGTAGGCAAGGTCGCTGAAGAAAACCCGGCACTCGTCCATCGCGCTTTCGAAGATGGACACGAAATTGCGCTCCATACCTGGGATCACCGCTATCTCGATCAGATGTCCGACGATGAACAGCGGCTCGATTTTCGCAGAACGCTGAAGACGCTTCGCGACATCACCGGCGAGACTCCAACAGGCCACAAAACCGGAGGGTGGCGATACAACACCGCCACCCACGCCATCGCACAGGAGCTGGGACTTGCCTGGATAATGGACATCCCGAACGGCGATCTCCCCACCATCCAACTCCCCGATCCAAAACGCTTGCCCCTGGTCAACTTGCCACCCGCTGCCCATTACGACGACTACAACTTCTTCGTCGACAAGATGCTCACCCCGCAGGCCGCCTTCGAGTTCTGGCGCGACGATCTCGACGTCCTCCGCGACGAAGGCAAGCTCATGTGCCTGACCATGCACCCATTCGTCAGCGGTCGCCCCGGCCCATCGCGCGCCATCGCCCGCCTGATCGAGTACGCAATTGATGCCGGCGACATCTGGTTCGCCCGCGCTGATGAAATCGCCCGCTGGTGGCTGGAACGCCACCGCAGTAGCCTCGGTTCGCTCAACGATTTCGATGATCAGGTCGACTGAGGTTCCCCCGAGCAGGAATCATCGGAGGATGACGACAATTACGTTCTTGTACGGTGCGGCCCTGCGCGGCTGCACGCTAAAAAGATTTGCCGGCACTCAGACGCCCACGAACACCCGTGCTTCGAACGTAGGCAGCTGCCGGACCAACGTCGTTTCGACCATTTTCCGCAGCGGAAGCGGAACAATCACTCTCCGATTCCTTCCGCGAACGCCTCGACCGGTCATGCTGAGGAACAAAGCATCTCCCCGAAGGGCGTCGTCTCCGGCCCAAACTCGGCATCACCGATCCTGCCCCGCAACCCCATATCGCACCACTGTCGTTGCGTACTTAGGTCGCAGCGGAGGCGGAACAATTACTCTCCAATTCCTTCCACGAACGCCTCACCCGGTCATGCTGAGGAACAAAGCATCTCCTCGAAGGGCGTCGTTTCCAGCCCAAACTCGGCATCACCGATCCTGCCCCGCAACCCCAAGACGCCACCGTCATCTCGACCACAGGACGCAGCCGAAGCGGAACAATCTCTCTCCGTTCCAGACCGACGCTCCAACAACCGCATCGTTCGTTGTTTTCAGTCTCGAAGAGACTCCCGACAGTCAGCGCGAACTTCAGTCCAACGTCGCGACGACGATATTCGGAAAGTCATCCGATCTACCGGCTGAGTTTTCCTTCTCTATCGCAATAACACGCCGGATTTTCACACCTGTGACAATATCTGTGACTCTGTTTCAGCCACCACTCTGATTCACCCAGGATCGTGCAACACCTTCGCCTTCGCAGGCACAACAATCGGTTAAACTGTTGCAAATGTTGCCGGTTTTTGCTGCACTTATTGATTCAATCTCCTCCCGGAATCACTCATCACCCGATCTGAGACGCTAACCCTATTCGGCGGCATAATTGACCGTGAAGGGCGTCACACCCTGGAGATGATGGAGACAACAAACATGTACGGCGATATCGCGCTCATCAACGGGCGCATTCTCACAATGGACCCGACCAACCCGCAGGTCAGCGGCTTCGCAATCCGCGCCGGACGAGTCGTGGAGGTCGGCACTGATGCCGAGGCCCGCGCAGCTGCCGGCCCACGCGCAACCGTGATCGATCTTGGCGGTCGCACCGCCACTCCCGGACTCAACGACGCACACGCCCACCCGATGATCGTCGGCTTTGCCCTCCAGGATCTCGATATCTCGACCCCGCCCAACCACTCGATCACCGATCTCGTGGAACTCGTCAGTTCGGCCGTTCGTCGCAAACTTATCGGCACCTGGATCATCGGCCGCGGCTACGATCAGGCGCGGCTGACCGATCAGCGCCATCCGACCAAACACGATCTGGACGCGATCTCGCCCGATCACCCGGTATTGCTGATTCGCGCCTGTCATCACATTGGCGTCGCCAACTCCGTCGCCCTGCATCTCGCAGGAATCACCGCCAACACCCTCGATCCCGAAGGTGGTTCGATTGATCACGACGAACACGGCGAGCCAACTGGCGTGCTCCGCGAAACCGCGTACGAGCAGGTCCGAGCGTTGCTCGGCGACCCAACTGTTGAGCAAATTGCCGAAGCACTCGTGCTCGGCGGTAACGCATTCCTCGCCAGCGGTGTCACCAGCGCGGTCGAAGCCGGAATTGACCGACCGGAAGAACTCCAGGCATATCAAATCCTGCGCCGCGAGGGTCGATTGCCATTCCGCGCCTATCTCATGATGATGATCGACCAGATGCTCGAACCGATGACCGAGATCGGTCTGCAAACCGGCATGGGCGACGATTGGCTGCGCATCGGCCCGGCCAAACTCTTCAGTGATGGCAGCATCGGTGGTCGGACCGCCCGTATGAGATTCCCCTACGAAGGTCAGGCTGAGAATGTCGGGCTCTGGATGTTGCCGCCAACCGAACTCAAATCAAAGGTCATGCGCGCCCATAAAGCCGGCTTCCAGGTCGGCATTCATGCGATCGGCGACGCCGCGATCGACCTCGTACTGGACGCCTACGAGGAAGCCATGATCGCCGCCCCCCGCCCAAACCCGCGTCACCGGGTCGAGCACTGCTCGATCATAGATGAGGAAACCATCAAGCGGATCGGCCGCCTGGGCGTCATTCCCGTTCCCGGCACCTCGTTTCTCTACCATTTCCGGGATGCGTATGTGCAAAACCTTGGCATGGACCGAATCCGATTCGCGTATGGCATGGCGAGTTTTGCCCGGCACGGTGTCATCGCAGCAGCCAGCACCGATGCGCCCGTTGTTCCAACCAGTGCAACCATCGGACTCCAGACGATGCTGACCAGGCACGATGTCAATGGCCAACCGATCTGGCCGGAAGAAGCAATCGATCTCGATGCCGCTCTCCGCGCCTACACGGTGAATGGTGCGTACGCCTCGTTCGAAGAGGAGATCAAAGGCATGCTCAAACCCGGCATGGTGGGAGACGTGACCGTTTTCGAAACCGATCTTCGCAGTGTCGAACCCGGAAATCTCGGCGAAGTCCAGATCGATTACACCATCGCCGATGGCAATGTTGTCTACGAACGAACCTGATACCTTTCGATCGTTGCGTGTCGGCTGTCAGCAGTTACCTGTCGGCTGTTAGAGAGGAGGTCGCCATGACCCGAATCAACTACATCGGTCACTCGGCATTCGAGTTGTCAACGGGTGAAAAAAGCGTCCTGATCGATCCGTTCATCTCCGGAAATCCTTCCGCCACAGTGAAGGCGGACGATTATTCGCCACAGGCGATTCTGCTCACCCACGCGCACAATGACCACGTCGGTGATAGCGTTGAGATATCCAAACGCTCCGGCGCAGTCGTCATCTCGACCTTCGAACTCGGCGAATACCTTGAGTCTCTCGGCGCCAATGCAATAGCCGCGAACCATGGCGGAACGGTCGCGTTTGATGGCGGTACCGTGAAATTCACCCCTGCCTGGCACACCTCCTCGTATTCGGTGGGCACCAACACGAACCTCATGGCCGTCGGAATTCCGGCTGGACTGATCGTGCGCTACGGCGGGTACACAATCTATTTCGCCGGAGACACCGCGCTCTTTGGCGACATGAAGTTGATCGGTGAAGAGGGGATCGATGTCGCCGTGTTGCCGATCGGTGACTTCTACACCATGGGACCGGACGACGCCCTACGCGCCGTCAAAATGATCGATCCGAAATTCGTGGTTCCCTGTCACTACAACACTTTTCCGCCGATCAAACAGGACCCTGAAGCGTTCAGGTCGTCAGTGGACACGCAAACCAATGCCCGCTGCATTCCTCTCGCGCCGGGCGAGTCATTCGTTCTTCCATAGGAGCAGCATGGTTCTCAACGCATACAACGATGAAATGAAGCGGACCGCCTACCAGAAAAAGGCGGTCTCTCCGCTTCCTGCGAGCGAAGTCCTGGAGATTGCGATCGCCTTCTTCAAGGAGAAGGGATACCGGTCCGCCAAAACGGGACGACCCAATCAAATCTTCGTCATGGGCGGACCGGAGGGCGGAATTCCACGCGTCACAGGAGAGGTCAGCGCCCGCGCCGATGTCGGCAAACCGGGTACGACCCTCGTCACCCTGGACGGTTTCGGCGAAAACCTCGGTCCGGCGATGGAAGCTTTCAACATCCACCTGCGGGCACTATCCAAAGCACGCCGGGCCGAACGCGCGGCCATGAAGGAATGAGAATTCCCTCAAAAGGAGAGGAATCACGTGATCTTCCGACAATCGAAACGGGTGGCATTTACCGCAAACTCAATCTGGTCGAACGCGACTTCAGTCGTCTCGATCTTGAAAGCGCCACCTTCCTCGATTGTCTAATGGCGAATACCCGCTTCCTGGACGCCCGCTGCAACGCTTCCTATTTGGAACGTTGCGATCTGACCGCCGCCCGCTTCGCCGGCTGCAACCTCTTCGGCGCCGAGTTCATCGACTGCAAACTACTCGGTGTCGACTTCCACGATGGCATTACGCTGACCGGCGCGAACTTCACCGGCTGCAACTTCGATTACTCGAACTGGCGAGGAGTCGACATCCGCAAGATGCGCTTCGAACGATGCACCTTCCGCGATGCCGATTTCTCGCTTGCCGATCTCCGCCAGGCGACTTTTTCAGAGTGTGATCTTGGCGGAGTCGAACTCTCGGGCGCTCGCTTCCACCAAACCGATTTACGCGGTTCAAATCTGATCGGGTGGAACCTGAAGCGGCACGACCTCGCCGGAGTCGTGATTTCCCCATGGCAGTTTGAGCCTCTCGCACTCGAACTGGGCATACAGATTATCGACTCGAACTGATAGTTCAACTCGAAAGACTGGTCCTGAGCGGTTTCTCAGGTTCAATTCGGCTGGTCCGTCGGCGTATAATGTTGCGTGAGGAGTCGCATCGACTCCTCACACTCCTTGCCCCAGTAGCTCAGCGGATAGAGCACTCGCCTTCTAAGCGATAGGTCGCAGGTTCGATTCCTGCCTGGGGTACCGCCCTCAAAACCTGCTCTTTCGTGTAAATGAGGCAAGTCCTGCAGCAGTTGACAGGAAAGACACTGTTCAACAGGTTGCAGTCTCTACGTGACATCACGCCTGTGGACAAAGAAGAGTGCAACGATCGCAGGCACAACCGCCCACCCGGCAAGAATCGCCAGGGAGGCAGCAACGCTAGGCCCCTCCCCAACACCAGAGATGACATTCACGACTGTGCTGGGTACCCAGTCTGCATTGTTCAGGAACTGCACCGCCAAAGGAGGTGCGATGATCAGGAGCAGGACTGCCGCCGTTACGGCGCCAGCGCTGTTGCGCACCAGCGCTCCGACGCCGGCGCCAAGCACCGCACCTACTCCACCGGCAAGCGCCGCAGTCGCGAGGATCCGAATCACCGCGCCCGCAGACAGCAGGAAGTCGAAGTCGACCATCGGAAGACAAATGAGCGCGGCAACGATTGTCAGTACCCCGCCCGCGAGTCCCAACAACCCCCCTGTCAGAAACAAGGCGACGTACTGCGCGAGCATCGCCTGGTGACGCCGCGGCGACACGAGGAACATCGAAATCACCGTGCGGTGATCGTATTCTCGAGCTGCCGCAATTGCCCCGAACAGTCCGGCTCCCATCATCGCGTTGGTTCCAAATGCCAGCAACGATTGCTGGTCCGTCGCCGAAGAGATGAAACCTTTCGTTCCGTCGGCATCGTGGCCCGCAAGGATCGCCGTGGCCGTTGCGCTGACGATTGCCACTATGATTCCAAGGAAAACCATTGGCAATTTAGTCGTCGCAATTTTGCGGAGCTCAGAGCGGACGAGCAGTGACCATGTCATACCATTGCTCCTTCCTTGATCATGTGTTCGGACAATTGTGGATGAGTGCTCCCTGTCCAGGTAAGGAAGAGCTCCTCAAGCGAGCTGGACTTTGCGGCCAACTCATGCAGTTCAATCCCTGCAGAAAGGGCGCGCGCTCCGATCTCGGCAGCCAGTAGATTGCGCACAAGAAAGGATTCTTCGTCCTGCACCTTGATGACTCCCCCGGCTGCCTCGAGTACGGCAATCAAATCTGCTGCAGACGGTGTGCGCACGGAAACGGATGAAGCAGCGGTGAGGAGTTCGGCAATCGTACCCGTTCTCACCAAACGACCCTTTTGGATGACGATGAGATCGTCGGCGAGATGTTCCATTTCCGCCAGCAGGTGACTGGATACAAAAATGGTGTTGCCGCTCGCAGCTCGTGTTTTCAAGAGATCGCGCAGCCATCTCATGCCGGCGGGATCCAGACCATTGCCTGGCTCATCCAGCACCAATATGGGCGGGTCACCCAGTAGCGCCACCGCGATTCCAAGACGCTGACGCATTCCGAGGGAGTATCCGCCGACCTTTCGATCAGCAGCATCTTCGAGCTCGACAAGCCGGAGGAGGTCTTCGATCCGTTCGTGTAAAATGCCTGCCGCATCCGCCAGGATGAGGAGGTGATTGCGGCCACTCCGACCAGGGTGGAACGCATCCGACTCCAGAATGGCCCCGACCATACGCGTTGGTTTGTCGAAATCGCGATATCGTCGCCCGCCAATCAGCGCCTCACCCTTGTCCAGCGAGACAAGGCCCAGCAGGATTTTCATGGTTGTCGATTTACCGGCGCCGTTGGGTCCGAGAAACCCGGTGACCCGACCCGATTGAACGGTTATGGAAAGATTGTCTACAACCGTCGCACCCCGGTAGCGCTTGGTAATGTTGGTCAACTCCAGTTTATGCACGTGGTCACCTCCTGATCGTGTCGCTCCGTCTGGCGAATGAATTTGCTTCTGGAGAGATTCCACTTGACTCGCATGCGACAGCCGCTGAGCGGTGGCAAGACTCACATGACTCACATTTCTCACCGGCATTCGCCTGATCGAAAAGGACTCATTACGCCGACGAAAACCTCTTCAGTAGTTTGAGGGGGGAGGCATCGCTTTCGCATCTGTAAGTCGTTGGCGGGCATGCCAAAATCGTTACAGGTAGCCGGAACTTGAGGGCGCAACAGGTTCGTTGAACGAGCAAAACCTGGGGGAACTTGTGGGACGGAATCTGAAGTAACTCACCCACGCCGACGTCTGATGCAAACATCGGTGTGGGTCCGGGATCAAGTGGATTGCTTCAGTAAATGCCTAAGCTGGTTCGGGAGCGATGGGTTCGAGTACTAAAACCGGGATTTCGCGTTCCGTTTTCAACTGGTACTCGGCAAATGGCGGATAAGCGGCAACGGCTCGCTCCCACCATCTGGCCTTTTCATCGCCGGTGACTTCGCGCGCGAGATAATCCGCTTTAACGGTTTCATCCTGCAATTCGACATGCGGATGATTTACCAGGTTGTAATACCAGACTGGATGCTTTGGTGCGCCACCTAGCGATGCAACGACCGCATAGTCGCCATTGTGCTCCACCCGCATCAAGGCAGTTTTCCTGAGCTTTCCTGACTTCGACCCGACCGACGTGAGAATGATGACGGGCATTCCCATGAGCGTGGTTCCTTCGGTTCCCCCTGACCGCTCATAGAGTTCAGCCTGTTCGCGCGCCCAGGCCGAGGTACTTGGTTCGTAATCTCCGGTAAGTGGCATTCTTCTCAACCCCTCTCTTGACAGAAATGTGACGACATCGCTGGATCAGACTGTAAAGTCTTTGTCTCGCCGGGACAAGCGATACACTGGCGAACATCATTCAATCGTGCCGGCTCTGTCCCGTCTCAAAGTCATGCTGTCGCGCGATGAGTGTTGCTGCAAAGGAGTCCCTGCTGTGCATGTCTTTCTTGAAACCGAACGGCTCATTCTCCGTCGCTTCACTATGGAGGATATCGACAATCTGGTTGCGCTCGATGGCGATCCAGAGGTGATGCGCTTCCTCAACGGAGGCAAGGCGACGCCTCGCGAAGTTCTCGAATTCGATCATCTCCCCTGGTACATCGAGTACTACCAGAAGTTTCCCGGTTACGGTTTCTGGGCAGCGATCGAAAAATCGACATGCGACTTTCTGGGATGGTTCCACTTTCGCCCTCACGACAACGATCCAGTTGATGAGCCAGAACTCGGGTATCGGCTGATCAAGTCTGCCTGGGGAAAGGGATACGGCACAGAGGGTTCGTGCGCATTGATTGACCGGGGATTTCGTGAGTTCGGCGTAAACCGGGTGGTGGCTTCGACCATGTTCGTCAATACCGGATCGCGCCGGGTTATGGAAAAGAGCGGACTACGGTTGATCAGGACGTTTCACATGGAATGGCCCGAAGTCATCGAGGGCTCCGAACATGGCGATGTCGAGTATGCGATCACCCGCGACGAGTGGGAGGCGCAGCAGGCTAACAGATCGACTGCGCCGTAGGTCGATCTGGCCGGCTGATCTGCCTCTTTCCGCTCGAAGGCTGACACCTGACTGCACGATTAACTCGACACCCGAGGAACGAATCAGATGGCGCAATCGCTGCAATTCGGAATCACTCGCCCAGTCGGCCCCATGGCATGACATCGTTGCCCAATCACACCTCGCCATCGATCTTCCGCACGGTGTTCCACCGCTCGATGACGAGGTCGGCGCTTCGTCCCGTTTAAGCCGCAAACCCCATGCTGGCTCGGTTCGCTACCTCAGACCGGACCAACTCGTGTCCTGACCTGAGATTACAGGCTCCCCTGATCCGAAGGATTTCAAGGGAGCCCATGTCCGCACCGTGTACTAGATCTGAACCGTCCGGCGTACGATGGTTGCGTCTGGTGGGAGGCCGGCCGCGTACATTTGGGCGTCGGTGCGCGGTTGAACGGTCAGACCGGGGATGTCTGGCAGGCCATAGCTCGTTTCAATGATGCCGACGGAGACTGGGTCAGCTGATTGGACGGTCATGACCAGTTCAATGCCGTTAGCGTCGACGCCAGCGTAGCCAAACCGCAGTTCACCATCGCTGGCGGGGGCGTAGTCCGTTAGATCGAGCAGTCGCCCGTCCATCGTTACCGCCAGGATCACCCCCTGAGCGGTGATGTCCGCCTGAAGGTCAGCCGCGCCG
>Ga0105046_10016459_pt1 | contig 11349 bp, 6 predicted proteins | sample MAT03_FD_78385 | JGI IMG/M metagenome (GOLD analysis project Ga0105046, IMG submission 78385) | Freshwater microbial communities from Lake Fryxell liftoff mats and glacier meltwater in Antarctica - MAT-03 (megahit assembly) | ecosystem: Environmental > Aquatic > Freshwater > Ice > Liftoff...
AATGCAGCCAGGTATCGCATTAATTGAGCGCGATTGCATGTCACAGGCTGCTGAAGCGTTGCGCAGCGATAACCGTGTACTCATTGTAACAGGTATGCGGCGGACTGGTAAATCAACATTGGTTCAGCAGCTTATGGCAACAGTTGATAACTTTTGTTATTTTAATTTCGAAGATGAAAAACTGCTGGATTTTACCGTTGAGTATTTTGGCGAACTGGAAGAAGCACTTATAGAGGTTTATGGCCCTTCACGCTATTGGTTTTTCGATGAGATACAAAATGTAAGCAATTTTGAAGTTGCCGTTCGCCGCATGCAGGACAGCGGGAAAAAGATTGTGCTGACCGGATCAAATTCATCTATGCTGAGTATGGAATTTGGTTCGAAACTTACCGGAAGGTATAAGCAGTTGGAATTGTTCCCTTTTTCTTTTGGTGAAAACCTTCGTTTCCGCAACCTAACATATCATGAAAAGGATTTCTTTCTGCCGGAAGGGAAAGTAATGCTAAAAACCTGGTTCGTTCAATGGCTGGAGGAGGGTGGACTGCCCGAATACCTTCAGTACAACGATCAACACTATGTGAAAACACTTTTTGATAACATCCTTTACCGCGATATTATCGTGCGTTTTGGGATCCGCCGTCACCGCAAATTTCGCGAGTTGGTGCAACTGCTTGTGAGCAATCTTTCGTTGCCTGTTACTTTTACATCGCTTCAGAAAAGTATAGGTCTGTCGAATGCCGATACGGTGAAAGAGTACATGGGTTATCTTTCAAATGCCTATATGTTTTACGAAATGTACCAATACCATGCTTCCGTTAAGATGCAGCTTCGTTCGCCCCGCAAAGTATTTCTGAACGATGTGGCTTTTCACAACCTGGTTGGGTTCAGTTCAACACCAAATCAGGGCCGAAAGCTCGAAAACTCGGTATTTCTGGCTTTAAGACGTCAAACAACTGAGGTGTATTCATATAATAGAAACGGGGAATGTGATTTTATTGCGTTCGGTCAGGATCGTCAAGTAAAGGCTATTCAGGTTTGTTACCAGTTAACTGCTGAAAACCAGACCCGTGAATTGAACGGGCTTACGGAAGCCATGCAGGCATTCAATTTGGAGGAAGGACTTATTTTGACGCTGGATCAGGAATCTGAAATACAGAGCAGTGGAACGAACATATCGGTTATGCCTGTATGGAAATGGATGTTAAAAAACAATAGTTACAAACCGCAATGAGTGACACCGCGCCTAAAAACTAAGATTTAGTCATATTTATAAGGCTCACCGATTTGAAAGAATCTGCAATAAAGAACTGGCAGCATTACTGAAAAAGCCGGCAAACAACCCGCCGGTTAAATCCTGGAAAATAAAACTAAGCCAGAAAAAAATTATCATTATCCTCGAAACCGGCATTCTTGATCCGGTGAAAAAGGACAAAAGTGTGGAGGTCTCGACTTCTCTCGACCACCAATTTTACCCGGTGGTCGAGCGAAGCCGAGACCATCCGGAACCCGAAGCCAAAATCCCGGTGGTCGAGCGAAGCCGAGACCATCCGGAACCCGAAGCCAAAATCCCGGTGGTCGAGCGGAGCCGATACCATCCGGAAATCGGAGCCGAGACCATCCGGAACCCGGGTTATACTAGCCTTTGACAGCGACTAATTCCCAAGATCCGACATAAACTTTATGCGCATCAGCCTGACTTCATCTTCGGTATATTCATCCTCACCCAGTTCCCTGATGGCATCTTTGATCGAATCACTTTCGGCTTCGCGGAAGTAATCGTAAATTTCCTCCTGATGGTAGGGGTCAACATACTCACTAACATAGTAATTCAGGTCAAGTTTAGTACCTGCCGAAACGATGCGTTCAACCTCAGTAAGGAGCTCTCCAATGGTCATATTTTTGGCAAGCGCTATGTCTTCAAGCGATAATTTGCGGTCGATATTCTGAATAATATATACTTTCAGTCCCGATTTGTTCACTACTGATTTAACCACCATATCCATCGGGCGTATTATCTCGTTTTCCTCTACATAGTTCTTGATAAGTTCGATGAAGGGGGCACCGTATTTCTGAGCTTTGCCAGCCCCGACACCGGTAATCTGTTTCATTTCGTCGAAGGTAATGGGGTATTGAATGGCCATATCTTCGAGCGACGGATCCTGGAAGATGACGAATGGCGGCAGGTTTTCCTTGCGTGAGATTTCCTTCCGGAGATCTTTCAGCATGGCAAAAAGCGTTTTATCGGCGGTACTGGTTTTGGCTCCGCCACCGGCAAAGAAATCTTCATCCTCCGTATTTTCGTAGTCATGATCGCGGGTGAGCATGATGGAGTAAGGCTTCTTCAAAAACTTATGTCCTTCCGGAGTAACCTTCAGCAGGCCATAGTTTTCGATGTCCTTCACAAGTAACCGCTCAATCAGCATCTGCCTGATAACCGCGTTCCAGTATTTATCGTCCTGCTCCATGCCTTTGCCAAAAACTTCAAGCTGGTTGTGCTTGAATGATTTGTTGTTGGCCGACAATTTCCCGGTGATCACGCCAATGACATGTTTGGCTTTGAAGAGTTGTTTGAGCGCGATGACTGTTTCCAGCACCAGCTCAACAGCCTCCATGCCCTCGAATTTCGTTTTCGGATGCAGACAGTTATCGCAACTGCCGCAGTTATCTTCTTTGTAAACTTCGCCAAAATAGTGGAGTAGTTGCTTACGGCGGCACACCGAAGATTCAGCATAAGCGACGGTTTCAAGAAGCAGTTGACTGGCAATTTCCTGCTCTGCTACCGATTTATTTTTGTTGAATTTCTCAAGTTTCTGAATGTCATCGTAACTGTAGAAAGCGATACAATTTCCTTCGCCGTCATCGCGCCCCGACCGGCCGGTTTCCTGATAGTAACCTTCGAGGCTTTTCGGAATATCGTGGTGGATGACATAGCGCACATCCGGTTTGTCGATCCCCATGCCAAAAGCGATGGTGGCCACGATCACATCAATTTCCTCCATCAGGAACTTATCCTGGTTGATAACCCTTGTGGCTGAATCGAGCCCGGCATGGTAAGGAAGGGCTTTAATCCCGTTTACTTGCAGCGTTTCGGCGAGTTCCTCCACTTTTTTACGGCTAAGGCAATAGACAATACCCGATTTTCCTTGTTCTGATTTAATATACTTGATAATATCCTTGATGACTTCTTCTCCCTTCGGCCTGACTTCATAATATAGGTTTGGCCGGTTAAATGAAGAAATAAACAGGGTTGAATCCATCATATTCAGGTTTTTCTGAATATCCTGCTGTACTTTGGGTGTGGCAGTTGCTGTAAGGGCAATGATGGGGACGCGTTTGCCGATAGCCTCTATAATTGGCCTTAAGCGGCGGTATTCAGGCCTGAAATCATGTCCCCATTCCGAAATACAATGCGCTTCGTCAATAGCAAAGAAAGAGATATCTATTTCTTTGAAAAATTGCACATTCTCATCCTTGGTAAGCGATTCAGGGGCAACATACAGCAATTTGGTTTTGCCACTTGTCAGGTCCTTCTTTACATCGGTTATTTCCTGCTTTGAAAGCGAAGAATTCATAAAATGTGCGATACCCTGCTCTGCCCCAAAATTACGGATGGCATCCACCTGATTCTTCATCAAGGCGATCAGCGGAGAAATTATTATAGCGGTACCGGGGCTGATGATGGCCGGCAATTGGTAACACATCGATTTTCCGCCCCCTGTGGGCATAATAACGAAGGTGTCTTTGCCGTCTAGCAAATTCCTGATAATGGCTTCCTGATTTCCTTTAAAGGAATCAAATCCAAATATTTTCTTTAATAATTCGTTCAGCGAAAAATTTTCCACTTTCTTCATTTCTGTCATTTTTAGTAGCTTCCTGGATGGTGGGAAAAAACCAAACCATAGGAAATGTATATCACCTAGTATTAACAAATTTAATCATTACATGCTTACAAATTAATTTTTTTTCTCAAATGATTAAAAAATAGTTCACAAATGAATTTTACCCCTGCCTAAAAGCGATGATTTACATTCACAAATGGCATTACCGGCAACAATCACTTCATTTTCCTGATTTGTCAGGCCATTAAAAAGTTCTACTCTGTTAAAGCAGCATCCATTCTTCAAACCAAGTTTGTAAGACAACCCTGACAAAAGGGGCCCCCTGGTACTGGTATTTCCTGTAACTGCTTTTATTTCCCGGACAAAGCAGATGGATTTTTGCCGATAACCAAGAGGAGTGCAAATTTCTAAAAAAATTCATTCTGTGCAATCATATTAAAAAGTGATTTAATGAATTGCTTCTTTTTGCATTTTTTTATGAAAGTTTCTTTGTCCCAATGTCTTTAGGAGTTGATAACAAAACTTGAATTACCCAAATTGAGCGATTTGCAAAGGGAAATAGCTCAATCGATCAGGAAATTGTAAGCAATTCACAGTAAAACAGTTTCATGGCTGTGGGGAATTGCAACAATTTCCAAATCGGGGTTTACCTAAGTAAAGCGCTTTTTCACTTTGCTCAAATCGTTCAACGTAGGTATTAATTGTATCTTTGCAAACCTCAAAATTAAAACTGTCCCGGATTAGCTAAGATAATACAAATTTTCCTGAATGTTGTCTTTTTTTTTGATAGTAAAAACAACCTGACTTTTTCTCCGGAACAGATTTTGAGATAAAGCCGGCGTAAGCAAACTATCAGTTAGCACCTTCAACTTCATCTGTTTAACAATATTCGAAAGATTGCCAAAGCCAATGGGATTAAAAGCAAATCATGAAAACAGCAGAAGAAATTAATCAGATTGCCCAGCGCACAATTCGCGAAGAAGCCGCTGCCATTGGTCAATTGGGAAAGTATTTAAACGGTGATTTTGTTAAGAGTATTGAGCTTATCCTTAATTCCAAAGGACGGGTAATTGTTACCGGGATTGGGAAAAGCGCCAACATCGCCGCTAAAATCGTAAGTACTTTCAACAGCACCGGCACCCCGTCGATCTTTATGCATGCCGCTGATGCCATTCATGGCGACCTGGGCATGATCAGGCCTGAGGATGTAATTATCTGCCTGTCGAAAAGTGGCGATACGCCTGAGATTAAAGTGTTGGTTCCATTGCTTAAAATAATGGGCAACAAGCTCATAGGCCTGGTTGGTAATATAGAATCTTACCTTGCCAGGAATGCCGATCTGGTTATTAACTCAACCGTTGACCGGGAAGCCTGCCCCAATAACCTTGCCCCGACTGCAAGCACCACCGCACAATTGGTGATGGGTGATGCTATGGCAGTTGCATTGCTCGAATGCCGCGGATTTACGCAGGAAGACTTTGCAAAGTATCATCCCGGAGGGGCACTGGGTAAAAGACTTTATCTCAAAGTGGCTGATTTGTTTGGGAACAACGAAAAACCGGAAGTTCAGATGAACGACGATATGCGGTCAGTAATTCTTGAAATTTCATCGAAACGGTTGGGCGCAACAGCAGTGCTGGATGGCGATAAGCTGGCAGGCATCATCACCGATGGCGACATCAGACGGATGCTTCACCGCGAAGGGCCGGTCTATCTGCTGAAAGCTGCCGACATCATGACCCGCGACCCTCAAACCATCAACGCCGATATTCTCGTTGCTGATGCGCTCGATGTAATGCGTAAAAACAATATTACCCAGATTCTTGTTCTTGATAATGACCGTTACGTTGGGGTTATCCACCTGCACGATATTCTTAAGGAAGGAATAATCTGAAATTTCTGCCAAAACCGGAAAATTCTCCGGAGCAGGAGGTTTACTCCGATTTTTGCAATACAGGCCAATAATTGTTATCTATTTCCTGATGACATAAGGTCTTTTTGACAATTAATAACCAACAAAAAATTCGTACAAATGGGAGTAAAAACCGACGAGTATAATCAATACAGGCAGAAGATGAACGATCGCCTGTTGGGTGCCGATAACAACAAGGTTATCAAACGCATTTTCAATGTCGATACCAATGCATATCTTGAAGGTGTGCTGCCTGTAAAAACCAAGGAAATGCTTGGACTGGTATCTTCGCTGGTACTTCGCTGCGACGATTGTGTCCGGTACCATCTTATCAGGTGCCACGAGAACGGGTTAACCGAAGAGGAGTTGTTTGAGGTATTGGGCATTGCCAACCTGGTGGGTGGTACCATTGTTATTCCGCATACCCGCAGGGCTGTTGAGTTTTGGGACGATCTGAAACAATAACCCGGCCTTTACCCGTGCATTTACTATAAATTGCCCGTTCACAAATGAAAACCCTGAAGTTTTTTACAGAAGTTATTGCCGGGAACTGGCTCTATCCTGTAATTTTCACCTGCCTGTTGATGCTGTTGAATCTGCAGTCCGTTGCACAGGTTACCAAAGTGCGCGGAAAGGTAACCGACGCAGCCACCGGTGAACCGATGCCATTCGTAAATGTTTACTTTAAAGGAACAACCGTGGGTGCCACCAGCGACCTTGATGGTTTTTATTCCATTGAAACACGTGCAGGCTCAGATACCCTGATCGCTTCATCGGTCGGTTATGGGGTTGTAAAAACGCCTGTCGTCAGATACCGGTATCAGGAAATTAATATTCCACTCATGCCCAACCGGATAGACCTTGCCGAAGTGGTGATTGTTCCGGGCGAAAATCCGGCAGAGGTTATTCTGAAGAAAGTGATCGCCAGAAAACCGGAAAACAATCGTGAGAAACTCGATTACTATGAATATGAGGCGTATAACAAAATTCAGGTTGATGCCAATAACCTTTCAGAAAAATTTATGAACAGGAAGATATTGAAGCCGTTTTCCTTTATTTTCGATTATATCGACACGTCTGCTATCAATGGGAAAACTTATCTCCCTGTATTTTTATCCGAATCCCTTTCTGATGTTTATTTCCGCAAAAGCCCCCCATCTTCAAGAGAGATTATCAAGGCAAACAGGGTATCCGGTATCCGCGATGAAAGTGTATCGCAACTGTTGGGCGATAAGGTTCAGCAGGTGAATATTTACGACAATTATATTACCCTCTTTTTAAAGAATTTTGTAAGTCCTGCAGCCGGTTTTGGATTGCTCTATTACAAGTATTATCTTGTTGACAGTGCGAACATTGACGGACAGTGGTGTTATAACCTGGCTTTTAAACCCAGAAGAAAGCAGGAATTCACTTTTACAGGGAATATGTGGATTCATGATACAACTTTTGCTGTCCGTAAAGTTGATATGCGAATCGTAGATGATGCCAACGTTAATTTCATCAACGATCTGTTCCTCCAGCAGGATTATACACTTGTCAGAAAACAATGGTGGATGCTTTCGCGCGAGAAACTTGTCGTTGACTTTAATTTTACCGAAAAGGATTCAGCCAGTACCATCGGATTTTATGCGACCAAAACTACTTCGTACCGGAATTTTAGTATAAATGAGCAACGGGATAAAGAGTTTTACAATACACCGGTCTTGGTGCTGGTTGATCTTCATGCCAATGAAAAAACTGTTGAATTCTGGGATGAATCGAGGCATGAGGAGCTTTCGCGCCGTGAAAATATGGTCTATCAAATGGTAGATACCCTTAAAACCCTGCCAATTTTCAATACCTGGGTTGATGTTATTCAAATGGCAATTTCAGGCTATTATGTGAAAGGAAATATGGAGTGGGGGCCTTATATGTCCACTTACAGTTTTAATGCGCTTGAAGGAAACCGTTTCAGGTTAAGTGGCCGCACCAGCAACAAATTCAGTACCCGCATTATGCTCGACGGTTATACAGCTTATGGCACCCGCGACCAGCAGTTGAAATATGGTGGCGGATTTATGTATATGATTGACAAAAAACCTCGAAGAGTATTGGGGGGATCATTCAAATATGATGTAGAACAACTCGGGCAGAGCCAGAACGCTTTTCGCGAGGATTTTTTGCTTGCCGCCCTTGTCAGGAGAAATCCGGCCGATAAGCTTTCTATGGTCAGGCAGTATAAGTCATACTATGAGCATGAATGGTTCACCGGATTCTCCAATACACTTTCACTTACCCAGCGTAGTGTGTGGAGTGCCGGGCGGGTTCCTTTCGCAATTGATTGCAATGGTGGCGATTGCAGTAAGCTCACCAATGTCTTACGTACAACCGAATTCTCCTTAAAAACGCGATTTGCCTATCATGAAAAGTTCGTATCCGGTGAATTCGAAAGGGTAAGCCTGGGAGCTAAATACCCAATAGTTGAAATGAGCTACACGTATGGTGCTCCCGGACTTTTCGACAGTAAGTTTGAGTTTCACCGTTTGCAGTTCGGTATCAGGCATTGGTTCAATATTATGTCGTGGGGCTGGTCGAAGTATTCGGTTGAGACCGGTAAAATATGGGGCCGCCTTCCTTATCCATTGCTGAAAATTCATCCCGGAAATGAAACTTACTGGTTCGATGAATCCGCATTTAACCTGATGAATTACTACGAGTTTGTCAGTGATCAGTACATCAGTTTTAATTATACGCACCACTTCGTCGGGTTCTTTTTTAACAAAGTACCCTTGATGCGTAAGCTAAAGTGGCGGGAAGTCGCACAAATTAAAGGGGTTATGGGTAATGTGACAAATAAAAACCTTGAATATTCTGATCTGCCAATAGGAACCTATACCACCGGAAAACCTTATTTCGAAGCCAGCCTGGGAATTGAAAATATTTTCAGATTCCTGCGTGTAGATGCTGTCTGGCGTCTCAGTTATTACGATCATCCGGATATATCCAAATTTGGTGTCATGGTTTCAATGCATTTTGATTTCTGATACCCAAATTGAGTGGTTCCGAAAAGGAATCACTCAATCACATAAGAAATTGTAAGCAATTCACAGTATAAAAATATTTATGCATCCCTTGAATTGCAACAATTTCTATAGCGGGGTTTACCTGAGTTGAGCGATTTGAGTATGCGAAAAATCGCTCAACTCAGGCGATAATTGCCTACTTTTGAAAGCTCAAGTTACCAGCCAATGATACTCCGAACAGAAAACCTTGTTAAAAAATACCGCCAGCGTACTGTTGTTGATAATGTTACCGTTCAGGTTGAGCAAGGTGAGATAGTTGGATTGCTTGGGCCCAACGGCGCAGGCAAAACCACTTCATTTTACATGATCGTGGGCCTCATCAAGCCGCTTTCCGGAAAGGTTTTCCTGGACGAGACCGACATCACTGAGATGCCGATGTACCGTAGAGCGCAGTTGGGCATCGGCTATCTGGCCCAGGAAGCCTCCGTTTTCAGGCAGCTTAGTGTGGAAGACAACATTACAGCTGTACTTGAGTTTGCAAATCTGAATAAAAGCCAGCAAAACGAAAGGCTGGAATCGCTGCTTCAGGAATTTGGTCTTTCAAATGTCCGGAAAAGCCGTGGGATACAACTCTCGGGAGGTGAAAGGCGGCGTACTGAAATTGCCCGGGCATTGGCAGTAAATCCGAAATTTATTTTGCTTGATGAACCATTTGCCGGCGTTGACCCGATTGCTGTTGAAGATATTCAGCAAATCGTTTCAAAACTCAAGGAGAGGAATATTGGCATTTTGATTACCGACCACAACGTTCACGAGACGCTTAACATAACCGACCGGGCGTACCTGCTTTTTGAAGGGTCGGTATTAAAATCAGGAACGGCCGAAGAACTTGCTGCCGATGAGCAGGTAAGAACGGTTTATCTCGGTAAAAACTTTGAGCTGAGACGATAAAACAAGGTTGGAAAACGAGACCAGGGAATCAATCCTTCTATTTGTGCATTTTACCTTTTATCCGGCTGAATATCGATTTGGCCTATATTCCGGCTAATTCCCTGCAAATATTCGACATCTTTTCGAGTTGGGATGCTTTTTCCGTTTTACCGGATTTTTGGAGGTATTTGGCTACGGAGTCAATTTTTTCAAAGTTTACAATTACCTCAGAGTCACTGTCAAGAATCTCGTTGTAAAATTCAATGGCCGGTTCCACACCTTCCTCAATAGCCATTTTGGCAAGGATTTCAGTGTAAACGGATTTATCGTTACCCCCAATAATAGTTTCAATCTGTTTCACCAGTTCATGGTTAATCCGGGTGCTTGTGTTGTTTAGTATGATAATGGTATTTTGTGAATCGAGATACCTGTGGAAATTGGTTCTGGCACCTTCCCACAATCCATTGTGATAGATCACTTTGCAGCCATTAAAATCCCTGATCCTGAAACCAAAACCATAAGGGATTTCTTTTCCGGTGGAAGTAGTGATGGCTGAAAATGCCTGGTCAAGTAGGTAGAGGTTTATGGGCGAACCCATATAAAGTGCCCGATCCCATTTAAACATGTCAGCGGTCGTTGAGCAAACACCTTTATCTCCGACAGGCCCGTTGTTTCGGGTATCCTGAATACGCGAATAGCCCGATCTCAATGCCCTGAAACCGTCAATGTGCCTGCGTTTGATACTCGTATCTGCCGTGCTATAGACATAGGTTGAAGTCATGCCAAGAGGCCTGAAAATCCTTTGCTGAAGGAAATCGTTCAGGCTCATACCCGAAACGCGCTCCACTATTGTTGCAAGCACAACATAACCTGTATTTGAGTAATCGTATCTTGTCCCCGGCTGGAAAAAGGCAGGTATCTTGTATTTTGCCATCAATGCTATTACATCTTCATTGTTGGGTGGCCTGACATCTTTCCAGTATTTATCGGTCAGGTACATGTAATTGGGCAGCCCGCCAATGTGATGAAGAAGGTGTCCGATGGTTACATTCTTATATGGAAGTTCGGGGATGTGTTTTGTCAGTAAATCATCAAAGCTGAGTTTTTCATCAGCTTTCAACAGAACAATTGCAGAGGCTGTAAACTGTTTGCTTATTGACGCTAACTGAAAAATCGTCTCTGGTTTTGAGATAATTTTATTGATGGGGTCGGAAAAGCCGACCGAGCGCTGATAAACATTGAACCCATCAAGTGCTATCAGCACATTTCCATTGAATCTTTTTTTGAGGGAATAATCATTCAGAAGTGAATCAATGCGGGCAATTTTTTCAGCAGCAAATATTTTACATAAATCAAGGTTCTCCTGATCGGTCAGTACTTCGCTCTTGCTGAAGTTGGCACTGGCAATGCGGCTGTCGTTTCCAGACAGGCCAAAAACAAGCACAAAGAATAATCCGAGCTTTACAATTAGTTTCATTAATTCAGTAAAAGGTTTTGTCGTTTTAAAAAAATGCAGATTCACAAAAGTATAATTCTTTTTGAAGGAACGTAAAATTTTTAAAATTTTTCTTTTCCGGCAAAAGCAGAAATCAATATGTAAAGAACAACGATCAAAGGAATACCGGCCCATTTAAATATAATGAGCAAGATAACTGAACCCAGGGCC
>Ga0105046_10016462_pt1 | contig 11347 bp, 11 predicted proteins | sample MAT03_FD_78385 | JGI IMG/M metagenome (GOLD analysis project Ga0105046, IMG submission 78385) | Freshwater microbial communities from Lake Fryxell liftoff mats and glacier meltwater in Antarctica - MAT-03 (megahit assembly) | ecosystem: Environmental > Aquatic > Freshwater > Ice > Liftoff...
AAGACAAGATTGTGCTGGATCGGGCTACCTTTAAGGGGTTGAGAAAAATTGAATTGGCAACCGTGAAGAATGTAGCACAGGCGCAGCGAAGTACCGCTAAATTAACCTACGTTCGCAAAACCGGAGCATTGTTTTTTAACGCCAATGGTAGCCGGAACGGGTTTGGCAAAGGTGGCCAGTTTGCAGACTTAGCCAATGGATTCAATCTGAAGGCGAACGATATCATTTTGGGCCGCTACGACAATCTGATGTCCACTTAACCTGGAATCTCCGATTCTTGCTATAACGGCGATCGCAATTGCAGTAACGGCGGACTCAATTGCAGTAAAGGCGATCGCATTTGTAGTATAGCCATAGTCATAAAGCTTAGGACATGCCAGCGTCATTCCCGCGCAGGCGGGAATCCACCCCCGCACCTATCGACCAGATGGATTCCCGCCTGCGCGGGAATGACAGGGAGGCGTCCTAATTGATCATGGCTACCGCTATAACTGCAACCTCAATTGCTTCTACGGATTGACTGTACTACTCAGATGCGCTTTAATCTGGCAATGCACATTTTCGGATGGCCGTTCTCCATTATGTGTGCTGAGTGCCCAAAAATTTAGTCAACGCTACCGAACGTTGTTAGCAGCAACGTCCGGCAGCTAACCCCGAAGACTGATTTCGCCAGTCAGGAGGCTTAGGTTATTGTACACAATCACCTTTAGCCACCCCAGCTTGCTATGGCAACACGTCTGGAGTGGCTAAATTTTTGGGTTTTTCTCCCCATCGTTATCCAAGGAAAACCCAAATGATTCATACCTTTCGTTCCACTGATGCGTTGGCGCAGCCTTCCTGTCGGGAAATCGTCGATACTCCACACCCTTCCCCCGGTCATTCCCGTGAAGACGAGAATCCATCCACACCCGAACCGACTCCCATCCGTCATCTGCTGATCGGCACGCCCGACGTTGTCCACCACACCATCCATCGCCTACACAATCTGCGTTACGTCGAAGCAGGCTTTTGGAGTCCGGCGATTACCCTCCCCAATCAAGAACTGGTACTCACCGTCAATCCCCATGAAGTAATGCGAATTTTGGTGCGATCGATTCGAGTGGTTGGCTAGGGTGATACCTCCGGTTGCTTTAAAGCGATCGGAAGCAATCGGAGGTATTAGGGATGCGAGGCGAAGGAGTCAGTTTTAAGTTCCAAGTTTTGAGTTTTGAATTGACTATCTCACTCAAAACTCAAAACTTACTCAATTCTGATTTCTAAGGCATTCCTTAAGACCTTAAGATGTCATTTCAAGTAATCCGTGACGAAACGTTTGGAAGCTAGGTGATCGATTGACCTCTGGATTCATAAACTGGGCAATCTCGCGGGCAGCTTTGACTTTATCCAGCCCACCTTTAAAGTGACCAGCCCGTTGAAGTTCTCGTTGCAATGCCTCCCATGTACCACCCTGAATGGCATCTGGGTTTCGATATCCTGCTTTGTCGGCAAGGCTAGAACGAATCCCGTCATAGGCTCGGCAAATCGCTTCCACATCGCCAAAAAACCAGGCTTCAAGTTCCTCAATCATAATGCGATTGAGTACCTGAAATGATTGCCCTTGCACACAGGCAGTTTTGGTCACAAATCCTGCCTGCTGACTCATGTTTTCCAGCTTGCTTTTTAAGTCTTGGCAGTTGTCGTTATCAAGGTCAATTAGAACGACGATTCGTCCGTCTAGTGGCATCCATCCGCGATATCCCTTCAGCCGATCAGGCAATTTAGAGAGTAGGTCTTGCTTGCCTCTAAAAGAACGAATTTCGTACTCGGTGCCCAATGGCAGTAGCTTTGGCAAGAACATTTCACAGGCTTCTTGGGTGGAGAGATCTTCTACCAGAAATTCGATATGCATGGAGTTCTTTCCTAAACCACCCGTTGAGTGGAGCCACCCGCATTGGTGAGAGGATCGCCTACTTCAAAATAATTTTCTGTCCACAGGTTGCCCAGCAATGCTCCATTCTCGATAAATTCTTTGACGCCGCGCATATCAGCCGTACGTTTTGCTTTGGTGTAGCCATTCGCGTCGCGGTAGAGTACCCAAACTTCTTCGGGTCTAAGGGCATCAACAAAAAATGGTGAGTGCGTAGTCACCATGAGCTGGCTGTTCGTGGTTGCTTCCCGGCACTCTCCCGCGAGTTCTGGCAGCAGGCGCGGGTGAAGTTGGTTTTCGGGTTCTTCAATGCCGATGAGTGCTGGCGGATTAGGATCGTAAAGCACCGTGAGATAAGCCAGCATTTTGAGGGTGCCGTCGGAGGCAAACTTAGCCAGGATGGGTTGCTCGAATGGAGCATCTTTTAGTTGCAGCAGCAGGCGTCCGTCGGGCATCATGTTGGCATCGACGCGCTCTAGCCTGGGGATGCGACTGGAGAGGGTGTGGAGAAGTTTTTCTAATCGCTCAGGGTATTGTTCTTTGAGGTACTGAATAACATTTGGGAGGTTATCACCTGTGGCAGAAAGCCGTTCTTGGGGACCGGCTTCGGGAGTGCCACGGGTGGTATCGGCGGTGAGATAGGAGAGATACCATCCCGTAATAAATTGCCGTAGGGCACTAACGCGAGGATGTTTAGTAAATTGCCCTAACGTGTTGACTGCCAGCACTTCGGGGGAGCTGAGCTGCTCAAATACTCGTTCATCTTTCTCCTCAGGCATGTCACCTGTAATCACCTGCCCAGCCCCTTCTCTAAAGTCAAGAAATCGAAAGGGTTTTCCGTGCTGTCCCCTTCTCCATTGCAGCCATTCTTCTGAGATATAGGGACCTTTAAGGTTTTCGGCAATAGCGAGGTGATAGGTAATGATTGGAGAATCTTGACTCTCGCGATATTTCAATTCAATAATGATCGACTCTTCAACCCCACGGGTTCGGAGTTCCCGAAAACGTCCGCGTTTATCCCAAGCGCGGCGCAGACCGGATTGAAAGCACTCGGAAAGGAAGGCAAATACATCAAAAAGGGTAGATTTGCCACTACCGTTGGGACCCAGGAAAACTGTGAGGGGAGTAATGCCTCTCAGTTCTAAATCTTTCAAAGCGCGGTAGTTTTGGACGCGCAAATATTCAATACGAGGAACAGAGTGGCTGGGCATCGGCTAACTTTAGGGCTGTCGCTAACTCTTGTTTTACAACCTTTTCGGCAGACTCAACCCGAATCTTGCTCGATAGGCGATTGAATTGGAAAGTTTTTGGAGTCCAGTAATCTGCGCTCTTGATTAGGCAGGGTATTGGTTTGTCCAACCAGGAACTGATCCTCACCGTCAACCCCCATGAAGTAATGCGGATTTTGGTGCGATCGATTCGAGTGGTTGGCTAGGGCAGTGGCTAGGGCAGACCTCCGATTTCTTTAAAGAAATCGGAGGTCTGAGGGAATCTGCTGCGATCGCAAGCTGTAATAGGATGAGCTAGGATCGCAGACTCTTGGGAGAACAATGCGGATTTTGATGCTTTCTTCGACGTTTCCGTATCCTCCCAGTCAGGGTGGGACGGAGGTGCGAACGTTTCATTTGCTAAAAGCGTTGCAGCAGCGCCATCCGGTGACATTGGTGACGCAGCGTTCGGCTTTGCCGTCTCGTAGAGAATCGCCCCACACGTCTGCTGCCGATGTAGAAGCTTTGCGGCAGGAGGTTGAAACCTTGGTGGAGTTTCCGCTGCCGCCGAGTCCTAGTTCTACAGAAGCGAACGCAGGGCTAATTGGAAAACTGGGTCGGTTGGGAACAGCTACGATTCGAGGCATTCCAGTCAATGTGCAGCATCGCTACTCGCCTGCCTTGCAAGCCTGGGTCGATCGGGCAGTGGCAGCAGAGCAGTTTGATGTCATTACCTGTGAGCATAGTGTGAATGCGGTTTACATGCGTCCTGTCTATCGGCAGCGGGTGCGGACGGTGCTGAATGCCCACAGCTTAATGGGTCACAGTTTGCGGGCTCAGCTAGCGCTGGGAGGGTCGGGGTATCGGTGGCGCGATCGCCTGACGTTACCCATTGTCGAGTGCTACGAACGGCGGTTTTTTCAGCAATTTGACCGAGCAGTCGTCACAACCGAGGGCGATCGCCAGCAGCTTTTAAAATTGAGTGGATGGGAATCAGGGGAACGGGCGATATCGGTGGTGCCTAACGGAGTGGACTTGGCGGCATTTCCCAACCGCGCTGCTGATCCCGATGGGCGGCGGCTAGTGTTTGTGGGTGCAATGGACAGTCAGCACAATATTGATGCCGTACAGTTTTTTGTAGAAACTGTATTGCCTCACGTGCGATCGCGCTATCCTGAAGTCACATTCTGTATTGTGGGTCAGCGTCCCACGGCTGAGGTGCAGGCGTTGGCGGCGCAGCCCGGTGTGGTGGTGCTGGGGGCAGTGCCGTCGGTTGCTAGTGCGCTACACCAGGCGACGGTTTGTGTTTTGCCGCTGCGACTGGGGTTTGGCATTAAGAACAAGACCCTAGAGGCAATGGCAGCAGGCGTGCCGATTGTGGGCAGCGATCGCGCTCTAGAAGGCTTAACGGTAGACGGTAAGGGAGTGCCTCTGCGGGCGCTGCGTGCCAATGCGGTTGACGAATACGTGAGTGCAATTGGGCGGCTACTCGACTATCCAGACCTGCGTCGGCATTTGGCATCCCAGGCGCGGCGCATGATTGAGCAGCACTATACTTGGGAGAACATTGGACAGGCGTATTGCGATGCAGTGACAGGATGAAGCAGAGGCAACCTAGTCAAAACTCTAACGAACCCCGTCCCTGGTTTAGTCGTTTGTTTGGCCGTATGGTTAGTCGCGCCAAAGCTAAAAAAGGGGAGCAGCCCAAAAAGGGACAGCCCAAAAAGGGACAGCCCAAAAAGGGACAGCCCAAAAAGGGACAGCCCACGGTCAAGGTCAGTGTCTGGGTTTCTCCTCAGGGGCGCTCTGATTCATCAACGACTCCACCGCCTGTTACTCCAGCACCTAAAGCTGAACAGTCGCCTCGTCCCAAGATCAGCGTTTGGGTGTCAGATCAGGGGCGATCGCGTCCAGCATCAAATGCTCAGCCTTCTGATCTAGCTCAGCCTTCTGATCCATTTGACGACTTTGATGACGAGTTTGATCAGCAGTTAGACGAGTTCCCTACAGCAGAGGGAGGCAACGTGCGGTTACTGGTATCACCCAAACCCTCTAGACACTGGAGGGGATTGTCGTCACTGCTGGTATTAGTCTTTTGGCTCGGTAGCGGTGGTGTTGTGGCGCTGGGGGGATGGGTTGGGTTCTGGCTGATTGTGAATCCCAGTCGGCTAGGGTGGGCAAGTGCCTTTTTCCCGCAGTGGAAGCCGGATGTGTTCATCCGAGACGATGCTCCCAGAAGCCTTTCAGACCTGCGGGCGGAAGCTGGAGAACAGGGTTTGATCCTGGGTAAACCGCTGCTGTTGAAGCCTTCAACCTCGTCTGCGTCGCCCTCTGAGTCGCCCTCCAACTCAACCCGATCTAAATCCCCCCACGATTTGCTAATTCCCGTGTTCATGCCTCCAGGCAACTGTGGCAATCTCACCAGCAATTGCTCCGCTTTATCTGCCCTGACGGAGCTTCGCGTTTATCGCCCACTTGATCCGCAGCCCCTAACCGCTTTGTTTCCCGACAATGCACGGCTGCGGCTGTTAGATCGGCTAGCGGTGGATGGTCCCAGTGAGCTGTTTGTCGTATCACCACTGGCGAAGACTACGTCAGCAGGGCGAGGCTCGACTCGGCAGCTACCCTTAAGTCAGCTCAGCCCAATTGAGGGTAATGCGCCAGGGACAGGGATGTGGTTTTTACTCAGCGGCGAGCAGCGCCGGGGAACTACCGCGATTCGGTATGGGCATGTGGGCTACTACGATGGGCAGCGAGGACGGCTGAGTTTGGCGCTGCCGTGGACGAGTCCGGCAGGCAAGCTACCGCGCTGGCAGTCGGTCACCGAGAATACGGTCACAGAGCTGGTTGTCGATCAAACGACAGGGCTAGACCCTTGGTTTTTGGTCTATCGGGTGGCGGCTGTGATTGGACGCGATCCTACTGTTTGGGTACCGCCCGAACGGCTAGAGCTAATTGCCTTAAACCGGGCGGCGCTGAAGCTTGTCCCATACGAGCAAGCGCTACTGTTGGCGCAAAACGGCCTTTGGACTCCGGCTTTGAAGCAACTGCAACGGGTGAAGCAGCAGCGGGCAGCGAGTTGGTCAACCACGGCAGCCGATCAGATGGCGGTAGTGGCGCTCCATGCGGCGTTTACAAAACGAGAAGCAGATCGCGATCGCGCCAGTTCTAGCCAACGGTTGCTAGCGCAAATGATTGACGGTCGCTGGGATCAAGCACTGCAACAGCTACCAGCGGCGCTAGAGGATGGGCTAGATTTATCAACTCTGTTAGAGAGCAACTCAAATCGGCTGCAACAACGCATTAGCGCCGCGTTAACGGTTGAACCCACGCGAGTTTCTCTGCAAACCTGGGGCGGCCTGGTGGTGTATGCCCGACAGGGACGGGACGCGGCGATCGCCTGGTTGCAGCGGCAAAACCGGGCATCTGTAGCGGCCAATTCTACGAGTCCCCTACATCGGCGCACCCAGCAGGTGTTAGAGGTGCTCGATGATACTCTCTTGGCGCAAACAGGGTTGCCCAACCCTCCCAGTCGGTTGATTGGGTCGGCAACACCACTCACGTCGGTACGCACCAGCGATTGGACTACACCGCAACAGGCGGCGCTGCCACCACTACCAGACGGTCAGGTGTGGTATCGCATTCAAGTAGCTCGCATTCACGATGGGCAAGGGTGGCAGCGATCGCCTTTTTCCACCCTCCGCTCATCTCGCAATACTCCCCGCTTTTTGTGGCATGTTTTAGGATGGACAACCAATCCCGATGTCCAGATTCTGACATGGGACAGGGATGCTCAGTCCCAAACGGTAACGGCTACCATTCGAGCCATGCGCCTGCGGGAGGGCACCCTGTCGCTACTAGCCAGCGGCGAGGCTATGCCAAGCGACAGCGCCCGCCGTCCTAACCTGAGCTTAACTAGTGCCACGCTAGTGTGGCAAAATCCCGACACCAGCACCCTGGGACAACTTCAACAGCAACAGCCCGCTACTGCCATTATCCTTGCGGCCAACTTGCGCCGAGCACTGCGTCAAGCGGGACAATTGCCCGACCCCTTAACCGTTGCCTCAGACCCGGCACCGTCTTCACTAGACGAGACCCCTGTCTCTCCGACAGACTCACCTTCAGACCCAATGGAGGGCTTTAGCGATTGGTCGGTAGCTCAAATCGACCTGACCGGAGACAATCAACCCGAAACCGTGCTCAATCTCAATACAAGTTCTACAGCCAGTGAAACCCCAGCAGATAGCCCCACAACCGACGCTCCCACAGGCAAAACCTTAATCTTTTCGGCGCAAGGGCGGCTAATCTACAGCGAATTGAGTCAGCAGCAGGGGCAGCGAATGGTGGCGATCGCCACCATCGACGGCGATCGCCTGCCCAGTCTGTTAATCAACCGCGCCAATACCTACAGCCTGTACCGCTGGTCAGCCACCAAGCAGCAGTTTGAGTAGACGCGCTTTCGGTGACGGCGCTATGGGACAATGCTATCTTTGCAGGAGACTCAATGGCTGCCGCTTACATTCAAGACGAAACCGAGTTTGACACACTGCTAACAGCCGAGCCGCTTGTAGTAGTAGACTGCACCGCCTCTTGGTGTGGTCCTTGCCGACTGATTGCCCCCCTGATCGACCAACTGTCAGACGAGTATGGCGATCGCGCCAAGGTACTCAAGCTAGATATTGATGCCAACAAGGCGATCGCCAAGCGATTTGGTATCCGCAGCATTCCCGCTGTCATGATTTTTAAGCAAGGGGAATTGGCAGAAACACTGATTGGCGCTAAACCCTATGAAGAATTTACCGCCGCGCTAACCAAATATTTAGGTTAATTGATCGCAATCTGCCACCCGTAGAGACGCGATTCATCGCGTCTTTCCCCTCAGACGCGGTTACCCGTAGAGACGCAATTCATCGCGTCTTCCCCCCCAGACACGGTTACATTAAACGCAATTAGACGCGATGAATCGCGTCTCTACGTCAATACAGGTCTGTTTCAATTTGGTTGACGGGAACGAAGCATTCTTGAGGCAACAGAATAGGCTTGCCCGCAAAAATCAGCTTGCCCCGGTGGGTAAAGCGATCGAGCGCCACGCCAAGTGGACGCTGCACCTGGTCGGGATGCACTTCGTAGTAGGTACGATAAATGTAGCGGGCGGCTTGCAAGAGCGACGGGTCTAACAGCGCCGAAAAATCTACGTGCTCTGGGCGGCTATTGACGCGGGTATCGACACTGGCTCTGGGCGGACTGTGTTGTGAGGTATACACCAAAGCATTACTCCCAATCTTGCTTGCTAAATATAGTCCATCTGTATCATGACGGCAAGGTCTTACCAAAATGATTATGACGGTAAAAAAGTTGGCCTTGCTTAATCTGGGTATGATTTTTTTTTGAAAGGGGCACAGAGCGCCCCTTTCAAAAAAAAATCATACCTGAAATTAGCAATACCAGAAAATTAATGTGCCCGAAAGGGTGTCACAAAGCCTGGAGTTAGTCTAGCCAATGTGTCACTTGCTGTGTCACTTACCCCCTATCTATTGCAGAATGTTTAAGGATGGTTAGTGTTATCCGGGTCAATTGCCCGTTTCTACACCCACAGTCTCTAGTACTCAACTTCTAAAGCCGTACCCCTCATCATGCTGCAAGCCGGAATCGTCGGACTCCCCAACGTGGGCAAATCCACCCTGTTTAACGCAGTGGTCGCCAATGCCAAGGCGCAGGCTGCCAACTTTCCCTTTTGCACCATCGAACCCAATACGGGTATTGTGGCCGTTCCCGATGAGCGACTGGCGGCGCTGGCAACGATTTCTAGCTCTGTCGAAATCATTCCGGCACGGGTAGAATTTGTAGATATTGCCGGATTGGTGAAGGGAGCCAGCCAGGGCGAGGGCTTGGGCAACCAGTTTTTAGCCAATATTCGTGAAGTGGACGCGATCGTTCATGTGGTGCGCTGTTTTGACAATGACGACATTATTCACGTAGCGGGTTCAGTAGATCCCGCCCGCGATATTGAAATTATTAACTTGGAACTGGCGCTATCCGACCTGTCGCAGATGGAAAAGCGCGCCGATCGCACTCGCAAACAGGCAAAAACTAGCAAAGACGCTCAGGTCGAACTGGCGGTTTTAGACAAGCTGCTGACGGTGCTAAACGAGGGCAAACCCGCGCGGCTGGTGGAAATGTCGGAAGAAGAAGAGGCAATTATCAAACCATTGGGGTTACTGACCCGCAAGCCCGTAATTTTTGCCGCAAACGTATCAGAAGATGACCTGGCGACTGGCAACGCCTGGGTAGAACAGGTACAGGCGATCGCCGCTCAAGAAAACGCTCAAGTCGTGATCGTTTCGGCTCAGGTAGAGTCAGAGCTAGTGGAGCTATCGGACGAAGAACGTGCCGATTTTCTAGAATCGCTTGGTGTCAAAGAAGGCGGATTAAAGTCTCTGATTCGTGCCACCTATGACCTGCTGGGTTTACGCACCTATTTCACCACAGGCCCTAAAGAAACCCGCGCTTGGACAATTCGTGCAGGCATGTTTGCACCCCAAGCAGCAGGTGTAATTCATACTGACTTTGAGCGGGGTTTTATTCGCGCCGAAACGGTTGCCTTCAACGACTTGATCACGACAGGCTCCATGACGGCTGCCAAAGAAAAAGGACTGGTTCGCAGCGAAGGTAAAGAGTACCTGGTGCAAGAAGGCGACGTGATGCTGTTCCGGTTTAACGTCTAGCATGTAGCGTTCTATAGCTGTCGCCACAAAGGTTAGGACACTGGGATCGAAGGGGGTGTGGGGGCTTTGCCCCCAGCCAGGGGTTCCACCCCTGCACCCCGTCCTAACCAATCCGTCTATGGCTATATCTTTATAAATAAGTCAGTGAAGCTTGCAGCACACGCCCCACTGACTTGATTAATGGAGATTTTTCAATAGCAACAATTGACGTAGTTGAACATGGTTACGGGTGCAGCGCGCCACAACCATGTTCAATTCTTCTTGGGTTTTCCAGATGAGGGGCGTGGAGCCTACTCAAGAGACCTCCTGCGTGAATCGTTTCCCGGCTTCGCCGGGAAACGATTCACGCCCTCAAAAAGGCATTCGTGCAGGAGGTCTAAGATGAGAATGAGCTGAGGAAATACGAGTTTTAATACACAGAATACTTATTCAAAAATAAGCCGAGACTCACGAGGATTATGGGTTGTCTCATTAGATTGATAGTTGTCAACCAAGCACAGTTTCAGGAAACCAACTCAGCCAATTGTTCAAAAGACTTTTTGTGTGAATGATTTCTCAGCAACACCAGGAAGTAATTCATTCCTTCCAGCACGGCATTTAGGCCGGGGGTCGAGAACAGGCAGTTAATGTTCCATTTTGAAACTGTGTCAATCAATCGTAGTCAATTAAAGTAATTTGAGACAAATCATGAAACTATCTTCACAGCACCGCAACCTTTTCTCAGGCATGATGCTAGCGCTAGTAGCAGGGCTAAGTGTGGCACCTACGGCGATCGCTCTTCCTACAACGGGTCTATCTACAAATGCACCGTTAATCCTGGCTCAAGTCCCTCAAACCACAACCGCTACCGTACTCGAAACTGATATTCGCGACGACATGGTGCGGGTTCGGTTGGCGGATGGAGCCATTCGGACGCTATCCCTTGCTGCTCAGAACATTATTCGATTAGGATTAGAGCGTGGAGCGCAAGTAACGCTCAACATGAACGGAACCCAAGTTGTTAGCATGACCAGCAACAACGTAACGGTCGATACTCGTCCTGACATTGTTGCAACTGTGCAAGAAGTAGACATGCGAGATGACATGGTGCGGGTTCGCCTACCCAACGGCTCTTCGCGAACCCTGTTGCTAAGCGGTCAAGATATTCTGAATCTGGGTCTACGAAATGGATCAGAAGTTACGCTGAATATGGATGGTAATCGTATTCTTACCATGTCTCGTACCGTCAGCGTTCAAACTCGCGAGCCTGTTACCGCCACTATCGTTGGGATAGACTCGCGTGATGACACGGTTCGGGTTCGGCTAGCAGATGGTAGCGTTCGCAATTTGTTGATTTCTGCTCAAGATGTTACGCGTCTGGGTCTACGACGCGGGGCTCAGGTAATGCTGGGAATCAACAACGGCATTATCGTTACGATGTTCATGCAAGATGCCTCGGCTCCGGTTACCGAAGCTCAATAGTGATGAGTGATGAGTGATGAGTGATGAGTGATGAGTGATGAGTGATG
>Ga0105046_10016463_pt1 | contig 11346 bp, 13 predicted proteins | sample MAT03_FD_78385 | JGI IMG/M metagenome (GOLD analysis project Ga0105046, IMG submission 78385) | Freshwater microbial communities from Lake Fryxell liftoff mats and glacier meltwater in Antarctica - MAT-03 (megahit assembly) | ecosystem: Environmental > Aquatic > Freshwater > Ice > Liftoff...
AGCGGCCCCGGCCGGTGAAGTCGAAGGGGCGTCGATCCCGTCGAGGCCGGGGAGGTCGGACGGGTCCGGATCCAGGCCGAGGCAGACCTGGCTGCGGCGCTCACTGACGAGCGCCGCAGCCCGATCGACAAACAGGTTCAGCCCTTGACCTGCTTCTTCAGGGCAGAGCCGGCCGAGAAGCGCGGAACCTTGCCGCCGGCGATGGTGATGCGCTCGCCGGTGCGGGGGTTTACGCCCTGACGCTCACTGCGCTCGGCGACATGGAACTTGCCGAATCCGGTGAAGTTGACTTCCCCGCCTCCGGTCAAAGTGTCAGTGATCGCATCGAGTACGGAATCGACCGCGTCAGCGGCAGCCTTCTTGCTTCCGATGCGCTCGTCGCCAGCAACCTTTTCAAGAAACTCAGCTTTAGTCACGTGTTGGATCCTCCTCAGGAGTTAGGGAACGGCGATACCGTAACACCGCTTTCGGATGCCGTTTCTGCGCCGTGGCCCCCGGACCCCCCGACGGGAGCACCGAGCCGGGTTCAGGGAGTGTGCTTGAGCAGCTCGTCGGCCGCGGCCATGATCGCCGCCGCCTCGGGCCCGTCAGGAGACAGATCAACCCCGTCTCCGCTGCGGTACTGGATCCGCACGAACGGCCTGCGGTGGTGCCGACGACGGCGCATGAAAGCGGATGCCTCGTCGGCGTAGGAGCTGAACTTTTCGGCCAGGACCCGGTGCGGCTTAAGCATGCGAGGCCGCCAGGTCGCGCAGCGACATTCGCATGTCGAAGGTGGTCAGTGAGGCGAGCACGAACCGTGCAGAAACCACTATCAGAGCCAGATCACCTTCGGTGACGACGAAGATCTCAGCCTGCTCGGTGGCAATGTGCGAGCTGTCAAGCGGCTCTCCATCAGTCGACTCCAGGGTCTCGAGCAGGTCGACGGCCGCCTGCCCCCAGCCCGGATCGTCGACCGTGCTGGCGAGCACCTCGCCACCGGCTGCGATGATCGCCGAGCCCTTGATCTCGGCCTCCAGGCCGGAGAGCGTTTCCAGCACGCCCAGGGCCCGGTCCCGGCGGGCGGAGCCTCCCGCAGCGGCGGTGTTTTGGGCATCGTCTTCCACTGTGTAGGAAGATACCGGCCATGTCGCTTGCCCGAGCCTCCTGGCTGACCGTGGTCGCGGTCTGCGCCCTCGCCGCCCTGCTCGCCTTCCTCACCGGATACGCCGGCTACGGCGCTACGGTCGCCGCCGTAGGGCTGGCCGCTGCGGTCAACCTTCTGCCGACCGCCACGGACTGACGCGGCGTCAGTCGCCGCTGTCCGGCTACCGGCCGCCGGCCAGAAACGCGGCAAGCGAGCGGGCCGCCCGGCCGCGATGGCTGATCGCATGTTTTTCCCCCGGGTCCAGCTCGGCCATGGTGCGATCGTCCCCCGGTCCGGTGTCCACGGGCAGAAAAGCCGGGTCGTAGCCGAAGCCGCCTTCACCTCGCCGCTCGAGAATCATCGTTCCTTCGCAACTGCCCTCGAAAGTCATCTCGTTTCCTTCGCGATCGATCCAGGCGATCACGCAGACGTAGCGCGCCGGGGACGGGCCTCCGGCGGCGGCCAGATCGACCAGCACCTTCTCGAGGTTCTCTCTGTCGGTGGCCGCCTCGCCTGCGTACCTCGCCGAACGCACCCCCGGGTGGCCATCAAGCGCGTCGATCACGAGGCCTGAGTCGTCGGCGATCACCTCTTCCCCGGTCGCCGCCACAGCCGCCCTCGCCTTGATCAGCGCGTTGGCCGCGAAGGTGTCACCGGTCTCCGGTGGCATCTCGATGCCCGCCGGAAGCGGCTTCAGGCCGGCGTCCGGCAGGATTTCGGCCAGCTCGCGGACCTTGTGATCGTTGCGGCTGGCGAGGATCAAGCGGCGGTCGCTTCGTCCTGGGCGACCCTGAGGCGGGCGATCCCCGCCTCGGCCAGCGAGAGCAGTTCGTCGAGCGAGGCCCGCGAGAGCGGCATCTGCTCGGCCGTCGCCTGGACCTCGATCAGCCCGCCCTCGCCGGTCATGACCACGTTGGCGTCAACCTCGGCGGTCGAGTCCTCGGCGTAGTCGAGGTCGCAGACCGGGCGGCCGTCGACCATGCCGACCGAGACCGCGGCGACCGCCGTAGTCAGCGGCATCTGCTCGAGCTCGCCGGCTTTGACCAGGTCCGACAGCGCCAGATGGAGCGCCACGTAGCCGCCCGTGATCGCGGCACAGCGGGTGCCGCCGTCGGCCTCGAGCACATCGCAATCGACGTAGACGCTGCGCTCGCCAAGCGCTTTGAAGTCGACCGCGACCCGCAGGGAGCGACCGATCAGCCGCTGGATTTCAACCGAACGGCCGTCGAGCTTGCCCTTGCTGATGTCGCGCGCCTTGCGGTCACCGGTCGAGGCGGGCAGCATCGAGTACTCGGCCGTGACCCAGCCGGTACCGCGACCCTCCATCCACTTCGGCACCCTGGCCGTAACCGAGGCCGTACAGATAACCCGGGTCCCGCCGACCGAGATCAGAGCCGAGCCGTCGGCGCTGGAGACAAACCCCGGCTCGATGGTCACAGGGCGGATGTCGGCGTCTGAACGTTCGTAACTTCTTGGGCTGGTGGACATGGTCGGCAGTTTCCCAGAGCGGGGCCCCCGGGAATGCGGACGTGGCGGACCGGCACCACGGCCGGCCCGCCGGGTCCGCGCGAGCTACCGGAAGGTGACCTTGTCGACGGCCGACTGGATCTTGTCGACGATCAGCTCGGCCAGTTCCGTCCCCTGACGGCCGGAAAACCCCTTCATCGCCGCGACCATGCCGACCATCAGCAGGGAGACGAGCAGGATCAGGCCCACGTACTCGACCGTGCCCTGGCCGCCGTCGGCGCTCAGCCTGCGGCGGATCCGGTTGCTCCCGTTCATGGTTGCCGCATGAGCGCGGCCGATGCTTCGGTAGTACATGACTCCTCCTTTGTGGTTGTCGGGACGATCCTCGGCCGGGTCCGGCTACCGAACAACACCGGGGTGCAACGAGTTGCCGACAGAGGAGTCACGGGTCACAAACGACGGCCGCCGATGCGGGATAACCTGCCCCGGTGCGCATCCTTGTGGTGATGAACTTCGGTCCCGATCCGGCGACTCCGCAGCGAGGCCGCTGGGTCGTCGACCAGGTCGAGGCGCTCAGGGCCGGGGGCATCGAGGCCGAGCTGTTCACCTTTCAGCCCGGCAAAGACCAGTACCTGCCGGCCACCCGCCGGATCCGCAGGCTGCTCAGGGAGCAGAGCTTCGACCTCGTCCACGCCCATTACGGCCTGGCCGGCTGGTGCGCCCTGATCGCCGGAGCCGACCCGCTGATCGTCACCTTCCACGGCACCGACGTGCGCCACCCGGTTGTGGGCCCCTCCTCGCGCCTGCTCTCGCGGCGCCTTGCCCTGAGCGCCGGAGCCTCGGCTGCGCTGTTCGGGCAAGAAGCCGGCCGCGCCGGCCTGCCGCTGCTTCCGGGCCGGACCGCCGTCCTCCCCTGCGGAGCCGACCTCTCGCGCTTCGGCCCGAAGCCCCGCCGTGAGGCGCGCCGCGCGCTCGGGCTCGACCCGGACCGCCGCTACCTGCTTTTCCCGGCCGACCCGAACCGGCCGGAGAAGCGCTTCGACCGGGCCGAAGAGGTCGCCGCACGCGCCGGGGTCGAGCTGCTGACCGGCGGCGGGATCCAGCCCGAGGAGATGGTGGACTGGATCAACGCGGCCGACGCCGTCCTGGTCACCTCCGAGTACGAAGGCTTCGGCCTGATCTGCCTGGAGAGCCTCGCCTGCGAGGTGCCGCTGCTGACCACTCCCGTCGGCATCGCCCCCGACGTGGCCGGCTCCCTGCCGAACTCGCTCTGCGCCGGATTCGACCCGCAGCGGTGGTCGGACTTCGCCACAAACCTGCTCGCCGACCCCGACCCGAGAACCCCCGGAAGGGCCGCAGCAGAGGCACTTTCGGCCCGCCGCATGGCTGCCCGGGTGCGGATCGCGTACGAGGAAGTCCTCGGCAGACACGGAGGCGGCACGGTTTCAACCGGCGAGTTCGGTAATGATGGTCAGATCAGATGAGGAAGGGTGCGCTGAAGAAGAAGCAGCGGCAGCTCGAAGAGCTCCACCTCGACCGGCGCGAGGCGCTCGGGGAGTTGGTGCTTGGCATGTACGTCCAGAGCAAGTGGGACGAGGACCTGATGTCGCGCGGCGCCGCCGAAGTCAGGGAGGTCGCCGATGAGTTGAAGACGGTCACTGAGTCGGCCGCCCCGGACGGGGAGTCCGCCTCCGACCCGGCAGCCGGCGCCAAGGGCATGTTCGAAACGGCCGAGCACACGGCCGAGCACGCCCTGCCGGCGACCGGTGAGCACACCGCTGAGCACGCCATGCCCGAGACCGCCGAGCACACGGCCGAGCACGCCCTGCCGACGACCGGTGCCCAGACCGCCGAGAACCCGGCCCCGGAGGCCCTGGAGCCGAAGGCCACCGAAAAGCCGAAGTCCGCCGACAAGCCGACGCCCTCCCCCAAGCGCACCGCGATCACCCCGGAGCCGGAGAAGGCGCCCGCGAAGCCTGAGGCAAAGTCTGCGAAGCCGAGTCAGCCCCCGGCGCCGATCGCGAAGGCGAAGACCCCGGAGCCCCCCAGGGCCGCTGCCGAAGAGGCGAAAGAATCCGCAGCCGACGAGGCCGCGCCGGTCGCCCCGAAGCCGGTCAAGGAGCTCAGCCCGGTCGAGAAGCTCGCCGGCAAGGTCGCCCGTAGCGAGAGCAAGGCCAAGACCGCAGCCGAGGCCGCCAAGGCGGCAGCAGCGGCCGATTCCCGGACCGAACTCAGCGCGATATCGCGTGAGATCGAAAGCGACCGCGGCAAGCTCGACTCCGCCCTGAAGACCGCGGCCGGCCGGATCGCCGCGGCCGAAAAGCGGGCTGATGAAGCCGTAGCGAAACTCGCCCGTGAGACCGCGGCCAACCGTGAAGCGGCGGCCAAATGGGTTCGCACCCAGGCGGCCGAAATCGAGGCCGATGCGGCGCTGGCCAACGAGATCGCAGCCTCGCCCGAAGAGGAGAAGGCCGATCGCAGTCCGGAGCTCGAGGCCCGGATCAGATCGCTGGAAACCGCACTTGAAGCCGAGAAGGCCAGCAAGGCCGAGGCGCTTACCGTTGCCGAATCCCGCCTGAAGGAGATCGAGCTCAGCGCGCGCGAGGCGGAGCGCATGGTCGAAGAGGCCGAGGTGGCGGTCGCCGCCGCGGGAACTGCGCCCGTCGCGGCAGCCGCGGGGCCCGGCGTGGTCACCGAGGCTGAAGCGCGCGAGGCCGCAGTCACCTGGCTGCGCGGCCAGATCGGTGCGCTGCGACAGGAGATCGGCAAAACCGCCGAAGCCACACCGGAAGACGGCTCGGAGGAGAAAACCTGATGGGGCTGTTCAGCCGGGGCAAGCAGAGCAGCCGCGAGCGGCGAGCAATGAAGGACCACCTGGTCGAACTCGACGACCTGAGGCGCGAGCGTCTGGGAGAACTCGGGGCGATGACGGTCGAGATGGCCGACGCCGGCAAGTTCGACCGGCGACAGCTGTCCGAGCAGGCAGCCGAGGTCGTCGGGGTCGAGCGCGAGGCCGACCTGATCGCCCGCGGACTCGAAGAGGGACTTACCCTGGCGGAGCTTGAGGACCTGGCTCAGGGCGAAGGCGAGCCGGACACCGATTCCGGCCGGTAGTCGTTGACCGACCCGCCGGAAGCCGACCTCCTGGGCACCTTCGATATAGCCATCGTCGGTGGCGGCGCGGCCGGCCTGTGGTCTTCGGTGAGGGCCGCAGAGGCCGGCGGCAAGGTCTGTCTGATCTCACGCAAGCCACTGGCCGAGAGCGCCAGCTTCTGGGCCCAGGGAGGCCTCGCAGCGGCCCTCGCCGACGATGATTCTCCGTCGATCCACGCCGCCGATACGATCGCCGCAGGCCGGGCGCTCTGCCGGACCGAAGCGGTGGAGATCCTGACCGAGGCCGCGCCGGATGTAGTCCGCGACCTGATCGAGCGAGGCATGAGGTTCGACACCGATCCCTCCGGCTCGCTCGAGTTGGCTCTCGAAGGCGGCCACAGCCATCGACGCATAATTCACTCCGGCGGCAGTCAGACCGGGCGTGAGATCACCGTCGCCCTGGCTGGAATCGTCGCTGGGCAGCCGAACATCACCGTGCTCGAGGAAACCTCGGCAGTCGCGCTGTGGAGCGACGGCGAGCGCTGCCACGGCGTGCTCACCGACCGGGGCCCGATCGGTGCGGGGGCCACCCTGCTGGCGACCGGTGGTGCGGCGGCGCTGTGGCGGCGGACTTCGAATCCGTGGGGCGCTATCGGAGCCGGCTCCGTCCTCGCCAGCGCCGCCGGCGCCGAACTTGCCGACCTCGAGTTCTGCCAGTTCCACCCGACCTGCCTGGCCCTTCCAGGGACTCCGTTCGACGGCGCGCTGATCACCGAGGCGATCCGGGGCGAAGGCGCCAGGCTGCTGAGCGAGGACGGCGAGCGGTTCGTCGATGAACTTGCTCCGCGAGACGACGTCACCGCGGCGATCATTGCCCAGATCTCAGCCCAGCCCGGTCACACCGTCGGCCTCGACCTGCGCGAGATCGATCGCGCGCGCTTTCCCAGCGTGTTCGAGATGCTCGAGAGCGCCGGACTCGACCCGTCGGCCGAGCCGATCCCGGTCTCCCCCGGCGCCCATTACGTGATGGGCGGCGTCGCGGTCGATCTCGACGGCCGTAGCTCGCTGCCCGGCCTTTACGCCGCCGGGGAGTGCGCCTGCACCGGTGTTCACGGGGCCAACCGCCTCGCCTCCAACTCGCTGACCGAGTGCTTTGTTTTCGGCCAGCGCGCTGCGATGGCCGGCGTCGAGGAGAGCGCTGACCCGTCGCCGCCGCCGATGCCGGAGTGGCGGTTTGACCCTCCCACCGCAGCTACACGCGAAGCCGTCTGGCGCCTGGCCGGTCCGCTCCGGGAAGCAGATTCGCTTCGAAAGCTGGTCGAGGATCCGTTCCCGCTGGCCCGCGCGATCGGTGCCACCGCATTGGCCCGCGAGGAGTCCCGAGGCGGCCACCGCCGGGCGGACTTCCCGAAGACCGATGCCGGGCTCGACCACAGCCACCTGATCTACCGGCCCGACGGCTCGATCGAGTCCCGCGACTGGCCTTGAACCGCCCGGATCCCGTCCAGATCCAGGTTGCAGCCGGGGCTTTCGCTTCGGTCTGCGAGGAGATGGGTGCGGCGCTGATCCGCTCGGCTCACTCGGCCAACATCAAGGAGCGCCGCGACTGCTCGACCGCGATTTTCAACCCCGCAGGCGAGATGGTCATGCAGGCCGAGCACATCCCGGTGCACCTCGGTTCGATGCCGGCCTCGGTCAGGGCGGTCGCCGGCCGCGAGCACCGGCCGGGGGTCTCCTGGGTGCTCAACGACCCGTACTCCGGCGGCACCCACCTGCCCGACATCACTGTGGTCACTCCTGCCTTCGATCAGAGTGGCACGCTGCTGGGCTTCGCCGCCAACCGGGCTCATCACGCCGACGTCGGTGGAAGGATCCCGGGCTCGATGCCGGCCGACTCGCAGGAGCTTTCCGAAGAGGGAGTGGTGATCACGCCCCGGGTGCTCGACGAGGAGGCGATCGCCGAGCTGACTTCACAGATGAGACAGCCGGGCCAGCGCCGGGCCGACCTGCGGGCCCAGCTGGCGGCCAACCGACTGGCCACAATCCGTCTGGGTGAGCTGGCCAGGCGTCGTGGCAGCGCGGGACTCGCCACAGCGATGCTCAGCGTGATCGAGTACGCCGAAGCCCGCACCCGGGCCTGCCTGGAGGCGATCGAGGACGGCGTTTACACCGCGACCGACGTGCTCGAGGGCCGCTTGGGGGACCTGCCTTTGACCGTCACGGCGACCGTCGCGGGAGACCGGATCAGCTTCGACTTCACCGGCTCCTCGGCGCAGGACCCGGGCAACCTCAACTGCCCGTTGGCGGTGACCGAATCGGCCTGCTACTTCGCGGTGCGCGTCCTGACCGACCCCGACATCCCGGCCTCGGCCGGCGCCTATCGGCCGGTGGAGGTGATCGCACCCCCGGGGTCGCTGCTGAACGCCGAGTCACCGGCCGCCGTGGTCGCCGGCAACGTCGAGACCTCGTCCCGGGTCGCCGACCTCTGCTTCGCCGCTTTCGGACTGGCCTGCGGACAGGGGACGATGAACAACCTGACCCTCGGCTCGGACCGGTTCACCTACTACGAGACGATCGGCGGCGGACAGGCGGCCTCGGCGGCAGCCGACGGCCCGAGCGCGGTCCATGTCGCGATGTCGAACACGCTGAACACCCCGATCGAAGCGATGGAGATCGAGTTCCCGATTCGCGCCCACCGCTACGCCGTTCGTCGGGGCTCCGGCGGTGACGGCGCCCACCGCGGCGGTGACGGTCTGATCCGCGAGATCGAGGCGCTCGAACCGATGACTTTCTCCCTGCTGACCGAACGCCGTCGCCATCGCCCGCCCGGTGCGGACGGAGGCGAACCCGGCCGGACCGGACGCAACCTGCTGCGCCGCGCCGGAAGCGACATCTGGGAGGAGCTCGAGCCGAAGACCTCCGGTGAGCTGGAGCCGGGCGACCGGCTGCGGCTGGAGACCCCGGGCGGAGGAGGCTTTGGCCGTGCCTGAAGCAGCGATCCTCGGGGTCGACGTGGGCGGAACCTTCACCGACGCGGTACTGGTCACGGCAGACGGCGTCTTCGCCGGGAAGTCGCCGAGCACGCCGTCGGACCAGTCCGAAGGGGTGATGGCTGCGGCCCGGGAAGTGCTGGAAAAGGCCGGCCTGTATCCGTCGGCCGTCGAAGTCTTCGCCCACGGCATGACGGTCGCGACCAACGCGCTGCTCGAGGGCCGGATCGCCCGGACCGCCCTGGTCGCCACCGGGGGATTCGCCGACCTGGTCGAGATCGGCCGCCAGAACCGCCCCGAGCTCTACCGGCTCCAGGACGCCTCTCCCCCGCCGTTGGTCCCGCCCGGGATGCGATTCGAGCTGGACGAGCGCATGGGTCCCGACGGTGTGATCCGCGAGCCTGAAGCCGCCGCGCTGGACAGCCTCGCCTCCGAGGTCGAGCGCTCGGGGGCCGAGGCGGTCGCGGTCTGCCTGCTCCACGCCGACCGCCATCCGGCCCACGAGAAGCTGGTCGGCGAGGCCCTGGCGTCCAGACTCGGTGACCGCGTCCACGTCTCGCTCTCGCACGAGACGGTTGGCACCTTCCGGGAGTACGAGCGGGCCGCCACGACCGAGGTCGACGCGGCGCTCTCGCCGCTGCTGGCCGGCTACCTGGAGTCGCTGGCCGGGCGCAGCCACGGTGCTGGGCTGCCCGAGCCGCTGATCATGCAGTCGAGCGGCGGCCTCAGCGACCTCAAAACGGTCTCTGGCCACGCCGCGCTGGCAGTGCTCTCCGGTCCGGCCGGCGGCGCCGCCGCGGCGGCCCTGGTCGCCGGGCTGGCCGGCGAACCGGATCTGCTCTGCTTCGACATGGGCGGCACCTCCTGCGACGTCTGCGTGGTCGAGGGTGGCGCGGTTCGCGAGTCCGCCGGGCGCAGCGTCGGCGGGCGCCCGCTCGCCCTGCCGATGGTCGACATCGACACGGTCGGGGCCGGCGGCGGCTCGATCGGGTGGCGCGACCCGGGTGGGGCGCTCCGGGTCGGACCGCAGTCGGCCGGGGCCGAGCCGGGGCCGGCCTGTTACGACAAGGGCGGCACGCTGCCCACCGTGACCGACGCCAACCTCGTCCTCGGACGCCTCGGAGAAAACCCCCGGCTGGCCTCCGGTATCGAGCTCGACCGGGATGCGGCAGTAGCGGCGCTCGCACGGCTGGCCAGCGAACTGGAGCTGACGGTCGAAGCGACCGCGGCAGGAATCATCGAGGTCGCCAACACCGAGATGGTCCGGGCACTGCGGGTGATGAGCGTCGCTCGCGGTCTCGATCCGCGCGAGTTCGCCCTGCTCGCCTTCGGCGGTGCCGGCCCGCTCCATGCGACCGAGCTCGCCGACGAACTGGGGATGGACCGGATCTTCGTGCCGGTCAACGGCGGCGTCTTCAGCGCGCTCGGCCTGGCCGCGGCCGACCGGCGCCGCGACGAAGTGCGCACCGTAATGCTTGCCGGGGAGAGCCTCACCGGCGAACTGCTGGCCGAACTGATCGGCGACGCCGACGAGGTCTCCTGGGACCTGCGCTACGCGGGCCAGTCGTTCGAGCTGAACGTGGCCGACCGGAGCGGTGACCCGGCGGCGCTGCGCCGACTCTTCGAGACCGAGCACGAGACCCGTTACGGCTACAACGAACCGGAAGGCGCAATCGAGCTCGTGACCGTCCGCCGAAGATACGTCCAGCCCGGTCCGGCGATCGACCTGCCCGGGTCCGAACTCCCGGAAACCGGCGGTCCGGCTGTGATCGACCTCGGTCAGAGCACGCTTTTTATCGGCCAGGGATGGTCCGCCGCCGGTGCCGATGCCGGGCTGATTCGACTGGAACGGACTGCCACCTGACCAGCAAGCCGGACCGGCAGCCGCTTATGTGACGATCGTCACACTACTTGACCATTTCAGAAACATTTAGTAACGTGCTCTTCACCTTGCGGGACTCGAAGCTGGCTTACCTGCCTCGCGCCGGAATGCCGCGTGCTTAACTCGGTCCTGCATATGTCCCTGGCCACACCCGACCTGACTGAGACCCCTATGCCAATTGCTTTCAAGGAATGGGCCGTAACTGTACGAGCCCTGTCCGAAGGAGAACAGCTCCTGACCCTCCGTAAACCCGGAGCCGGCGAGCAGGACCACGATCTGGAACACGATCGCTTCTTCCTCTACCCCACGTTCGACCACCAGCACAACGACCTGGTGCGTCCCTCGCACCATCCCGAGCTCGATCGCGCGCTCGAAGAGGGTGTCTGGCCGGACGAGGAGCCGCATGCCCGCGCCCTCCTGCAGGACGGTGGTATCCCCCAGCCCGACCGCGTGCGGATCCGTGCCTGGGCCGAAGTGGCTGAACTGATCACGATCGAGAACCCGAAGGTCGTCGACGGCCTCTCCCCGTTCTACGTTTGGACCACCGACTACGCCTCGAAGCGTCTCGGCTGGAAGCCGCGCAACCCGCTGCAGCTCGTACTGCTGCGGGTCCACCGGATTCCCCGCCCGGTCACCGTCAGGGTCCGTGAGGAGTACCACACCTCCCGTTCCTGGGCCGAGATCGACCGCGACCTTCCGTTCGAGGGCACGCCGGTCATGGCTGACGAGGAGTTCGAGCGCGCCAGCGACGAGATCCGTGCGATCTGCAGCGGCGGCGACCGGGTTCC
>Ga0105046_10016466_pt1 | contig 11346 bp, 4 predicted proteins | sample MAT03_FD_78385 | JGI IMG/M metagenome (GOLD analysis project Ga0105046, IMG submission 78385) | Freshwater microbial communities from Lake Fryxell liftoff mats and glacier meltwater in Antarctica - MAT-03 (megahit assembly) | ecosystem: Environmental > Aquatic > Freshwater > Ice > Liftoff...
CGCCGGCGCGAATCCCCACTGTAACAAGTTGCCAGGGAAATATTGGGCCAAAAACCGGAGCGTCAGTTTGGTGTACGGTATTTCCCAAACCTTATATTCCGGGTTCCAACGCCGCCCGTGAATATTCTTCACCGTTGCCAGGTGCGGTGGAACCAAATCCGGAGGCAGATGGAGCGCCAGGTATTGACTCACGCCGGGACATCGGCTGATTCCGATGGACTTGTCCGGGCGCAAAATGTCAGGGTGTGTAACGGCGGGCTTACTGTCCGGGCGCGGCGCGAGGGATATCTGCGGCCTTTCTTCCTTATATATTGCCTGTCTATCGTGGGGCCCGGTCGCCTCCCTAACGATTTCATAATCCGCGAACCTTCAACTTTGCCCAGCGCCAAAACACCCAAAACGACGTCAAAGAAATTGACGCTTAGGAACGGTGTCAAAATAACTTCCCAATTTGATGCCATTCTTTTGCCTTCATCCGTCCCATCTTTTTCGTTAAATAGCGCGGCTATTCGCCTCAAAACATAGTTGGCTGACGCCAAAATAATTGGCCTGAAATTGGAAACTTATTTTGACACCGTTCCTTACCTGCACCGAAACCGGGAAATTATCGCCACCCTGATGGGAAATTCCGTCAAGGAAACAATAGACAAAGCCATACTCACCAGGGCAAAATTCCGCTGGGAGTACATGACCGGGGTCTATTGGAATAAGGAAGGAAAAATGTACCGCTTGGTCTATGACTTTGCCTGGATGGACTTCTCAGACCAACGCGTGTTGATTGTCCGCAAGAAAAATAGTTTATGGCCCTCCTACCGCAGCACCGTCACATCCCCCTTAAAAACCATCACTTCCCCGTCGATAAACCGCACCGTCGCATAATACACGTACACCCCCGGCGCTACCTCGTCGCCTTTAAACTTCCCTTCCCAGCGTACAGATTGTCCGTCCGCCGGAAAATCCAGCGCCTCGAACAGTTGTTCCCCCCAGCGGTCAAATACCCGCAGGTTTTCCACCTGCTCCACGTCGGGACCGCCGAAAACCGTCAGGAAATTGTTGAAGTAACTGTCCGGCTTGATGATGTTCGGGATGTACACTTGCCGCAATTTCTGCACCACCACCAGCACCCGGTCGTTCGCCGTGCAGCCGTTGGAATCGACGACGTTGATCGCGATCTGCCGGCTTTGCAGGGGCAGGAATTCCTGGGTCAGCGTACCCGCGTGCAGGCTGTCGAGCAAGGGCGACCAGACGAGCGTGTCCAGCGCGGTGAGCGGGACGGACAGGGTGGCCGTTACAATGGCCTGCGTGCCCAGGGTGACCGTCAGGTTCGGCCCAAGTTCCACCGTTAATTTTGGGGGTTGCATGATGAAGATGGAGTCCGAGCGCCACTCGCAGCCGTTGGCGTCCTGCAGGGCAATGGTATAGGTCCCGGCGGGTAAAGGGAAAAAGTCGGTGGCTGTGCTAAATGGCCCGTCGTTGAGCGCCACCAGGACCGGAAAATGGGTGGACACAATCGAGTCCACGCTGATCCGCCCGTCCCGGTCGCCGAAACAGCGGACGTCTATTTTGGAAATGATTGGGGCGAAGGGCAATTCGGTATCCAGGGTCACGGTTACGGCATCGCTCGCGGTGCAACCGGCATTGGTGGTCACGAATAAAGTATAATTGCCCGGCGTACCGGTTGATAATGTGGCCGTGTTGCCCGCGGTTGTCCCGTTCAACTGCCATTGGTACCCCGCGTTTCCCGTAGTGCCGGGGCCGCCCAGCGTTACAGCCAATTGGTTGCAATTCAGCGCTTTATCGGCGCCCGCATCGGCCACTGGCAGGGCTTGGATCACGACTTCGACTGTTTGCGCATCGTCCGGGCAGGGCGCCTGCGCGTCCATCAGGTACCGGAAGCGGTACGTGCCTGCGGGTACATTATTCGTCTGGAAGGTTCCGGCAGCAGCATTAAACGAGCCTGCCGGGGCGGGCGGAAGCGATACGTCCGACCATTGGCCACCCGGATCGGCGCCGTTCAGCAGGCTACCGAGCTGGATCGACTGCGCGACACCCGCACACAATTCCAGCGGCTCCTTGGCCAATCCGGCCGTCACCGGCTGACTGACGTTAATCGTTACGCTGTTGCTTAACAGGGTGGTGCAGGTCGGGCTGGTGCCGTCGGATACGGAGACCAGGGTAAAAGTAGTATTGGCAGTGGGTGAAATATTCAGGTTCACGGCCTGTTGACTGGGAATGCTCAGGGTAGTGTTGCCCGTGCCGTTGTTATAAGTGATTTGTAATGGATAAACGCCTGTGCCAGAAAATGTTACCGGTGTGGCATCGCCCGCGCATATACTCGCGTTGCCCGCGAGTGTGGCGTTCGGAAGCGGTTTCCATTGTACGGGTGTGCCGGGAGCGACGTTCAAACAAGGATCGTTCAAGTCGACGGCCGTGCCCAGAGCGTTGCCGGCAATGGCAGAAATATAATAGGTGACGCCCGTTTGCAGGCCGCCGGTAAAATTAAAGGTCGGCAGCATGTTGGTCGCAAAAACGGTCCCGACCGGATTTCCCGGCAGACTGTGCAGGATAAACTGCCCGATATCGTCGCCGTCGAACACGGGGTTGTTGTTCCAGGTAGCCGAAGCGGGCGTATCGGCGCAGAAAACGGCCGGGGTGGTGATCATGGTGCCGGCATTGGTCACGCAAAAACAATCCTGGTTGCCGGAAATGGTTGCGGTCTGGCAACCGTTCACATCCACCAATACAAAGGAATATGGATTGTTGTCGGTCAATGGGGCAGACGAAAACGTGTTCCCGCTAAACGTACCGCCCAGACCATTCACCGTGTACGGCGCGCTACCGCCAAGCACATCAAAGGTTACGGTGTATTGGGTGTTGGTCGGGTTACAGGCGGCCGTCAGGGCATTCACCGCCGGGGTTTCATTAAAAGTGATTTGCACGGAATCGGTGCGCACACAGATACCGTTGGTTTCCGTCCAGGCAAACGAATACACCCCGAAAACCGGTACAGACACCGAACTACCGGCGGCGTTCGGCGTGGCGATTGTGGCCGTGGCTGGTCCGGACTGCTGGGTCCAGACGCCGGAAAATGCGCTTGTAATGCCGGGTAAAACGATTGTTTGTCCACAAACCGCTGTATTTGGACCGGCATTCGGGGCCGGATTTTGTAAAAATACCACGGGCTGGCCGGACGCCACGGAAAAACAAGGATCGGCGGGATCGGGCAGGCCATTTAAATCGTCGCCCGCTACTAAGGAAATATAATAGGTAACGCCGTAACTCATACCCGCCTGGAAGGTAAATATGCCGGTATGGTTTTGCGCCAGCACGGTCCCGAGCGCAGCGCCGGCGCCTGTGTGCAATACGTAAGCGGTGGTGTCATTGGCGTCCAGCGAGGCGGCTGTCTGGAACTGCACGCTGGCCCCGTCTGCCCCGCAAACCGTCAGGACCTGGGTGTTCATCACACCGGCGTCGGTGGTGCAATTGCAAATATGTGTGCCGGTTATGGGTGCGGACACGCAGCCGTTGGCATCTGTGATGGTGAAATTGTACGGCACACCGTCCGGTATCAGCGCGGAAAGGAAACTGTTCCCGGCGACCGGCGTACCGTTCACCGTATAAGGCGATAAACCGCCGGAAATCGGGATGCTCACCTGGTAATTTTCATTCACCCCGTCGCAGGTTTTGGTGACCGTGCCACCCAGCGGCGCATCGTTGAAGGTCACCAGTACGTCGTCGGAACCGGTGCAACCGCTGTTGTCGAGCGTCCAGGTAAGGGCATACACGCCGTATACGTTTGCCGTGATGTTGGTGACCGTACTTTGCGGAGTGCCGATGTTCAGCGTGCCGCCGGCCGGTACATTGCTGACCGTCCAGGTACCAGTACCGGCGTTTCCGGTGACGGACATCGTGAGTCCGCAAGCTGCTTGATCCAGGCCCGCGTCGGCCACCGGATTTTGGTTAAACACCACGGGTTGTCCCTGTGCCACCGATAAACAGGGGTCGGCCAGATCGGGAAATCCGTTCAGATTATCGCCCACCACAAACGACACATAATACGTGACGCCATAGCTCATACCGGTTTGAAAACCAAAGGTTCCGCTGCTGTTTTGGGCAAAAACGGTACCCAGCAAAGGCCCTGCATTGGTGTGCAGCACGTAGCCGACGGTGTCGTTGCCGTCTAAGTTCTCCCCACTCTGGTGTATGGCCGTAACCAACCCGCCTTCGCAGGTAGATAAAGTTTGTAAACTCATTTGCCCGGCTGCGGTGGAACAATTGCAGTTAAAAGAACCGGTGATCGGTGTCGACACGCAACCGTTCTCATCAGCGATCACGAACGAAAAACTTTGGCCGCTTGGAACAGGATCGGAAATAAATCCATTGCCGGTTACAACGCCGCCCGGGATGCCGAAAGGCGAAGCGCTGCCGGTTATTTGAAATTCGATGGTATAATTTTGATTCGTCGCATCACAATCCGGGATGATCTGCCCGGCCTGGGGGGAGGCGTTGAAGTCCACTTGCACAGTATCCACGTCGGTGCAACCGCCGTTGTTTTCCGTCCAACCGAAGAGATACGCCCCGTTTTGGCTGGCTGTGGCCTGGGTACTGTCTACCGTGGCGTTGACGAAACTGACCGTGCCCGGCCCGGTCAGGGTCGACCAGGCGCCTGTGCTGCCACTCACGCTCGGGTCGGCATTCAGGATAAAGACTGTTCCGCACAGGGAGCTGTCTACCCCGGCATTGGCTGTGGGCTGGGTGTAAACCGTAACGGCAAGACACTGCTGCGGCCCTGCGCCGCAGCTGCTGATGGCAGACACGCATACGTTTCCGCCGGGTGCCGCGCTCCAATCCACCGTGATGGCTGTGGTATTTTGCCCCGATACGATCATGCCGCTGGCCGGTACGGTCCAGGTATAACCCGTGGCGCCGGTAATGGAAGCGATTGAATAAGAGCCGCTTGTGCCGGTACAGAGGGTGTCGGAACCCGTCACGAGCGGCAAGGGTAGGGGAGGGTTGATGGACACGCCGATGCAGGTTTGCGGACTGGTGCCGCAAGCATTCCCGGCCGAAACGCAGAGCGTGCCGATGATGATCCCGCTGCTGTCCCAGACCGCCTGCACGCTGGATGTGCCGTTTCCGGAGATGATCATGCCGCCGGTAATTTGCCAGGTATAGGTTGTCGCGCCCGGTATCGCCGTGGCGGTGTAGGTCTCCGGATTACCCGCACAAACCACGGCGTTTCCGCTGATCGCGGGTGTCGTGGGTGGATTGGTCACGAGCACCGGCAAACACTGCTGCGGACTGGTCCCGCAGGCGCCCGTGGCACTCACGCAAACGGACCCGCCGGGCGCGGCGCCCCAGTTAACCGAAATTTGATTGGTCCCCTGGCCGCTCGCAATGGTGGCCGGTAATGGGACGGTCCAGACGTAGGCCGTTACGCCCGGCAAACTTGGAATGTTATACGTTTCCGTAATACCCGCGCAAACGGTAGCGTCGCCGATGGGTTGAACGGGCACGGCAATGGTGTCGGCCGCAACCAGCAGACAGGTTTGCGGGCTGGGGCCGCAGGCATTGTTGGCGGTCACGCAGATGTTTCCCGGAGTGAGGCTGTTCCAGCTGACGTTAATGGAGGCTGTATTTTGCCCTGAATTGATCGTAACGCCGGCCGGCGTCGTCCAGGTGTACCCGTTGGCGCCCGTGACGGCCGCTACCGTGTAGGTTCCATTCTGGCCCAGGCAGATGGTGGGACTACCGGTGATGGGGCCCGGCGCAGGCGGTGTGGCGTTGTTTGCCGTTACCGTGACCATGGCGGTATCGCAGCAGGTCACGCCGGCAAGGGTGCGGCAAACGCGGAGGCCGTAATCGCCTGCGCTGCCGATGGTTGTGTTCAGCGAAGTAGTCGATCCCGTAATCGTGCCGCCGTTGCTGGCCGACCACAGGTAGCTCACCCCGACGCCGATCGTCGATCCGGCGCCGAACAAGGGCGCGGAGGTTTGTCCGCAGCTCAACACCGGCGGCGTTTGAATATTGGCGTTGAGGTTCATCACCGTCAGGGTCAGGTTGACGAAACTGTCGCATCCGAACACGTTTTGTGCCGTTTCCTGGTAAAGGCCTGCGGTACAGGCTGTTGGAAACAAAGGATTGGTGGAGCAGCTGCCCGGGCAGATGGTTTCATTGATAAATACGGTATTCGGCTGGTGTACGGTGAGGTTCAGGGTACCCGTGTAAGGGCAGCCGTTTTGTATGAGGTTGCGGACGAAGGTGCCGCTCTGGCAATAAAACTGGCCGAAAAACTGGTAACACTGGGGTGCGCAGATTTCGGCGAATTCTTCCACATCATCCGGCAAAACCTTGATCGTCACGCCGACGCAGTTGACGGAAATGTCGCCACAAAAAGGCGGGGTATTCGAATTGAGCTGCGTTCTCAACTGGTTGACCGTCAGGCTGCCGTTTGGGGAGGGTATCGTACCGGAAGCCGCTGTCAAATAAGATAAACCACACACGGTGTAGGTTCCCGGGGGATAGGAGGACAGATCGGGCGAAGGATCGATGGCCAGAATGACGCCGCCCGGGCCGGAGATGACGTAGGCATAGGAATATTCCGATGCCGGGGGCATCACGGCCGGCGGGGTGTAGGCTGGCGGCAGGTTCAGGTTCAGGTTCGAACTTCCCTCGCATTCCACCACATCGTTTTGCGGCAGATTGCCGGCATCGGCTTCACAGTTGAAGCAGTTGATCCCGGACGGATCGCAAAAGATGATTTCGTAATCGAGCAGATTGCCTACGTCATTGGCCTGGCCGTCGACGACGGTAAGCGTCCAGGTGCCGTTCACCGGACCCGTAAAATTCTGCAGGCAGCCGGAGAAAGGGTAGTAACTTCCGGAATAGCTGTTGCCGCCGCCCCAGGGCTGGTTGTTGTTCCAGGTGGGGGTAAAACCGGGGTCGGGGGCCACGGAGGGATCGCCACAGGGTAGAAAAAGCACGTTCCAGTCTGTGCCGGCATTCCCACCAGAGGTGCAAAACTGTCCGATCGGTCCCACGAGCGTCACGGTCTGGCCGGAAGGTGAGGTCAGCGTAATGGTGATGTCGCATATAGCGGTATGGTTAAAATGTACGATCACCCCGCAAACGCCTTGTCCGTTCTGGCCGAGGGTCGGGTTACTCGCATTTTGCACCGTGATGGGGAAGGAGCCGATGAACAGATCCGGCATAAACTGCGGGCAGTTGGTGCATTCGCAGCCGCCGCCCTGCGCCTGGAGGTGGCCGGTGGAGAGCAACACGAAGGAAAAGAGGAGGAAATTGAGGTATTTAGGCAAGCAGGCAAGTAGGAGTTTGATCATGTATACCGGAGCGTTTGTGTTCAAGCGTCAAATATAGATTCAAAATCTGGAAGCTCGGTATGAAAACACTCGTAGCGCATTCAAACGAATAGTGTTGTAGTTTTTTTAAACACATAGGGCATATAGGACACATAGCCGTAGCGTATACAAAAAACTCATAATTTTTTGTATGCGCTACGGCTATGTGTCCTATATGCCCTATGTGTTTAAAAAAGTATATGTGTTACGATGTTCAGACTTTGAAACACTCAATCCTCCCTACTCCCATCATCCGCCATGCGCACAATCTTTGGCTGAAACTTCGCCACCACATCCACCAATTCCTGCTGCGCCGCCATCACCTCGTGGATGTTTTTATACGCCATCGGGGCCTCGTCGAGTCCGGCGCCGATGAGCGTCACCCCCACGTCGTTCAGGATCGCTTTCATCTCCGTTTTGCTGATGTTTTTAATGGCCTGGGTACGGCTCATTTGTCGCCCGGCGCCATGCGATGCGGAGTTGATCGCGGTGATTTCCCCTTTACCGCGCACTAAAAATCCAGGCGCGGTCATGCTGCCCGGGATAATCCCCATCACGCCTTTTGCGGCCGGCGTGGCGCCTTTGCGGTGTACGATCACTTCTTCGCCGTTCAGCAGTTCTTTCCAGGCGAAATTATGGTGATTTTCCACCTTGGCCAGCACCGTCGCGCCGATTGCCTTGGCCATTTTGCGGTGGATCACCTCGTGGCAGGCCGAGGCGTAATCGCCGGCCAGGTTCATGGCTAGCCAGTACTCCTGACCGGCTTCGCTGTTCAGGTCCAGGTAGGCTAAGTTGGCGGCTTCTTTCGGGAGTTTGCACAATTCCTTGGCCAGGTTTGTGTAATATCCGGCAATGGTTGCGCCTAGTCCGCGAGACCCGGAGTGTGTCAGCAGGGCCAGGTAAGCACCTTTCTCGATACCAAGCGCTTCATCTTTTTCGGCAAAGCGGATGATACCCCATTCCACGAAATGGTTGCCGCCACCCGAGGAGCCCAACTGCGCAAAAGCTTTGTCTTTCAGGTTTTTGATAAACGGCGTCATGTTGAATTCGGAACGATCCAGCACGTTGTGGTAGGCCCGTTCGCTCCCGCTAAAACCTTTGCCGGCGCCGAATGCGGTATGCGCAATCAGCTCGCGTTTGTACTGCGAACGTTGTTCCAGGAAGTGTTTCTCCGGAATATCGAAAATCGACAAGGCCATGCGGCAACCGATGTCGACGCCGACGCCGTAGGGAATGATTGCGTTGCGGGTGGCCAATACGCCGCCGATCGGCAATCCGTAGCCCTGGTGCGCATCGGGCATCAGGGCCCCGGCCACTGTTACGGGCAGGCGCATGGCGATGTTCATCTGGTCCTTGGCGCCTTGTTCGATGGCGGTTTCGCCGAAAATCGTGTACGTGGAGGCGCTTTCTTTCAGGGCAATGGTCGTATCTGCCGGCACTTTCGCGTCGTCTATCAATGCTTCCGCCAAAGGTGCCAGCGCGGCATCTTTGAGGAATTTTTCCGGCGCTTTTTTTATCTTTTTCAGGGTGCGCAGTACCTGTATTTTGTGCGTTTCCGGGAAAGCGGTGGAGATGATGATGTCCAGGGCCAGTCCCAGGGTTTTGCCGGGCGCGTAGCCCAGTTTGATTAAATCGTTTCCGTTGATCATGAGTCATTTATTTACCTCGGGAGGGTAAAACCGCCGGATGCCTTTGAAAGTTTCCCCACCTTCAAAATTCCCGCTTTTATTTAAAACGCAAGTGGGCAACCCAACACGCTTATTAAGAGTCAAGCTGCAAAAAAACAGCCGACCTTATGTTAAAAACCACCTTGCTCCTGGGCATCCTTGCCGTACTATGCTCCCATCTAAGCGCGCAGATCACGTTTAAGAAAAAATTTCCCATTCAATCCGCTCCCATCTCGTTGGATCAAACGCCCGACGGCCGTTATTGGATCGGTAGTCTCTTGCTGGGTCGCTTAACCTCGTTGGATGCAGGCGGAAACGTAGTGCAAAGTATGCGCCTGCACGGTCCGGACGGTTACCAGGCCAATACCATCACAGACCTTGAAGGCCTGGCGGACAACGGCTTGTATGGGCTGCTCGAGTTTTCACCGAACGACTCTTCAGGCACGAGCTACCTCCAGTTGATGCGGCTTGATCAGGCAGGTGAGTTGCAATGGCAGCGTTCCCTGAGCCCGCAGAACCACTACGATATATTAAATTCTTGTTTGACAAAAGATGATTTGGAAAACGTATACGCCGCAAGGACCATATTTAATACAGTCGGTTTGACAACCATCCAGGTATTTAAGGTAGATCCTTCCGGAAACTTGCTTTGGGCGAAAAAATATGATTTGCCGTCTAAAGTAGATCTCTCCACCCTGACCTGTTTAGCCGATGGTTCCGTACTGGTTAGTGCGGAATATTGGCATTCGTCCTCCAACATCTTTTACAAACTGGATCCGCAGGGCGGGCTGGTTTGGGCTAAAACCTATGCCGATATGCAGGTGTACAACCAGGTGGAATTACCCGGCGGCGATTTGATCATTACGGCGGGCAAGCGTTCAAACGGTCTATACCACATCATACGCCTGGATGCTCAAGGCAATGTTAAATGGGCAAAAAACACGAATATACGCCTGGGAGGGAGCCTTTTTTCTACCCTTTGCCTAAACGGGGAAGGCAATGTACTGATCATGGACGGTACGTATTTTCCGGAAGCGGCACCGATGATCTGCGTGTCGCCGGACGGAAATTTTTTATGGGCAAAAAACTACGATCCCTGCTATCGTAATCTTTTTACAGACGGTATTGCTACACTGGATGGCGGTATCGCCGGCACGTACGGTGCAAAGTATTTTATAAAAACAGACGGCCAGGGCGATCTGGCATCTTGTCCTGCGTTCGCTGTGGATTTAACGTTTTCCAGTGCCCAGATCACCAGCACAAACCTCGTTTTCCCTTCCACCGACCTGGGTCCGGCACCGCAACACGTTTTTCAAATGCTCCCCGACACCCTGACTGTCAGCGATTTCTGTTACGAACCGCCTCCTGTAAACGGTCTTTCGCTTTCCTCGGACACGCTTTGTGTCGGCGAATTGCTGACGGCTGCCGCTACGGGTGACCGTCCGGCCGATGCGTACTACTGGGAATTTACAAACGGAACCCCGGGCCTGGCCGATTCCGCCCGGGTCGACAGTGTATTTTTTACGGCCTATGGCGAACAGCCGATTACCCTGCAAATCCAGTACGGATCGTGTCGGGATACTTTTCAAAGTTCCGTGCAGGTCACCGCTTTTCCCGCGCCGGACTTGGGTTCGGACACTGTGCTATGCGTGAGCGGCGTACCCCTATTGCTGGATGCATTTATTCCGCAAGGCCAGGAATACCAGTGGAACGACGGCTCGGAGGAGTCCATGCAGGAAATTTCCGCTTCCGGGCAATATACGGTGACGGTTTTTGCCGGTTTATGCGCTGCGTCGGACACAATTGCCGTGACGTTTGCGGAGGCGCCACCCGGTTTTTCCACCGACACCACCTTATGTATGGACGAGCCTTTGCAGTTGAGCTTTGCCGTACCGGCCACGGCCTCCATTTATTGGAACGGTAGCCCTGGTTCGGGCGATTTCAATTTTACCGGCTCCGGCTGGGTGCTGCGTTCGGTGGTGTATGACGCCTATTGCCGTTTTGAAGATTCCATCGACGTACACCGGATCGATTGCACGAGCCCGCCTCCGTTTTACGCGCCCAATGTTTTCAAGCCGGACGGAGCCCCGGACAATGCATATTTCAGGATATTTTGCAGCGAGGCAGTGGAGCTGAGGGAACTAAAAATCTACGATCGCTGGGGCAGCCTGGTTTTTGACTCCGCTGGCCGCGCCGACCCGGTTTGGGACGGCCAGGTCAAGGGGCAGCGCGCGGCGCCGGGCGTTTATGTTTGGCGTGCTTTGCTGCGGCGTTTGGGGGAGGAGACGTGGCAGGAAGGGTCGGTTACGTTGGTACGGTGA
>Ga0105046_10016468_pt1 | contig 11346 bp, 14 predicted proteins | sample MAT03_FD_78385 | JGI IMG/M metagenome (GOLD analysis project Ga0105046, IMG submission 78385) | Freshwater microbial communities from Lake Fryxell liftoff mats and glacier meltwater in Antarctica - MAT-03 (megahit assembly) | ecosystem: Environmental > Aquatic > Freshwater > Ice > Liftoff...
CGTCGAACAACAGTGGGAACGGCAGCTCGTATTCCTTGGCGAAGTCGGCCGCATCCTTTCGCGCGTGGGACGCGCCCGCCACGACGCCGTAGAACTCGACGCCCGCGCCGCGCCCGGCGAACAGGGCTTTCAGGGTCGGGGCGTACCGCTGGCAGAGCGGGCATTCGGGGCCGAGGAAGACCAGCACGACGGCTTTGGTGTCGGGCGATTCGCCGATCCGGTGCGCGGTGCCGGCGGTGTCCAGCAGCAGCGGCAGGCGGACGGGTTCGGCGGCCAAGGCGGGCGCGGTCAACACCAGGGCGAAAAGAAAGCGGAAGCGCGGCACGGCGGAAACCCTCACGGGAGTGGGTGGGACCACGATGAGGATTATACCGCCGGGTGGCCGTGCGGGTTTCGCGCTTACTTCTTCTGGTCGAGCGGCGGCAGCGGGATCGTGGGCAACTCGACCGCCGGCGGGGTCGGGATGACCGGGGTGTCGAGGCCGACCGGGATGATCGGCGGCGGGGCCGTGTCGATGGGCGGCATGTTCGGCGGGATCACCGCCGGCGGGACGACGTAAGCGGGCTTCTCGTCCGGCTTCGGGGCCGCGGGCGTGTTCGCCGGGGCGGACGCCGACGGAGACGGGGCGGGCTTGGCGGGCGCGTCGTCGGGGGCCGACCCGCAGCCGAGGGCCGTCAAGCCGAGCGCCGTCGCGGCCAGGGTCGGTAGGAACTTCCGCATGGTGGGGCACCTCCGGGGGATATTCGAGACGGACCGCATTTACCCAACCCCGCTCACTCCCGCAAGTCCGAGTGGCCGGGGCGGAGACGAGCATTACCAATTCGCCCACTTTATCAACTCCGGCCCGGATCGCCGCCCCAACGTGGGTGTGAGTCTTGGCTTGAGGAAAATCCGTCGGAAAACCCATCTCTCCGTTCACTGACGAAGACTGGACCGATTCCGCCAATTGCATGGATCGGCGACCCGCGATTGGCCGATAACTCTGTCGTGATTCGTCCGTATCGCTCCGTGAGTACGCGCAATGAGACTTCGGATTGCGTTCCTGGGGCTGCTCCTGTCGAGTCCCTTCGCCGTCGGACAACCGGACAAGCCACCCAAGACGGACCTCCCGCCCGCCAAAGCGTCCGCGCCGACCCCGTTGGTCGCCCCTTCGCTCGCCGAACCGGACGGCGTGCCGTTGTCGATCGATCTGGCGTCCGCCCTACGTCTATCGACCACGTCGAACCTGGATGTCGCGCAGGCCCGCGCGGTGGTGGAACAGGCGTCGGCCGCCCGTCAACGGGCCGTCAGCCGGATGCTGCCGAACGTCGGCCTCGGGGTGACTTACGTCGATCACGCCGGCCGCATTCAGCAGGCGAACGGCAACATCTTGAACGTCAACCGCACCTCGCTCGCGGTCGGCGTCACGCCGACGCTCACGTTCGACGTGGCCGACGCCATCTTCCTGCCGCTGGCCGCGCGTCAGGTGGAAGAAGCCACGCGGGCCGGCATGGTGCGGGTCACGAACGACACGCTGCTGGCCATCGCCGAGGCGTACATCGCCGTCCTTCGTGGGCAGCGACGGTTGGCCCGCATCGATCTCACGTTGTCGTTCCTGTCGGACGACAAGCCGTCGGCGTTTCGCGGCGGGGCGAAGGGGCTGGCGCAACTCGTCCGCGACGTGGTCGAGGCCGGCGGGAAGGAGGCATTCAAGTCGGACTTGGCCCGCGTTCAAGTGGAAATGCTTCGCCGGAACGAGGAGCGGGCGATCGTCCTTCAAGAGTTGGAGACCGCTTCGGCCGAACTCGCGCGGCTGCTCCGGCTCGACCCCCGCACGCGGTTCCGACCGGTGGAGGAGAAGTGGGGCGTGGTGCCCCTGCCCGGCACCGAATGGCTGCTTCAAGATGTCGATGTGCTGATGGCGTTCGCGCTGGGCAACCGGCCGGAGTTGGCCGAGTTCGACGCCCTCGTTCGCGCGACGGGTGAGCGGGAGCGCGGGGCGCGGTATCGGCCGTACCTGCCGCAGGTGCAGGTGGCGTACTTCGACGGGGGGTTCGGCGGCGGGCCGACCCGAAACACCAGCTCGAACATCGTTCAGGACGTCCACGGGGCCATCAACACGCCGATCACCCCGACCGGCGAGATCGCCCGGTTCGGGCATCGGTCCGACTTGTCCGTGACAGTGGGCTGGCAGTTGCAGGGGATGGGGTTCGGCAACGCGGCCGAGCGGCGGGAGGCGGCGGCCGTCAACACCCAGGCGAAGCTACGGCTCTTGGCCGCGCACGACCGGGTGAAGGCCCAGGTGGTGACGACCCGCGCGGCGGTCACGCGGAACAACGAGCGGTTATGGACGGCGTGGCAGGCGATCTCTGACAAGGACGGGAAGCCGGCCGGCCCGGTGTTCGAGTCGCTCCGGCTGAACTTCGAGCGGATCCGCGGCGGCGAGGGGCGGCCGCTCGAAGCGCTGGACTCGATTCGCGGGCTGAACGACACGTTCGAGGCGTTCGCCAACGGGTTGAGCGAGTACGACCGCGCCCGGTTCCGGCTCCTGGTGGTGCTGGGAGTGCCGTCGGCCGCGCTGTACGATCCGGCCCGGATGCCCGCCCCGCCGACCGTTCAGGTCTCCCCCGTGGTGGGGCAACCGGCGTCCAGATAGGCTTGCAAAATGAGCATGGCGGCGAGCTTGTCCCGCTTCGCCTTCGCCCCCTTGCGGGACAACTCGGCCCCGGCCAGCAGTTCGTCCGCCGCGAACGACGACAGCCGTTCGTCCCACATCACCGCCGGCAAACCGGTCAACGCCGTCAGCCATTTGGCGTAAGCCCGCGCGCCTTCGCTCTCGCGGTTCTCCGACCCGTCCATGTGAATGGGCAGCCCGACCACCAACCCGACCACCTGCTCCCGCTTCGCCAGCCGGCGGAAGTGGTCGCCGTCCGCCTCCGTACTGAGGCGGGTGTAATTCTCCAGCGGCGAAGCCATGCGCCGATCGTGATCCGAGATGGCGAGGCCGACGCGGACGGTGCCGTAATCGAACGCGAGCAACCGGCCTTTGGGCGAATCCGGGCGTGAATCGGGCGGCGCGTCTAACTGCAGCGCGGCCAACTCTGCCAGCGTGGAAACGCCGAACTCGGGCAGCGGGGCGTTCCGCGCGCCGCGTTCCGTCCGTCGGCTCCGGCGACTCCGATCCCCCATTACAGGTACTCCGCGCGCTGTTGCTTCTTCAGCGCCTCCACGATCTCCTTCACCCGCGATTCGTCCTGTTTGCGGATGACCAAGGTCGCGTTGCCGGCTTGAATGATGACCAAATCCGACACGCCCATGGCCGCAATCACGTTGCCCGCCTCCGCCGACACCACGCAGCCGGTGGCGTCGATCAACACGCTCGCGCCTTGCACCGTGTTCCCGGCGGCGTCCTGTGGGTTGTGCCGTTCCAGCGCCAGCCAACTGCCCACGTCGTCCCACTGGTACGGCGCTTGCAACACCCGCACCAGCCCGCTCCGCCCGGCACCTTGCATCACGGCGAAGTCGATGCTGGTGCCGTTGATTTTGCGGTACTCGTCCACGAACACTTCCGCGCCCAGCGGCGTTTTCCACGCGGCGGCGATGCGGCCGCAGGCGTCGTGAATGTCCGCCCGGTTCGCCTGCAACTGGTTCAAAATCGTCTTTGCCTTCCACACGAAGATGCCACTATTCCAGTCGTATTCGCCGCTCTCGACGAACTGCTCGGCCACCTCCGCGGTGGGTTTTTCCTTGAAATCGTTCACCCGGAATAGCGGTACCCCGCTGCGCTCTCCGACGGCCGCGCCACGATGGATGTAGCCGTAGCCGGTGCTGGCGAACGTCGGGCGGATGCCGAATGTGAACAGGCAGTCCGGGAACTCGTTGGCGAACTGCTCGGCCGCGTGCAACGCCCGCTGGAACTCCCGCTCCGGTTCGATGATGTGGTCGGCGGGCAGTACGGCGATGGTGGCGTCCGGGTCTTCGGCGGCGATGAGCGCCGCGCCCAGCCCGACGCAGGGCGCGGTGTCGCGGCGGAACGGCTCGCCGACGATGTGACGGGGCGGCAACTCCGGCAGCTGCGCCGCCGTTTCCTCGACGTAGTCCTTGCCGGTGACGACCCACGTCCGCTCCGGCGGCACCACGGGGGCGATGCGGTCGAGTGTCGATTGCAATAGCGACCGCTCGCCGGCGAAGGCGAGGAACTGCTTGGGGCGGGCGTTCCGGCTCCGGGGCCAGAACCGCGTCCCGCCGCCACCGGCCATAATCATCGCGTGCAGCATGTGATTCTCAGGGGTGAGGCGAACGTTCTTGGGACGGCGAAGCTCCCGCCGAGCCGCAATGTCCGAGCCGGAAGCGTGAGCGACGGTCCTTACTGGAGACCGTCGCTCACGCTTCCGGCTCGGATGAAATGGTGAAATATCGGTCGCCATCGATCACTAACCCGGCTGTCAGCTTCGTCCGCAGTTCCTCGGCGTCCAGCGCGAACAGTGGGGAAATCTCGACCGCCACGCCGTCCGCGACGCTTACTCCGGCGGCCGTCAGCCACCGGCGTGCGCGGTCCAGCATCAGCGCCCGGCACGTCTCCGGCGAGTCCGCGCCGGTGGCGTTCTTCAACGGGGCGAACTCGTTTTCGCGGGCGGCGTGGACGGCCAGCCAGCGTTCGGCCAGCGGCAGCGCGTCGAACACGAACCGCTCGAACTTCAAGGCGTTCTCGCCGTCTGGCGTGACGGTCTCGCTCGTCGCCGGGTTCCAGTGCGGCACATTCTTGCGGGCGACGTGGAACGGCAGCCACTGACGCCCCGTTGTCACCCGTTCCAGGAAGGCCACGGAAAACAGGTGAATCGCCGGGCTGCCGGCCTTGAACGCGTGCGATCCGTCCGCCGCCCGCTCCTCGGCCATCGCCGGCGGCAGGTCCGAATACTCGATAATGCCACACTTTTCGTCCACCAGCGCCAAGACGCCCACCTTCTCCGCCGGGTTCTCCTTGAAAATCACCTTGGACGACACGTCGGCTTCCGACTCGATGTGTCGGCCGAGGAACGCCGGGTCGCCGACGTTCGTCAGCGGGTTGTCCACCTGAAAGTAGTGGACGTGCCGGACGCCGGCGGCCTTCAGCTTCGCCAGCAGTCCGGAGTCGGCCAGAGCCGTCAGCGCCCCGCCGTGCCCGTTCGGGCTGAGGAACAGTTTGCCGGGCGCTTCCAGCAGCAGCCGCCCGGTTTCCAAATCCAGCGCCGGCATCGTCGCCTGTTGAAAAAAATGGACTTGCTCCTCCGGCAACCCGAAGTGCCGTTCCGCGCGGAAGTACTCGACCGTCTCGGCGTGGGTCGCGGGGCTGGTCATCACCAGGAACGGCACCGGTTTCCCGTACCGCCGGGACAGGGCGAGTACCTTCTCGGCGTGGATGCGGAAGAGCGTCGCGCCGCTGACCGGGCCGACCGGCAGCAACCCTTTCGGCTTGTCGAACCCTAGCCGCGAGCCTTGCCCGCCGGCCACGACCAGCGCCGCCAACTCACCCCGCCGCAGCGCTTCCTCACCGACCGCGCGGGCGTCCGCCGACGGCTCTTCCACCGGGATCGGGCGAACGCGGTCGCGGGGCGGCAGGCTCGCGTGCGGTTCGTTCCGCCGAGCGTACAAGTCCGCCAAAGCGTTGAAATCCAGCAATTGCAACTCGGCGATGAGAGACTCGCGGCGGGCTGTGTCTAGCGCGTCCCACCCGGCGAGGACGTGTTCCTGCCCGTGGGCGCGCAGCGTGGCGAGTAACTCCGGCGGCATCGGCGGCGTCTCGTGGGGTGGGTGACGCGGGCATCTTATGGATGGGTCAGGCGAACAGGTTGGCGACGGGCACGGCGAACCCCGGCAGCACGTCCGGCACGGTGAGCGTGTCGGCTTCGGCGAACGTCTGTTGCGGCTGGTCCCGTCGCAGCACCAGCACCGTCCGCGATTCCGGATCGACGACGAGGACCGCCGTCACGCCGAGGGTCAGGTAATCTTCGACTTTTCCGAAAAGCAACGCCCACGGGTCGGATGGAAACTTGATTTCGGCGACCAACTCCGGCACGAGCGCCAGGACGCCGTCCTCAAGCTCCTCGTCGCGCCCGAGGCGTTCGTAGCTGAGGAACATAAGGTCGGCCGCCCGGACCCGATCCGGATTCCGGGCAATCCGGACGAAGGTGTCGTTGCAAAAGCCGCGACCGAGTTCGTCGCTTCTCACCGCTACGGCGATTTCGAACGAGAGATTCGCCGCGACGTACCCTCAGTAGGAACTGATTTGCTCGTACCTCACGACGCACCCGTCGATGAGTTCGATGCGTGTTTCCGCGCCGTGGCGGGCCAGGAACTCCTCTTCCGTAAGCAGTTCGGGCGTGGACACGATGCGTCCCTTCGAGTCCGGAAGCGCCCCTGTCACTTGGCGGGCGGGAATTCGGCTGCCAGTTCGCGGTCGAGCGTGTCGCGGAAAGGTTCGCTCAGCACGACCATCGACCGCAGCCCGGTGGCGTCCACGGTAACGGACACTTGCTGGCCATCGACGGAGATGACGTGAACGGTGGAGCGGCGGTCCAACGTGAGGCTGCCCAGATGTTTCATCCGCCCGCCGCCGTCGGCGTTGACGGTGCGGACGTGGGCGGCACGGCGGGCCACCCACAGGATGCCTCCGCAGAGCAGCAGCGTACCGGCCGTGAGCAGGACGAGACGCAGAAGCAGGCCGGCGGGGTTGGGCGCGGCCGGGGCAGTCGGCGGCGTGTACCCGTCGGCCAGCGAGTCGGCGGCGGCCGGCGCGGCGAGGAGCAGGCACAATAGCAGGCCGGCGGCGCGGCTCACCCGACCGCCTTTCCGCCGCGCGGCGGGAGCAGGGACTTGATACGAATGGCGAACCGGTCTTCGACGACCACCACTTCGCCGAGCGCGAACGGCACCCCGCGGACGGTGAGCTGGATCGGCCCTTGCACCGACTCGACCAACTCCACGACGCTGCCAGGGCCGAGTTTCAGCACGTCGCCGACGGGCAGGATGGTGTGGCCGAGTTGGGCGGTGATGGTGACGGGCACGTCCCGCAGGAAGTCCACGCCCGCCCCGGCGGACGCTCCGGCGGTCGGCTTCAGTTGGACGAACTCGGCCTGCTTGGCCACGGTGCCGCCGGCCTGGGCGGGGTCGGTGAACGGGTCGGCCGTGGTGGTGGACATCGGTGGCGTCTCGGCAATCGGGAAGTCGGGCGCGTTGGCGGTTATAGTATGAGTTTCTGATCGGGCGAACGGCGCGGCGTCAGCCCGCCGGTTCTTCGTTACCGGCGGGCTGACGCCGCGCCGTTCGCCAAAAATCGCCCCGTCACTCCGCCACGGCGTGAATCTGCACGGCCGCCCGGCTGCCGACCGCGCCCGGCCAGACGCGGAACTTGGGCGCGCCGGCCACCTCGGCGGCGAGTGGCTCGCTCACCTTCTGCCGGAGCACCAGAAGGTCGCCGGGCTTCAGCATGGCCATTTCGTTGTACGTCAGGTCGGCCGTGCCGAGCACCACCGACAGATCAACGCCCATCTCCAATACCAGCGATTCGATGTGCTGGCGGTCCACGGCGGTCGTGGGCGCGGTGGGCGGTTGAGGGATGGCCGTCAGCCGGTCGAAGGTGGCCGCGCGGGGGAAGACCAGAGGCGTGGCCAACTCGCCGAACCCGGCGGTCAGGGTGAGTGGGGCGACCAGCACCGGCGACGACGGCGGCAACCGCCAGACCACCCCCGGCGCGGCCGGCCCGTCGGCCGTCACGGTCAGCCCGCCGGCCAGCGGCCACCCGACCGACATCGGCCCCAAAAACAACTCCCGCAGGGCGTACTCACTCAGCGACAACTCGGCCGACGACAGGTCGCGGTCGGCGGGGAGTTCGGGTGACGACTCCCCCATCAGCCCGGCCAGCAGCGCGAGCAAGAGCGGGCGCGGCAGGGCGAACAGGAAGGCGGCGGCCGGGTCGTCTTTCGGCGTGAGCCGGAACCCGATCACGTCATCCGGGAAGTCTCCCAGCGCGGCCCCGGCGGTGGACTGTGTGACCGTGCCCAACGTCCAGGTGGCGGGGAACGGCAGTTGCCGGCCCCACACCGCGACGGTTCGCCGGCAGGCGTCGGTGAGCCAGCCGGTCAGGCGGAGGATCAGGTCGCCGGGGGGCGGCTTGCGAAAGTCGAAGTCGGTCATTCACTGAACCACGTATTCCTCGAACAGCACCGCTCTCAGGTGGCCGTGCCCGTCGGGGTAAAGGAAGTCTTCGAACTTTTCCAGGATTTCCCGCTGCACCCGGCTCGCGCCGACCGACCCGCTCACGTCTTTCAGGGTCTTCCCGGCCAGGTGGATCAGCAGCCAGCTTTTCATCGCCGTTTTCTTCTCGGCCAGTTTCTTCGACACTTCCTTCTCGTACTCGGCGTCCACGGACAGGGCCAGTTTCACCTTCAGATACCGGGTGGCCCGCTCCTCGGCCAAGTTCACCACCGTCCCTTCTTTCTCGCTGAACGGGATGACGATCGTCTTCCCTTCGCCGTCGGCCTTCGGCTTGGCCTTTTCCATCTCTTTCTCGCCGGCCTTGGCCATGCCGAGCATGGCGGGCACGTTGACGAACATCGGCACGGCCACGCCACCGCCGAGGGACACCACGCAGGCGATGAGGAGCGGCAGTTTCGACTTCTTGGCCGGGGCGGTCGCGGAGCCGGTGGAAGCGGCGGCGGCCGGTGCGGGGGCGGACATGGCGCGGACTCACGGTGGGTTGAAAGCAACCGCGAGTCCGTGCGGCCAGTCGGGGTCCGTCCCCACCCCATCCGCATGATGGGGGTTATACACTACGCCGGCGAACCGGCACAAGGCCAAGCCTCACCCGCCCGGCGGTGGGGCGTCGGGCGGTGCCCGGCGCGGCTCGGGCAGCACAATCGGCGGGTCGCCGCTCGTCGGCGGAACCGCCGGCATCGGCATCGGATCCGACGACGGCGAAGGCACTCCGACCGGCGGGACCGGGGCCGTTCCTCTGGGGGCCGCCGGAACGCCGGGCGGCAGGGCAACCGCGCCTCCGGGCGCGAGTGGCACCGGGTCGCATGGGTCGCGGCGGCCCGCGCCCTTCACCTGCAACAATTCGCCGGGCCGCCACCGGGGCAGGACCAGCGGCCGGTCCATCTGCATCGGTCGTCCGCCGGATTCGGGCAGCCCGATCAGAACCCGCGAGGCGATGTTGCAGATGTACCGCTGGAACAGTTGCGGGGAGTCTAGTGCCAACTCTTCGGCGAAGCTGTCCTGGGTGGCGATTTCGTGGTTCCGCACCCGTCGCGGCAGCGGCTTTTCCCGCTGCCGGTAGTACGTCCGCATTTGCTCGGCGACGGCCGCGTCGTTCGTGTCCCACAGGCCGTCCACGGACGAGATCACCTTGCCGTCGAGCGGCGACACCGCTTGCAACACCAGCCCCATTCGCGGCCGCGGGTACGGGGAATATTGGGTGACGGTCGGGAACACGATCACGTCCGCCCGCGTCAGCTTCGCCAGGTCCAGAATCGCCCCCTCGTCGAACCGGCCGCTGACGTGGATCAGCTTGGCCAACTGCCCTTCCACGTCCGGCGGGGCGGCCACCACCTCGAACCGGCCGAGCTTCTGAAGTTCGGTCGTCAGCGCGACGTGGACCTCCTGCCCGGCGCGGGTGTACCGCGACTCGTTGCGGGGCGGCAGGACCAGCACGCGGGCCACGTCCTGCCATTGCCACGTTTCCAGCAAATAGCGGCTGTACGTCGGCGGGCCGGGCAGCGGCGGTTCCCGGTTCCGGGGCAGCACCGGCGCGTGCGACAGCCGTTCGATCCACCGGCAACCGGCGGTCGCCAAGACCCCGACGAGCAAAATCCCCGCGACCCGCATGGTTGGTCCCCCGTCCGTGGGCGTGATTCGGCGAGTCCCTTCCCCCGAAGGTCTCGCCGGCGTGTCCGGTCACTTCTTGATCCCGCTGCCGTTCCCGTCCGGCCCTTGTTGGAGCATCTTCTCGATGGCCGCGATGACCGCCTTGAGCGTCTCCGCCTCGTCCCTTTCCACCTGAAGCACGCGGATCTTGAGGGCGGCCAAGTCCCTCCGCACGGCCTGCAATTCGGTCCGCGTCCGGGTCACCTCGTCGGACGCGATCTGCACGTCTCGGAGGGTCTCGTTCAGGGCCGTCTCGCGGGCCTGGGCGGTCGCCTCCAACAGGCGGATGCGGCCGAGTAGCGCGATGTTCTCCTGGTTCACCTTGTCGATCTGCCGGGCCAACTCGACCGCCCGATCGATCGGCGTTTCATACGGCCCCAGGTCGAACACCCCGCCCTTCGCGGTCGGCCGCTGGCGGACGTGCGGGTCGGCCGGGATCACCCCCTGGTCGTATCCGCCGCCGAAGTAGGACTGCTGTCGCACGTCCGGCGGCAGCGCCGGCTGACCGGTCGGCTGACCCGGCCCGATCCCGTCCGCCTGCGGCCACGTCGAGCCGGGAGTGGGCGACGGCCGGGCGGCGGTCGGCCAACTGCTGGCGGCGGCGGGGCCGGCGGGCGGGGCGTATCTGTTATCGACGGGGCCGGGCGGATTTTTGTCCGCCGCGCGGGCGACCACGTTCGATGGCGCGAACGGGCGGGTCACGCCGCACCCGGCGGTGAACGCCGCGAGAACGCCGACTACCAGTCGGACACCTGTACGTCCCGTCATGTTGCACCCCCGGTTCGTGGCGGACATTAAACACCCGACCGCACCCCCTGCAGCCGACCCGTTAGCCGTCGTATTCGCACACCACCCGAATCCTCTCGCCGCACCCGCAAGTGATGTCGATGGCGCGAACCACCCCGTCTTCTCGCACCAGTTCGAGGGTCGGTTGCGGTTTCGGCGGCGCGACCGGTGCCCCCACGCGGACGGCCTCGCCGGACACCTTCACGAAGTCGGCGTGGACGACGGCGGTGGCGGCGGCGGCGGGCGGATCGTCGGGCATTGGCGTGCCTCGTGGGTCGCTCGGCGGCGGCGGTTCTTCGGGCGGTTGAAGGGCGGGCTTATACGCCAACCGGCGGCCGTGTCAAGCCGGTGTGCCGCCCGCTCGCCCGCGCTCCCGGACCATTCCGTTATCGGGATTGGGTGGTGTTCGTCTTGGTTTTGTGGCACCGGCTTCCGGCCGGTGTTCAGAAGTCACACCGGCCGGAAGCCGGTGCCACCCTAAAGACACCCCAATAACGGAATGGCCCTGGCCGCGCTCGAACTGACCCTCAAGAGCAATCTCGGGGTGTGCCATTTGATTTTGGCACGGGAGTTCAGGCGGCGGTGGTGGCCCACGCCTCGTGCCACTCGGGGGTTTCGATCAACGCCACCAACTCCACCAGCGGGCCGACGTGCTTCGCCCGCCACCGCGCCCCCGTCCGC
>Ga0105046_10016470_pt1 | contig 11346 bp, 17 predicted proteins | sample MAT03_FD_78385 | JGI IMG/M metagenome (GOLD analysis project Ga0105046, IMG submission 78385) | Freshwater microbial communities from Lake Fryxell liftoff mats and glacier meltwater in Antarctica - MAT-03 (megahit assembly) | ecosystem: Environmental > Aquatic > Freshwater > Ice > Liftoff...
AGGGGGTCGAGCAGAATCTCGCCCAGAGCGATGTTGATGATGGCGCTGGAGTACCGCTCATACAAGAGCCGCGGCAACAGACACGAGTTGCGCAGCGGCGCAAACGAGATCTCGATCTCCACCCCATCTGGCACGTCCGCTACGGGCGGTACGTCGACGCTGATCTGCTTGGCATCTTCGGACACGTTATACGTGAACGCCATGCCCGGCCCGCCCGTCGCGCATACCACGGGCAAGGCGCATGCCCCTGCCGCCGTGACGGGGCTGCATGGTTTCTCCCTCGCCGGATCGTAGAGCCGCCCGTTGATACACACGCGCTCCACGTAGGCCAATGCGTAGCCCTCGGGGATCTCGATCGGGTAGTCCACGACGCCCGCCTGTGAATCCTGTGTGCTGGTGGATCGGAGCACGCGGGTGCGCAGCGCCATCTCGACAGCCGCGTGGCCCAGAAAATAGTCCAGCCATTGAGTGCCGGTATTGGGCGAGATGTAGAGCAGTGACGGGTAGAGCAGCCCGAACGGAACGGTATCGACAACGATGCTCATCGCACCACTCCCTCGTCAGGTGTGCCGTCGGGCTTGCGCCCGAGGAAATACTCGCTGTTGTAGCGGGACTGCATCCGGTATTCAAACCCGAGCATTGTCTCGAACCGCTTGGCGTTGGCGGCTGCGCGGGTGAAGGCCAGCTCGGATTCTTGTGGGGTCTGGTAGCAGTAATACAGGATCTGCTCCAGGAGCGCCGCTTTGTGGCGGCACTGGATCACCGTGTTCGCGTCAGCGGGCCACGAATACACCGGCGCGCAGCTCTGGGCACGCACCTTGATCGTCGGATAGACCCCGGCAGGTACGGGCGGCGTGACGCTGAAAAATCCCGGCGTGCGGGAAGACGACTCGAACCCGCGCAGCACCCACTCACTACATTTGGCGAGTGTCGCCGCCGCGGCGCTCGTAGAGGGTGCCCCGCCCTGGGAGCCACCAGAAGCGGGACATGAGGGGAACGCCGCGAATGCAGTGATCGTATTCTGGTCGACCTCGTCGGCTTGGGCTGTCGTGGTGGCCACCCCCTTTTCGTCCACACACTCAGTACGTGGCGCGCCGACGAAACCGAGTATGCCCGGAGGGGCCGTCTGTGCGGAACCCGGGGTGAGCTTGATGCTGATCTCGTCGATGAACGCATCAGGGCGGGACTCCCGGAGAGCGTCCATCGCCAGTGTTATGTACTCAGTGCGTGCCTCTGCTGTCCAAGTGACCCGCTCGGGGTCGACCAGCAAGTAATCGAGGGCATCAACCCACGCTGAGACTGTTCCGAAGGCTGGCAACTGCTCTCTCCAAGGCTTTTTGCGGCACGGGCTTGTTACCCATCACCGCGTCCACCACCGATTGGCTGACTCCGGTTGCCTCGCTGTAGCCTAACACAGCCCCCCCGTTGGCTGCCGCGTATTTGACCAGATGCTCCCGTATCTCCGCCGTGTTGCGCGCGGGGGCGACTTCGACCTCGGGGTCCGGTGGTTTTTTACCGTGGCGCTTGGTGTGCAAGAACAGCAGAATTTTGGCCTGTTGTTCTTCATTGGGGTGCGCGTCGATCTCGATGCTCACCACAGGCCCATCGACTGGCGGGGTGATCTTCTCGTCCCCTACGGGAGTGAAGACGTCGGTGTCTAGGTTGACGAGGTAGAACATCAGAGGATGTTGAACCGGAATTGGCCATCGGCGGCGAGCACGGCTTTCAGCTCTTCACTCGCGGCGGCTGCACGCACGAACGCGTCCTCGCTGTATCGCCCGTCCTTGCGCAGGGTCTCCATCAACGCCGTGTCGTCAGCGTCCGGGCGCACAATGTTCGGGCCCCCACGCAGCACCTGCTCGGTCGCAGCCCCGATGTTCCTGTCCGCGACCATCTCGTCGGTGTAGAACAGGGCCATGTCACTCATGGTCTGCCCGCTGATACGCGGGAAGGTGTCCACGTCCCGAGGGACCGGGGTAAACGTCGGGAACGCCTGCCCCTCTTGCAGATGGAGGTTGACGATGTACATGTACTTGTACGAGTTCAGGTCGCGGACCTTAGTTGTTGCCATGGTGTTGGGCTCCAGAAATTAAAAAGGGCTCCCGAAGGAGCCCTTTGATTGTACGCTTACCGGCTAGGTATTGCGCACGCCACCCGGCACGAACACATGGAGAGATGCAGTGAAGTCCACGCAGTTCAGCGGACCCACATCTTGGCATTCGGCCACGTTGTAGTCACACGGCTGGGTCGGGCAATTGCCTGATGGGGTGGCCCCAACAGCAGGCAGTGCGTCAATCACCAACACCAGTGCTTTGTGCTTCATGCAGCAGAGCGTCTCGCCATCGACAACCACGGTCCCGTAGGTGTCGCCGAAGTACGGCGCGTTGCCGTTCAGCGTACGGATGTCGTAGTGCTGTTCGACTGCCACCGCCCCGTTGACCGGAGGGAACACAATCTCAGCTACCGACGCCGGGCCACCTTTCGACTCAGCTGCCAGGTTGTACAGATCGTGCAGTTCGAGGTGATAGCTCCAACCGGTGCATCCGTTGCGGTTACGTAGCGACAAGGTGTGTGCGTCAATACCTGCGTGCAGGGTTGACACCATCAGCTTGTCACCAGCGACAGGCTTGTTAGCCGCGAGGTAACACCCGAGGGCTACTTGGCGCGCCGGGGCGAAGTCAGCTACGTACTTTGGGTCGTAGTAAAGCGCCGCATCGGGCAAGCCGATATTGCAACACGATGGCAGCGTAGCAGGGAAATACTGCTGCCAAGGGTTGGTCTTGAAGTCGCGGCCGATCGTGCCGCCGCCTGTGTGAACGAAATAGATTGCCATGTGAAAATCTCCTGTTAGTTGTCGGCGATGACCACGTAGCCAACCGCGATGCCTTCACGGCGCTGCACTGCTGCACCCGAGATAGTCATGCGAATGTCCAAGCGACCCATTGGTGAGCCAGCGTGCTCGCCGTTCAACATGCGATAGGGTTTGTTGACTGAGCTGAAGCCCGGTTTCCACAACCACAGTACACGATAGACAGGCTTTGGTACACCGGCGATGTCGAACGTGCCGACAGCCTGGATGCATTGCGAAGCGCGGACTTCGTTGCCACAGCGCAGACTGAGGCCGTCGCACATGCCATTCATCATCGTACCGAGCCATGCAACGCCTTGGCCGTTAAGCTGCGCGTTGTTCATCAGGTCCGAGTTCTGCATCATGAACCGCAGAGAGTCCGGGATGTAGGTGATGATGTTGTTGCTGGTTGGAATTCGGAACGAAGACATCGCTTGAATGCCTCGCGTCATGAATTCCCAGATGCTGACTGAACCGACAGGGGCGGCGGTGCCATAGCGTGCGGTGACCAACACGGGCGCGGCGATCGTGCCGAGCTTCAGGTCTTTGCCAGCACCGGCGGTATTGCCCTGGGTACAAGCCGAGGCTTCAGCGGGCAGGGTGCAGAGCAGCGTCGAGTCAAACTTCTCGGAGTGAACCTTCGGTACGTCCTCTTGCCACGCTTTGCGCATCATCGGGTACATACACGCGCCCTCGTCGGTCAAGTCGTACTTGGTCGCCGAGTAGCGGATGGTGTCGAGCTTGTAGTCAACAGGGCAGCTGGACAGCGTATCGAATTCCAAGCCGCCGTTTTTCACGTAGCTGTAGATGTTTGGTCGGCCGCGGGTCCAGTAGCGTGCCGTCTGGCCCAGCTCGGTCAAGCCATTAAGCTGACCTCCGGAACCAACGCCCTCGAAAAGGGAGCTGCACCAGAACAATTCCTCGAATTGTTTCCGGTCCGTCGGCGTGCAGTATTGTTCGAATCCGGGGTAATTTCCCGCGGTGGTCGCGCCGCCTGTGCTGATTGATTTACCTTGCATATTAGGTCCTTAAATGCGGTGCCCGAAGCGGGCGGTTTTGTTGGCGGCTTCATCCGAAGCACCACATGGATTAAGAGCCTACCACAAACTTAATTGAGGCTGTCAAGCGATATCCGCTACCGTATCACGCTCTCTGTTGCGCAGTGTGCGCGAGCATCCGTAGCCGGTCGTATAGCCGGTTTACTTTCTTCACGTCATCCTCGGATTTGCTGGGCTTCGCCAGCAAAGTTTCGATCGCCGCCTCGGTGGATTTGATCTCCGCATCCGAGTTGTTTGCCACGCCGCCAGCGGGTGTGGCGTGCGAGCTACCGGGGCGCGCGTTGGAACTAAACGTGGCGTTCGCTGGGCGAGGGATGTTGTTTGTCTGGCGGAAGTTTGCGAGGGCTGTGTTGTATGCGACAACGGCCTCGGCGGGGCCGTCGGTCTTTGCGCGCCAGTCGAGTAGTTGACTGATCGCCATGCCGGTCATCGGGTCCTTGGTGGCCGCGAACTTGTCCCACTCGGATGACGTACGGATGTTATCCCAGTCGGGGTTCGCTGCACGCACCGAAGTGTCGAGTACCGCCCGGTTGGCCTGAGCCGTGGACGTGGCGATCGCGTCAAATCCGGCGATGCGCTGTTCAAGCGCCGCCATCTTCTCGGCAAACTGCGCGCTCTGTGCGGCAGCTTGTGTCTGGAAGTGCTCGACAGTTGCGTTGAATGCGGGGGAGAGCCCCGCGTCGACAAACTCACTGAACTTTTCACGCACGTCTTTCGGCAGGGCCGCCATCGGGTCGAACTTCGACGCCGCAACAGGGGGGCGCACAGCAACAGCGATGGCAGCAGCGAGGGCCTTCGGGTCCTGCTGCGCATTGAAGCGAGTCATCATCTCTTGCTGTTGTGTGTTCATCGCCTCAATGCGGCGCATCAACTCATCGTTGGTCTGCGAAGAGGCGGCGACCGGCGTGTATGTCGGTGCCGCGGGTGCCGGTGCCGGTGCCGGTGACGCCGCACCGGAGCCGAGGATATCTTGGAGGGAAGGGATGGCAGCAAGCGGATCAGGCTGCTGGTCGGGGACTTGCATTTCAGATGACATCGTCTGTGGCTCCAGTGGTTTCGTGGGGTTGGGGTTGCTTTGGTCTGAGTGACGAGATGAATTCATCAAGCTCATAGATGGTGACAGCCGCACCGGTCGTCATGCGGTTCTGTGTTTCGTACGGAATGTTTGGGGTGACAGCCGTCTTCAGGAGGGCCGCGACGAGGGCATCACGCTGGTCCTGCATCTCGACAACCATTTGCCCGCTGAAGGGGAGGAGAAGCTTTGTTAGCTCGTCGCTGAAACGCATCGGAGTTTCGCCTTGTAGAGGATAGTCAAGTTGGTGTTGTCGTCGCCCACCACAGTGATGCAACGTAGCGCGAGTATAGCGACAAGGCGCTGTTTACTTCGCGGCGCGGGGGTATACCCGACCTGCTTGATGAGCACGGAGAACGCCGCCTCGTTACCGGGGGGCAGACGCAGCGTCTCCATGGGGTACTACTTTTTCTTGGTCTTCCCGGGCATCGGCTTCTTGCCGTACGGGACGAATGGGTTGGGTTTGTTCATGGCCATTACAGTTCCTTTGGTGAGGGGCTAACGAGCCGACTTAGTCTTGACAAATTTCTCGTTACGACTCGCCATCTTGCTCGCGATGTTCTGCGGCTTGTTGTTGACGGTACGTTGCTCAGCACCGCAATGCTTGTTGCCACAGCCTTTAGTTGGTTTCATCTTGGGTCCTTTGGTTTGAATTCACAGAGTAGCTTCCGCTCGCCATATGTTAGCCCCAATGCCAGCAATACCAAAATTACCCCCGCCCACGGTACGAACCAAAGCAGCGGCAATCCGGCTCCGACCATCCCCGCCCGGACGGCGAAGCAGTATTTGCAGGGGCTGCCGATGAGGTAGTCCATGACGACCACCAGCGGCGAATGCTTGTCCGCAATGATGCGAGATATCCAGACTTCATAGATTTTGCAAAAGAGCTTTTTCATGCCCCCCGACCAATCGCGCCAATGTCAATCCGCTGCACCAACATTTCGGTGATGCGGTCGTACTCGCGTTTGAGTGTTTCGTTCTGCGCCTCTAGGACTTGGACGTGAGACTCAAGGGTCAACACGCGCTCCTTCAGCTTTTCGGTTTCGGTATTCCTGTCGCCGAACAGGTTCGGGATCGCCGCCGACCCCGCGCCGAGCAGCACCGCGAACACCGTCAGGATGATGTCCCGATTCGCCGCAGGGACGGGGATAAACGTCAGGTAGGCGACTAAGCCTACGAGAATCGCAAGCATCATCGCTGAGGCGTAAAACTTTCGGTTATCCGAGTCCATACGTCGACTTAATTGAGATCGGAGTAAGTCACGCCAGCGAGTGCGTCGTACAAACTGGCACCCGAATCAACGGCGACGTTGTTGTAGCCAAAAGCAACACCCCGCTGACAAGCAAAGATGCTTTGGCCGGTAGGATTGTTTTGGTACAGATACGCAAACAAGTCGGAGCCGTAGTTGCGCATTAAATCCGGATCGAGCTCGGCGATCAACTCCACCGCTAAGCCCATATCGACCGACTGATGTGCCGCGCCAATCCAGCGCAACGCATAGGCCCTGCGCTTTTGCCACGCCACCGGCGTACCGTTGGGGCCGTTGAATATCGGCTCCTGCATCACGCTCGTGGTGATGTAGTTGCGCAGCGCTGATCGGGCTGCGCGGATCAGTTCCGGGTCGGCGGCGAGCTTCGAAGGGTCGGGGGTAAAAGGCATGATTTAGTCCTGGTTGAGATAAAGAAGTCGGATAGTCAGTTGCCGAATGGAAGCTCACGCATTAAGCCACCCTCGCGACTACTGTGGATGTAACCACTGGCACCGGGTACGTCGCATCAGGTTGAACAATCAACAAGTCCTTGCGCCCATTGTCCGTCGTGTGCGTAACGTCCTGCTGCGCGGTTGCGTAGTTGTAGACGTACCCAAATGCCGAGAACCGCCGCGTGTAGACCCCCGATGCCGGAAGTGCAGCCGGGGCAGCCAGGACCGCCGCCGTGTCGTTAGTGATCGACAGCACGGTGTACTCATTTCCTGCAACGCGGATCACTGAGCCGATGATCAACTCCGTCGTGAACAGCGTGCCCGTGCCAACCAGCGCCGCGGATGCCGCGACGATGACCACGGTGCCGGTGCGCGCCAGTTGCTTAAATGCGTTTTGGTTAACGAAGTTCGACAGCCGCGTCGTGGTTCCGCGTTGGTTGCTGCTGGTGTTGAAGCGCGTGAAATATGCCGTACCCTCAAACGTCGCCTCTGACCAAGCGTTCGCCGTAATCAAACACCGGTTGCACGCCAACCCGCTGAACGCAATTGTTTCAAACCGGGTCGCCCCAAAGATCGAATTGTAGATACTCGAAGCCGCGTCGATGTTCACCGCCACATACGTCCCCGTCCCGATAGACGAGCCGAACGTGGTGTTGGACAGCGTGCCAGCGATGCGGAACTCGCCCGGGCTTAAAAACCGCGCGCGCGCGACCTCCGCAGATGAACTGATTCTCATGTACATCTGGTCAACGAGGATAGATGTTTTGAGTGTCCCGCCGCCGATAATCTCGCTGCCCGTGAGAACCGTGCAGTCAACGATTGAGCCTGAATGGTCGACGCTGTATCGCCCCGACGACCCGAAATTATTGTCGTTTGGCAGGAAGACTGAGTTGTCCAGGACGCTGACACGGAAGCGACTCACCAGCGGGGACGGCGCGTAGCCGGAGACGAGCGGCAGGATCGTGAAATCTTTGCACGCGCCCGTGAACCCGCCGACGATCAGGTCTACCATGTACGGCAGTGCCTTGTCTACCCACAGCCGCGTGCCCGCGTTCACGCTGGGGGCGACAGTCTCCCCCGTTAGAAACGGGTCGGGTACGGTTTTTGTGAAGTCGAGATAGTCCACCAACTGCTCCGGCTGGCGCATCAAGTATTTGTCCGCGTCCGCCAAGAGGTGGGAGGTCGTCGTGCAGTACGCCGCTATCCCGTTCCGTGTGTACAGGGGCTTGTTCCCAAGCCGCCAATTCGCAAGGCTGGTGTCGTCCATCTTGTAGCGCCGATACCGCTGCGCCCTCCAGTCCTGGCCAACGCTAACACCCAACACCTCGTTGGTTCGGCGCGAGACAAAGCCGTTGCGCGTGCCCATCAAAATCAGGTTGTCATTGATGATCTGCGTGTCCGAGAAGTCGTAGATCACCCCGTCGTTCGCAAACGTCAGACTCTCTGCGGCGCGCGAAAACAGCGTCGCAGAAATTGCCGTCAGAATTAACTGCTCGACAGGCACGGCAGGGTTCTCCCCGGCCGTCATGTCTGCATAGGCCGCGCCGTCATGCACAGCAGTATTCAGGACGCCGCCGGGTTGTATGATTGGTCGGCCCCCCGCGTCGTTGATCGTCGCTCCGTTCGCCACGTTGCTGTATCGCTGCTTGCTGTAGGTAATGACCATCCCGTTGACGTTCAGAACTGGCGCGAATTGGATGTACCCAGGACCGAAAACAATCGTCGCCGTCGCTGTGCTCCCCACTGTGATCGGGCCAACGTAGGCAGGAGGCAGGGCCGACACCGTCACCACGTCGCCCACCACAATGGCAGGCTGAGGAACATCGAACTTGGCGTAAAGGCCCGCCGCGCCGACGATCGGGCCGATGTAATTTCGCAGCGACGAATCGCTAGCGTTGATCTGGTACTTGTGCTGGTAGTCAGTCATCAGGTATCGTTTACCGATTACTAACCTACCCGCGCTGCGCAACGCTTCGAGCTGCGCCCATGTCCCAGAAACGAAGTTGCTGGGTGGGGTGAACAGGCGATTGAGGGTTTGAGACTTACTCATTGCAATTTCCTAAAAAGCGATTACGAGGGGAAGACACAGCATAACCCTTTGCCCGCAAGGGGCCAGGGTAGCAGCCACTAATGCCCGCGAGGGGCCTAGCGTACATCGTATATTTCCCCGTAATCGCTCTCTCATGACTACTCAATTACCTTGGGCTTGATTGCTTGAAACGCTTGCGCACTAAACGGCATTTCGAGTCCAGTCCACTCCCCATTGACCGGGTTGTAGGGGTCGGTTGACCAGAGTGTGTTCTCGATCCACGGCGCTCTCGTGCCGTGGAACTCAACCTTTTGGGATGAGGGGCCAGCACGATACCCATCAGCTGCCTGTACGTCAGGGATCAACACACGAAACTCGAATGTCGGGTACGGTACTTGGGCCATCGGAGAGCCTATCGGCATCTCCACGTTGACCCCTTGCAGCGGGTCGAAATACAGTCTGCGCCGAACACGCTCCGCCTTGACTTTCGGGTATCCGGACGGTGCAAGCACATTAGTCGTGTCGTGCTGTGCTTCAGTATTTCCCTTGATACACATCCGCACTTTTGCCGGAACAAGGCGGCAGAAACGCGCCATGCTTTGTGTCGTGTCGATCCATTCGTTTACCCCCGTCGTCAGCCATTCAGTCTGCACTTTGCCGACTGACGACGTGTCAACCCCCCGGCCGAACCGCGTGCCCCATCGAGTCGTGCTCGCATCGCTCGGATGCACCATCATGCGCGCCATGTTTTTGTGGGTGGGCAGGACGCGTACCGGCCCGCGATGCGGGGCCCCACGCAGCCGGTACAGCGCGATGACCGCGCCCGCAGCGGTTAGCTCCGGCGTCCACCATGGCACCGAGACCTGCACCCCCGAGACGAAAGCCTGCGCCACGCCGTCGGATAGCGGATAGTTCCAGCTCGCATTGTTGACGTTCCGCAGCCGAATCATAGGCTGCGGAAGATCCGGGGCCTCGGGTGCGCGAAGACTATGTGCTGAGTTTGCCATTACCGCACTTCCGTGATGATGTAGTCCGTGCCTGTGACCAGCACGGTATTTGCATAACGCTCACCGTCGTCGCTGTCGATCGACCACGTGAAAAACTGCGGGACCGGCAGCCCGTTAATTGTCACGTCCGCACTTACGGCTGTAATTGTGACGCTGCGGAATAGTGCAGCGACTGTGTATGGCCCCGTCAAGCGCTGGAACAAATGGGCAAGAAGGATACTGGTCGGGCAATCGCCCGGTGTGACAGTCTCGCCGACACCCAACGCGAGGGGGTTCCCCACTGCGTCGGTGTAGCGGGTCGCGTACAGTACCGACTCGCCCGAGGCGGCGAGCCTGTATTCGTGGTGGATGACCACCGCTCCCAATGGCTCCCCTGCGCCGTCGGCTCGGCAGCCGATGACCGTGGTTAGTTGTGTGCAATTAGTCATGTGTGGTCATCCGGTTACGCGAGGCTTAGCCCCAAGTCGCGAGCAGGCCGAGCGGTGTAGCCGGTGCGCATTGCATAGAGCAGTCGCTCACAACGCCAGCGACAACATACGGAGTCACGTTATCGAGCGCAAAGTCGGCGACGACAACCGCCAGCACGGTGCCGTCCGGATTAAACGTAACCGTAGTTCGGCGCACGAACTCGGTGACCACACCGGCAAGCGTGTCGCATAGCGTTTCCAGCTCTACGTCGGCAGGGACTACGTTGACGGCACAGAGGCCGACGACGACCGTGCCAAGCGAGGTGTCTACGGGTACGCCAGCCGCGTCGGTGTAGCGGGTCGCGGTGATGATCGTGTTGCCGAGCGCATTTGTGCCGTACTCGTAGTGCGCGACGAGGGAGGTTTTTACCAACAGCGCGTCGGTGTAACAGACGGCTTCGGTGGCGAGTTGTTTACATTCAAAAGACATGGTCTATTCCTTTTTTGATTACCAGGTTGTGAGCACGCCCAGCGCGGTCGCCGGGACGCACGTCGCTAAAGATGCGCATGTGCCTTTTGTTGGGCCAACCGGCGGGGTAACCATCGCCCCGGTGTCGTCTTGCCAGATCGAACCAATGACGGCCTGAGTTTGCGCATTGAAATAATCCGTGCGGGTGTATTCTATTCCGCCAGCGCAGTAGTTAATCGGTGCGCCTACGTCCAAGAGTTCTTGGTCGGTGCAGCGCGACAATGTGCCCGGGGGTTCGGCCGCGTTCAGCACAAGGTTCCAACGGCTCACCTCCGTCGGTGGCACGGTCGTCACGTCGTACTGCACGACAACCGCTTCCCCGAGCGCGTTGCAAAGCGTGATGACCTCGTTGTCAGTGTCAGGACTGCCGACCACTTGGACTTGCGGAATACACGTCGCCCGGTTGGGCCCATCCGTAGGGCCGCTGTAAACCGCGCCCGACACCGCCTCCGTAAAGACCGTGGTGGTGTCGGTGCAGAGCGTCGAATTAGTCGTCGTCACCGCGCGGATTTGGAGCGGCGTGGCCGTCCCGAATACGCGCACACAGAAGAACTCTTCCCTGACGGACCCCGCAACGCACTTGTGTGCGGGTAAGCCGGGAGAGCAATTTAGATTAGCAGGGTTAGCCATGCGGGTCTTTCATCATTAGGCAGGTTAGGTACAAATAGCCGCGACGCAATCCGCCTAGTTTGCTA
>Ga0105046_10016471_pt1 | contig 11346 bp, 4 predicted proteins | sample MAT03_FD_78385 | JGI IMG/M metagenome (GOLD analysis project Ga0105046, IMG submission 78385) | Freshwater microbial communities from Lake Fryxell liftoff mats and glacier meltwater in Antarctica - MAT-03 (megahit assembly) | ecosystem: Environmental > Aquatic > Freshwater > Ice > Liftoff...
GATTTGTGGATTTTCTTTCGGAGCAAAACAGATAAAGATAGAGTGGTCTTTTCCATGCGGATTTTGGGCTGTACCCGTTTTGCCACAAATCGTTATTGTTTTCATTCTAGCCTGGCTCCACACTGTGCCTTGCTGCACAGCCCATTTCATCCCGGTAACCACAGCCTCGAAGTGCGCCGGATCTATCAGGGTTTTGTGCTTTTCTAAATATTGAGGCAGCGGTTTTCCATTGTCTCCTATTTTTTTCACAAAGTGAGGGGTATAATAAAATCCACGATTTGCAAGGATGCAAGCCATGTTGGCCATGTGCAAAGGCGTAAGCCCAAGCTCACCTTGCCCAATTGAAAGCGAATACACATTTGAATATTTCCAATGCTTTTCCCCATAGATTCTATCATAGAAAGCCACAGATTTCAGAATGCCCTTTTTTTCACTCGGCATGTCAATTCCAAGTTTCTGGCCTATCCCAAAGCTGCTCATGTATTCCCGCCACTTATCATATCCGATTCGGGTGTCGATAAATGTGTTGCCGCTTTTGTTTTGGTTCAATATTTTGCGATACACCTGCAAATAATATGGATTGCAGCTCCATTGAATGGATTGGCGCAAGTTGCAAGGTTGCGGATGCGGGTGGCAATGCACCACATCTTGCACACATCCCCAGGTAGAGTTGGAATCGATAACCCCTTCTTGTAAGGCAGTTAGCGCCTGTAAGGTTTTAAAAATAGAACCTGGAGGATAGGGCGCCATCATTGCTCTGTTGAAAAGTGGCTTTAAGGGATCTCTTTGCAGTTCCAAATAGTTCTTTGAAAACTCCCTGCCTCTCAATAAATTGGGATCATAGGTTGGGGAAGAAATCATGGCAAGAATTTCTCCTGTTTTGGGTTCAATGCAAATGATGGAGCCTTTTTTGTTCACCATCAATTGCTCGCCAAATTTCTGCAATTCCAAATCCAGTGATGAATGTAGATTTTCACCTCGAACAGCAGCCGTATCAAAAACACCATCCTTATAGTGTCCTTTTTGAATGCCATTCACATCCACCATCATAAATTTGACGCCTCTCTTGCCCCTCAAATATTCTTCGTAATAGTTTTCTAAACCTGCAATCCCGATGTAATCGCCTGATTTGTAGTATTTTTTGCCTTCAGCCTTTAGCTTTTCCAGTTTCCCTGCCGAGATCTCCCCGATGTATCCCAAAGCAACACCCATGCTTACGTGGTCGTAACCTCTCACCGTCCTGGGAGAAATAAAGAAACCAGGAAAATCAATCAATTGATCCTGAATGCGAGCAAACTCAGTATGGCTAAGTTGCTTAATCAAGGGCGAAGGCTTCACTTTGGAATATTTCCTGGCCGCCGTCATGATCTGGATAAACTCCTCCTTTGGAATCTTAAACAGATTGCAGAAACGCAAGGTATCCATATTCTTTTTCACCTCTTTTGGCAGCACCATTACATCATAGACGGGAATGTTATAGACACAAATTTTCCCCTTTCGGTCATAAATTATGCCTCGATATGGATACTCAATGATACGCTGAAGTGAAATATTGGCCGCAGCTTCTTTGTAACTGTCGTCTATCACTTGCATATAAAACAGGCGCACCAACATGGTGAAAGCCACGATGATAAAAACCAGAATTATAACCCGCTGCCTACTATCAAACATATTCCAGCTGCAAAAATAGGAAAGCTTGACATTGGAATCTGGAAAAGAAAAAAATACAAGGACGCAAAGCCAAAAATGAATTATAAATAAATTGCTTTAAAAAGTTGGTCTAAATACTACTTTTGCAAAATCATCATTTTTTCCTTTTACATCATTTATGAAATTTTCCTGTTTATACCTTGCCGGTGCTGTATTTCTATGTTTTAGTTCATCAGCGAAGACCTTCAAAAGCAATTCTCCAAATGGAAACATTAAGCTAGAACTTAATCTTGATGCCAACGGCCAAGCTTCCTACCGAGTATTTTTCAAAAACAAAATCGTTATTGAAGAATCTAAACTTGGTTTAAAAATTAAGGACAAACCAAATTTTGGAAAGCCGTTTAATCTCGTATCAGTCGATTCCAGCATTATAAATGACAAATGGGAACCAGTCTGGGGTGAAACCAGGTATATAGAAAATAAGTGCAAAGTGTTAAGCATCACATTGAAGGACACCATGCAAAAGGCCAACATCATTCGAATCGTATTTAAGGTTTTCAACGATGGGGTCGGTTTTCGATATGAGTTTCCGGAACAGGAACATTTGAAGCATTTTATTGTGGATGATGAATTGAGCCATTTCAATCTAACCGGAAACCATAAAATATGGTGGATCCCGGGCGATTTTGATTCCAACGAATACGCCTATTACACTTCTCAGATTTCAGGCATTTCCAAAATAGCCAAAAAGAAAGATGGAGCCATTTTTACAGCAACGCCAATAAAAGGTGCATTTGTTCAAACTCCGCTTATGATCAAATCTCAGGATGGCGTTTACATGAATATTCATGAGGCTGCATTGGTCAATTATCCTGCGATGGATCTCAAATTTGATACCACCACTTTTGAAGCCATTACCATGTTGGCTCCTGATGCAGTTGGCAACAAAGCATATTTGCAAACACCAACCCAAACGCCCTGGAGAACCATTGTCATTTCAGACGATGCAAGAGAAATAATTGCATCGAAGTTAATTCTAAATCTAAACGAGCCTTCCAAAATTAAGAATCCGTCTTTCATCAAACCCATGAAATATGTTGGCGTTTGGCTGGAAATGCACTTGGGTCTTTCCACCTGGGATATGGCCGGCACTCAGGTTGCCTCCGATGCGGGTGGCGAAGGCGTTACAAAAAAGAAAGTAAAACATGGAGCAACAACTGAGAACACCAAGCGATACATAGACTTTGCTGCAAACAATGGTTTCGGTGGTGTTTTGGTTGAAGGTTGGAATATTGGTTGGGAAGACTGGTTCGCCAATTGGAAAGAAGAAGTTTTTGATTTCGTGACCCCATACGCTGATTATGATGTAGTTGGCTTAAACCAATATGCAAAAAGCAAAGGCGTTTCAATGATTACGCATCATGAAACAAGTGGCAGCATCACCAACTATGAAAGATGGATGGATACCGCTTATAAAGCAATGAACCGTTGGGGAAGCCCTGCTTTGAAATCAGGTTATGTGGGTAGAATCATTCCCAGAGGCGAATACCACGATGGACAATGGATGGTCAATCATTACAATCGTGCCATTAAAAAGGCTTCGGAACACAGTTTAATGGTGGTTGCGCATGAAGCCGTAAGGCCAACAGGTTTGCACAGAACATATCCCAACTTTATGGCTGCCGAAGCTGCAAGAGGACAGGAATTTAATTTCTGGAGCGAAGGAAATCCTCCCGAACACGAAACAATCTTGCCTTTTACCAGATTGATGGGTGGGCCAATGGACTACACACCCGGAATTTTCAAAATCAAAAGGAGCTACTATACACCCGGAGCCAAGGAGCAGGTGCATACCACTTTGGTGAAACAAATGGCACTTTATATTACCCTTTACAGTCCTGTTCAAATGGTTACGGATTTGCCGGAAAACTATCTGGCAAAACCAGATGCATTTCAGTTTATCAAAGATGTGGCTGTAGATTGGGACGATACCAAAGTGTTGCTTGCCGAACCAGGCGAATACCTTGCCATTGCCCGTAAGGCCAAAGGAACTGAAAACTGGTTTTTGGGAGGCATTTCTGATGAAAATGCGAGGACGCTTACTTTGGATTTTAGCTTTTTGGACAAAGACAAAAAATACCAGGCCGCCATTTATAAAGATGGGGTCGATGCCAGCTGGGATGTTAATCCGGAATCATATCTGATTGAAAAGAAGGTGATTACTTCTAAAACCAAACTACCCGTTGCAATAGCAAGAGGCGGCGGGGTTGCCATAAGTTTGATACCCATCAAATAGAAGAAGCTTATATTCTTTCTTGAAATATTCTCCTTTGGTTTTGAATGACCAAAAGGAAGAATATTTGCCTATATGTTTGCTAAAACAAAAATGATCACAGGCTGTAAAAATTTTGGTTGAAGCCAAATTGTCAATTCCTTTATTTGTGAATGAATCACAGCTTCCTTTCTAAAGTAGCGAATACCATTTTTTCGGACTTTGGTCCAAATATGATGCAAGCTGCGGTGGTGATGCCCAACACCAGATCAATTGTGTATCTCAAAGACGAGTTCGTAAAGCTGGGTCAAGGCAAACCGCTCATTTTACCAAAAATGGTGAGCATGGATGGATTCGTCAATGACTTGGCTGGTCGTCATATTGTTGATGATTTGGAGGCTATTGTTTTGCTGTATAAAAGCTTTCAAAAAGTCAAACAATCTGATGAATCTTTGGAATCATTTTTCCCTCTTGGCCAAACTTTATATGCTGATTTTGAGGAAATTGTGAGGAATCTCAAGCCAATCAATCTGGTCTTTAAAGAGCGAAGCCGCTGGGAAGAAACAGGAGCCAATTTTGCTGACTTCCTGGACGATGAACAAAAGGAATTTCTAGAGCGATTCTGGAGCCATTTCAATGAAAATCAGCTTACAGCAATGAAAACCAAATTCATTTTGTTGTGGAGAAGTTTACCAGGTGTTTTTGAAGATTTTTTAGAAGCCCTTGGTCAGCAAAATGTGCTCACTTCTGCAATGGCATATGCAAAGGCTTCAGAATTTTTAACCAGCAACGACTTAATTTCAAGACATCAGAAAATATATTTTATCGGATTTGGAAATCTATCTGAGGCTGAAATTCGCATCATTTCCAAGCTGCATGAAATTGGCAAAGCCAGTCTAATCTGGGACCTTCAATCCTGGTATCTTCAAAATCCAGAACATGAAGCTTTCAGACTCTTTTCAAGATTAAAAATGAAGCCAGCACTTCAATTTTCTCTTAATCAAGCCTTTAATCAAATAGGTTCCGAACTACCGGAAACCAAATTTGAAATTATTTCTTGTTTGGGTTATGCTGGAATGGCGCAACAAATCCGACATTTAGCTCAAAATGCAGACAGCGAAACTGCCCTTATTTTAACTGAACCAGGGCTCATTCAGGCCTTAATAGAAACGGGCGACGCCGAAGTTTTTCCCTACAACATCACAATGGGATTCCCTTTGGCTTTCACACAACAGGCAAGGTGGATTCAAAAGGTATTTATTTGGATAGAACGCAAAGAATATGACCATGCAGAAAACTTTTATAAAATTATAGAAGATCCTTTTTTTGAAAAAGTATGTCCTTTTGGATTTTCAGAATGGAATTTGGCAAAGGAAGGTTTGGGTTTTTATTTCAAAACCTCCCAGCTGAAATCCAAATTTAAACTTGTTCCGGATTGGCTTTGGGAAGCCGAAATGCACAATTGGCTTTCTAAATTTCTATTTTGGTGGAAAGGTCTTGAAGATGCTTTCGCGGTTTTAAATCTGGAAAGTGCAGTTTGGCAAAGCTTCATTTTGGTGTTTGAAAAGCTGTCCAACCTTGTAGAAACGATTGATATAAAACAGCTTACGCCCAAAGTTATTCAACAACCTTATACGCCCCTGTTACATAAATTTCCTGTTGCCATAAAAGGTTCCTACAAAGAAGGAGTCCAGGTAATGGGCCTGTTTGAAAGCCGATTATTGGATTTTGATCAAGTCATAGTTGCCCCTGCGACAGAGGGAAGCCTAACAAGCAAGGGAGGAGGCCAATCTTTTTTAACTGAAAATCTGAGACGTGCATTCGGCCTACCCATTCAAAGCCAAAAAGTAGAAGATGAAATATATCAGTTTTACAGACTTACCCATGTGGCAAAAAAAATCACCTTGCTTATCAATCAATCTTCAGATGCTCAACCAAGTAGAATAGTTCATCAGATCCGATTCACACCAGGGTTTTTGAGCAATGATTTTGTTCAAAGCTTTGGTCATTCTATGCCTTTGCCAAAAGCGATTGTCAAGGAAAAGAATGTACATTTTTCAGAGCAATTGAACCGTTTTAAGGCGGATCAAGATTTGAATGGTTCTGCTACTTATCTTAGTCCAAGCTCTTTGCACGATTTGCTTCAATGTGAGCTTCGATTTTTCTACAAAAAGGTAGAAAAACTAAAGGAGCCAGAGGTCTTACAAAATCTTGAAATGAACCCGAGAGATTTTGGCAAATGGGTGCATGAAACCATTCAAAACATTTATGAATTGGTGGGAGATAAACGCACTTATTTAGAAAAAGAAGATTTCGAAACCATGAAATCCAATTGGCAATCAGTTCAATACAAGGTTTGGAATGGTTTAAAAGAGAAAACTTCTGAAGGAGATTTGGATCATTTTATAATTGAAAGAGAGGTTGGAAAAATAATGGCTTTCCGTTTTTTCGATCATATGTCAAATCAGGAAAAGCACCGCTGGCTAAAGAATGAAATGGATCTTGAACATGTGGCATTGGAATTTGAAGATCAGAAGTGGATGCTTGGCGGTCGGGTAGATATGGTGCTGGAATCTGAGAACCAATATTGGGTTATTGACTTAAAAACTGGTGCGTTCGAAAAGCCATCGAGCTATGAGATCAAGGTTGATCAGTTGGAAAAGATGCTGCCTAAAGTATTGTCCAATAAAGACTTATTTCAAATGTTGGTGTACGATTGGTTGTCGAACAATGGCAGTTATTTCAAATCAAAACCGTGCCGTTCTCAGCTTTTTTATATGGCAGATCCAAATGGCGTATTGATTGATCCTTTGGGAAAAACGAACGGTTTAGAAGAAGTATCATCTGTTTTTGAAGAATTGAAAAGGTTAATTGGCTCCGCATTGCAATCTTTTTCTGATTCAAATTTAAAAATTGAACAAACTGAAGAAAGAAAGTATTGTGCCTATTGTGCCTTTAAATCAATATGTAAACGATAGTCAATTACCACTTTACGGATAAAAACTGGCTTCTCGTTTTGCTTGGTTTTAAGGGTTTTAGAAATTTAAAATTTGGGAATATCACTTTCCAGGACGATTCTAGAGACCCAAAAATTCCACAATAAAAAAGCCCGACGATGAATATCGCCGGGCTCTCAAACGGGGTACTAGAACGGTTATTTCTTAACTATTTTTGCGCTGTGCATAAGGTCTTTGCCTTTTACCACTACGTTATACAAACCTGATTTTAACTCTGCAATTGGAAGATCAAATTTGAAATTTCCAGCCATAGTTATCAATTCCATAGATTTTACATTTCTTCCAACATTGTCAAAAATATTGACCTGAATTCTTCCATTGTCATCTGCCCCAGTTATATTAACTGAAAGTTGATTTTCAGCTGGATTAGGAAATAATGAAACAGATTTTGAGATCCATTTTGCATTGTTTCCAAGGTCATTATTTGCTTCGTCAGTTGCCATTCTTGCAATTGAATTGCTGATACACTGAATTCCGTCAACATCGAATCCATCTGCATCAGATGGGAAATTTGCTGGATTGGACTCATCCACAATCTTTACAAAATTGATACAGGGCAGTGGGAAAATATCGAATTGACCATCCTGACAAACCACACCTTTATCAGTCCAGCTTACGCCATCTCCAGAAATAAATATTCTGGCTTTTTCCGGATATGAATTGCATGGTTGAGGTCCAAATGTAGTTTCAGATATGCTCAAATCATTTCCTGGTCTGTCATAAATTCCACCACTGATTTTAAGGACAACATTTCCCCCAAATCCAAGTGAAAAGAATGTTCCTGGAGCGTTGTTGTATTGTGGAACACCCAAGGCAAGTTCTGGAATTGACCTGTCAACATTTACTGGAGTTCCATTTGCTCTCATTTTCTGTGTGAATGATACGATTTCAGTTGCCACACAGCCTTCGGTTCTGGTTACAGACCCAAGATCAAATGCTTTTTTACAGCCATTGGCATCGGTCACGGTTACTGAAACAGGACCAGCACAAAGACTTGAGATTGAATTGGTTCCAGTTGCATTGTTAGACCATAGATAAGAATATGATGCCTTTCCTCCACTTACATTGGCGGTGGCGGTTCCGTTGCAAACGCATGAAGTACTTTCAGTTAAGCTACCTGAGATAAGGATCGGACTTGGATTGGCAAGGCTTACAGGCAATATTGTTGCTGTACAGCCGTATACATCTGTGGCCACAACACTGTAGCTTCCAGAGGATAAGTTCGAAATATCTTCACTTGTGCTGCCATTGCTCCAAAGGAATTTTACAGGGGCCACTCCACCTGAAACGGTTAAATTAATTGCGCCATTGCTGCCATCGAAACAAGAAACCTGAGTTATTGCATCTTGTTTAAGAGACAAGGAAAGGGTGCAAGGAGGAGGGCAAGTAAGAAATTTATTCATAGGAGTACCATTGTCATACCCTTCATTTATTAATGTCAAAGCATCATTAAAAGTGCTAAATGAAAGAGTTGAAGCTGCGCAACCTCCAATCTTTTTATTGGCTTCATCAAAAAGTTGTTGAACTGTCCAACCTTGAAATGACCCACTATTAATCACTAAATTTCTTAAATTCAGATTAGAGGATCCAAATGAAGGAATGGTGTTGTCAAAACCTATGTTGATGGCCAATGTCAGCAACTGTCCTGCCAAAACATTGCGATGCAAACTTCCAGTTGGATTGATGTAGTTGCCTGCCGGTAAAGGAGATGGGGTACTTCCAGAAGGCAAAAAGGCTCCAATTGAAGCGACCGAATTGAAGATGTACTTGTTGGTGCATCCTATTGTTATACCCGTCGGAAAGGAAGTAGTAAAATTGTTTTTTAAGAACATTGCCGGGTTATTTCCATTGGCCTTGGCCCCCCAACCACCTTGTGTCTGTGTTCTGAATCCAGGACAACTTTTGGTAGATGTACTTACTGTGGCATTTGATCTGAATGTTGAGATCAAAAAGATGGACGCTATCAAAGTCCAACATTTAAAAGCGTTGAGTTGTAACATTTTTTTTGGTTTTTGTTTTTGGATGGTTTTTTGCCTTAGGTTTCGGGATGGGATTGATGAGGAATGAAGTATGAAACTTCGTTGCTCATTTGCCTATTCTTACTCTAAAGCTTAGCAAAGGTACATGAAAATAAGTATAATCCTAATATTTCTTACATAAGTTCTGTTATTTCTTGTATAAGTTTTGTTCTCGAATTCAATAGTTTTTCAGCTGCATATATGAAATATTGATTCTGCATAAAACATTATCTAATTAGTATTCTGACACTTACGAAATTTTAAAAATCAAATTTTGCCAGGGAGAACCTTAAAACTTTGCTTTGTACCTTCAAAAACATTTTTAAAATCCTCACTTTCTTGGCTCTCTTATTCTTCAATGAGCTATGATCTGGAAGGCGAGCTTTACTTAAAAGTGAAACGGAAAAGTTCGAAATCAATAGAATGAATTAATGTAAAACAGTGTTCTAATGATATAAATAAGATCAAAATATTGTATGAACCAGAATTACATATATCCCATTCAATTTTATAGATTTACTACTATTTTTAAAATTTGTAAGCTATGTTGTGGTAAGACCAAAATTGTTAACAATTTGATAACGAACCACCTCAGAAACACAACAAATCTATTTTCAAATAACCTGAGACGGGTATTCACTTTATTTTAGAAATCAACTTTTTTTATCCGGTTTAGAAATCAACTTTTGTCACCCAATTTTAAAAACCGAAAGTCAAATTGAATCAAGCCCATACCATGCAGAATCACAAGAGCATCTGGAGTAAGTGTCTGGAAATCATCCAGAAGAATGTAGATGAACGCTCTTTTTCTACCTGGTTTTTGCCTATAAGTCCTCTTTCACTTCATGGCTCTAATCTAACCATAGAAGTCCCTAGTCAATATTTTTATGAGTGGCTTGAAGAGCATTTTGTACAAGAACTACAGTATGCGCTTCAACAAGTAATAGGCACCGGCGCAAAGCTTGATTATTCTATTGTCGTAGATCAGGGTGACAGAAATAACAGACCTTTGCACGTCACTTTGCCTACTGGAAATACCTACAATGACAAAGGTGCATTTCAAAGTTATTCAGCCAAAACCTATGGAAATGCCCAAACAAGATTTGCGGGACCCGCCGTTGCAGTGCAAACAAAATCTGCATTTCATCACAGACTTGAAAAAGATAGGATATTTGATGAATCCAACCTGATCCCATCTTACAGCTTTGATAATTTTGTAGAAGGAGATTGTAATCGGCTTGCCCGATCTGCTGGCTTGGCCGTTGCATTCAAGCCAGGTATTACATCCTTCAATCCATTGATGCTTTATGGTGGCGTTGGCCTGGGCAAAACGCACTTAATGCATGCCATTGGAAATAAGATCAGAGAACTGGATCCAGCCAGGAAGGTGATTTATATTTCATCAGAAAAGTTTACGAATCAGTTTATTGAGTCGCTCACAAAAAATGCTGCAAACGACTTTACGGAACACTACATGCAAATGGATGTGCTCATCATTGATGATGTGCAGTTTTTGGCTGGAAAGGAAAAAACACAGGAAATCTTTTTTCATATTTTCAACCATTTGCAACAGGCTGGTAAGCAGATAATTTTAAGTTCTGATTGCTCGCCAAAGGATCTGAAAGGCATGCACGAGCGTTTAATTTCCCGATTCAAATGGGGTTTAACAGCAGATTTGCAACAACCAGATTTTGAAACCCGAATGGCCATTATTCATAAAAAAATGCAGAATGACGGTGTAAATATGCCACTCGATGTAATTGAATATTTGGCAGTTAATATTGACACCAACATTCGTGAATTGGAAGGGGCCCTTATTTCCCTGATCGCCCAAAGCTCTTTGAACAAGCAGCAATTTGATCTGGGTTTGGCAAGGAAAATATTAGAGAACATTGTCAACAATATTGAAAAAGAGATTGATATCGATAAGATTCAGAAATCGGTGAGTGCGTTCTTTTCTGTTTCAATTGATGATCTCAAAGACAAGACAAGAAAAAAGGAAGTTGCTACGGCCCGTCAGGTTGCCATGTATTTCGCAAAAGAATACACCGACTTTTCCTTAAAACAAATTGGGCAACACTTTGGAGGCAGAGACCATAGCACAGTGATTCATGCAGTTCAATCTGTTAACAATCAATTGATTAAAGACGATTCCTTTAAGCGTGCGGTAGATGAATTGAAGAAACAACTTCAATCTCAATCTTAAGTAAAGCTTTGATTTTCAGATAAAACATTCTTCTACAGGTATTTTTGTTTTTGCTTCGTAAAACATGAACAAATGGTTGTTCCTTTGATTTCTATTTTCTGGAATTTCAAATGAAGCTCAATCTTTTCATCCTTTTCATCTTTACAATCAATACGCTTTTTGCTCAATCGAATTGGGTAAAAA